>SXGT01595027.1_pt1 | contig 34108 bp, 27 predicted proteins | sample 3176221 | NCBI WGS metagenome assembly SXGT01 (sample SAMN11356862, study PRJNA531348) | freshwater metagenome | isolation source: freshwater sample F1-120 | place: China: Fuxian Lake, Yuxi | collected 2017-12-25 | reverse complement strand
CTCGCGCTTGCTCAGCGGCGGTGGCGGCATCCAAACGGAGAGACGTGATGGCTGATTTGAGTTGGACATGGACGGACTCGATCAGAGTATCCGTCGTCTGTCGATCCCCCGCCGATAGGAATCCTGATCGGTGTTCTAGCACGTGTTTTCGGATTCGTCACGCGGGGTGGTGGCCGCTCGTGGCCGCTCACTGATCACCGACAGCGACTCGCGCTACTGGCACGCGCCATCGACCGCTAAGTCGATGCCCTGGCACCAGGCCGCGCGCGGAGTGCCCAGACGGGCGTCCAGGCAGGCATCGACCTCGGTCTGGCTGACGCGGCCGTTCCCGTCGGCGTCTCCGTTCGCGAGGCAGTGCAGAATGGCCAAGAGGTTCTGCGTCGCCACCGACGTCGGGATCGTGTCGTAGCCGCTGACCCCGCACACCGGGCCGCTGATGGTGCCTTGGGCGTAGCCGGCGTAGCAGGTCGCGAAGATGACGACGGGGCGTGGATCCCAGACCGCCTCGATCGACGCCACGACGTCGGCCGCGTCGTCGCCGGTGCTGGCGCAGACGCCGGGTACGTCGTCGAAGAGCTGCAGACCGCAGGAGTCGTTGTTGCAGCCGTGCGCCCCGACGACCACCGCCAGTGGGCAGCTTCCTGCGCCTTCAGTTTCGGCGAGGTCGCCGATCTCGATTTGCGTCACGTCGGCACCGGCGCCCTGCAAGGCCGGAACGTCATCGTGAGCGAAGCAGTAATTCACGTACGCCACGTCGATCCCCGTCAGGTTCACGGGCGGCAGCGGCGGGGCCGGCGTGACCGTGATGGCATCGCGAAGTCGGGGTGCGCCACGGCAGAGTTCGCCCTCGGGGCCGGGGTCGCACGCGGGTGCGTCGAGCGCGGCGACGGCGCGCGCTGGGGTCACCGATTCGTCGGCGGCATCCTCGAGCGCGAGCTGATCGCAAGCCGCCAACGCGGTCGACGCAAGGATCGAGGCAGCAGCAACCCAGGTGATGCATTGGCGGCGCATGTTCCCCCCAGCGTCGAGTCGTAGCGAGCCGCCAGCGTGACGGCGTGGCGGCGCTCGACCCTCCCTTCGGGACCGAGGAGGGCGCCGTCGAACTTTCTTGGCCGTGGCGTCGCGAAGCCTCGGCAGACGGGCTCGGCGGCCTTGGGAGCGGCGCACGACGATACGGCGCAACGCTCGCCGCCTCGACTCGAGGATTCGGTGTCGGGGCGTGCCCTAAATGCCGCGCCGGCGTGCCTCCCCTGAAGAGGTTGCCATGGGAATGACTGACGCCGACCCCGACCCCGATTCCAATTCCGACGCGACCACCGACCCGAGCCCCGAGGTACCTGTGCCGACCCTGTTCCACATCGATCATACGACGGCTCCCGCGTCCGCGCCTCTCGCGTGGATCGACGCGCGCTCGATCACGATGCAGTTCCGCGAGCTCGATCTCGTCGTGACGGGCATCGTCCATCGCGCGCCCAACCTCAGCTACGAGAAGGTCGCGATCGAGTTCTCCTTCTACAGTGCCGAGGGCGAGGTCCTGGCCTGCTATGAGGACTACGGTCTCGATTGCGAGACGGCGCGCGGTTGTGTCCTGCCGTTTCGGCGGACGTTCACGGCCGGGCCCGAGGCCCTCCGGCGAGGGACGCGCGTCGAGATCCGCGTCGCGACCAAGGCCTTCGACGTGACGCCGCCCGTCTGCGCGACGGTCGTCCACACCTGAAGACCCGGCGGGCTACGGTCCCGGATCGAGCGCGACGACCCCGCACCCGATCCGCGGCCCCGACGCCCCCGTCGGCTGCGTCTTGAGATCGTCCGGCTTGTCGTGCACGACGATCGCGCGCCCGACCAGGCCGTTGGCGGCGCCCGGGGCGAGCGAGACCTTGGTGACGCCTTCGACCACCTTCAGCGCGCGCCCGCTCGCGTCGGCCGTCAGGTTGCCCAGATCCCCGACGTGCGAAAGGGCGTCGTGCAGGTCGCCGTGGGCGTGGCCGCCGACGTCGAAGTGGGGGCCGGCCGAGTCGGCTTTCGGGTCCGAGCAGTCGCCGTGCTGATGCACGTGGAAGCCGTGGTCGCCGGGCGCGAGGCCCGCCAGATCGATGGTGATGCGCAGCGCGCGCACCCCGCTCGCGTCAGGCGCGCCGGACTCTTCGAAGAGCACCTTGCCGCTCAGCGTCGAGCCCGAGCGCGCCTCCACCACGACGGTCGCGCGGCGCGCCGCGACGGGGGCGACCGGGCCCGGACCCGCTTCGGGCGCCGCGCCGCCGGTTCCACACGCGGCCGCGACGAGCAGCTGGGCCAAGGCGAATGAAGAGACGACAAAAGCGAGCACGCGCATGGTTCCTCCGGCGGGCCACACGCGCGAACGCGTGAGCTGGCGCTCATCTACCAATCCGGGCGCCCGAACGCACCTTCGATCTTCGCCCTCAATCACTTGACAGCGGCCGACCCGCGTGGTTTCCGAACGTCACTTCCAACCACCCTGGAGCATCGACATGACCGCGCTTCGTCCCCTGGCCCTCGTGGCCGTCACCGCTCTCTCGTGCGTCGCCAGCATCGCCCACGCCGGCGACCCCGAGCGCGGCTTCCGGCTCGGAGCCACGGGCAGCTTCGGCTTCGGCGGCAAGGTCGAGGTCGAGGTCGAAAACGGCGGCACGTTCAACGGCGGCACGTCCAAGGATGATCTCGAGGCCACCGTCGGCTTCGGGCTCTTCGGCTATGTTCCGGTGCACCGACACTTCCACGTCGGCCTCCGGACGACCTTTGGCTGGGTCACGAGCGAGGACGTCGACACCGCCAACGGCGACTCGACCATGGTCATCGACATCTCACCGGTCCTGAAAGCGCGCGTCCCGCTCATGCACGACAAGGCCGAGCTGTATGCCATCCTGCCGGTCGGCCTCACGATCTCCATCCCGCCCGACAACTCGTCGCTCGTCACGCTCGACACCGGCATCGGCTGGAACGTCGGCCTCCAGTTCGGCGCGAGCTACCTGGTGACCGACGCCATCGGGGTCCTGGCCGAGATCGGCTGGCAGGGGCGCGGCGCCACCAACGGCACCGCCATTAACGGCACGTCGTCCGGCGTCGACCTGACCTTCACGATGCACCAGTTCGCCCTCAACTTCGGCGCGTACTACGTCTTCTGAGGGACCCTGGACCCCGCCGGGATCAGCGCTCGATCCCGAGCGCGTCCTTGATCTTCTCTTCGATGTCCGCGAACTCCTCGGCCTTGGGATAGGCGTCGAGGATCGATTGCCACTTCGCGATCGCCTCGCCCTTGCGTCCGAGCGCTAGCAGCGACTCCCCATAGAGTTCCATGGCGCGGATGGTGTCGCGCTGGGCGTAGTTCCTCGGCGGATGAGCCGCGAGATCGGCGAGGGCCTTGTCCAAGAGGGCGAGGCCCTTGGTGACGTAACGCTTGTCGATCTGTGCAAGCGTCGGCGCCAGGTTCAGATCCATGTGCAGGAAGATCGACGGCCGCCCGCTGAAGATGAACGCGGCCACGTCGCAGGCGACGTTCGGCACCGACGCGAACGTCCACTCGTCGGGCTGAACCCCGAAGCCGAGCTGCTCGGCGCGCGTCGTCTCGGCGTCCGTCAGCGGCGAGAACATCGGATTCCAGGCCTGGTCGTCGAGACCGCGCGCCCTGAGGATCTCGAGCTCCGCCAGGAACTGCACGCTCTGCTCGACGTACTCGATCATCAGCGCCGTGACCTGCGCCCGATCCGCCGCCTTTGAACCCGGTTGTGAACGCGTCGTCGTCTTTCACCGCCATGCGCGTGAGCGCCGCCAGCGGCCGCTTTGCGAGCAGCACCCGATAGGCCATGAAGCGCTGCAGCGCGGTGCCGGTCGCGGTCTTGACGTTCACGCCCTTCATCGCGGCCGCGGCCGACGCGACCAGCTGTTGGTCGTCGCCGCCGAGAGCCGTCGCACGCTTGTCGCGCGCGGCATACAACTGGCGCATGACGTCGGTGTAGCGCTGCGCGGCGAGCTTGAATTGCGGCGCCTTGGCGACGACCGCCTGGAGTCGCTTCGAGGCCTCCTCGGCCTGCCCCTTGTCGGCCAGGTCCAAGCCGCGCGCAAACTCGAGTAGGGTCGCGACGTCGCCCGCACCTTGGTCCACGGCGGCGCTCGCGGCCTCGGCGCCGAGCCCCTTGGCGAACTTCGTGACGAGCTGCTCCTCGAGCGCGAAGAGCTTGTCCTTCTTGCCGGTCACCTTCTCGGCGAGCACGACCCGACCGGTCGCCACCTCGATGAGGCGCACGTCGAGACGGAGCTCCGGATCGACCGCCGCGAAGGCGCCGGTGACGGCATAGCGGGCACCGACGAACTTGCCGATCCGCTGCGCCGTCGCGGGGTCGACCAGCTTCGAGCGCTGCAACTCCAGCTCGCCGAGGACGGCCTCGAGCTTCTCGCGCTCGACGACCGTGACGCCCGCAACGGCCGATAGATCCGTGACGACCATGTCCGCGATGCCCTTGCGCAGGACGTCGAGGCTCGGGTCGTTCGTGTTGTTGTCGAAGTAGAGGACGCACACCGACGCCCCCGCGTTGGACGGCGGCAGCGCGGCCGCCTGATGCGACTCGAGCCCGAGCGCGAGCCACACCAAGGCGAACGACAGGCTGAACATGGGGCGTGCTCCGGTCCGAGGTCTCGCCATGGCGGACAGTTGGACAGGAACGCGCCGCGTGGTCAACGGGGCACGCGCTGGAGCACCCTCAGGGGCACGGGCTGCGCACGCCGTCGACCGGCGGGAGGCGCACCAGCACGATCGTTCCCGAGGTCATCGGACGATAGATGGCGTCGCCTTGGGGCGCGCCGTCGGTGCTCGTTCGGCTCGCGTTGGCGATGCCGAGGTAGCCCCACATCGGACCGCGCGCGGCCCAGGTCGACACGAATCGCCCCTCCAGCCGGTTCTCGCGCGCGACGAGGCGTGCGACCAGATACTCGACCCCGGAGGGCGCGCCCTCGCGCGTTTGGAATTCGAAGCGAATTCCGTTGTCGAGCTGCTCGACGACCCCGCCCGTGACCCCGATGACGTTGTCGTTCGGATCGTCCGCCCGCAGGTCGAGGAGCTCGCCCTGATCGACGCTCCAGATACGCGCGTGCGCCGAAACCTCGGGGCCGCCGTCGAAGGTGACCCGCGCGGCGTAGTCGCCCCAGAGGACCTCCTCGTTGCTCGTGTCGAGGCAGTAGCCTTGGACGGCGATCGACGCGAGCGGCCGTGCGGGCACCGCGGCCTCGCCAGCGGAGGCCCCTTCGGAGTACGAGGCGTTGCCCCCTTCGTAGTAGGAGCCGTTGCCCCACACCCGATAGCCGACGCCCGCGAGCAAGGGCTGGCACTCGACCCGCACGTTGCTCGGCGCCGACGCGCTGTCGGTCGACCTGCAGTCATACGTCATGGCCGGGTCCCGCAGGTCGGCGTCGACGATGCCCGGGACGAGCGCCAACTCGGTGCCCCCGTCGACCAGCCCGATCCCCGCGTGGCACATGCACACGCCATTGTCCGTGCACAGCCCGTTCTGCCTCATCTGGGCGCTGCCGCGCGTCTTGACGAACGCGCCCTCGGCGTACCCGTAGCGCAGGGCGGCGAGCGCCGTGAGGCCGTTCCATGTGCACTCCGGGTCGCAGCCCTCGAGCCGCTGGTGCTCGCATTGTCCCACGATGCAGCCGTCGTCAGTGCAGGGATCGCCGTCGTCGCACTGGCCTTCGACACAGGCAGCGACGTCGGGGGCGTCGACCTCGGAGGGGCCGCTGTCGATCGTCTCGGACGGAGGCTCGGTCGCGCGCGTGTCGCCCGCAGTCTGCGTGTCGATCGGGGCATCGGCCGGATCGGCCGCATCGGGGGCATCGGCCGCATTGGATCGATGCCCCGAGTGAACTTCGAGACAACCGCCAGCGGTGGCGCCCAACCCCCAGCACAAGACGAGAACAGCGGCACGCGATGAGACCATGGGGATACTCCGGGCAAGACGCCGCCGAGCTGCGGCGCCGCACGCCCTCGAGCAAGGCCCGATCCAGCGCTGCCTGGCGCGCAGACCGTTATTTTGTGCGCCCGCGAGTCCATCCTCACGAGGATCGCGCGTGACGCATCGGGGGTGCATGTGGAGATCCTAGACACTCCCGCGAGCCCCCCGGTGCGCGCAAGAAAGCTCAGAGGCGTTCGTCGGCGCCGACGTCGTACGGTGCGGTGCGCGCCTGGCCGTCGACATCGTCGCCGACCCCGTCCGTCGCAGACATGGCATCGATAGCCGGACTGCCCGATTGCAGATGGCCCGTCGCATCGAGGCGCGGATCGGCCACGCGTGACGACACGTCGAAGCCCGCGCCGTGGGCTTGCCACGCCGTGAGGTCGCCGTCCTCGAGACGGGTCGACGGCCGCCCGTCGCGGAAGCGGCAGCTCGTTCCCGTGCCGCCAAAGTAGAGGTTGTCGCGAATTGTGAACGGGCCCGTGAGCGCGCTCAAGACCCCGAGCTGGTCCTCCTCGGTGTAGCGGATCCCGAAGCAGACCGGTTCGGCCATGCCGCCCAGGTCCGCCAGCCCCGACTGGTCGACGATGTTGCCGATGATCGTCGGGTTGGTGTTCGCGGGGCGACCTGCGCCGGGGTCGTAGTCCTGCGTCGCGACGCCCAGGTAGATCCCGGCGTGACCCTCGGTGCCCGCGCGAACGACGGTGTTGTGTAGGAGCTTGGCGTCGCGCGTGGCGTAGAGCGCGAGGCCGGCCAGGCCCGTGTCGATGACGATCGAGTTGCGGACGACGCCGCCGATGTTCTCGTAATACCCCGGGTTCACGGTGGTATCGAAGAACTCCGGGCTCGTGTCGAAGCCCAGCGCGATGCCCAGCCCCCCGCAGCGCTCGGCTCGCGTGCGCTCGATGACCGTGTCGATGGAGCCGCCCTTGACGTAGACGCAGGTGGTCGCCGTGTCGTGGATGTACGTGTCGGCGATGTGGACGCGGTCGGCGTTGACGGCGTCGATACCCTCGGCGTTCTTGTCGTCGAGCGACGTATTGGGGGGGTAGCCGCGGCCCGAGTTGTAGATCTCGCAGCCGCGGATCGTGACGTCGTCGCAACCGGCGGGGATCTTGACGGCGTCTCGCCCCGTGTCGTGGATGATGCAGTCCTCGATGAGCACGTGATTGGCGGCCGGGTTGTCGAGCGGCGTATCGTCGTAGTCCCAGTGCGAGCCGAGAAAGACGGCATAGAAGCCGCCCGAGACCTCGAGCCCGCGCAGCGTGACGCCGGTCGACTCGGCGTCGATCTCGATACACAGCGGCGGATCGTCCGCATCGATCGAGATGGGGCACGTGATATGCGCGCGCTCGCCGGGCGCCGCTTGCAAGGTCACGTGATCGTTCCGAATGCGAACCTGTTCCTCGTACGTCCCGGCGTGCAGGATCAGCGTCGCGCCGTTCGACGTGGCATTCTCGAGGGCATATTGGACGTGGCGATAAGGCGCCGTGGCCGAGCCATCGCCGGTGTCGTCGTGGCCGGTCAGCGCGACATGGATCGCATCCGCCGGGGGCGTGGGCAGCTCGGCGAGGGTCTCGGGGATCGGCGCGTCGGATCCAACCTCGGTCTCGGGCGGCTGGCCCGTCGACCGCGCATCCTCATAGGCGGCGTCCGATGCGTTGGATGCGTCCGATGTATCGGCTGCGGAGGTTCCTCCGAAGCTCGCCTCCTTGGCGGCCGAACATGCGCCGGCCGTGAGAGACGCGCATGCAATGACAATGTACCGAGGGCCGCTGCGTGTCATAGGCGTGCTCCGAACGTTGGCAGTCCACCGTAGCAGGGGTCGCGGCTGCGACCCGTGAAAGCGCCCTTAGAGTTCCGTTGGCCTTCGCCTCGCAGGCGCTTGTCGCAAGCCCGCGGGCCGCCCTATGGTCTTTCTAAGGAAGCTCTCTCGGGCTCGAGGTGGGTCGCCCGCTACGTTCGATGCGCCGGGTTTGATTCACCAAGCGGGAGGGTGCATGCGGGCTTCAAGTTTCGGGAACCTCGGGTGGCGTGGCGGGGTGTGGTCGCGGAGGATCTGCGTTGCGATCGCGGTCTGGATCGCCGGCTGTGAAGCTGACGAAGAAGCGACGTCCGATGCAACCGTCGGCGATGCGGCCGGTGACGCAGATGCACCGGGCGGCGATGGACAGGTATCTGACGCGACCGAGACCGCCGTGGCGATAGACACCCCGGTCGGCGAAATCACGCCGCCCGCGCCGACGGTCTCGGCCGTGACGCCGGGTATCGTCGACCCCCAGGGCGGCTCGCATCTCCGCATCGAGGGCGAAGGCCTCGGCCAGGTCACCTCCGTTCTGGTCGGCGGTGTCTTGGCGACGTCGCTCCGCCCGACCGACGACGGCGCGCTCATGGCCACGACCGGCGCGGTCCCAGCTGGCACCGGGCTCGCGGTCACCCTGCGTTCGGCAGTCGGCGACGCGACGTGGAGTGGGACGCTCGAGGCCTGGAGTCCCGCTCAAATCGCGGGTGCGCGCGTGTTCGACGCCGCCTCCGGGATCCAGGGAAGCGAGGTGGGCAGCGCCTATGAATGGGAGCGCCTGAGCCCGGTCATCCACCCCGATTGGCGTTGGCGAGACGGCGCCGCGCTCAACTGGCTCCCGGCCACCGGTAAGTTCTGGATGACCGGCGGATGGAACGGCCAGCCGGTCCCCGAGGGTTTCGGCGAGCCGCAGATCACCACCAACGAGGTCTGGTCGACCCGCGACGGGGTCGACTGGACGCTCGAGCTCGCCGATCACAATGACCAATTCGAGCGCCGGCATGTGCACAACGCCCTGCTGTGGCACGACCGCCTCTGGCTGATCGGCGGAGACGGGTGGCAGAGCCGCTACAACAACGACATCGTCTCGAGCGCCGACGGGGTCCACTGGCGCGTCGAGGTCGAGACCGTCCCGTGGGCGTACGAACCCGACGGGACGCTGCATGGGACGTCCGGGCGGGCGCTCCAGGTCGCGGGTGTTTTTCAGGACAAGCTCTGGGTCGTCGGCGGACAGGACGGCATCATCTCGCTGGTCGAGTACCCCGACGACCCGAGCTACGTCCCACACACGCAATTCCACAACGACGTCTGGAACAGCGACGACGGCGTGCACTGGGTCAAGGTCGCGGCCGACACGGCCGAGGACCCGCCGACCGATCCGACCCGCTGGTCCGGCCGTGGCCTCATCGATCGTATGGTCGAGTTCAAGGGCCGACTCTGGCTCGTCGGCGGGGCGCGCTACACAGCCCCGATGCCCAACTACGAAGGGACCTTCCCGACCTCGTACTTCGCCGAGGTCTGGTCGACGGTCGACGGGGTCAGCTGGAAGAAACACGCGACCCCGCCGTGGCCGGGCCGCGCCTGGAATAGCGTCCTGGTCTTCGATGGTCGCCTCTGGACCTTCGCTGGCGGGAACGACTCGGGGAACAGCAACGAGAGCTGGTTCACCGACGACGGCGAGCACTGGACGCAGGTCGCGCCCGGCCTCGACAGCTACTCGCAGTCGCACGCCGACGGGTTCGCGGTCGGCGCCGACCCGACTATCCTCCTGCGGGCGGGCGGGAACTACTCCTACGGAAATGCCTACGCGTGGGGCCATGACCGCTCGTCGTGGCGCATGCGCGCTTTCCACGGCGTCGTGGTCGATGGCTGGACCGATCGCGCCGCGGGCCTGACCGTGACCGCGAGCGGCACGACGCGGCCGCTGGTCGATCCGAACGCACTCGGCGAGGGCATGGCCGGGGTCCAATTCGACGGCATCGGCACGCATCTCGACCTGGCCGCCGCCGATCTCCAGCCGAGCGGACGATCGGTCTTCTGGGTCGGACGAACGCCCTGGAATCGCCAGGCGGTGGTCGAGCCCGGCGACGTGGCCCCGTATGAAACCTATCCGTCGGACACCGTGGTCGGGGACGGGGGCGTGGTCGCCACTGGCGTCGGTCTGACCGAGGGGCAGCTCCAGTACAGCGACGACGCGAGTCCGTCTCAGCCCGTGCGCGCAGGCTCCGGGCTGATGCGCGAGGAGGGCGACGTGCGTTTCGCGGGCTTCACGCACGCCAGCGATGGCGCGCTCCAGGCCTACGTCGACGGGGTCGCCGAGGGCGATGCGGCGGCGCGGCCGTACGTGCCCGACAGCGCCCGCTGGAGTACGATCGGCGCCGGCTGGCTGCACGCGCCCAAGAGTCATTACGGCGGAACGCTCGGCGCGGTGATCATCGTGCCGACAGCCATCGATGCGGCCACGGTGGCCCGCATGCACGCCTGGGCGCAGGGACGCTTCGGCGCACCTTAGCCGGTGACGGAGGCCGCATCGAGTGTGGCGAGGCGCTGCCGGGCCGCTTGAAAGAGCGGTAGGCCGTGTCCTTCCTCCAGCCGCGCGAGCACCTCCCGCAGGGTGTTCGCGGCGGCTGGATCCGGCGTGCCGAGGTTGGTCGCTTCGTAGGCGGCTCGCAGCTCCCACCACGTCGCGTGCATCGCGCGCGCGGTCGCGAGCGAGCGTTCGAGGGCCGTGCGGGCCTCGTCGGAGGCGCCGAGATCGGCGAGCGCACGCGCGCGCAGGAGGTGGAGTTCGGGCGCCTGATGACGCTCCTGAGTCTGGGCACTCTCCGCGAGCGCGGCGTCGAGGAGCTGCAGGGCCTCGACGGGCTCGCCGGCGCGCCGCACCGCCTCCGCGAGCATCCCGGCGAACTTCGGCGCCGAGATCTGCGCCCCGACCGCCCGCTGAGCTCGGATCGTGTCGCGCATCGCGGCGATGCCCTCGGCCAGGAGTCCCCGCCCTGCGAGCGCCCAGCCCCTGAGAAAGCTCGCCCACCCGAGCTGCTGGGCGATCGGGTTATCGCCCGCGAGGGCCACCGCTTCGGTCGCGCAGGCAAACGTCGCCTCCGGCTCGTCGCGCAGCTCGTGCACGATCGCCGCGAACGTGAGCGCCCAACCCAAGCTCGGCGGATGCTCGAGCGCGCGCGCGAGCGCCACGGACTCCCGGACGCGGGCGAGCGCCGTGTCGGGGGCCCCGAGTGCCGCCATGACGCGCCCCGAGCACGCGAGCGCCGCGACGCCCGGATCGAAGGCGTATTGCACGGCCTGCGGGCGGTCGCGCCGCGCGTCGTACGTGCGGGTCGTCAGCTCGTAGTGATGCAGCGCGCCCTGGAAGTCGCCGAGGTGCATGAGAGAAATCCCGAGCGTCTGGTGCGCCTGCGCGAGCAGCACCGTGTTCGGACGCGGCGGGTGGGCCGAACTCATCGCCTCGGCCTGCGTCAGGATCCGCTGCGCGAGCTCGTGCGCGCTCCCGAGCTGCGCCTGGAACATCTGAAAGAGCCAGATGCTCCCGAGCACCGGGAGGAGGCGTCGCGTCGGCTCCATCGCGCGCGCGAGTGCGAGCGCCCGCGCGTGGGCGCGCTCGACCTCGCTCGCCGAGAACCCGCTCGTCGACATGAGCGCGATACCCATCGCCGTCTGCAGGAGCACCTCTTTGGCGTCGCGCTCGGGTCCCGCCGGCAGCCGCTCGAGCACCGCGACACCCCGCCGGGCCAGCGCCACCGCCTCGGGGTACGCGAAGAGCCGCACCGCATGGTGGGCGGCCCGTAGGTAGTGCTCGGTGGCCTGCGCGAAGTCCCGACCGTGCTCGAAGAGCACCCCCACCTGCGCACCCGACTCGGCACCGCGCGCGCCATAGCGCGCAAGAATGGCCGAGGCACACGCGAGGCTGAGCGCGGCCCGACGGCTCGGCGTCAGCGTCGCGAAGAGAGCATTCTGGTAGAGCGCGTGCACGAAGCGACAGCGCAAGGAGAGCGTCCCGTCCGGAAGCTCTTGCTCGGCCACCTGGTGGATGATGGCGTGCGCACGCTCGAGCTCGGCGAGCTTGCCTTCAACGTCCTCGAGTGGGGCGCCGACGATGCTCGCGAGGATGACCGAGTCGAACTCGTAACCCTGGACACTGGCCGCGACCAGGAGCCGGTGATCGCTCGGATCGAGCTGGCCGATCTTGCGCTCGACGACGCTACGCACCGAGTCGGGCAGGTCGCGCGCGAGCGCTTCGATGGCCTGCCTGAGCACGTAGGCGCCTTCGTCGAGCGCGATGACCTCGTGGCCCTGCAGGTCTCGCAGGACGTCGACCATGAAGAGCGGATTGCCATCGGTGCGCGCGTGCAGGAAGGACACGAACGCGTCAGGCAGGCGATGCCCCGGAAAGCTGAGCGCGAGGAACCTCTCGATGTCCGCGCGCGTGAGCAGACTCAGCGCGATCTCCTGGGCGCGACCGCGGCCCCTCAGCTCGCGCAAGAGCAGCGGGAAAGGGTGGCGCGCGCGCAGCATGTCCGAGAGGCGGTAGCAGACCACGATGAGGAGCGGCAGCGTGTCGGCGCGGTGCGCGAGGTAGTCGATGAGGTCGGTCGTCGCGGTGTCGGCCCAGTGCAGATCATCGATGACCAAAATGGTCGGCCCGCGCCGCGCGAGCTCCTGCATGAACGTCAGGAATTCTCGCTTGAGTCGCTCGGGCGATACGTCGTGCCCCGCGCTCGCCCGGTCCGCGCGCACCGAGAGCGCGTGCCAATGCGGCGCCAACGCGCGGAGGATCGGCTCGGCCGTGTTCGCCGAGTCCCCGGCGACCAGATCGTCGAGCGCCTCGATCACCGGGAGGTAGGCACCCGCGCCGACGAGCTGCTCGGAGCAGCGCCCGCGCAAAAGCGTTTCGACCCCGGGCGTGAGCGCCTCCGCGAGGAAGCCCTGGACGAGCGTCGTCTTGCCAAGGCCCGGCTCGCCCGTCAGCGCCACGAGCTGACCCCGACCCTCGCGCACGGCCGTCAACGCGGAATGCAATTGGGCGCGCTCGGAATCGCGCCCGACGGCTGCGGAGGCCAGCTTCCGCGCGGGCTGCGCCATTCGCGCGGGCGCGGTTCGGATGCCCCCGACGAACCGATACCCCCGTCGCGGCACCGTCTCGATGAACCGCCGCTCGGGCCCCTCGCCGAGCGCCTTGCGCAGGACCGACATGTTGAAGGCGAGGTTGCTCTCGACGACGAACGTGTCGGGCCAAATCGCCTTCATGAGCGCGTCCTTGGCCACCAGGCGACCGCTGTGACGCAGGAGGGCGAGCAGCGTCGCGAACACCTTGGGCGCCAGATCGACGGGCTGTCCGTCGCGGAGCAGCAAGCCGTCCGCCGGGTAGGCGCGGTAGGGCCCGAACTCATAGAACGCTGGCTCGTCGATCATTGCGCGCATTGTCGCCGAAGCCGGGTGCAAAGCAAGGGCGCGCGGGGGTCGTCCGCGGCGAGTCAGCAGGGAGTCAGTGCGTCGCCTTCTGCAGGCTGGCGCTGTCGGCCGTCGAGGCGATGGTCTTGTTGCAGGTGAGGCAGATGTAGTCGACGCGCTTGGGCGCCGCCGTGACCCCGAAGAGCAGGAACATGTTCGCGAAGAAGCCGTAGTGCGGCTCCTGCATCACGGTCTCGTCGTGAATGGTTTTGTTGCATCCACATGCAATCGTCGCGGGCGTCGGCTCGAGCTGGGGTCCGGTGGGGGGCGCCGTCGAACCGGCGGGGGGCGCGTCGTGATCCATGGCGCGATCATCCACGCCGCGGGGCACTCAGGCAAGTGTTGGCCGTCGCATCGGCGCGGTTCGAGGCCCTGCGAGGCGAGAGCGAGTCTGCCCGCACCGCTCCAGATTTCTTCGAAGAAAGCGTTGCTGCCGTTCCAACCTTCGGGTGTCGAATGCCGAGCAGGGAGCCCGCGAGCTCGGTCGTGCGGCAAACGGAGGGGCAGATATGTGGGGGAGGACGCTGGCCATCGCCGGTCTGAGCGCGACTGCGAGCTTGATGGCAGGCTGCGACGAGCCGCTCGGTTTCGACTGGGAAGTGCGCGCGAGCCCGGGTTTCGACGACGTCCCTGCGCACGGGACCGCGCCGGAGATCCCGACCGTCGAAGGGCCATGCCCGATCGCGGACCACGTGTTCACCCCGTACTGCGTCGAGTGCCACGACGGCGCGACCGCCTTTCCGGACTTGCGCGCAGGCGCTCTCGGCCGCCTCTCAGGGCTCGCCGCCAAGGCCTACCCGGGACAGACGCTCGTGGTCCCTGGCCACCCCGACGCCAGCTTCCTCTATCTAAAGATGCACGCGCCCGCGACCGGGCAGGGCAAGCTCATGCCGCCCGACGGCGCCGTCGCCCCCGACCTCCTCGGCGCGGTCGCCGCCTGGATCACCGAGGGCGCCCCCGCCTGCGCGGGCGTCGTCGACCCCGGCCCAGTCGAGCCGGTCATCCCGGTTCCCGGCGGCACCATCACGTTCGGCCCCACGCCGAGCGGCTACCAGACGACCCAACCGGCCTGGACGGAGCATGGGACCTGTACCCCGCAGCAATGGTGGAAGTACCAGGGCGACACCGAGTCCGCGAACATGCACCCCGGCGTCGCCTGCATCGACTGCCACACGCGCACCCGCGAGGGCCCGGTCTTCAGTTACGCGGGCACGATCTTCGCGAACGTCGCCGACACCGATGACTGCCGCGGGGTGGCGGGCGTGGCGGTCGAGATCCTCGACGCCTCCGGCCAGGTCCTCGGGCACACGACGACCAATGCGGCCGGCAACTTCTCGTGGCGCGCGAGCGTCCTCTCGTTCCGCGCCGACTACCGCGCGCGCCTGACCTTTCAGGGCCGCACGCGCGAGATGAAGCTATCGCAGGCCTCGAGCGGCGACTGCAACACGTGCCACGATTCCAAGGGGAGCGAGGGCGCGCCGGGCCGGATGGTGGCACCATGAAGCTCGGTACGATGCTCGCCGTGGCCTGCGCATCGGCCCTGTCGGGTGCCTGCGCCGAGCCCGGCGCGAGTCCCTTCGCATGGAACCCGTACGAGCCCGGCTCGACCTGCGACGTCGCACGCGAGGTCTTCGGCCCCTACTGCGTCTCGTGCCACGACGGCGTGCAGGAGGCGCTCGATCTCCGCGGCCCCGCCTTGGCTGGACTCGTCGGCCAGGTCGGCGCCCAGTTTGGCCAGACGCTCGTCGTCGCGGGCGATCCCGACGCCAGCTTCCTCTATAAGAAGTGTGCAGGCCCCGGCGTCGGCGAGGGCGACCTCATGCCGGCCACCGGCGCCGTGCCGCCGGCGGCCCTCGCCACGCTGCGCGCGTGGATCGAGGACGGCGCGCCGGCCTGCAACGGCACTGGCAACGACCTCCAGGTCGGCGGTCCCGTCGCGTTCGGCGGCCCCCCGAGCGGCTTCGCGACGACGCGCCCCGCGTGGGCCGCGCACGGAACCTGCGGCTCGGGTCAGTGGTGGCAATACCAGGGCGGCTTCGCGACGCCGTCCATGCACCCCGGCAACGATTGTATCGGCTGTCACGCCCTTGGCGACGGCCCGGGCTTCACCTATGCGGGCACGGTCTATCCGCAGCTGAGCGATCCCGATGACTGCCGCGGTGTTCCCGGCGTGGTCGTCGAGATCCTCGACGGCGCCGACCAGGTCGTCGCCCGCGCTACGACGAACATCGCCGGCAACTTCTCGATCAACGGCGCGTGGCTCTGGAGCTACCGCGCGCGCCTCCGCTACCAGGGCCGCACGCGCGAGATGAACCTGCCGGTCGAAGGCAACGGCAGCTGCAACACCTGCCACGGACCGAGCGGCGCCGAGGGTGCGCCCGGCCGCGTCGTCGCGCCCTGACGCCGCGGCCGACCACCTGCTCGGGGTTCACGTCGTCGAGGCGCCGCATGATGGGCGCTGAGCCATGTAAATGGCGGGCGAAGTCGAAAAAGTCACCCGGGTGACCCGAGGCTCTCTTTCGGGGCAACCGTCATGATAGAACGAAGCGCATGAAGCGACCTCCGAGTGGCACTGGCATGACGGTCGAACGCGCACGCGCCGAGGAACTCACCGCCGAGCTCGTACGCGACCTACGGCAGGCGGCCGAGTCCTTCTGGGCGATCGGCGAGCGCCTGCACGAGATCCAGAGCAAGCGCCTCTTCGTGGCGCTCGGGTACGACACGTTTCCGGCCTACGTCACGGCGCGGCTCGATGTCGCGCTGTCGCAGGCCAAGAAGATGATCCGGATCGTGCGCAACTACGTGATGCACGACGCCACCGCCATCGGGCTCGAGCGCGCCGCGGCGCTCATCCCGTACGCCAAGCTCGTGCGCACCGACCCGGGTCTGCTCGTGCGCGAGAAGCACGCGCTGGGCGACACGAGCGTGCTCGAGGCGAGCAAGCGCGAGATCGTGGCGGCGACCAGCGCGCTGCGTGCGGAGCTGCGCAAGAAGAAGGGGCGCGCCCCCGCGAGCCGCCTGCTGGCCCAGGAGAACAAGCTCATCGCACAGGGACTGCAGGCGCTCCTGGTGGCCGAAGGCGCTCGGGCGTCCAAGATCACGCAGAATGCCCGGACGTGCGAGTTCGTGATTCGCGTGCCGCGCGCGGCGCTTCGCAAGCGCTTCGTGCCGTCCGACGCGTGACGTGCGCTGGGCGCACGCGCACAGTCGGCGCCACACGGCCATGCGGCGCTTGCGCGAACCCCTTCACAGGCGACGCGGATGGCGTAGCATGCGTCACCGTTCACCGCTCTGTACCCGGAGGGAATTCATGGTCGACCGCCTGAGCCGACTGACTGTGACGTCGGGTGTTCGTGGGCTGCTGCTCGCGGGGGTTTTGGCGCTCGTCGCGTGCGGTGGCAGCGGTCCCCCGGATGACGCGATCGAAAAGGAGATCCGCAAGGTTCTCGGCGCGGGTCGCGAGCGCGCACGGACCGGCGAGTTCGCGATGTGGATCCAAGGCAATCGTTGCTTGGACCCCGACTTCATCACGCGCATCGCGATCACGAACCGCCGCACATACGGCGCGAAGAGCGACCACGTCGATGTGTCGTTCGGGGTGCACACCAGCGCGCCGCTCGGGGAAGCGAATTGCGCGCCGGGCGCGCGGAGCTGGACGGGCCGCATCGACTTCAAGGACGAGAACGGCGTCTGGAAGCCGACCCCGACGGGCGTTCACCTCGAACGCGAGGCGAAGGAGGGCGAGGCTCCGCTCGAGTGAGCCGTCTGGCGGCGAGTCCGAGAACGAGCGCGCGCCCGAGTTTGCGCCCGAATTCCGGTCGCACATCGCGCCCCAGAGCGCTATGGTCCCACCATGGCCGACACCCCGATCGCCGCTACCCCCGCCGAGTCCCCCGTTCGCTACGAGCTTCGCGCCGAGGTCGCGCTCGTGACGCTCGACGACGGCAAGGCCAACGCGCTGTCGATCCCCCTCATCACGGCGCTCGGCGAGGCAATCGACCGCGCCACCCGCGAGGCCAAGGCCGTCGTCATCGCCGGTCGGCCCGGCCGTTTCTCGGCGGGCTTCGATCTCAAGGTGATGCTCTCGGGGGCCGCAGGCGTGCGTGCCTTGGTCGGTGCCGGCGGCGAGCTGTTCCTGCGTCTCTATGAACATCCGCAACCGCTCGTCATCGCCTGTACCGGGCACGCGCTCGCGGGCGGCGTCTTGCTCGTCGCCACCGGTGATACACGCATCGGCGCGCTCGGCGACTTCAAGCTCGGCCTCAACGAAGTGGCCGCCGGGATCCCGGTTCCCATTCTGGCCCACGAGCTCGCCCGCGATCGGCTCGACCCGCGCGAGCTGACCGCGGCCGTCCTCCATGCCAAGATCTATGCGCCCGAGGACGCCGTGCGCGCCGGCTGGCTCGACCGCGTGGTGCCACCCGAAGAGCTCGAGGCGGCGGCGATCGCCGAGGCGCGACGCCTCGCCCAACTTCCGGCCAGGGCGTACGCCATGACCAAGCGCAGCCTCCGCCGGGCCATGATCACGCACGTGCGCGCTACGGCACAGCTGAACCTGGTGCAGATGACCGGCGGCTGATCGCGTCGTCGCCGCGCGTCCGGGCGGCGGCCAGCGGTCCCTGAGCCACCGCGCCACGACCGCCACGGGGCGCACGTGCGGCGTGGACGCGCTCGTGCTAGTTTGACGACTCGCGACCTTCCTCTGGAACGACGGGCCATGGGTATTGCGGCCGAACTGCTAGGGCGAGTGCCCCACGCGCCACCTCCGATTCGGGTCGGGCGCGAGGTGTCATGCCGTGTATTTGGTGTCCTTCTCGCCGCGATCGCCGAGAAGGGTCACAGCCCCGACGTTCTCGTTGCCGGCTCCGGATATTCGGTCGGGCAGCTCTCCAAGGGCTCGGCCTATGTGCCTTGGTCGGCGTTTCTCGTCGTCATGCGGAACGCCGGCACGGTGTGGACGGCGGACGAGCTGCGCCAGCTCGGAGTCGCGTCGGTGGCGTCCGCGCAGCTGCGGGCCTTTGGGGTCATCGCCAACTTGCTGTTCTCGGTCACCGATTTCTACCTTTGGATGTTCGGGGGCAAGCGCGGCCCGGCCGTGAACTATTTTGCCTTCGAGGAGGGCCACGCGCGGCTGGTCCGACCCGGGCACGTGCGGGTGGAGATCCGCATGCGACCGGGGTACGCGCCGTCACCCGAGAACTGGTTGATCCTCGAAGGCACGCTCAGCGGGATGCCGCTCGCGTTCGGCGCTCCCCCCGCGCGGGTCGTCGCGACGCCGATGGCGGATGGGTGTGCGTACGATGTCTTCATCGCGCCCGGGAGCGGACGCCTTGCCTGGGTACGCCGCGCGCTCAAGCGCTTCACGGCGTCGCAGCAGGCGGGTGAGGAGCTGAGGCTGGCCCATGCGGCCCTCGAAGAGCGCTTCTGCGAGCTGCAGGCCGAGGAGGAGGCGCGCGCGCAGGCCGAGGCCCAGCGCGCCCAGATCCTTGGCTGGCAGCAGGCCACGTTGGATGGTCTGCCGCTCGGATGCATCGTGCTCGATGATGCGGGGCGGATTCGGTACTGGAATCCGACCGCCGAAAGGCTCCTGGGTTGGACTGCGGCGGAGATGCTCATGGGCTCGCCCGAGCTGCTGGCGCCGGCCGGCGCGGCGCGCGACAAGGCCGCGGAGCTCTTTCGCGGCGTGCTGGCGGGCGAAGCGGTTCCGCATGCGGTCGTGACTCTGGCGAACAAGCATGGCGGGACGTTGCTCAGCCGGTGGCACCATACGCGGCTCGCGAGCCCCGACGGGGCCATTGTCGGGGCGGTTGCGGTCTTCGAGGACATCGGCGAGCGCAGCCGCCTCGAGGCGCAGCTCCAGCAAGCGCAGAAGATGGAGGGCATCGGGCGCTTGGCCGGCGGCGTGGCCCACGACTTCCACAACCTCCTCTCGGTCATCCTGCTCTAGGGCGAGCTCCGGCTGGAAGCGCCGCGCGAAGGTGATCGGCCGGCCCTCGAGGAGATCCGCCAAGCCGCCGAGCGAGGCCGCAACCTCACGCGCCAGCTGCTGGCGTTCAGCCGTCAGCAGGTGCTCGATCTGCGCGTCATCGAGCTCGGGCCGCTCGTGAGCGCGTCCGCGCAGATGCTGGGGCGCGTGCTCGGCGAACAGATCGCCCTTCGCGTCGTGCATGCGCCCGACCTCGGCCGCGTACACGCCGATCCCTCGCAGATGGAGCAGGTGCTCTTGAACCTCGCGCTTAATGCGCGCGACGCCATGCCTCACGGCGGTCGGCTGACGATCGAGACGGCCAACGTCGACTTCGCCACGGGCGCGACCGATCCGGACGTGCCTGCCGGCCATTACGTCCTGCTATCGGTCTCCGATACCGGTGTCGGGATGCGCGCGGAGACCAGAGCCCGCGCCTTCGAGCCGTTCTTCACGACCCAGGCGGTTGGAAAGGGCAGCGGGCTCGGCCTCTCGATCGTCCACGGCATCGTGAGCCAGAGCGGAGGGCGCGTCGCGGTCTACAGCGAGCTCGCGTTCGGCACGACCTTCAAGCTCTACCTGCCGCGCGTCGACGCGCCGGTCGAGACGCGGGATTCGCAGCCCGCCTCAGCCGTCGGTGGATCCGAGACGATCCTCCTGGTCGAAGACAACGCCGCGGTGCGAGACGCCATCTGCCAGCGGCTGGGAAGCCTGGGATACCAGGTGCGCGTGGCCGTCGATGCGATGGAGGCGCTGCGCCTGCTCGCGAATGACCCGGCCGCCGTGGACTTGCTCCTGACGGACCTGATCATGCCGGAGATGGGCGGCGTCGAGCTCGGTGGACGGGCGCTCGCGCTACGGCCAGAGCTCCGCGTGCTCTACATGTCGGGCTATGCCGCGACGGCCTTCGAGGAGCTGAGTCGGGCGGGCGCGCGCGCCTTCATCTCCACGCCGTTCACGACGCAAGCCTTGGCGGAGAAGGTGCGCCACGTGCTCGACGATCCCGAGCGGGGTCGGGCGTCCTGATCAGCGCAGCGTGCGCCCGAAGAACGACGTGATGGTGCGGTAGACGTGTAGCTGGCTCGGCTTGCCGCTGATGCCGTGCGCCTTCCCCGGATAGATCATCAGATCGAGGCGCTTGCCCTCTCGCTGGAGCGCCTCGATCAGCCGCAGCGTGTGCTCGAAGAGCACGTTGTCGTCGGCGGTCCCGTGCATGAGTAAGAGCGGCCTCTCGAGGAGCTTCGCCCGGGTGACCAGATTGGCGCTCGCGTATGCCGCATTGTCTTTGGGCATCCCCAAGAAACGCTCGGTGTAGTGCGTGTCGTACCCGGTCCAGTCCGTCACCGGCGCGACCGCCACACCCGCCGCAAATGGGGTCGCCGGATCGAGCATCGCGCGCGCCGCGAGGAACCCGCCGTAGCTCCAACCGAACACGCCGATATGCCCGCCGTCGACCCACGGTACGGTCTTCAATTGTTGCACCGCGGCGAAAAGGTCACGCACCTCGATATCGCCGAACGCCCGGTAGTGGCCGCGCGTGAAGACGCGGTCGCGCCCCGCCATACCGCGGTTGTCGACGAGGAAGACGCCGAAGCCCTGGCCCGCCCAGTGGCTCGCCGTGAGATACCCGCGCTGCCACGTGCGAATAGCCGTCTGCGACCCCGGGCCCCCATAGATCGACGTGATGACGGGGTAGCGCTTGCCCGGCTCGCGGTGCGTCGGCGGCAGCAGCAAGCCGTTCAAGATCGTCGTCCCGTCGGCCGCCTTCAAGTCCAGCCACTCGGGCGTCGGGCGCGCGTACGTCTGCAGCTCGGTCGCCGGGTTCTCGTCGACGACGAAGACGCGCTGACCGCTCGCGTCGCGGACCACCGTCATCGGCGGGCGCCCGTAATCCGAGAACTTGTCGACGAAGTACGTCCCGCGATCGTCGAAGCGCGCCGCGTGCCAGCCCGTCTCGACCGTGATGGCGGCCGCCTTCTCAGGGGTCGCCAGCGGCAGCGCGAAGACCTGGAGTTGGCGCCCGCGATCGCGCCACGCCCGATAGAAGACGACCCCGCGTGCGTCGTCGACGGCCGCCAGCGACTCGACCGGCTCCGGCTCGTTCGTCAGCGGCGTCACGGCGCCGGATGCTCTGTCCAAGAGCACGAGCTGCCGCCGTCCACTCGCCTCGCTCGACCAGAGGATGCGCTTTCCATCCGCGAGCACATGCAGATCGTCGTGCAGCTCGACCCACGCGGCGTCCGCTTCCTCGTGGATCTTGCGCAGGGCCCCGCGCGCGTCGGCCTCGTACAGCACCAGGCGCCGCTGGTCCCGGCTCTGCCACTGAATCCAGGGCCGCCCGTCTGGGAAAAACCCCGCGCGCGGCAAATACCCGTCCTCGCTCGGGGTCTGGAGCCGAATCTTGTGACGCCCGTTCACATCGTCCGCGCGCACGACCCACGCGGTCACCGCCGCGTTCTTCTCGCCCGCCGCCGGGTAGCGTTGCTCGAACATCGCCGTGCGATCGGCGAAGATCTGCGCCCGCGTCTTCACGTCGACCGGCGCCTCGTCGACCTCGAAGACGATGAGCGACTTCCCGTCCGGTGCCCACCACATTCCCTCGTGCCGGTCCATCTCCTCCTCGGCGATGAACTCGGGCAGCCCGAAGGTCTTGGTCGCGCCGGCCCCGCGCGTCAGCGGCCGCGTCTTCCGCGTCGCCACCTGCATGACGACGACCTCGCCCTTCTTGACGAACGCGAGCTGCTCGCCGCTCCCGTCGCACACGGGATTCAGCTCCGGAACATCCTCGTCGCTGGTGAGACGCACGGCCGCCGTCCCATCGAGGCGAATGTAATAGAGGTCCCCCGACAGCGGAAAGACCAGCGCCCCCGCGTCCCGACCGCACCACAGATAGCTCGTGATGCCCTTCTTCGTGATGCGCTTGCGCTCGAGCGCCATCTTCTCCTGCTCGGTCAGCCTCTGCGATTTGCCACCGAGCAGCGTCTCGCTCGCGACCAGCAACGCCGGCTTCCCCGTGGGCAGCGCGGCGCCCCACAGATCGAGGATGTCGCTGTCCTCGGCATTGGGCGCCAAGAACGTGACGTATTTGCCACCGGGCGACAGCTCGAGGCTCACCGGCGCGCGGCCTTCCAGCGGTGGATCCGCAAAGATCCGCTCCAGCGTCAGATCGGGGGCCGATGGCAAAAACGACAGCGCCAGCACCGGAAGAAACGTCATCATGCGCCGAGGCCTTGCACACACGGCCGCCTTGGCGCAAGCCTCGTGTCGCGCCGCCCGGCGCCCCGAGGAGGAGATCGCCATGCCCGTCACGCCCCCGCCCGAGCCGCGCGCCAACATCCCCGTCCGCGGCGAGCCCCACGCCGACATCCTCGCGGCCATGCAGGCCTCGCGTGCCGAGGAGGCCGACTACCGCGGCGGTAAGACCTGGTCGCTCGTCTACTGGGCCGGAGACGCGCACCACCACTTGATCGAGCAGGCGCACGCGGCCTTTCTCGCCGAGAACGCCCTCAACCCGATGGCCTTCAAGAGCCTGAAGCGCATGGAGGCCGAGGTCGTCGAGATGACCGCCGGCATGCTGCATGCGCCCCTCGACGCCTGCGGCACCATGACCTCCGGCGGCACCGAGAGCCTGCTCCTCGCCGTCAAGACCTACCGCGACCGCGCGCGCAAGAGGAAGCCCTGGATCCTCCGCCCCAATATCGTCGTCCCCGAGACCATCCACGTCGCCTTCGACAAGGCCGCCCACCTCTTCGACGTGAAGAAGAAGGTCGCCCCCGTCGACGACAACGGCGCCGTCATCCCCAAGGCGATGGCGCGTTTGTGCGACGCGCAGACGATCATGCTGGCCGCGTCCGCCCCACAATACGTCCACGGCACTGTCGACCCGATCCCCGAGATCGCCGCCATCGCCCTCCGCAAGAAGCTGCCGATGCACGTCGATGGCTGCTTCGGCGGCTTCATTTTGCCGTGGCTCGAGAAGATCGGCGTGCAAATGCCGGTCTGGGACTTCCGCGTGCCGGGCGTCACGTCCGTCTCGGCCGACGTCCACAAATATGGGTTCGGGGCCAAGGGCGCCTCGGTCATCGTCTACCGCGACATGAGCTATCTACGTCACCAGTTCTTCGTTGCGACGCAGTGGTCGGGGGGGATCTATGTATCGCCCGGTCTTCCCGGAACCCGGCCTGGAGGGCCGATCGCAGCGGCTTGGGCGGCGATGCATGCGCTCGGCGAGGATGGCTACATCGCGCTGGCGAAGGGCGCTTGGGAGACCGCCGAGTTCCTGCGGCGCGGCATCGAGGCCATCCCCGGGCTGCGTGTCATGGGGCTGCCGCATTCGACCGCGGTGACCTGGACCTCGGACGACCGCACGCCGGGAAAGAACGGCGTCGACGTGTATGCCGTCGCCGACATCCTCCAGGCCAAGGGTTGGGGCGTCGACCGGCAGCAGAAACCGGCCAGCGTGCACCTTACCGTCAACGCCAACAACCGCCAGGTCGCCGAGCTCTACTTGAGTGACCTCCGCGCCGCCGTCGAGCACGTGCGCGCGCATCCCGAGTTGGCGACCCAGGGCGAGGCGGCCGTCTACGGGCTCATGTCGAAGGTGCCGATCGGGCGCCTGGTCGACCGCGAGGTCTTGAAGGTCGTCGAGGGGATGTACTCGGGTGGCGGCGCGCGAACCCCCGCGGGCGCGAGCGGCGGCGGCGAGCCGGGCTTCGTCGAGCGGAACCAGGCCCGGATCCGGCCCATCCTCGACAAGTGGGACGACGCGCGCAAGAAGCTGCAGAGCCTCCGGCGGCGCGGTGGCCGTTGATGGCGGAGCGACCGCGGCTTCGACCGCGGCTTCGACCGCGGACTCGGACTCGAACTCGGACTCGGACTCGGACTCGAACGCGAACTCGGACTCGGACTCGCTCCGATCTGTAACCGATCGATTAACGCCCCCGCCGACCTCGGCTCCCCCGTGTGTGCGAGCGCTGCGGGCTTCGTGCGCGCTATCCGCCGCACGAAGCTTCCCAGCGCCGAGTTTTGGAACTACGCTCCTCGCACATTCACAAACTCCCGCTGATTTGCGTCGCGAGGTCATCGCGTGGCGAAGCTGTTTCGCGTTCTGCTCGTCGAGGACGACGTCGCCGACGTCGACGTGGTGAGGGCGTACCTCGACGGGTACTGCACCATCATGCACGCGACGTCCCTCGCGCAGGCGCGCGCCCTGGCGCGTGAGCACGTGTTCGATGCGGCGCTGGTCGACGCGTCGCTTCCGGATGCGCAAGGCGTCGCGGCGGTCGAGGTGCTCGCGGCGACGGGCCTCTTCCCGGTCATCTTGCTCACCGGAATGGACAGCGCGTCCCTTGGCGACGAGGCGGCGCGGGCGGGGGCTCAAGAGTACCTCATCAAGGGCCAGTTCACGCATCGGCAGCTGCTGCGTGCCATCTCGTTTGCGGTCACGCGATACGAGGGCCTCATCCAGTACAGCACGCTGCTCCACGAGGTCCCCGACGGGGTCATCATCGCGTCTCATTCGGGTGAGGTGCTTTTCGCGAACCCAGCGGCCAGCCGCATGTTCAAGTCTGCCGACGGGACTCGGGTCCCAGGCGACCTCGCCTTCCTGTTCAACGGTGGCAACGCGACGCGAACCGTCACCGACGGTCGGCGCGCGCTCGAGATGCGCGCGACCGAGGTGCCCTGGCGCGGCCACGCGGCCTTCATCGTCGTCGTCCGCGACGTGACCGATCGCGTGCAGATGCTGCGCGAGCTGAGCGAGGCCAATCGCAAGCTCGAAGAGGTCGCGGTCATCGACCCGCTGACCGGCGTTCTCAACCGCCGCGGGATCGAGGCGGAGCTCTTGCAGCTGGTCAGGACGTCGCAGCGGACCGGAGAGCTTGGCGCCGCCCTCCTCATCGATTGCGACGATTTCAAGGGGATCAACGACGCAAGCGGCTACCGCGTCGGCGATGCGACGCTGCAGCTGCTCGCGGGGACGATCGTCGAGTCGCTGCGCCCGGCGCTCGATCGCGTCGGGCGGATCGGCGGCGACGAGTTCCTGGTGCTCTTGCCGCACACAACGCGCGGCGAGGCGTTCTTCGTGGCGGAGCGCCTGCGCATGGCCATTCGGGCGCGACCGCTCCCGATCGTCGGTTCCCCAAGGCGCCCCAGTGTGACGGTCAGCATCGGGGTCACGGCGCTGCCGCCGACGACCGCGTCGCTCAGCGAGATCGTCGCCTTGGCCGAGGCGCCGCTGCTCGTCTGCAAGCGGACCGGCAAGGATCGCGGGGCGGTGGGCGGACCCGCCGACCCAGGCCTCGCGTTGCCGAGCGCGCCGGATCTGCTCCGCGCCGATGCGATCCGCGTCGCGCGCCAGCGTATCGTCAGCCTGGCCTCGCAGTCGACCAGTGGTTGCGAGCTGCTCATGCGGGGGACTGCCGGGGTGCTCGAGTCGCCCAGGGCGTACTTCTCGAGCGCCGAGCACCACAATGTCCTCGTCGCCGCCGATCTCCTCTGTCTGCGCCGGTGTGTCGCGGCGGCGATGGACCTCACGGCGGACGTCCGCGTACACCTCAACATCTTCCCGTCGACGCTCCTCGACACGCCCATCAGCGTGCTGCTGGAGCTGCTTGTTCACGCGCGTTCGCCGCGGCTCGTGCTCGAGCTGAGTGAACAGGAGTTCATCGGCGACCCCGCGCGCCTCCTGCCGCCCGTGGTCGCCCTGCGCAACGCGGGGATCGCGATCGCGCTGGACGACGTCGGCTTCGGGCGAAGCTCGCTCGAGGCGCTGCTCGTGCTCGAGCCCAACTACGTCAAGATCGACCGCGCGCTGGTCACGGGGGTGGGCAGCGACCACGCGAAGCAGCGGGTGCTGAGCCGGCTCCTGGCGTGCCTCGGCGGCCTCAGGTCGGAGGTCATCGCGGAGGGGGTCGAGACCGAGGCCGACCGACGGGCGCTCGCGGACCTCGGCGTGCTCTTCGGGCAGGGCTTCCTCTGGGGAAAGCCCGAGGTCGTGGCTGGCGACGATCGTCTCGCCGGGTGAGCGCGCAGCGCGGCGCGCGCCTCACACGTGGGGCTTCAGCGCGGTTCGAGCGGCGTGGCGGGCGCGAGGGGGTCCCGCGTGTCGCCGGTCGGAACGCGCGCCAGCAGCGCTCGGAGCGTGTGGGTGCCGGTCGCGCTGCGAGCGGTCGCCGGCGCCTTGCCTTTGGTGGGTGCGATCTTGATGCGGCCGTCGCCCGAGGGCGTGACGCTGCGCGACCAGCGGACCGTGCCGACCTTGCCGTAGTCCGCGACCGGAGGGGCGGGCTCGTCGTCGCTGATGCGCGCGAGCGCGTTGGTCACCTCGGTGGAGAGCTCGACGCAGGCGACGCGCGTCGCGACCTGCCCGCACACGACGACGGCGTGGGCGTCGTGGGTCGTCACGGCGTTCATGCCCAGGTCGCTGTCGGTGTGGTGGTTTTGGGTCGTGACCCAGACGAGCGCGCCGTTGCCGTCGATGTCCTTGGCGAGCTTGTTCTTTGCGGCCACGAGCGTGATCGATGCGACGTTGCCCTGGTTGTGGATGCCGAAGGCGCCGGGCGCGTAGCTCGAGGCGATCTCGCCGAAATCGACCCAGCGCTCGGCGACGCGAAGGACGAGGTGCACCGTGTCGATCATTCCGGGGGCCTCGGGCGAGGTACCGGCAACGTGGAGCGCGACGGCGCCGGTGATGAGGCCACCCTCTCCCGCGGCGAGCGCGGGCGCCGGGAGCTCGGCCTGCACGGTGCACGTACAGCCGCTGCCGGCGTCCTCGGGCGTCGGGGCGACGCAGGATTGCTCGGCGCGCACGTCCGCGCATACGGCCGAGAGTTCCGTCGGCGCAGGGGGTTCGAGGCGGTCGGCGTCGGGCGGCGCGGAGGCGCCGAAGAGCGCGGCGAGCGAGAGGGCGTAGGGGGCAAGCATCGGGATCATGCGGGGCTCGTGGGTGGGGGACGCGACGCCGAACGGGCGGCCGCCGAGGGTTCTTCCGGCCCCGTGTGAACGCCTTTCACATTACCTGGTACATCGCGAGAGTCAGCGGCTCGGCGCGGCCATGCGCTCTGCGACGAGCGCGCGCGCTTGTTCGCGCAGCGCCAGGATCGTCGTCCGCACCTCGTCCATGAGCCGGCCCTTGCCCTGGTGGGTGTGGCCATGGGTCGGGATCGGGTCGCCGAAGACGAGCGCAACCGGGCCGCGTTGGTTCACGAATTTGCTGTGGGCCGGCAGGATCTGACGCGTGCCCGCGATGCCGCAGGGGACGATGGAGACGCGCGCCTCGAGGGCGAGGACGAAGCCGCCTTTCTTGAACGGCAGGAGGTCGTCGGCCTGGCCGCGCGTGCCCTCGGGGAAGACGAGGATGCAGCGACCTTCGCGCACGGCCTCGGCCGCGCGGGCGATGCTCGCGTGGGATTGATCGCGGTTCTTGCGGTCGATGAAGACGTGGCCCGTGCGACGGAGGGCCCAGCCGAAGACGGGGATCCGCTCGAGCTCCTTCTTGGTGAGAAAGCCGATGGGACGATCGGAGGCGCGGATGAACGACGGGGGATCGAGGTGGCTCTCGTGGTTCGCCATGAGCACGTAGGGCGCTCCGTCGTAGAGGACCTCGACCCCCTGCACGATGAAGTCAGTGACGCCGGCCGCATCGGTCAGGCCGCGCGCCCAGAACTGCGAGGCGGGCCACCAGATCTTGCCGGTGCGATCGCCGAGAAGCGCGGCGCTGCCGGCGACGAAGGCACACGACGGCGTCAGACCCAAGCCGGCGGCGTAGAGCGGGAGGGACTGGAGCGAGGCGAGGGGACGCTTCATGGGAGCTCCGGCGGGGCGCTTCGCGGCGACGATAGCATGCGCCCGGGGGACATTCTATGAGCGGTCGGGCGGGCCCCGGGGGGCGTCCGATGGCCGTGGGGGCTCGCTCGGGAGGCCCATGGTTCGGCGCACGTCGCGGAACGCGGGGGTCCATTGGTCATGCGGATCGCGGACGACGAGCGTCTCCCAGTCGGGCGTCGCGGCGGTGAGCGAGGGGGTGCGGGCCAGGACGAAGACGTCCACGAGCGCGTCTTTGCCGGCGTTGGGAACGACGGCGAGCTGGCGGATCGGCGCGAGGCCGGAGGCGGCGATGGCGGCCAGGACGCGCGTGCGTTGGCGCGAGGCGTGGCAGACGACGGCGCGGGCGTGGGCGTCGGCGACGGCGAGCGCGCGGGCCATGACGGTGAGGTAGGCGTCGATGCCGCCGCGGTCCTCGAAGCGGCAGGGGCCGCGCTGGACGTGGTCGGAGCGCGGTTGGTCGGGGTTGTCGAAGTAGGGTGGGGTGCCGGTCACGAGGTCGGGCGCGGTGTCGGGGGTGAACGCCAGCGGAGGGTGGCGGAAGTCATTGTGAACGAGGTTCACGCGGGGCTCGACGCCGTTGTAGTGGGCCGTGCGGAGCGAGAGGGCGTGCGAGAGGGCCTGGGCTTCGATGCCGGTGAGGTGCGCGGCGGGAAAGCGCCACGCGAGCAGGAAGAGGACCGAGCCGATGCCGGTGCCGAGGTCGAGGACGCGGGTCGGGTCGGGGACGGCGGCCTGGGCGACCCAGGCGACGACGAGGTCGTCGAGCGACCAGGTGTGGCCGTCGCGGCGCTGGAGGATGCGCCAGTCGCCGGCGAGGTAGGCGAGGTGCTCGCCGGGGTGCACGGGGATGGGGTTCCGCGCGGGCGGGAGGCCGGGCGGGGTCCAGTCGGTTGGGCGGCGCGGGGGAGCGGGGGGCATCGGGGCGGTCGTAGCACGAACTCGGGCTCGAGCTCGAACGCGAACTCGAACTCAAGCTCGAACTCGGACTCGAACTCGGACTCGAACTCGGACTCGAACTCGAACTCGGACTCGGGCTCGGGCTCGAGCTCGGGCTCGACCTCGGCCCGGAATCACCACGTGAACGTCGCGCCGAGGGACACCGGCACGACGTACTTGCTCGCGGTCGCGCCGGACTCGAAGCTGTATTCATCGAGCGCGAAGAACGGGAGGTCCGCGCGGATATCGAACGCGAGGCGCACCGCGTGCGTCCGCAGAATCTCGAGCCCGACCTTGAGGTACGCGCCGACCCCGAACCGGTCTCCGTAGAAGTCCCCCGACTGGACGTCGAGCAACCCGAGCGCGAGCCCGCCGCCAGCGTACGGTGAGAAGTCCCCGTCAGTGAAGAAGTAGCGCGCGCCGAGTCCCCACGACACGAGCGCGTTGTTGCTGCACGTGTCCTCGATGCACCCGCCGGTCGGAATCGCGACGTGGAGGGCGGTGTCGATCGCGAAGCGCGGCCCCTGGTACTGGGCGACCAGCGCCAGGTTCGGACTGAGACCTCCGCCGGCGCCGACGAAGCCCGTGCCGCCGATCCCGATGCCCCACAGGAACTCGCCGCCGCGCTTCTTATAGACGCGCGCCTCTGCGCCGACGAGGCTGTCGACCGTCGCGCTCGCGCCGAACTCGCGACCGGAAACGAGCGCGCCGGCGAGCCGTGGTGCGGCCACCGCGACCTCGCTCAGGTTCGCGAGCTGAACGCGGCGCGAGGCGATGGTGGTGCCGAGAGGCGCCTCGCGTGCGAGGGTCAGGAAGATGCTCTGCCCCAGCGGACGCAGCTCGACACGGTAGGCGGACGTCTGCGCGCCGGCAATCAGCGTCGGTGCTCCGACCGGTTGCCCGAGGCGCGCGAGCTCCTCGCAGACGAGCGCGGTGGCTGTCTCCGCATCGGCATCTCCCAGGCCCGAATGCGCACCGATGAGACAGGCGGCCGGCGCCGGATCGGCGGCGTGGGCGAGCGCGGGAACGAGGACCAGTGCGAGTGACACGACGAGGGTTCGTTTCGACATCGAGAGACTCCAGGCGTTGCGCGAGGCGCGCGAAGCCGCTGGCCCGCACATGGATATCCATGGGAAAGTGCCGTCGGTCTCGCGCGCCTCGCGAATCGGTGAGCCCGCACCCAGAGCAGGCGGCATGCCACTCGCGGCGCGCCCGTCGCAGCGCGGCGCGGCAAGCGACGTGGAGCACGCACCTACCACCACGGACCCGCAGGGTGGCGCATAGGTCTCTGCGCGCGCGCAGCGCAACTCGCGCGCTGCAGATTGCACACCGACGGCAAGGCTCGGAATAGGGCGCAAAGCGCAGTAGTATGGGGCGCCCATGAAATACCTAACGCTCGCTTTCTGTGTGGTGTCCGGCGCGTCTTGTGCGAACGACGGAGGCGCGTTCGAGGCGGCGGCGGCGCGGCGCTCGGACGTCGCGGTCGCGGTGGCCCGGGATGCGGGGGCCGAGTCCGAGTCCGAGACCGAGACCGAGTCCGAGATCGAGTCCGAGACCGAGACCGAGTCCGAGATCGAGTCCGAGTCCGAGACCGAGTCCGAGTCCGAGTCCGAGATGGAGTCCGAGACCGAGACCGAGGTCGCCGAGTTCCCGCCGCCCCCCGCGGCGCCGCCACTATCGCAGGCCGCGTTGACCGCCATCCGCGCCGAGCTCGAAGATGCGCTCGCCGACCCCGCGCTCGCGGGCAAGAGCTTCGGCGGCTTCGTCCTCGACCTCGAGACCGGGGCGATCGTCTACGCGGGCGAGGCCGATCGGCTCCTCATCCCGGCCTCCAACACCAAGGTCTTCACGACCGCCGCGGCGCTGGCGCTGCTCGGCCCCGATCACCGCATGCTCTCGCGCATCTTCATCGAGGGCACGCTCGGCGCGAACGGCACCCTGACCGGAAACCTCCACCTGCACTCCGAGCACGACTTCACCTGGTCCCGCTGGTTCTACGCAGACGCGCGCTTCCCGCTCGATCGCATGGTCGATACCCTCTGGCGCGCGGGTCTGCGCAAGGTCACCGGTCACCTCGACGTGTGGGGCGCCTACCTCTATGACGGTCATCACTACGGGACGTACGATCCCGCGACCCAGCGTACACGCGCCGCGTCCGCTTTCCGAGCCGCTCTCACGGCCCGCGGCATCACCGTGAGCGGCGCCGACGTCGACCACGCGTCGATGGCCCTGCCGCCCGGGACCGAGGCTGCGCGCTGGGAGTCGATCCCCCTCTGGGTCGGGTGTTGGCCCATCCTCCGCAAGAGCCACAACGAGATGGCCGACGTGCTCCTGCGCCACCTTGGCTACGTCCTGGGCGGCTCGTCCGAGTACGCGGCCGGCGCCACCGCGGTCATGGACTGGCTCGCCTCGGGCGCCGATCCGATCCCCACGACCGGGCTCCTCCTCTTCGACGGCTCGGGCCTCGACGTGCGCAACCGCGTCAGCGCGCGCCAGCTCGTCGCGGTCTACCGTCGCATGCTCGCCTCGGCGGCCGGTGCGCGCTGGAAGACGGCGCTCTCGGTCGGCGGCGCCGAGGGGCCGAGCTCGACGGACGCGAGCGACGACGTGGCCATCGTCACCACCCATTCGGGGCCCTACAACGGCACGCTCGCCTATCGCATGACCGACGCGGACACCGCCGGACGCGTCTTCGGGAAGTCCGGGATCAACGCCGGCATCACGACCAGCGGCGTGCTCGTCCATCGCCACGACGGCCGCCGCTATGCGTTCGCGTTCGAGATGAATGATCTGCCGGACGGGGCCTACGGCGCCGCGCGCGCCGCGCAGGACGCGATGGTGGTGGCCATCGCGGGTGACAACCTCGGCCTCGGTACGCGCCCGGTCGCGCCCGTCTTGGCCTGCGTGCGCGGCCTCGGCGCCGATCGCGTCGCGGTCAGCTGGGGTGCGGTCGCGGGCGTGGGCGCCGGCGCCAGCGGTTACGTCGTCTGGACCAGCGCCGACGGGCTCGCGTGGGATCCGGCGGATCGAAAATTCGTGCACGCTACGGACGTGACACTTCCGGTTCCGGCCGGTACGACCCTCTTCGTGCGCGTCACCGCGCTGACGCCGGCGGGCGAGAGCGAACCATCGGACACCTACGCCGCACGCCCATTGGACGCCTCTCGCAGGGCGCTCATCGTCGATGCCGACGACCGTTGGCAGCACCAGCCGACGAACGAAAACGTGATGGGTGCCGCTCATGAATTTGTCGGCGAATATGCCAGAGCATTGCCCGCGCATATTCCATTTGACACTTGCGCCAACGAGCAAGTGTTGGCGCACGAACTCGGCGCCTGGGACACGGTGATCTGGGCCGCCGGTGAAGAGAGCGCGACGGACGAGTCCTTCGGGGCCCCGGAAGAGGCAGCGATCGCGGCCTACCTGGGCTCGGGCGGCAACCTCTTCGTGTCGGGCGCCGAGGTCGCGTGGGACCTCGATCCCGACGGCAATAGCGCCGCGACGGCCGCCGACACCACGTTTGCCGAGACGTGGCTCCATGCACGCTATGCCGCAGACGACGCCGGCGTCTACGTCGTCGAACCGACCCCCGAGGGGCTCTTCGCGAACCTGCCGAGCGCGACTCGGACACTCGGCTTCTGGACGCCGGGCGCGATGTTCGTCGCGTACCCCGACGTCCTCGTGCCGACCGCGGGTGCGAGCGCGAGCCTCACCTACGTCGGACCGGGAACGGTCGCGGCGGTGCAATATGCCGGCGACTACGCGGTCGTGGATCTCGGCTTCCCGTTCGAGGCCATCGATGGGGCACCCGCGCGGGCCGCGGTGATGGGCGCGGTCATGGCGTTCTTCGGCTGGTGAGCCGAGCGCCGCTCAGGGCGCGTCGCGCAGCTGGTTGCGCCCCAGCGTCTTGCGGGTCGACGGCTCCTCGGGGGCGTCGGCGGCGGCGGGCGCGAGGATGAGCGCGCGCTCGACCAGGTGGTCGTCCTGCTCGAGCCGGACCATGAACCCGGCGGGATGCCCCGCGCCCAGGAGCGATGCGGAGGTGGCGAGGCGCGCCGTGAGCGACCCCACGTCGGTCTTCATGCGCGCGACCTCGGGCGCGACCGCGAGCTCGAGCTCACGGCAGAGCGCGTTGCGACGGTCGACCGACCAGAGCTTGGCGGTCGCGCGATCGAAGACATCGCTGGCGATGAACCAGTCAGGCAGCGCGTCGTGCCGGACGCCGTGGGTGGCGTAGCACCACTCGCCCAAGAGGACGATGGGGCCGAGCGCGCGCACCAGGCGCTCCTCGCGCTCGGCGAGCCAACCCCAGAGGGTTTGAAATTGCGGGTGCGCGCCGGGTCCGAGCAGCTGTTGGCGACGCTCGACACGGACGCTGTCGCCGTCGGACGAGAGGGCGATGGTGGCGCCGTCGGCGCGCTCCTCGATGAGGACCGGTCGCGCCAAAATCGCGCGCGCGACGCCCGCCGGCAGGACCTTGTCGTGCGCCTTGCCGGTGCCGAGCCAGGCGAGATGCGGCGGGGCGGGCGCAAGGGCCAGATCGCGGTGGGAGCTCGGCGGCGTCATGGTCGAAGCTTCGCGCGAACGCGCCGAGAATGCTACCGCCCCGATTGTCTTGTCCGCTTGTCCGCGCGCAGGCGCGACGTGTTAGGATCGGGGTGCGGCGCTTGCCGACGACCGAGGTGGAGCGAACGACATGGACGACCGCGAGCCCGCCGAGGACGGCGGAAACGATGTGAGGGCCGAGACCATCGCGGTGATCGGCTTGGGGTACGTCGGCTTGCCGGTCGCGCTGGCGTTCGCGCGGCGCTTTCCGGGCACGATCGGCTTCGACATCGACGCGCTGCGCGCCGACGAATTGGCGCGCGGGGTCGACAGGACCGGCGAGTTCGGGGCGGACGAGATCGTGGCGGCGGGGTTGCGCGTGACCGCGGATGCGAGCGAGCTCGGGGCCGCGTCGTTCTTCATCGTGGCGGTGCCGACGCCGCTCGGCGAGGGGCGGACGCCCGATCTGAGCGCGGTCCTCGCGGCGGCCGATCTGGTCGGCGGATACTTGTCCGAAGGTGCCATGGTCGTGCTCGAGTCGACGGTGTGGCCTGGGGTCACCGAGGAGGTCTTCGGGCCGCGGCTGGCGGCGACCTCGGGGCT
>SXGT01154650.1_pt1 | contig 34108 bp, 26 predicted proteins | sample 3176221 | NCBI WGS metagenome assembly SXGT01 (sample SAMN11356862, study PRJNA531348) | freshwater metagenome | isolation source: freshwater sample F1-120 | place: China: Fuxian Lake, Yuxi | collected 2017-12-25 | reverse complement strand
GGTGTCGGGGAAATCGCCCGGAAAATAGGAATAGTTGAGCACCTGTATCGGACCCGAGAGCAGGGTGTCGCCGGCCGCCTTGAACGCCCCCACCCCAGGGTGGGCCTCGTCGCTGGTGCGGAAGACCTGCTCGATGATCGCCGCCTGATCGGCGGCCGAGAGGGTCTCGACGGCGCGCACCTCCTGGATGGCGATCACCGGCTGGCCCGGCACATTGGGGTCGCGCAGGGCCAGGCGGGTACCCGCCTTGACCCCGGCCGGCAGCTGGGCACCGGGCACGATATTGACCACCGGCACCGGCCAGAGCAGGCCACCTGGCAACTTCATATCCTTGGCCACACTCAGGGACTCGGCCAGGTTCATGTACCCGTCGAGGGGGGTGAAGTAGCCGGAGGCCAGCATCACCGCCGAGGCGGCGGCGCCGGAGGAAATAAGGATGGAAGGCAGCCCCTCGGCTTCCTTGGCCAGGGCGGCCCGCTGCTTTTCGTCGCTCACGTAGAGGGGCTTGAGTTCCTTGCTGCCGTGGGGCTCGATCATTCGGTGCTCCTTCAGTTCAGGGGTAGGATTTTGCAGATGAGTGCGGTGTTGTCTTCGCAATACCACAATTCGCCGCCCACCATGGTCATGCCGTGGGCCTTGGGTGCATCGAGGGGCAGGACCAGCACCTCGCCACAGGCGCCGGTACGGGTGTCGTAGCGGTAGACCGCCCCGATGGTGGTGTCGTTGCACCAGAGCTGGGTGTGTTCTTCATCGGCCCAGGCCAGGCCGTGAGGGCGATTGCCCGCGGCCACCGGGAACCAGGAGCAGGAGGTGATGGCCGGCCCGTCGGTGGTATCCTCTATCTTCATCTTGAACAGAGCTTTGCCCGGCGGCGAGGCCCCCCACAGGTACTGCCCGTCCCACTCCAGCCCGTGGAAGCCGGTATGGGTGCCGTTGACCAGGTCCTGGGCAAAATCGACGATGCCAGTGCCTACCCCGCGGTGCGGGATGGCAAAAACCCGCTCACCCTGGATCACCGTCAGTTCGAGGCCATAGGTGCCGGCGATGAAGATGGTATCCCGCCCCTGCCACTGGCAGCGCACCACCCCGCTGGGTTTGTTGGCCCCAACGGCAAAGACCTGCTCCTCGCGGTCGGGCGAGGTGGGACGCGCCACGGTGATCAGCGCCCCGTCCCCCTGGTCGGCGATGAGTAATTCGTCCCGCGCCTCGTCGTAGTCGAGGCCATTGGGCATGGCCTCTTCCTTCTGCAATTTGAAGAGGGTTTCGACGCGGGTGTGGCGGATGCGGACCTGATTGTGGACCATCTGCCCCTCAGTAGATGCGGACCCCGGCCTCGGCCGCGATCCGGTGGGTATTGGCAGCGGCCGTGGGGTAGACGCTGTCGGGCAGGTGTTCGAGCAAGAGATAGCCGTCGGGGTAGAAACTCTCCCAGCGCTGCAGGGCCACCTTCAAATCGAGCACTCCTTCGCCGGGCACTGCCTCGTCGAGGTGCAGCACCAGCCCCTCGCCCAGTTTGAGATCCTTGCAGTGGCCCACCGGGGCGACGGGCCCCATCAGGTCGAAGATGTGGTGGAGGCGCTCCACGTTGCGGTACACCTGTTGCAGAGACTGGAAATGGTTGACGTAGTCCATCACCACCTGCAACCGCTCCGAGCCCACGGTTTCGATTACCAGCACATTGGTCTCGGGGGAGTCCAGAATGGTCAGGTTGTGGGTCTCGATGACCATGGTGACCCCCTCTTCCTCGGCCTTGTGGGCCACGGCGCGCAGGGTCTCGACCAGGCGGGGCAGGCAATCGGACTCCATGTTGCGCAGGATGGGGCTGTACGCACCCTTGGGGCTGAGGCTGCCGGTGCGGATCAGGCAGTAATGTGCATCGAGCTGGGCGGCCACCTCGATGCCGCGTTCGATCTTGCCCAGCACCCCCTGGCGCACCTGGCGGTCGGGATCGAAGAGGCATTCACCGTAGCCGATCCCGAACTGCACCAGGTCCATGCCGGCCTCGGCAAAGGTGTCGCGCACCTTGCGGCATTCGTGGCTCTGGATCTGGGCCAACTGGTCGCCGGGCGCGTGGAAGGCGGCGCCGCTCAACTTCAGCGCCCGCACTGCATCGAGGTGCTGCGCGGTGATCTGTCGGAAATCCGCGGGCATCATGCCCACCACGCCCAGGCGCATGGCTTTGTCCTTTCGCTGCGGGGGAGGGTTTGAAAATAATACAATCTGGCCGGCAGGCAAGGCGGCCTCTAGTTGACAGGGCTGCGGCGCGGCGCTAGTATCTTTCTCCCATGAACTTTGCCCTCGCCTTCACCGTCATCCTCGTCTCGGGCCTCTACACCTCGCTGTGGGGCGCCTTCAAGGACTCTCCCTTCGAGCGCTTCAAGCCGGCCACCTTCCCGCGCAGCATCTATTTCAGCGCCGCCATCTTCCTGACCCTCTACTTCCTGCCTTTCTTCCGCGCCGACCTCGAAGCCCTCAGCCTCTTCCAGCTCTTTTTCCTGGTCATGGGCGTCGAGCGTTTCCTGGCCGAACTGTACAAGGGCTTCTTCCGCACCGAGGACCAGGCCAAGTACTTCGTGCCCTCGCGCATCACCTTCTTCGGCAAACACGTAGCTAGCGATGCCCTGCGCTACCTGGTGGGCACGGTGCTGGTGCTGCTGGTCTTCGCCTCCATGACCCTGCAGGTGCGGGTGGTGCCTTTCTGGGGTTTCCTGCTGACCGCCTACGCCACCGGGCTGCTGGTCTCCCTGGGCGGTGCGTACAAAGACGCCCCCTTCGAGGGTTTTAAACCGCTCAAATTCCAGCGCTCAGGCATGGTGCTGGCCCTGCTCAGCCCGCTCTTCTACTCCCTCAGCGATCCCCTGGCGCCGGTACCCCTGGGTTTCCTCATCTATATGAACGGCGGCCTGGAACGCTTCGCCATCGAGTACTACAAGACCTATATCCAGCGCAATATGTCCGGCAAGTTCCGCCCGGACCTGCCCCGGCTGCGCGAGTTTGCCGACACCCGCGAAAAGTACCACTACCTGGCCCTGGTCATCATCGCCGGGCTGGTCGTCCTCTACCTCCATGAACTCGGCATCCTATGACGCGGTGGTCATCGGTTCCGGATTTGGCGGAGCCTGTGCTGCCCACACCCTCAGCGCCGCCGGCCTGAGGACCCTGCTCCTGGAGCGGGGTGGCTGGCCCCGCCGCGACGACCAGGACTGGAACCAGCGGGCCATCCTCGTCGACAAGTGCTACCAGAGCGCTTCCCCTCTGCTGATCCGCCAGTACGGCAGCCCCACCTTCAAACCCCTGCACGCCAACGAAACCGTGGGCGGGATGTCGGTTTTCTACGGGGGCGCCTCCCTGCGCCTGCGCGAGCAGGACTTTGCGCGCTGGCCCCTCAGTTATGCCGAGCTGGAACCCTATTACACCCGCGCCGAGCAGCTATTGGGGGTACACGGCCAGGCTGGTGCAGATCCCTTCGAGCCGCCCCGTTCCGCCCCGTACCCGCAGGCACCGCCAGAACTCACCCCGCCGGCCCAGCGCATCTGCGACGCAGCCCGCAGCCTGGGGCATCGGCCCTTCCCCATCCCGCTGGCCCTCAACTTCACCGACCCGGCTCGGCCCCGCTGCATCCTGTGCAACACCTGCGACGGTTTCCCCTGCAAACTCGAAGCCAAGAACGATCTGGCCGCCACCCTGCTGCAAGCGGCCCAGGCCCGGGGTCTAGAGATCGCCGCCGGGGCCATCGCCGCCCGCCTGGTGTGCAGCGGCCGCCGCATCACCGCGGTGGAGGGCGTGGACAAGTTCTCCAAACAGCCCTTCTCTTTCTCGGCCCGGCTCTTTGTGCTGGCCGGCGGGGCGATCCACAGCCCCGCCCTGCTGCTGCGCTCGGGCCTGGGTGGGCCGCTGGTGGGCCGCTGCCTGATGCGCCACTGCAACGGGGTGGTGGCCGGGGTCTTCCCCTTTGCCACCAACCCCGAGCAGGTTTTCCACAAACAGATGTGCCTGACCGATTTCTACGAGGACCACCGCGCTGCGCAGGGCACCGCCACCGGCATCATCCAGGACATCTATACCCCGGCCCCCCAGGTGATCCGCCACTTTGCGCCCTTTGGTCTCAAACACCTGGCCGGCCTGGTGGCCGGCCACATGCAGAACCTCCTGTGTATCGCCGAGGACGAACCCCTGCCCGAGAACCAGGTCACCCTCTCGGCCCAGCGCGACGTCCTCGGCATGGAGCTGGTGCAGGTGCAGCACCGCTACACCCCCGCCGACTACACCCGCCGCGACTACCTGGCCGCCAGGGCCCGCAAGGTGTTGCGCGCTGCCGGGGCCCTGCTCTTCAAGACCTACCAGATCGACTCCTTCTCCCATGCCGTGGGTTCGGTGCGTTTCGGCACTTCGCCGGAGACCAGCGCCCTGGACCCCCACTGCCGGCACTGGGAAACCGCCAACCTTTTCGTGGTCGACGGCAGCTTCATGCCCTCCTCCGGAGGCGTCAACCCCAGCCTGACCATTGCCGCCAACGCCCTGCGGGTGGGCGAGTACCTCACGGGAAATTTTAACAGGATTTGAGATGAAACACATCGGACTCGTCGGCTGCGGCCGCATCGGCCGCTTACACGCCCGCAACCTCAAGGGGCGCGCCCACCTCTACTTCTGCAGCCGCTCCCGCCCCAGCGCCGAGGGCTTCCAGCGGGAGTTCGGCGGCAGCGGGGTGGTGGGCGCCTTCGAGGATCTGCTCGCCCTGCCCCAGCTCGACGCGGTAGTCCTCGCCTCGCCGCCCCAGTTCCACGCCCAGCAGGTGATCGCCGCCCTGCAGGCCGACAAGGCGGTGCTGGCCGAAAAACCCCTGTGCCTGAGCGCGGAAGAAGTGGACGCCATCGCCCGGGTGCTGCCGGGCCGGCCCTTGCTGATGGTGGCCGAGAACTACTACTACAAACCCTCGCTCGCCTTGTGCCGGGAGCTGATCGGTGCCGGCGCCATCGGCCAACTGCGCTCGGTGGCGGTGAAGAAGTGCTTCAGGCAGGAGGCAGCCGGCTGGAAAAACCAGTACGGGGCCCTGCTGGAGGGCGGCATCCATTTCGTGGCCTTGATCAACGCCCTCTTCGACGCGGCACCGCTGTCCGTGGCGGCCGAATTCCCCGACTGCCAGCCCGGCCAGCCCGAACGGCATTCCCTCACCCACCTGACCTACCCAGGTGAGGCCCGCGCCACCCTACATTATGCCTGGAACCAGCCCAGTCTCACCAAGGGCCTGTTCCAACACTCGCAGATCCGGGGTACCGGGGGTCGGATCTTCTTCGAGAGCAACGGCCTCTATGCCTGGCTGAGCGCCGGCAACCGGAACAAACTCTACTTCCCCGGCTTTGGCGACCTGATGGGGTACCGGGCCATGACCGAGGATTTTCTGGCCTGTCTGGAGGATAAAACGCGGCAACCAGTCTCGGACTTTGCCCGGGCCAGGCGGGATCTGGAGGTGGTGTTCAGGGCGTACGGAGAGGGTTGAACGCCGGCGATTGCAGGGGAAAAAGAAAAGCGGGAAGCCCTAACTGGCCTCCCGCTTTTTGCTTTTTCGGGCTTGAGGCCCGGCGTGTTACTTGGACAACAACATTTTTCGCGTCTCGCTGAAGGCGCCGGCCTGGATGCGGTAGAAGTAGACGCCGCTGGCCAGACCTTTGGCGTCCCACTTCACCGCGTGGGTGCCGGCCCGCAGGCGCTCCTTCTGCAACACCGCCACCTGGTGGCCGAGCATGTTGAAGATGGTGATGGTCACCTCGGCATCCTGGCCGATGGTGTATTCGATGGTCGTGCTCGGGTTGAAGGGGTTGGGGGCGTTGCGCGAAACCAGCACCGGACTGGTGGCGACTACCCCACCCTCCTCGGCAACCGGCTTGGCCGCCCCGTAGAGCGAGGTGATTTCCCCCACGGTCAGCGCCCGGCTCCAGATCTTCAAATCGCCGACCCTGCCCAACCAGCCGTCTGCCACAGAGCTGCCGAAGCGCCCGAAAATCCACTGTTTCCCGCTGAGATAGGTGCCCGTCCCGGTAGCAACCCCGGTCTTCTCGTCCGGGAAGCCTTTCTCTACACCGTCCACATAGAGCTTGTAGCCGTAGGGGAAGGATTCCTGCCAGATGAACACGTAGTGTTTCCAGAGCTGGTCGATGCCGGCGGGGAAGGAGTTGTCGTCCCAGTGCAGCGCGCCGCCGTCAAAGCTGAGGCTGACAATCTCGTCCGTCGCCGCGCCGGTGTACGGGCCCATGTGCACCCCGGTCCCGGTGGCATCCTCACCCAGCAGGTGGTGGGAGACACTGGTGGTGATCGTCGCATCGGTCTTGGCCCAGAAGGCGATGCTCTTGAAGGGCTGGTTCAGCGCCGCGTCCATGGAGATATAACTCGTCCCACCGTCAAAGGCGTACGCGGCGTTGGTATTGCCGAAGCGGCCGCTGGCGACGGTGGCGCCGTGGACCGTGGCGTCGGGCCCGCCGTTGCCGCTCTGGTCGTTGACATTGCCGTTGAAGGTGTAGTGCAGCACTAGCCCGGTGGACAGGCTGGCCAGGGGCTGGGTGGTGTAGACGATGCTTTCCGAGCTGTAGCTGGTGTACCCGGTCCCCACCTTGGCCCGCACCCGCCAGCGGTAAGGGTCGCTGACCGTGTAGGCAGCGGCCAGGCCTGCAGCTGGCGCCGAGTTGGTGGCTACGGTGGCAAAGGCGGTCCAACTGCCGGCATTGCCCGCCTTCACCTCCACCTCGTATTCAGTGGCCCCGGGCACCGAGGTCCAGCGGTAGGTCCAGGCGACGTTCTGAGGAATGAACCCCGGAGTGGGCGGGGTCACCAGGGTCGGGGCGGCTGGCAGCACCGTGTAGATCCGGCGCACCCCGCTCCAGGCCGTGTACTGGGTGCCGATCTTGGCCCGCACCCGCCAGCGGAAGGGGCTGGTTACCTCATAGGCCGCCGGCAGGCCAGCCGTCTCGGCATACGAGGTGGTGGGGGCAGTGACCGTGGTGGTAGACCAGGTGGTCCCGCCGTTGATGCTCGTCTGCAATTCGTACTCCGAGGCCCCGGAAACAGTGCTCCAGCTATAGGTCCAGCCCGTATTCAGGGCAGTGTGATAGAGGTCGACCGGTGCCGAAGGCGAGGTCAACAGCGCCACGGTATAGATCTGGCCCTCGGCGCTCCAGCCGCGGTAGCTTCCGGCCACCTTGGCCCGCACCCGCCACCTATAGGCGGCGCTGATCGGATAGGGACTGGCCAGCCCGCCGGGCTTGCTCGCAGAGTTGGTGGTCACCGTCGCGGCCAGGGTCCAATTGGTCCCCCCATCCGCGCTTTCCTCCACCTGATACTCCGTCGCCCCTGGCACTGAAGACCACCGGTACGACCAGCCGACATCTTCGGGGATATAGGCCAGTGCGGAGGGGTTGACCAGGACCGGCACCGGGGGCAGCTGGGTAAAGAGGCGGCGCGACGAACTCCAGCGCGTGAACTGGCCGTTCACCTTGGCCCGCACCCGCCAGGCCACCGGGCTGGTGATCGGATAGGCGCTGGCCAGGCCACCACTTACCAGCAGTGAATTGGCCGGAGAAGGACCGTTGATCAGGGGGCGGGAGGTCCAGGTAGCGCCGTTGTTGGTGCTCTCCTGGATTTCGTAGGCCTCGGCATCCGGAATCGCGCTCCAGCTGTAGGTGAAATCCTGGGCCTGGGCTGCATAGGCCATATCGTCCGGGGCCTGCAGTTGCACCGGCGTCGTGTAGAGACGCCACGCTGCGCTGGGATCGCGATAGATTCCCGAGATCTGGGCGCTCACCCGCCAGCGCAGGGGCGCGCTGAGCGGATAGGGGCCCGGCACTGCCGGACCAGCCGCCATGGTAGCCGACACCGTGGCCCTGACCGTCCAGTTCGTGCCGTCCGTGCTCTCCTCCACCTTGTATTGGGTAGCTCCGGGCACTGCGGTCCAGCGGTAGGTCCAGGTTCCTGTCGGCAGATAGGCGAGATCCGGGGGCGAGCGCAGGCTCGGGGGGTCCGGCAACACGGTGTAGATCCGGCGCTGGGTGCTCCAGTTGGTGTACTGACCGCTGACCTTGGCCCGCACCCGCCAGTACAGGGGATCGGCGGCGGTGTAAGGTCCCGGCATGGTGCCCCCACCTATCAACAGCGAGGTGGCCGGCGCCACAACCGTGCCGGCGGCGGTCCAGATGCCGGCATTGCCCAGCTTCACCTCGACATCGTATTCGGTCGCCAGTGGCAACGTATCCCAGGTGTAGGAAAGCAGCGTCGGCCCCGCGTCGATCTGGGCCAGATCCGCCGGCGCCGTCGGGTTGGGCACCAACCGCACCGTGTACACGTGGGCTTCGGGCGTGCTGAAATTCGTCGAATAGGTCAGGCCAAACTGGGCCTGCACCCGCCACTTGATGGGTGAGGTGATCGGGGCATCGACGCTGAAGTTCAGCGTCGCCTCGTTCTTGGGCACCAGCACCGAGGTAGCGCTGGCCCATTCGTCCCAGGTCCACTGCAACCGGTACCCGGTGGCGCCGATCACTGGGGTCCAGTAGAACTTGAAGGGGGTGTTTTTTGGCACGAAGCCCAGTTCCGTCGGCCCCTGCACCGTCGGCGGGTCGGGCAGCACCGTGAACAAGCGCCGCACCGAGGTCCAGCCGGTGTACTGGGTGCCGATCACCGCTCGCACCCGCCAGGTGGAGGGTGCGGTTGCCTGGATATTGGCGGCCAAACCAGCGGGCACCGCCACCGAAGTGGTCGACGAGGGGTAGGTGGTGGGCACCCCGTCGATCTCCAGCTGATAACCCGTGGCTCCGGGCACCGCCGTCCAGGTATAGGAGAAGGGGTCGTGGGCCACATAGGCCAGATCGATGGGCGCGGTGGGGGTGGGCGCCGAGGCCGGCGCGGTATAGACCCTCCGCACGGCGCTGTAAGCCGTGGAGAAGCCTCCCCCCAGATTGGCCTTCACCCGCCACTTGGCCGGCGCGTCGGCCGGATAGCTGCTGGTCAGGGTCACTGTCGCCGAGTTGGTCCCCGATGACACCGCGGTGAAGGTGGCAAAATCATCCGTACTCCATTCCAGCACGTACCCCGTCGCTCCGGGCACCGAGGCCCAGCGATAGACGATGCCGATATCCTCGGCCACGTAGGACAGATCCACCGGCAGCAACAGCCCCGGAGCAGCCGGTGTCTGCGTGTACAGGCGGCGCACTGCGCTGTAGCCCGTGTACCGGCTGCCGATCTTGGCCCGCAGCTTCCAGTAGAAAGGCGCCGCGGTGGTATAGGTGCCCGGAAGTCCCCCGCCCGGCGAGGCCGCCGAGTTGGTTACCACTGTGCGCGGGGTCCAGGTCACCCCGCCATTGGTGCTCTCGGACAACTCGTACTCCGAAGCCCCCGAAACTGCGCTCCAGGTATAAGTCCAGGCGGTATTGGGTGCCATATAACTCAGGTCGCCCGGTGCGGTGGGGGTCGGCGGGCTGGCCGGCACGTCGTAGACCCGCCACTCGAGGCTGTTCCCGGTGTACACCCCCGCCACCTTGGCCTGCACCTTCCAGCGGAAGGGGTTGTCGGCCGGGTGATCTTCGACCAGGGTCCACGAGAGGGTGGTGCCGGCGTTGGCGACCGACTGCCAGTTGATGCCGTCGCCGCTCCACCAGAACAGGTATTCGGTCGCCCCGGACACGGCGCTCCACTTGAACTGGAAATCGGCGTTCTTCGGGATATAGCTCAGGTCCGCAGGCGCCAACAGCGTCGGTGGGCTCTGGGCAAAGGACTGTTGTGCAAACAGGCAGAGCGCAATAAGCAATGATCTGGTGATATTTTTCATGTTCTCCACTCCGTTGGACCGTCTGTGGGCACGGCCCATGTGTTGGCAACCCTGCCAAACAGGCTAATCCTAATTGGATCGTAGGTATTTCAACTGGACTATATAATATATGTCCCAAGGATTAATCCGCTTCCACAAGGGGTGTATCCCCGCAGGCAGCACAAAACTTGCCTGGGCGGCTTTTGGCCGTCCATACCCTCTTTTTCTTGAAAGCCTCATTTTTGGAAATTCCGCCAACAGCCACAGGAAGATTGATCTATCATATAACCCAAGGAGATAAAGAAATGCTGCACTCCAAACGCTTTTTGGAGATCGTCGGCGAGGCCCGGCGGCACGTAGCAGAAACCACCGTCCAACAAACCAAAACGCGGCTGGACCTCGGGGACTCCTTTTACCTGGTGGACGTGCGCGAGGAGAGCGAATGGCAGGCAGGCCACCTGCCCGGCGCCATCCATCTGGGCAAGGGGGTCATCGAGCGGGATATCGAGGGTGGTATCCCCGACCTGGATGCGGAGATCGTCCTGTACTGCGGGGGCGGGTTCCGCTCGGTGCTGGCAGCGGAGAATCTGCAGCGGATGGGCTACACCCGCGTCATCTCCATGGACGGGGGCTTTCGCGGCTGGAAGGAGGCCGGCTTCCCTATCGAGAAACCCTGACCTGCCAAAAGAAGTACCCGCTGATCCCCAAAAGCCCCACAATCAAACCGGCCTTCACTGCCCACAGTTCTCCCGTGTACAGCGTGGAAAACAGCAGCAGTACCGCCACCACCAGCAGCAACACCGCGGTGTACAGCCGCTCGAAGCGCAGCGCTTTTTTTTCTTCTTTGGTTTCGCTCACCACAACACCACATATAACATAAATGCCGCCACTGCCAGGTACAGACAGGCCCACACTCCGGGCCGACGGTACCAGGCCAGCCCTGCGGCAGGCACTTCAAAGGGGTACTCGGGACGTACTGGCGCTTCCAGCAAGGTTTTCTGCAGCCAGGTGCCCTCCAAGGCCTTGAGTCGGTGGCCCATGGCCTGGCGATAATCCTCCGGGCGGTTGCCCCGGGCATAGACCAAACCCCGCAGCTCCTCCTCCTTCACTGGTCCCTTCCAAAGCGAGATCAGCTGCGAGCAGATCAGCATCACCCCAGCCGGCAGTACGGTATTCCACAGATAGGTCCACCAGGTGCTGGTGTACCACACCGGTAGGGGCCACTGGTACCGCTCGCCCAGGATGGCCGAGATTCCGTACGCCAACCCCACCGCCAGGCCGATGATCCCGGTCTGCCGGTGCACCCGGGTAAAAACCCCCACCAGGATCACACTCATCAGCGGCACCGCAATGGCCCCGGCGAGGCGCAAATAGAACAACACCATGCCCTGCTTGAGAAAGGGCACGTAGAGAAACCCGCAGGCCATGATAAAGGGTACGGCAATACGACCCACCCGGGTATAGTGGGCGTCGGGGGCATTTTTGACCAGGAAGCGGGCATAGACATCGCGCACCAAGAGACTGGTGATGCCAATGCCAATTGAATCAAAGGTGGAGTACCCGGCGGCCACTACGCCGGCCAGCACCAACCCCAGCAGGCCCGTGGGCAGGTACTTCTGTACCAGCAGCGGATAGGCCTGGTCGGTGATAGTCAGGTTGGGAAACTCGGCCCGGGCCATGGGTCCCAGACTGACGTTGAACCACAGGCAGATGGCCGTGGCCAGGCTGGCCACCAGGGCCGCCATCTTGAAATCCCATTCCGAGCGGGCGCCCAGGAAGCGGATAGCCTCGTACTGGTTGATCACCGCGTAGGTAGTCAGCACGATGACGAAGCTGCAGGCCACCACCCAGGGTGAAACCCCGGGCGGCGAGTACCCGCCCACGTGCAGGAGCGTGTCGGGCAGCTGCGGGTCGAGAGCCGCCAGTTTCTGCTCCAATCCCTCCCACCCTCCCACCTGCCCCCACAACACCCCCCACAGCACCAGCGAGGCGACGATCATCACCACGCTCTGCAGGGCGTCCATGAAGGCGCCGGCCTGCAGCCCGCCGCGGATGATATAAAGGGTGGAGGTGGTTGCTGCCCCCACCACCACGGCCCAGGCCCAGCCCTCGCTCACCTGACCCACAATGCTGAGGATCAGGAACATCGAGAAGAAGATGTTGCCCAGCACATTGGTGCGCGACTGGATGTTGATCAGCACCGCCAAAAGGCGCACCGCCGGCCCGAAGCGGAACTCCAGCCACTCGGCGTTGGTGAACACCCCCGAGCGGTACATGGGCACAATCACAAAAAAACTGAGCGTGAACCAGCCCACCGCGATGCCCAGCCACCACTGGGACAACTGCGAGAGCCCCATTTTGTACGAAGCGCCGACAATGGCCACGTAATCGCCGCTGTCCACCGCTGTGCCAAAAGCCGACAGCCCCACCACCCACCAGGGCATGGACTTGGCCGCCAGGTACCAGTCGAAACTCTCCCGCTTCTGCCTGAAGGCGATCAAACCATAGACGACAATGCCGCCGTTGATGGTCAAAAGCAGGAGCCAGTCGATGATGGTCATGTGTCAGTACTGCGGCAGGTGGTACCCATCCTTTTTCACCTTGAGCCGGTACAGATTGCCCCCGGCGGTAATGTAGAGGGTGCGGATCTCGGCGCCCCGGCCAAAGGCCACGTTGGTGGGCAACTCCGGGGTGGGGATATAGGACAGCTCCTGGCCCCTGGGCGAGTACACATAGATCCCCGGGCGGGTGGTGTCGCGCACCGCCACGTACAGATTGCCCTCCACGTCCACCACCAGCCCGTCCGGCCCGTCCTGCGGGTAGTAGTCGATGAGCACCTCGCGGAACTTGGCCGTGCCCTCGGGGAAGAGGTTGTAGGCCAAAAGCGCCATGCGGCCCTTGTTCAGGGGCAGGTCTGCGGGCACCCGGTCCAGCCCGGTGGTGCCGTTGTCGTTGCTGACCACGTAGAGGGTGCGTTGATCCGGGGAGATACACACCCCGTTGGGTTTGCCCGCATCGGTGATGATGCGGTGCAGAGAGCCGTCGAGGTCGAGGCGGTACACCGCCATCACCGGCTGCTCCACCGGCTCGTGGCCCAGGTAGCGCGGGTCGCTGAAGTAGATGCGGCCCTGGGTGTCGATGGTGATGTCGTTGGGCGAGTTGAGCGGCTTGCCCTCAAAGAGGGCGGCGATGATCTCGCTCTTGCTGGTCTTGAGATCCGTGCGGGTCAGGCGCCGGCCCCCGTAGTCGGCCCCCTCGGCGGCGATGAGCCGACCCTGGGAATCGATCTTGAGGCCGTTGGCCATGCCGCTGGGCGAGCGAAACAGGGTGGTCTTGCGGTTGATGGGATCGAAACGCCAGATATGGCCGGCCTGCATCCCGGAGCGGTAGGTGAAGGTGATGTCGCTGAAATAAACCGACCCATCCATGGCCACCGCCGGCCCTTCGGTGAAGAACCCCTCGCCAAAAACCTTCTCCAGTTTGGCGTCGAGGGCCACCACACTGGCGTCGCCGCTGATAGCGGCGGCCGGCGGCGGGATCTGGGCCACGGCCGGTGCCGTGCCCAAGGCCAGCAGGAAAAACAGCATTCTCATGGCAGATCCTTTCTTGGGTGAGATGTGGCAGGCGGGCAGAAATTCAAAGCGCCCCGATGGGCAGGCTGATGGTGACCACAGTGCCTCGGCCCGGCTCGCTTTCGACCTCGATTCGGCCCTGGTGCTGGGCGACGATGCTGTAGCTTAGCGACAACCCCATCCCCATGCCCACGCGCTCTTCCTTGTGGGAGAGGACGGGATCGAAGATGCGCTGCAACCGCTCGCGCGGAATGCCCCGCCCGGTATCGGCGATCTCGATGTGGACCCACGCTCCGTCCCGGTAGGTCCGCACCCTGATCTCCCCCTCCGCCGCGATGGCCTGGACCGCGTTGCGCAGCACACTCATGAACACCTGGTTCAGTTCGCCGGGGGCACATTGGATAGGGGGCAACTGGCCGTACTGGCGCACCAGGCGGATGCGGCCCTTCAGCTGGTACTCGAGGAGGGTGAAGGCGCTCTCCAGGCCCTCGTGTACGTCGGCCCGTTGGTATTCGGCCCGGTCCAGCTGCGCAAAACTCTTGAGGCTGCCGACGATCCGGCCCAGCCGCGCCACGGCCTGGGTGAGGGCCTGGTTGTCCTGGGCCACCGGCTCCAGCACCCGGTGGAGCAGGGCCTGCACTTGTTCGGGGTTGGATGTTTCCCCGGCGATCCGGCGCAGCTTGTCCAGACTGCGCCGCGCCACGTCAGCCGAGCTGCGGATCGTCGCCAGCGGGCTGTTCAACTCGTGGACGATGCCGGCCACCAGGGCCCCCAGGGTGGCCATCTTCTCCTGGACGATCAGCTGGTGCTGGGTCTGGCGCAACTGGCGCAGGGTGTCCTCGAGGGCGGCGTTTTTCTCTTCTAACTGGCGGGTCCGCTCCCGCACCCGGGTTTCCAGTTCGTCGATGCGCGCGTCGCGCGCGTCTGGCACCACCTCCACCTGCACTGCGACCGGCATGGAGTAGTTCAGGTCGCGGTCCACGGCCGTGACCTGGAACAGGTACGATCCGGGCTCCAGGCCCTGGTACTCGAGGCGGCGGGCGTGGGTGGTGCGCCACTGCGCGTCCAACCCCTGCAGGCGGTAGCGGTAGAGCATGGCCCCGGGCCGGGTCTTGAAGTTGATGCTGTGGAACTCGAAGGCGACCAGGCCGGCGCTGGAGGGAATGGAGAGCTGCCGGACCTCGGCATAGCGGCGGTCGGCCACCACCGCCTGGATGTACACCGGCGGGGGCGAGGGGGCCGGCCGGCGGTAGCAGGTGGCCCCGGCGCTAGTGCCGATCCACAGGCCCCCTTCCAGGTCCTCAGCAAAGGTCATGGCGGTGTTGCCGGCCAGGCCATCGCGGCGGTCCAGGGTCTGGAACACCGCCCCGTCGTAACAACTGACCCCGCTCCAGGTGGAAAACCAGACGTACCCCAGCCGGTCGCAGAAGACCCGCAGCACCTGGTCGCTGGGCAGGCCCTGCTCGGCGGCGTACCGGGTGAAACGCCCCTCCTCCAGACAGCAGGCCCCGCTCATGGTGGCCACCCACAGCCGCCCGGCCCCGTCCTGTGCCAGCCCCATCACCTGGTTGCTGGGCAGGTGGCCTGCTTCGGTGTAGGTGGTGAAGGCGGTCCCGTCCCAACAGCTCAACCCACCCCCGTCGGTGGCAAACCAGATCCGGCCCTGCCGGTCTTCGAGGATGGCGTTGATGTCGTCGGCCCCCAGGCCCTCGGCGGCGGTGTAGTTGGTGAAGCGCCGGCCATCGAATGCGCTCACCCCCCCGTCGGTGGTGCCGATCCACAGCCGCCCGTCGCGGGCCTGGCACAGGCAGTAGACCCGGCTGCCGGCCAGTCCCTCGGCCGGGGTGTAGTGAGTGAAGCCCTCGCCGTCGAAGCAGCTCAGCCCGCCCTCGGCGCCGATCCACACCCGCCCCTCCCCGTCCTCGGCCAGGGCAAAGATCCGCTGATAGGGCAATCCCTGAGCCGGCGTGTAACTGGACCACTGCCCGTCCCGGAAGGAACTCAGCCCTCCCAGGGTACCGAACCACAGCCGGCCCCGGCGGTCCTGGAGGATGGCGCGCAGATCAGAGTGCGCCAGACCGTCCTCTGCCCGCAGGCTGGTGAAGCTGCCGCTGTACTGGCTCAGTCCGGCAAAGGTCCCGAACCACAGATCCCCGGCCCAGTCCTGGCAGATGGCGGTCACCTGGTCGTTGACCAGGCCATCCCCGCTGGTCAGCCCAGCAAAGCGCCCCTCCTCCAGGCAGGCGGCCCCGCCACGGGTACCCACCCACAGCCGACCTTGCCCGTCCAAACACAGAGCGCGCACCAGTTCGTGGGGCAGGCCCGCGGCCGTGCCGTACCTGATGACCCCCCCCCTCCAGGCAACCCAACCCCCCCTCGGTGCCCACCCACAGCCGGCCCTCGGGGTCGGCCAGCAGGCAGTTCACCTCCTGGTGGGGCAAACCCTGGTCGGTGGTATAGGTGGAAAAGACCTGGCCATCGAAAGAACACAGCCCCCCATCGGTGCCGATCCACAGACCGCCCTGCCCAACCGCCAGGGCATTGATCCGGTTGTCCACCAGTCCCTGGGCCGTGGTATAGGTGGCAAAGACACGGCCGTCGAAGTGGCACAGGCCACCCTCCGTGCCGATCCACAACCGCCCCTCCTGGTCGAAACACAGGGCCTGCACCGTCCCAGGGAGCAGACCCGCCTGGCCGCTGTAGTTGGTGAAGGCGCGGCCGTCCCAGCAGCTGAGGCCCCCCTCGCTGCCCAACCACAGCCGCCCCTCCTTATCCTCGGCCAGGGCCCACACCTGGGTGCCGGCCAGGCCCTCCTCCCGGGTGAAGGTCCGGAAGCGCTCGCCGTCGTAGCAACTGGCCCCGCTGCCCCAGGTGCCCAGCCACAGGTAGCCTTTGTGATCCTGGAGCAGGGCAATAACCGGCCCGGGCAGGCCGTTGGTGCCGTCGTAGGTGCGCCAGGTGCCCTGGCGGCCGGGTTGGGCGGCTCGTTTCACGATCCGGCCGGCGGCCAGGGATCCAGGCAGGACCCGGTGGGACGGGTTCCCCGGGGCCGCCAGCGGAACGATTCGTATGACTTGTAGGCGGTATCGAGCCAGGGGGTTTCCAGCCGGCAATGCCCCTGATAACGCGAGGTGAGCGCCGCCTCCAACACCCCGCTGGTCAGCACCGTGCGCTCCACCGGGTAGGTGGGGTTTCCGCTGAGGAACATCTCCTCGATGTTGAGGCTCAGGTAGCTGAAATGGGAATAAGACCCGACCGGCCCTCCATGGCCCTGCAGGTAGAACTCGGTGGCCTGGATCTGGCCCTCGACCCGCGCTGCGTACGCCAGATCCGTCACGTACCCGTTGAGCATCAGGATCGCACCTTTGGTCCCGTCGCGGTACTCGATCAGGAAGAGGGCCGGCTGCTTGCAGTGTTCTTCCATGGTGCCGGCGGGTTTGTTCTCGATGCAGGCGCAGGCCGCCTCGGCCAGCTCGCGCGACCAGCGGCCCTCGCGCGCCGCCTGCCACACCGCCTCCCCCTCCAGGCAGGTCACCGCCTTCACCCCGGTCTCGCCGCCCCGGCGGCGCTCCACCATACACTGCAACCCCTCGAGGGTGTGGAAGCCGTAGATATCCAGCCCCGAAAAACCGATGGCAATGGCCTCTTCGATGGGCGTTTCTAGTTCGTGCTCCAGCCAGGGATTGCGCCAGCCCAGGGGCACGGTGGAGCCGGCCATGAAGGGAGCACCCAACTGTTTGGCCCGGTCGTACATCCACTTGATGTCGTGCCAGTTGTAGGACAGGTGTTTGTCGTTGAAGATGGGGGCGGCCCGACCGCTGGTGGCCATCACCCCGCAGATCTGCTCCATGAAATACTTGCGCGGGAAGAGGTGCTGCTCCTTCTCGTTCCAGGCGTAGTCCCCGTGTTCGCCGATGAGCAGCACCCCGTCCACCGCCAGTTTGTCGCCGCCCAGGGTGAGGGCCTTGACGATGCTGGGATAGATGGGCACTCCGTGTTCGGCGGCGAGGCCGCGGCCGATGTCGGCGCTCTCCCACATCGAGGTGCCCGCCTTGGCCGGGAACTGGTCGATGTACATCGAGGCCACCTCGACCCGCGGTTTCTGCATGTCCTCGTCGGTGGGGAAGCCTTTGAGAAACTTGGTGACAATCACATCCGCGTGGGAGAGGGCCCGGTACTCGGTGAGAATGGCGGCGATTTTTTTCATGGTCTCGCCCAGTTCAGAGGGTTGCCAGGGCCGCCAGCAGGGCCTTGAGGTACCCCACTGAGTAGGCCAGTCCCTGTTCCACCTGGGGGCCGTCCCCCTCGATGGCGGGGATGTGGTCCGGGTTGATGCAGCCAGAGAAGCCCACCCGCTTCAGCTCCAGCAAGATCTTGAAGGGATTGAGGTCGCCGTCGTCGAGCAACACCTCCTCGAAGGCCCCGGCCGTGGCCAGGCTGCCGCGCACGTTGCGCAGGTGTACCATCAAGATCCGGCCCTTGCGGCCATAGTTGTGCAACTCGTCGAGCACCAGGCTGCTACCCCCGGCCTCGGCGCGGGTGCCGCAGCAGTACAGGTACCCCACGCTGCGGCTGGGAAAAGCGTCGATCACCCGGTGATAGCCCAGGCCGCCCAGCGGGGTCTCCACATTGGGGGTATCCGAGGGATGAATGGCCAGCTTGACCCCGCACTCTTCGGCGATGGGCACCAACTGGCTGTAGGCCAGGGAGAAGCGCTCCCACCATTTTTCCAACTCCTCGGGCAAGGGCACGGCGGCCGGCGGCCGGGCCAGGGCCTCACCCCGCGAGCGATACCCGCCCCGGTGCGTGGAGCGGTAGGCCCGCATCTGCTGGGGGAAGGTGTCGCCGGCAAAGCGCTGCCTGGCAATGGGCAGACCTGCCTCGCCAAAGACCCGCAGCGCCTGGCAGGAATTGGCCAGCTCCTTGTCCCCGCCCTTGCGGCCATGGACGAATTTCTCGCTCAGGTCGGGCAGGGTGACCCGGTTGATCTCCAGGCCGTAGGAGCTCAGCTTCTTTTTGATTTTGAGCAGGGCGTCCAGGTCCGGGTACCCCTGTTCCTTCACCCCGGGGAAATAGCCGCCGCCGCCAAAGTCGAGGCAGTCGACGCCCAGCTGGGTCACCTTCTTCAGATAGCTGTCGGACAGATCGCCGTGCCACACGGATATTCTGAGCATGTCTTCTCCTGTTGGATGAGAGTCAGCACTTCCAGCGGGCCAGGGTGCCCTGATAGTCGAACAATTCGTGGGCATTGCCCCGCATCAGCTGCTCCACCAGCACCGGCACCTCCCTGGAGGCCAGCCAGCCCTCGGCCACCAGTTCGTTGAGGGCCTGGGCCAGGCCGCGCCGGGCGATACGCGCATGGCCGGGCACCATTTCCACGGGCATGTAGTCCCCGCCAAAGGTGAGCAGTTTGTTGGCCGGCGCCGCCATCAGGAACTCTTTCACAAAGCGCACCCCGGCCAGCGGGTTGATGATCCAGGCCCAGCACATATCGATGTACGCGTTGGGGTAGTGTTTGGCGACGGCGATGGCTTCGTCCTGGTACGGATAGGTGATGTGCATGATCACGAAGGGGGTGTCCGGGTGCTGGCGCAGCAGCTCACACATATCGCCGGCATTGTGCCGCAGCCGGTTGAGCGGCATGTTGCTGTGGCCGGCGTAGTACCCGGTGTGCAACTTGACCGGCAACTTGTACTCCGTGGCTTTGCGCACGCAGTAGTGGAAGAGATGGTCCTGGATGGCCTTGTGCCCGGCCTCGTCTAGTTCTGCGGGGCTGCGCAGGTACTGCGCAAAGAGCGGCGCCGCCGCCTGGGCACTCACCTGGACATAGTCGAGTTTGCGGCTGTACGCACTCTGGTTCTTGACGGCGATGGCCCGGGGTCCATAGGTGGCATAACACCAGTCGATGGCCTGGTGCCAGTCGGCCAGGGAGCGCACCTCGATGCCGGCGAGTTTGGCCACGTACGGCACGTCCAGCCCGGTGCTCAGGCGCACGAAACTGAGGTCCTGGCAGAGCAACTCGGGCTGGGCCGTCTCCATGAAGAGCCCCTCCTCCAGGGAATTGACCTGGCAGTGCTCGACCAGGGAGACCTCTTTGAGCACGTGTTGATAGTATCCGGGCTTGATCAGGGCGGCGACCCGGTCCGAGACCTCCTGCACCGTCTCGGCGCTCAGGTCGTCGACGCCGTAGAGCATACGCACCGACTCGCGCACGTTCTGCAGATAACCTGTGTGCCGCGCCCGCTCGTAGTACTTGCCCACCAGCTTCCACTTGTCTTTGGGGGAAAGGTCGGGGCGGAAGAGCTGCTGGTAATCGGCAGGCGGCAGGCCGGCGACCATCAGATCCGAGTCGGCATAGTGGCTCAAGAGCAGGCTGAAATCCCTGAGCACCCGCTCGGGCCGGGCCGCCTTTTCCGGGCCGGCCAGGCGGGTGGACTCCTCCAGCAAGTGTTCGTGGGTATCGACAAAGGGGGTCTCTTCGACCAGTTGGGTGATCTCTTCGGCGAGGCTCATAGTACTCCTGGGGGTTGGCGTGGCGGCGTCAATATATCACTTTTGCCAGGTATCATCCACCGGGAGAACTGAGGGCTATGGCCGCAGGGGATTTTTGTTTTTCGCTGGAATTCGCGGTGCGGGACTACGAGTGCGACCTGCAGGGGGTGGTCAACAACGCGGTGTACCTCAACTACCTGGAACACACCCGCCACGAGTACCTCAAGACCCTGGGCCTGGACTTTGCCGGCTTGCATCAGCAGGGCTGCGATCTGGTGCTGACCCGCTGCGAGCTAGATTACCGCTCCCCCCTGCGCAGCGGCGATTGTTTTGTGGTGCACCTGCGCCTGGAGCGCGAGAGCCGGCTGCGTTTCGCCTTTTTCCAGGATATCTACCGCCTGCCCGACGAGCGTCTGGTGTTGCGGGCCAAGGCCATCGGCACCGGCCTGATCGGGGGCCGGCCCGCCCTGCCCCCGGAGTTGCAGGCGGTGCTCGAACGAGGCTCCGAACCCCGCGTCTAGCGGCGGAGCATCAACACCACTTCATCCATTCCCCTGCCTTGCCGGGCAGGCCGGCAAAGTATGTCTTGCACTCCTCCAGCGACTCCCCCACCAGCAGCAGGGTGGCAAAGGCCTGCGCCTGGGCCGGGTCGGTGGCAAACAAGACACCTCGCGAGATATGCTCGCCCTTCATCTCCACAGGGAACTGCCGTTCCAGGTGCGCGGCGAATTGGGGGATGCCTCCCAGCCCGGCGCTCTCCACCTGGCGGCGGTTGAGGATCAGCCACAGGGCGGTGCGCGAGGCGTTCACCCGCCGCGCCAGGCCCAGGGCCACCCGCCCCATGGTGAAGCGCGGGTTGATCTCGACGATGGGTTTGAGCCGCAGCCGCTCCTGCTGCCGAAAGACCAGGGCATCCACCCCCAGGGGACCGGTGTACCCAGAGTCGGCCAGGCGCTGAGCCAGGAATCTGGCCAGGGTATCGAAAAACCGCCAGAGCCGGCGCTGGTCGCCCTCGCCGCAGAGGAAACGCCGCCCTTCCTGGTCCAGGCCTCCGAGGGGCTGGCTGACAAAGGAACCGCAGTACTGGCCGCGGGGATCGGTGAAAAACCGCGTCCATCCCAAAAACCGGATCTGGCCCGGGGCGCTGATCTCCAGTTGGGCCGACAGGTCCACCACCTTCTCCAACCAGGGCTCCACCACCACCTCACCCTGCCCCTCCAGCAGCCTAGTGATCTGCGCCAGCTGATCCGCCCGCGGTTGTCCCGGTTCCAGGCGCACCTGACTCTGCCCGGCAGCGCCAAAAGCCCCCTTAACCACCGCCAGATCCCAGCCTTCAGCCCCCAGGCGGGCCAAGTGCGTGCTGACCTCCTCCATATTGGCACAGGCCCGGCCCACCACCCGCATCTGGCAAAGCCAGTCCTCGTCGCAGGTGGGTAGGAAATCGCGCAACGCCGCCGCACTCCAGGCCTTGGAATACAGGGCGCGCCATTCCGACCGCCACGCCTGGGGCACCGAAAGCTGCGCGCACAGGGGCGCGGCGACCCGCTCCACCTGCGGGCTCCAGCCCCAGGGCCGCAGGCTGTGGATCTTGCGCCGGGCCAGCTCTCCCGTCAGCGGGGTGCCGGGTGGGTGTTCCACCAGCTCAGGCACGGCGAAACCGGCCCGGCCCAGGCAGCGCAAAAAGGGCAGCGAAGGCCGCCGGGGCACCAGCACCACGTCGTCGGGGGCACACAGGTACAGGGGCAGCAAGGCCAGGTCTTCGGCCAGCTGCCGCACCGGCTGCGAGGGGGTGAAACCCGGCCGGATCACCTGGCCCTCGCAGGAAGGGTCGAACCAGTACACCGAAGGGCAGCGCCCCTTGGAACGGGTGTAGAACTCCAGCTCGTCGATGAAGGCCGCCGACAGGCCGGCCTCTTGCCGGCCCTCGCGGTTGAAACCGATGCCCTTGGCGCGGCTGGGGGTGAGGGGCATCTGCAGCACCCCCTGGTACGCCTCCCACTCCGACAGGCCCGGGTCGCGCCAGCGGTTGAACCACAACAACCCGTGTTTGACGTGGCCGATCTCGTCGCGGTAGATGCGGTCCAGGATACGCGCCGTGTCGCTGTCGCCCAGCTGTTGGTACGCGGCGGCGTAGTGGCGGGCATAGTCGAGGTTGGCTTGCTCCAGGGTGAGGCTGAGGCGGGCGACAAAGTCCAGGGGGCTGGGCGCGGGGGCGATGGCCCGCCAGAAGAAATCGCTTACCGGGATCTGCCCGAACGCCACCCCCACCTGGGACAGCCGCTCCAGGTACAGGCGCACGTGCTCCTGCTCGTCCCGGAGGGTCTGCACCAGGCCACGCCGGAACTTCTCGGGTGCCTCGGGGAAACGCAGCAGGGCCAGGGCCATCAATTCGAGGGCCAACAACTCGTGGTTGGCGAAGAAGTGCAGCACCAGGCCCCGCTCCTGCTCGGTGTGCAGTTGGCGCAACTCGGCAAAACGCACCCGCTGGCGCTGGTGGTAGCGGTCCAGGGCCAGGGAAGCGGGGCGGCCCGGGGCTTCGGGCAGGACAATGGGTGCGCCGGGCGCCTCGTCCTGGTACTGATCCAAAGAGATCAGTTTGTCTTCGAGGGTATTGCCGAAGAGGATGCGCTCGGCGAAAAGGCGTATTTCCATGAGCGGGGGCAATTCCTACTTTCAGAACGTCGCGAGTACTTAAAATACCAAAAACCCTGCACCCGACCACGGCAGAAAGGACCCCTCGTGAAAATCACCCATATCGAACTCACCAACCTGCATGTGCCTTTCACCCCCCACACTGACCAGCACCTCAAGTACTGGCTGCCCCACTGGCACATCGTGCAACTCTGCAAAATCACGCTCGACAACGGGGTGGTCGGCTGGGGCGAGACCATCCCCAACTACACCTGGGCCAAGGTTCCCGAGAACATCGCCGAACGCATCGTCGGGCGCTCCCCCGGCGATCTGCTCTGGGAGGACAGCCTGGGTGCCGGGGTGCAAATGGCCCTCTTCGATGCGGTGGGCAAAACCCTGGGCACCCCAGTGTACCGCCTGCTGGGCGCCAAGGTGCGCGAGTGGTGCCCCCTCTCGTGGTGGGCCATGGACATGCCCCCCAAGGATTGGGCCATCCAGTGCGCCGACGCCGCTGCCCAGGGCTACATGAGCGCCAAACTCAAGGCCCGCACCTGGTACGACCTGCACGCCGCGGTGCGGGCCATCGTCGCCAGGGTGCCGCCCCAGTTCAAACTCGACTTCGACTTCAACGCCACCCTCGACAACGCCGCCAACGCCGTGGACTTCATCAAGAGCCTGGAGCAGTACCCGCAGGTGGCGATGATCGAGACCCCCATCCCCCATGGCGACGTGGCCGGCAACCGCCATATCCGCTCGCGCATCAACCGGCCCGTGGCCCAGCACTGGGGCGATCCGCCGATCATGACCGCCCTCACCGAGGATGTGACGGATGGCTTCGTGGTCGGGGCCGGCGCCTACGGTCTCCAGCGGCAGGCCATTGCCGCAGACCTAGCCAACAAACCTTTCTGGCTGCAGCTGGTGGGCACCGGCATCACCACCACCTGGGCCGCCCACATGGGGGCGGTGCACCGCCAGGCCAAGTGGCCGGCCATCACCTGTATGAATATCTGGGAGAGCCAGCTGATCACCCGGCCCATCGAGCTGCGCGGCGGCTACTATCACGTGCCTGAGACGCCGGGTCTGGGCATCGAGGTGGACCTGAAGGCGATGAAGAAGTACACCGTGGATTACGCCTGGGTGGACCCGCCGCGCCACGTATACCGCTACTCGCGGGCCAGCGGCGAGGTGACGTACTACGGCTGCAGCAAGGAAGCCCTGTGCTGGATCTACCCCCGCGACGCCATGCCCGTCGCCGAGGCCGGCTCGAATCTAGATGTGTGGGAGGACGACGGTACCCGCGAATTCGCCAAGGTCTACGAGGCCGTACAAAACGACCACACCCTGCGGCGGGTGGAGAAGATCAAGAAGGGAAAGAAGAGGTAATTCAGACGCAGCAGTACGAATATAGCCGGGCGTTGTGCAGGTGGAAGCGCAGCTTGAAGAGCCGCTCGCGCAGCGGCCCCAGGCCGGGTTTCCCCTGCCAGCGCACCGGCGCTGCCACCGCATCCACCTGCAGCGGCACACAGTCCTCCTGCCCAAAGCCCGGAATCACCCGGCCCTCCTCGTCCAGGCACTCGACGAACACCTGCCCGTAGTCGGCCTTCAGGTTGAGCCGCAACTCCTCGCCTGCCGCCTGCAGCAGTTTGGTCGTCAGCCGGCCTCCCTCGTAACTGGCGCTCACCGAGGCGAAACCGTCCACCCGCAGGGTGGCCAGGCCGATGGCCATGGAGCGCGGGTCGTACTCGGCGGGTACCTTGTTGTGCCGGCGCGCCGTGCCCCGGTAGTAGAGGAAGAGCCGGTCCCCCACCCGGATGGGCGGCGCCCCGGTGAGCAGCAGTTGGAAGCGATCCCACTCGCCGATCAGACCCAGCGCCACCAGCGGTTCGCCCGGAATACGCGCCCAGCTCTGCCCGTCGCGGCTGCTCAACAACCTCAAGGTCTGGCTCTGGGCCAGCGGCCCCTTGTCGAAATGCGTGAGCATACCCAGGTACTGGTCGCCGTACACAAACCCGGTGTTGTTGTACAGCCCCTCCTCGTCGTGTAACGCCGTCAGAAAAGGCTTCGGCGGGGTCCAGTGCACAAAATCCTCGCTCCAACTCAGCAGCCGGCTGGGCCCGCCCCGCAGAAAGGCCGCGTAGCGCCGCTTTAGGGTATCCACCATCATCGATTGGGCGTCGCCCACCGGTCCCAGATCCCCGGTGCTGGGGCGCGGATGGTGGCGGAACACCGGCTCCGGGGTATGGCTCCAGGCCAACCCGTCGGCTGAGGTGGCCGTATAGATGCCCGACAACGGCCCATCCCAATCGTAGCTGGACCAGCCGATGGCCTTGTAGCGCCGGGCCGGGTCGGGATCGCCTGGGTCCTTGAGCATGGTCTCGAAATGGTCCTGCCCTTCGTGGTAGGAAGCCGGGATGACGATGTTGTTCTCCTTCGAGCCCAATGCCTCTTGCTGCCTGAGGGCCGGCCGCCACCAGTGTATGCCGTCCTCCGAGAGGGCCAGGCACTGCACGTGGGCTTCGCCGGGGGCATAGAAGCCGGCCATGTACCAGGCCTTGAAGAGCCGCTCCTGCTCGTCGTAGATCACCGAGGCGGTCATGCCCGGGTGTTGCTCCCAAGGCGCCTCCTGCCGCAGCACCGGATGAGTGCCGTGTTTCTGGGCCTGGTGATACTGGTGGGTGAGGTTCTCGCGGCGCTCCACCTCGCGGAAATCGACAAAGAGCCTGGAAGCCGCCGTCAACTGCCTGGGTTCAGCCATGGCAAACCCCGCTCAGCCCTGAGCCGGCTTCAGGTTGAGCAGCACCAAGAGCCAGGTTCGGCTCCAGTACGCGCTGTTGATGTAGGGATTTTCCGCCGAAGGCCAGTTGGTCCAGTAGGTCTGGTTGTGGGCGATGCGGTGAGGCCACTGCACCAGCGGGATGGAGGGCAATTCGCCCAGCCAGATGTCCATGAGCTGTTGGTACAGCTCCATCATCTCCGGTGACTCCTCTGGCACCTGTCCCATGCGGTCGATCAGGGCATCGAAACGCGGGTTCTTCCAGCGCCAGTACTGGTCGGCCGGCTCGCCGGTGGGCCGCATAAAGCGGCTGTGGTAGTGGCTCAGCACAAAGTACGGATCGCGCAGGGAACTGAAGTTGCCAAAGAGAAAGGCCCGGGCCGTACCCTGGGCCAGGCGGGTGGAATAGTCCGAGGTCATGCGGAAGGAGGCGTCGAAGCCGGCCTTTTTGAGCTGGGCCACCAGCACCGGGGTCAGGTCCTGGAAGTGGGAGAAGATATCGATGACCAAGGTCAACGGTTTGCCTTCCTTCTGCCAGAATCCCTTCCCTTCGCGAGTCCAGCCCTTGCGGCGCAGGATCTGGGCGCTTTTCTCCAGGTCGAAGACCCCCACTTCGTGGCGGGCCGCCAATTCCAGGCCAGGGGCAAAGTACTTCTTCATCTGCGGCACGTCGGGCAGGGGCAGCACGGACCAATCCCCGGATTTCTGCCAGCCGATCTCCACCAGTTGTTCCCGATCGATGGCATAGGCTATGGCCCGGCGGATCTCCGGATCGCTGAAAGGCTCCTCCAGGTCGTTGAACCCCAGGGAAATGGGCCACCAGGTGATGTAGCTGTACGGGGGTTGGCGGCCGGTCCAGGTGGTGACCTGGGGGTTCTGCTCCAGCACCGAGGTGATGTTGGAAGGCCGCAGTTCGGCGCTGGTGTCCAGGTTGTTGGCGATCAGGTTCTGCACCCGCTTGGCTTCGTCCATGTACGGCAGGTAGACCAGGCGCTCCACCTGGGGCAAGGGGTGAAAACCCAGCTGGGCCGCCCACCAATCCGGCCGCAGATCCCAGATGCGCTGGGCCGGCTCGGAAAGGGCCAGCTGGTACGGGCCGGTGATCACCGGCCAGCCCTTGCTCATATCGAAATTGGCAAAGACCTTCGGATCCTGCCCCTCCCAGATATGGGCCGGCACGATGGGCAGCCCCTGGTCGCCGCTGTGGATGAAGTAGTTGTAGAGGAAACGCGGGTTGGGCGAGGTCAGGACGATGCGGGCGAGATAGTCGTCGACGGCCACCGCCTCCTTCACCCAGGTGACCATCTCCGTCGAGTAGAGCAAGTCCGGGGCATTGGCCTTGAGCATGTTGATGGTAAAGACCAGGTCGCGGGCAGTCCAGGGATGACCGTCGCTCCACTTCACCCCGCGGCGGATCTGGATCTCGACCTGGGTGTAATCGGCGTTGAAGCGGAAGCTCTCACCGATCCAGGGAATGGGCTGGGCGTTTTCCTGGTACGCATTAAAGAAGAAGAGCGGCTCGTAGAGGAAATTGTACCCGATGCGGGAGATGCCCCCCGGGACAAAGGGGTTGAAGGCGTCGTAGTCGACGATCTGGCCGGCGCAGGTATTGGGCTCGATACAGTCCATGATCAGGGTGCGATTGCGCGGCACGTCCTTCAGTCCCCCCGGTAAGGGGGTGTTCTTGTCGGGCTGTCCGCCGCAGGCCACCAGGAGCGCCGCGACCAGGGCCAACAGACAAATCTTCTGCATCAGTGTACTTCTCCTCTCTCAGAAATACTTCCCGTACAACACCCGCAGCCGTTCTTTGACCGGCGCGGTGATCGCCTCGCGCGCGGTGATGATGGCATAGCGGGCCGCACTCAGACATTCGCAATCCGAGGTGGCCGGCAGCAGGCGCGCCACCTCGGCCACCGTGGCGTTGGCCAGGGCCGCGTTGGCCTTGAGGATACCCAGCACCGCCTCCACCGACACATCCTCCTCGGTCTCGTGCCAGCAGTCGTAGTCCGTGCCCATGGCCAGCAGGGCGTAACACAACTCGGCCTCCCGGGCCAGCTTGGCCTCGGGCAGGGCGGTCATGCCGATCACCGCCGCATCCACCTCGCGGCGATAGAAATGGGACTCAGCGCGGGTGGAGAACTGCGGTCCCTCCATGCAGAGATAAACCCCACCCTCGTGTACCGTGGCCCCTTTGGCCGCAGCGGCGCGGGCCACCACCTGGCGCAGCTCCTCGCAGAAGGGGTCGGCAAAACCCACGTGGCCGGCGATGCCCTCGCCGAAGAAGGTGGAGGCCCGCAGCCCGCGGGTGCGGTCGAAGAGCTGATCGGGCACCACCATGTCGCCGGGCTTGATGTGTTCCTTCATGATGCCCACCGCACTCACCGCCAGCACGTGGGTCACCCCCAATTGCTTGAGCGCGTGGATATTGGCCCGGTAGTTCACCTCCGAGGGCAAAAGCCGGTGCCCCCGCCCGTGGCGCGGCAGGAAAAAAACCTGCCGCCCGCTGACCTTGGCTTCGACCACCAGATCCGAAGGCCGGCCAAAGGGCGTACCCAGCGAGTGCTCGCGCACTACCTCGGCCCCCTCCATCTGGTACACCCCCGACCCACCGATGACCCCCATCACCACTGCCGTCCTTTGCTCTGCCATCAATCCTCTCTCCCGATAACCAGCCCGTAGATAATAATGCTTATATTTGCCCCTACCAACGCCTATGGAATCCCAACTGCTCAAACTCTCCGTGCGCGACCTGGTCGCCTTCGCCCTGCGCTCCGGCAACCTCGAAAAGGGCGGCTTCGGCACTGGCGACCGGGCGGTCGAAGGCACCCGCGGCCACCAGCAGGTGCAGCGCTCGCGCCCCCCTGCGTACCAGAGCGAGGTGCCCGTCTCCCTGCTGGTGGAGACCGAGACCTTCGCCCTGGTGGTCAGCGGCCGCATCGACGGCCTGCTCATCGAGGAGGATCAGGTCCTCATCGAGGAGATCAAGACCACCTACGCCCCCCTCGACCAACTGGAGGAGAACCCCCACCACTGGGCCCAGGCCAAGATCTATGCCCACTTCTTCGCCGTCCAGCACGAACTGAGCCAGATCCAGGTCCAGCTCACCTACGTAAACTTGGATTCGGGCCAACTCAAGGAGGAGTGCCGCACCTGCGAAGCCGGGGAGCTAGCCGCGTTCTTCCAGGCCCTGCTCGACCGCTACCTGCGCTGGATGAAACACTACCTGGCCTGGTGCGCCGAGCGCGACCGCTCCGTCCAACAGCTGCAATTCCCCTTCGACAGCTTCCGCCGGGGCCAGAAGCAGTTGATGGGCGCTGCCTTCCGCGCCATCGAGGGCCAGGGCCGGCTCTTTGCCCAGGCCCCCACTGGCATCGGCAAGACGATCTCGACCCTCTTTCCCGCTCTCAAGGCCCTGGGCGCCGGGCACGTGGCCAAGGTCTTCTACCTGACCGCCAAGACCAGCGGCCGGGGCATCGCCGAGAAGGCCGTCGCCGATCTGCGCACCGCCGGCCTCAAGTGCAAGAGCCTCACCCTCACCGCCCGCGAGCGGATCTGCTTCAACGCCACCGAGGGCCACCCCTGCGACGTGCAGCAGTGTGAGTACGCCCTTGGGTACTTCGACCGCATCGAGGGGGCCCTCGACGAGTTGTTCAGCCACGACGCCATCCCCCGCGCCCGCGTCGAGGAGATAGCCCGCAAACACCGGGTCTGCCCCTTCGAGCTGTCGCTGGATATGTCGCTATGGGCCGATGTCGTCATCTGCGACTACAACTATGTCTTCGACCCGCGCGCGTACCTCAAGCGCTTTTTCTTTGAGGAGGGCGGGCAGTACACCTTTCTCATCGACGAGGCCCACAACCTAGTGGACCGGGCCCGCGAGATGTTTTCGGCCGAGCTGAGCAAGCTGCAGATCGGCGGCCTGCGCCGCCGGATCAAAAAAGAGCACCCCGGCCTCAAACGCGCCCTCAAGGCGCTGGAGGATTGCCTGACCGAGGCGGGCCGGCGCTGCGCCGAACTGGGCCAGCCCTGGGTGGAGCGCGAGCTGCCCCACGACCTGATGCCCCTGCTTCCCGAGTTCCTCGAAAAAGCCGAGCAGGCCCTGATCCGCGATCTGAACACCTCGTATCGCGAGGAGTTGATCGACCTCTACTTCGCCGTCTTCGGTTTCCAGCGCATCGCCGAACTCTTTGGCCCCAACTACGCCACCTACGCCGAGCCCAACCTCAAAGACCTGCGCCTCAAGCTCTTTTGTATGGACCCCGCCCCTCAGTTGCGCGAGGCCCTGCGGCGCGGCATCTCGGCCATCTTCTTCTCGGCCACCCTCACACCGCTGGAATACTTTCGCCAGGTGCTGGGCGGCGAGCAGGAGGATGCCCTGCTCGATCTGGAGTCCCCCTTCCCGGCCGAGCATTTCAAGCTGCTGCTGGCCGACCACCTCGACACCTCGTACAAGGGCCGGGGCCAGAGTTTCGACCAGGTCGCCGAGTCCATCGCCGCCCTCATCAGCCAGCACACCGGCAACTACCTGGTCTTCTTCCCCTCCTACCAGTACCTGCAGGAGGTGTCCAACCGCTTCCACGCCGCCCATCCCGACGTGCAGATCCTGGTGCAGAGCACCGGCATGAGCGAACGACAACGGGAGGAGTTTCTGGCGGTCTTCGACGCCGAGAACCCCGACACCCTGGTGGGGTTTGCGGTGATGGGCGGCATCTTCGGCGAGGGCATCGACCTGGTGGGCGAACGGCTGGTGGGTGCCATTGTGGTGGGGGTGGGCCTGCCTCAGGTCTGCCTGGAGCGCGAGCTGGTGCGCGCTTACTACGACGAACAGGAATTGGCCGGCTTCGACTTCTCCTATACCTATCCGGGCATGAATCGCGTGTTGCAGGCGGCCGGCCGGGTGATCCGCTCGCCCGAGGACCGGGGCGTGGTCCTGCTCGTCGACCGGCGCTTTGGCTGGACCAACTACCGCCGCCTCTTCCCCCCCCACTGGCGGACCGTGGATCTGGCCCGCAACCCCACCCACATCAGCCTGAAGACCGAGCGTTTCTGGGCGCCGCCGTCCTGAGCCGCCCCCGCAACTCGAACCAGACCACCACTACCACCGCCACCAGCAAGAGCGGGATGGTCCCCCGGTTGAGGGCCTCCCAGCCCACCTGCTCCTCCAGGGGCCCCGAGGCCAGGGTGCTCAACACCAGGGCCCCGTACACGGCGAAGTCGTTGAGGGCCTGCACCCGGGTGCGCTCCCAGGGTTCGTAGGTGGTGGTCAACAGCGCCGTGGCGCTGACAAAGAGAAAATTCCAACCCACCCCCAGCAGGGTCAGACCCACCAGGAAATGCTCCAGTTCCAGGCCGCTCAACCCCACCCCCGCCGCTCCCAGCAGCAGCACCAGCCCGGCCAGCATCATCCGGGTCTCGCCGAAGCGGCCGATCAGATGCCCGGTGAAGAAGGCCGGCACATACATGCCCAGCACGTGCCACTGGATCACCTGGGCGGTGTCGGCGAATTCGTGGTGGTGCCTGCCCATACACAGGGGCGTGGCGTTCATCAAGAGGGACATGATGAACCAGGCCAGCACTGCCCCGGCCAGGGCCAGCATACAGGTCGGCTGCCGGGCGATGAGCCAGAGGGGCCGGCCTTCCCGGGCCTGTTCCTCAGCCGAGGGCAGGGGCAGGCGCACCATCAGCATAAAACCCAGGCTCAGCAACTGCACCAACAGGATACAGGCAAAGGGGCCGGCAAAGGCATTGTCCCCCAGCCACTCCCGCGACCACACCGCCAGCCATGACCCCAGGAACGCGGCCACAATACCCCCGCCCATCACCAGGGAGATGGCCCGGCTCTTGAGCGCGGTATCCACGGACTCGGCAGCGGCAAAGCGGTAGTAGGTGGCAAAACCGCCGGCCGCCCCCACCCCCATGGCGCCCAGACACAGGACCCAGAATTCGGCGTTGAGCACTCCCATGAGGGCCAGGCCCGCGCCCAGGGCGCCCAGCGCCGCCCCCAGCGAGAACCCCAATCGCCGCCCGCGCCGCCGCATGAGTTGGGCCGCCGGCACCGCAGCCAGCAGGGTGGCCACCGGCACCAGGGCCAGGGGCAGGGTAGCCAGGTCGGGTGTGGGTGCCAGTTGCCGTCCCAGCAGGGCCATGACGGTCAATAAGATCACACTGGCGGTGCGGGTACAGGACTCGCTGGCGAAGAACAGAAAGATGTTGCGGTAGGGGCTCACAGGCAGGGCGACCTCCAGGTGTATCCAGGCGAAAGGTGCAGACCGCCTCCAATATAACACTTGCTCGGGGTGGGGCGGGGGGATATACTACCCCCGCGATGGACGGTATTCACGATATGGGCGGCATGCACGGCTTTGGCCCGATCCCGCGCGAAGCGGATGAGCCGGTCTTCCACGAAGCGTGGGAGGGGCGGCTCTACGCCATGCGGGTGAGCACCAGGCTGGCCGATCCGGGCAATCTGCGCCAACACATCGAGCGCATGGAGCCGGGCCAGTACCTCAGTTCCACGTACTATGAAAAATGGCTCCACGCCTGGACCCAGATCCTCCTGACCAACAACGCACTCACCGAGGAGGAAATACAGGCGCGCGAAGCCGAGTTGGTTGCCCACCCCGACGCACCCCTACCCCGGCGCGCGGACCCAGCCCGGGCCGAACAAGCTCTCGAACGGCTGCGCCTGCCCCAACCCCTCCAGCGCGAGGCCAAAGGCCGGCCCCGCTTCCAGATCGACGATGCCGTGCGCACCCGCCACTTCCACCCACCCGGCCACACCCGCCTGCCCCGGTACGCGCGCGGCAAGAAGGGGGTGGTGGTCGACTACTACGGCTTTCAGGATTTCGGGGACGAGGCCCCGGCCGACGTGCCGCGGGTGCAGCCCCTCTACGCGGTGCGTCTCACTGCCCGAGAGTTGTGGGGGGAGTCGGCAGAAGCCAACAGCACCATACACCTGGATATGTGGGAGAGTTACCTGGAGCCTGCCGGATGAGCCACGATCACGACCACGACCATCACCACCACGACTCCCCCGCGGCCCTGCGCACCCGGGCCCTCGAATCCCTGCTGGTCGAAAAGGGCCTGGTCAGCAGCGACACCATCGACGCGGTGGTGCGTGCCTACGAGCAGGATATCGGGCCGCTCAATGGGGCCAAGGTGGTGGCCCGCGCCTGGAGCGATCCCCAATACAAACAGCATCTGCTGGAGGACGGCACCGCCGCCATCGCCGACCTGGGTTTCACTGGCCGGCAAGGCGCCCAGATGGTGGTGCTGGAGAACACCCCCCAGGTGCACAACGTGGTGGTCTGCACCCTCTGCTCCTGCTACCCCTGGCCAGTGCTGGGACTGCCGCCGGCCTGGTACAAATCCTACTCCTACCGCGCCCGGGTGGTGCGCGAGCCGCGCGCAGTGTTGCGGGAATTCGGCCTGGAGTTGCCGGCCGAGGCGGAGGTGCGGGTGTGGGACAGCAACTCGGAGGTGCGCTACATGGTCCTGCCCGAACGGCCCGCCGGCACCGAAGGCTTGGGCGAAAGCGCCCTGGCCGCCCTGGTCACCCGCGACGCCATGATCGGCGTGGCCGTGGTGCAGGCGCCCTGAGCATGAGTGAAAGAGAGACCCCCCTCGACGAGTTGGACCTGCCCCGCCACAACGGCGAACTGCTCTTCACCGCTCCCTGGGAGGCACGGGCCTTTGGCCTGGCCGTGGTGCTCAGCCAGCAGGGGGTTTATGCCTGGAAGGAATTCAGCCAGGCCCTGGCCGCCCACACCGCCGCGGCCCAAACGCAGGGCGAGGCCGAGGCCTACTACCAGCGCTGGCTCGAATCCCTGGAACACCTTGCCTGCGAGAAAGGCCTGATCCAGCCGGAGGAACTAGCCGCCCGCATGGCCCAACTCACTGCCCACGACGATCACGAGCACTGAACCATGGAACCTCCAGTAAGCGCCGGGCAGCGCCGCAGTTCAAGCCGAGGATAATGGGGTTTTGAGCAACCCGGCGCGGCTCGAGATCTTGGGTCTCACCCGCTCCGGGCGCTTCACCCCGCGGCCGGGCAGCGCCTACCAGTGCCAGGGCACTGCGCTGTTGCGCCCCCTGGAAGCCGCTGGGCCGGCCCAGCGGCTTCGTCTACTTCAAGGGGGATACCCAGGCCGGAATCGCGGAAAAACGGCGATGGGGCCGCGATGGGGGGCATGGGAGGGCTGTACGCCAACGACCAGGGTTATCTCTCTTACGGAACCGAGCTGCTCTGGGCGCTCCGGCCCTCCTGTGGCCTCTCCCTGTCGCTGACTGGCGCCACTCGCCCGCGCAACTCCCTCTCGGCGCCGGCCCTCGCGCTGGGGATATTCACCAAGCGGTGAAGGGGCGTTGCGGCTCCCTCACCGGGTCGCTCCCCGCCGTCGCCGCACCGCCAGGGCCAACTCCTCCAGCACCGGCACGGTCATCTCCCACGAGATACAGGCGTCGGTGATGCTCTGCCCGTAGACCAGGGGCCGGCCCGGCACCTGGTCCTGCCGCCCCTCCTTCAGGTGGCTCTCGATCATCACCCCGCACACCTCGCCAGCGCCTTCGGCCACCTGCTCGGCGATGCGCTGGGCCACCAAGGGCTGGCGGGTGTAATCCTTGTCGCTGTTGCCGTGGCTGCAGTCGATCATCAGCCGGTGCAGGAGGCCGGCCTGCTCCAGGGACTGGGATGCGGAACGGACCGTCGCAGGATCGAAGTTGGAGCCGCTCTTGCCACCGCGCAGAATCACGTGACAATCCCCGTTGCCCCTGGTGGTGAAGATGGCGGCGATGCCCTGCTTGGTCACCGAGAGAAAGTGGTGGGGGTGGCGGGCCGCCTGGATGGCGTCGATG
>SXGT01736628.1_pt1 | contig 34110 bp, 31 predicted proteins | sample 3176221 | NCBI WGS metagenome assembly SXGT01 (sample SAMN11356862, study PRJNA531348) | freshwater metagenome | isolation source: freshwater sample F1-120 | place: China: Fuxian Lake, Yuxi | collected 2017-12-25 | reverse complement strand
GCGGGCGTCTCGCCCGCTCCGACTGCGGGCGAGACGCCCGCGCTCCCAGGTACCTCCGGCGTCAACACGCCAAGGGTGTCCAGACGGAGCAACACCACCGTCGCATTATCCGGCCCGCCGTGTTGCAGGGCCTGGTGCAGCAGGGCCTGCGCCGTGGCGGGCAGATCGGGGGCGTGCTGCTGCACGATGGCCTGCATGTCCGTCTCGTGCAGCGGTTCCCACAGGCCGTCGCTACACAGCAGGAGCAGGTCACCGGGGGACAGTTCCAGGCGGTGCGTGTCGATAAAATACTCCGGCAGCACTGGGCGCTCGCCTAGTGAGCGCGTCAGCTGGTTACGATCCGGGTGCTGGCGCAGGGCCTCCAGGTGTACCTCGCCCTGCTGCACCAGGGCCATGGCCAGGGAATGGTCGCGGGTCAGGGGCTGCCAGTCACCCTGATGCAGCAGGTAGAGACGACTATCGCCGACGTGCGCCACGGTCAGGTGGCGCTCCAGCAGCGCGACGCACACCAGCGTGGTGCCGCCGCGCGCCTGTCGAGCCTGGAGCGCGGCGCACACCTGGGCATTGGCGCTGTGCACCCAGCGCCGCAGGTGCTCCGACAGCGCTTCCGGGGTCGGGACCGCCGAGGCGGTCAGGATCGTGGCGGCTTCCCGCAGCAGCGCCCCAATGGCCACGGCGCTGGCCACTTCCCCCGCCGCCATGCCGCCCATGCCATCGGCCACGCCGACGACGGCCCAGTGCTGCGGGCCGCTGTCGCTCTCCAGGGTACCGGTGAGCAAGGCGTAAGCGTCCTGATTGGTGGTGCGGCTGGGGTCCAGGCCAATGCTGCTGGCCGCAGCGCTGGCGTAGTGCAGTCGGGGGGCACTGCGACGCGCCAGGCGCAGCAAGTCCTGGTGCAGCGCCGCCATGCTGGCGTAGCGCGTCTGGCGTGGTCCCAGACAGCGCGCCAGGATTTGCGGCACCCCGGCCACGGGTGTGGGTGGGGACCAGGCGCTGAGTTCGGCCCCAGTGCCATGGATGGGCTGGCCGCTGAGGGCGTGGTACAGCAGGGCGCCGACGGCATAGACGTCGGCACGGGCGTCGATGGGGTCCGGGCTGAGCAGTTCGGGGGCCGAGTAGCCGGTGTGATAGAACGGCCTGGCGGGGCGCTCGCCGAGACGCGTGGTATAGGTGAGGTCCGTCAGGGTGATTGGTTTACCGAGGCTGATACCTTGCGGGCGCAGCCCGAGATGCGCCCAGCCGTGAGTGTGCAGGTGCGTCAGGGCCACCGCCACCTGGGTGAGCACGGTAAGCACCTGCGGCAGGGGTGGGACGCCGCTGGCGAGCACTGTGGCCAGGGTGGGGGCCGTGGGCACGGGGCGGGTGCCCAGGTAGGTGACGTCGGCGTGGGTGAAGCAGGTGACGTATTGAGGCCATAGCGGACTCTCCAGGCCAGTGAGAATCTGGGCCTGGTGGTGCAAGCGCGCCGCGTCGGGGGCCTCGGAGGCGGCGATGAGCCACACGGGCTGGCCGTCTGGCGTGCAGGCCTCGTAGGTATGGCACCGGGCCGCGTTGCCGCGCCAGGCGCGCAGGTGCAGGCGGAGGCCGTCCGGGGCCGTGAGCACCGTGTTGGAGGGTAAGGGCAGGGGCAGGTCTGGCACGTCCAGGGCCTGTGCCTGTTCGTCGAAAGGTACGAGGGTACTGCTGGGGAGCGCGTGTTGCATGGGCATCATCCTCAGACGTCGAATGCGTCGTGCCGCAAGCCAGGTGGGGGCTGTTTTCTGGGAGCGCGGGCCTCGTGCCCGCCATCGGAGCGGGCGAGGCGCCGGCGCCCCCAGGCGAGTTCCTCCCGACTCGTTCATCCCAGGCGCAGCACGAAGCGCGCATTGCCCAGGGCGATTTCATCGCCATCGTGCAGGGGCTGGTCGCCAGTCACACGCTGGAAGGCGCGCACGTCCTGCGAGCCCTGGGGCCGCATAAAGGTGCCGTTACCAGAACCGAGATCGCGCACCATCCACTGGCCAGCCGGCTCTTGCCATAGCTCGGCGTGGTGCCGCGATACGTACACGGCTTCCGGCAGGGAGCCGAGGTCAAGGTCCACCGGACCGGAGTCGGGATCAAAGCGCCCGACCACGATGTGTTCGTTCTCCCCCAGCAGGAAGTGCTCCGTGGTCAGGGCCCCGTGGCGCTTGACGATCAGGCGGGCGCCGCTCGCTGACGTCGGCGGGGCAGCAGCCGGGGGCGGCGCGACCGGGGGCGGCGCCGCGGGGGGTGATGCAGAAAGGCTGTTCAGGTCCATCCCACACGCGTGGCAGACGCTGTCCTGTCCTGAGATATAGGCACTACACGTTGGGCAGTCGGGCATGGCGTACTCCCTGGTTTTGCCTGGGAGCGCGGCCATCTTGGCCGCTCTTTGCAAGCGGGCGGGACGCCCGCGCTCCCAGGAGCGCTACGATCCATTAGCCACGAGGAGGGGTAACCGGTCATGATCCAATCAAGAAAGCAAAACACATCGAGGATGATCTGTCGAGTAAAACCACGCGCATACAAATGACGCCTGAGCCCGATTTTGCTCTGCAGCCGGGTTAGCGGCTGATGGCGGGTGCGTTGGGTCTGCAGATGCGCCATCACCACCACGGCGAACGGGTTGGCACTGGCTTCCAGCTCGGCCCAGTGCTGGCGCCGCCGCGCCGAGGGACAACCGAGGGGGGACGAGGCAGCAGCCACCGGCGTCCTCGCGTAGAATCCTGCTCGTCTCGCTCGGTATTCTGGGGCATACTGGGATGCCTTCCCTGCTTGTAGACGACCACCAAGCCCCCTGACAGCGTCGAGGCTGCCCAGGGGCTTTGAAACGGCATACCAGCAAGTGCCCACTGGAGTGGAGACGGCCATGACCGTACAGACGTTACACATCCCGTTACCAGAGGCGATTGTCCAGCGCCTCCAACACGTGGCGGAAGCCACGCATCGGCCCCTGGAAGACGTGGTCGTGCAAACGATCTGTGGGAATCTCCCGCCGGCGCTGGACGACCTGAGCCCCGCATCACGCCAGATGGTGGCGGATCTCCAGACCCTGGATGATGCCGCTCTGTGGACGGTAGCCTGCACACCGCTGCCGGCGCAGCAGTGGCGCCGCCATCAGCGTCTGCTGCGGAAAGCCCAGGCCAGCGCCCTGACGGCCACCGAGCAGCACGCCTTGGATACGTTACGAGCGGCGACCGATCGGTTCGTGACCCGCCGCTCGTATGCGCTGGCCCTGCTGAAATGGCACGGGCACACGCTCCCGATGGAGCCGTAACCCATGCCGCCCCGCCCGCGTCTCACCGCCGCGCTGCGCCGGCAGGTGGCGGCGCGTGCGGGCTACCGCTGCGCCTACTGCCGTAGCCCGCAACGGGTGGGCATTCCCATGGTGGTGGACCATATCCTGCCGCTGGCGCTCGCGGGCTCCTCCCAGATGGAGAATCTGTGCCTGGCCTGCTACCGGTGCAACGAATTGAAGGGCGCCCGCATCGCGGGGCCTGACCCTACGGATGCCCAGATGACGCGATTGTTTCATCCACGACGCGACACGTGGGGCACACATTTCCTCTGGCAGGCCGACCGCGTGACCCTCGCGGGCCTGACCCCTGTGGGCCGGGCGACCGTCACGGCGCTGCGGCTCAACGCCTCCTGGGTACTGGAGGCTCGCCAGCTCTGGATCGTGTTGGGTCTGCATCCGCCTTTCGAGGATTGACCGCACGCCTGCGCTGCAGCCCCAGGTCAACGGCATAGCGCGGGGCCCACCTATACGGCGACCAGGGGCGCCGCCCCTGGACCCCCAGCCTTCCGGGTCGGTGTGCCCTACTGCCCTGGCGGCTGGCGCACGCCTCGGGCTGCAGTCCCCCCCGGCCCTTCAGGCGTGACACCCCGGGGACAAACCCCCTGCAGAGGGATACAGGGTAACAGGGCACAGCGTTAGGGGACGGGCTTCAGCAGGCGAAAGCCCAGGCCGCCGTTGCGGATGCCCGGGGCGACGTGGTTGCGGTCCGCCGCCCGGCAGTAGCCGGCATCGCTGCCCCAGCTCCCGCCCCGGAACACCCGATCGGCGCCTGCTGCAGGATCTACAGGCAGCACGCATGGATCGACTGCAGCAGTTCGTGATAGATACGCACCGCTGTCGTATATATCCTCTACCCACTCCCATACATTCCCATGCACATCGTAGAGTCCCCAGGCATTCGGCTGCAGCTCGCCTACCGGATGCGTCTCTCTATCAGAGTTATCCCCATACCACGCATAGCGTGTGAGCTGCCGCACATCATCCCCATAGCAGTATGCTGCAGAAGAACCAGCACGTGCGGCATATTCCCACTCGGCTTCTGTGGGGAGACGGTAGCCTGCTGCAGCCGAGATGCAGCGTACTGCAGCAGAGTGTATGGAGCTATTCTTGTACACTGCTGCAGTCATCTCGTAGACCGGCTGCAGTCCCTCACGCTGACTCAGCGCGTTACAGAAAGCGACCGCGTCATACCACGAGACCGACTCCACCGGACGGTTATTTCCCGAGAACGCGAAGTGGATCTGAGGCGACCCCTGCATCACTGCCCGCCACTGGCTCTGCGTCACCGGGTAGAGGCCCAGATAAAACGCCCGGCTCAGGCGTACGCGATGCGGCGGCTTTTCATCGTCATAGCCCCCCCTGCCAGCCATCCCCATGCGAAACTCCCCCGCCGGGATCAGCGCCATCTGCAGGCCAATGCTGTTTTCCAGACGCGGCGCCGGCGCTGTCCCACGCAGCCGCTCCAGCCAGGCACGCACACTGGCCGGACGCTGTGGCGCCGCCATGGCCAGCCCGGCCATCACCGCCTCGGCCACCGTAACGCTCACCTGCGGACGCAGTTGCCGTACCGGCGGGAGATCCACCCCAGCAGCCCGATCCGGCGCCGCCACCGGCAGCTCGCCGGTGAGCAGGTGATACGCCGTCGCCGCCAGGGCATACACATCCGTATACGGCCCACGCTGGGCCCGCTGCGCATACTGCTCCAGCGGCGCGTAGCCCGGCGTCAGGGTCACTGAATGGCGCTGCGTCTGCCCGGCGACGAACTCCCGCGCCGTACCGAAATCCACCAGCACGACGCGCCCGTCGGCGCCCAGCATGAGATTGTCCGGCTTGAGGTCGCGGTGCAGCAGTCCGGCGGCGTGCACCGCCTCCAGGGCCTCCCCGACGCGCTGCAGATAGCCCACGGCCTCGGCCTCCTCCAGGCGCCCACCGCGCAGCACCAGCACCTCGGCCAGGGTCTGGCCACGGATGTACTCCATGACCAGATAGGCCGTGTTGTTGGCCTCAAAGGTGGTGTAAATTTTCACGATGCCAGGATGCTCCAGCCGCGCCAGGCGCTGGCCTTCTTCGACAAAGCGTTGCCGGGCCTCGGCGTAGGCCGCCAGCGTCCAGACGCCGGTGGGCTGCACGGTCGTGTGCTGGCGCACGCAGCCCTGCGGGAAGAATTCCTTGATCGCCACCGGACGCCGCAGGCGCACGTCGCTGCCGAGATAGGTAATGCCAAAGCCACCCTGGCCGAGCACTTTACCGACAGTGAAGGCGCCGTCGGCCAGGGTGCTGGCATGCTCCAGCACCTGGGACGGGGCCGCGGTGTTGGCCAGGGACACGCCACAGGACTGGCAGGCGCCGGCATTGGAGTCGTTGGTGGAGCCGCAGTGGAGACAGAGCATAGGGACCTCCGGGGTAAATAAGCTGCCTAGATAGCCATGGCATACATTCTATACCAGTCGGGGTGCCTCGCGGGCACGGCCCACTCCTACAAAAGACGTCCGACGCAGGAGCCCCGGTAGGAGCGGGCCGTGCCCGCGATAGTGCAGGGAAGGGGTGGCACAGGCCGTGTATCGATCTCGCCTCTGCCCTGGGAGCACGGGCGTCCCGCCCGCTCCGGCAGCGGCCAAGATGGCCGCGCTCCCAGGAAGGTCGGAGACCCGGCGACCGGGCTCAGCGGTACTGGCGAATCATCGCCTCCTGTTCCAGGCTATCCATACCCCGTACCTGCGGCAAGCGCCACAGGCACAGCAGGGTCACGGCGATGGTGGCACAGCCGCCCACGACTACGGCGGGCACCACGCCCCACCACGCGGCGGTGAGGCCGGATTCAAAGGCACCAAGCTCGTTGGAGGCGCCGATAAATACGGCGTTGACGGCGCTCACCCGCCCGCGCATGTCGTCGGGCGGAATGAGCTGGATCACATGGCTGCGGATGAACATGCTGACCGCATCCGCAGCGCCCATCAGGGCCAGGACGACGAGCGACAGCCAGAACCAGGTCGACAGCCCAAACACCACCACCGTGACCCCAAACAGCGCCACCATGCCCAGCATGAGGTTGCCCGCCTGGCGCCTCACCGGACGTTGGCTGAGATACAGCGTGCACACCAAGGCGCCCGCCATATGCGCCGCCCGCAGGCAACCGAAGCCGACCTCCCCGACGTGCAGGATGTCTACAGCATAGATTGGCAGCAAGGCCGTGGCACCACCGAAGAGGACGGCGAACAGATCGAGGGTGATGGTGCCGAGCATCACCGGGCGGGACCACAGGAACTGTGCCCCGGCGAGCAGGGTGGTGAGGGAAGGGCGCTCCTGGCTGACGATCTGGGTCTGGGCCCGGATCAACCAGGTGAGTCCGGTGGACAGCGCCAAACAGCCCACGGCGGCGCCGTAGACGCACTCCTGGCCGAGCAGCAACAAGCCCCCGGCCAGGGCTGGACCGCCAATACGTGCGATTTGCGAGCCCATGGTGGTCCAGGCCACCGCGCTGGCAAAATGCCTGGGGGGTACCAGGAGCGGCACAATGGCCTGTTGCGCTGGACTCTGGAAAGCGCGGGCCACGCCCAGGCAGACCAGCAGCGTAAACAGCCGTGGAAACGACGCCGTGCTCGTCAGCGTGAGCAGGCCTAAGCCGAGGGCGCAGAGGGTTTCGAGGGCGGCGCACGTGCCCAGAATGCGCGCCCGTGGCCAGCGGTCCGCCGCCGCACCGGCTGGTAGGAACAGCAGCACAAACGGCGCGAATTGCGCAAAGCCGAGCAAGCCGAGATCGAAGGCCTGGCCAGTCAACTGGTAGACTTGCCAACTCACCCCGACGCTGAGAAATTCCATGCCACAGGCACCCAACACACGGGCGTACAGATACAAGGTATAGTCACGAGACTGGAACGCCGGCGCACGGGGGTGGTTCATGGGCGAGATCGTGGGACAGGGCAGCGGGCGCACAGGCAGCGCATGGTCGGCTCCTCAAGATACGGAAATAGTGCGACTATCGTAAGCTCCTACTATAGCATGCACAGCGGCGGGCTTCACGGACCGCCGTACATGGTCCAGCAATGCTCATTTTGCGCAAGCCCATGCGATGCGCACCCCTTCGCGGGCATGGCCCGCTCCTCCAGGGAGGCTGGAGACGCCCGTTTTCCCCTTGCCGCGCATGCGATGTTCGCCCGTAATTTGACCTTGACACCCCGGCCTTACACTTGCAAAATGCCCCACATGTACTGGGGGGAGCTTGGCACACATGGTTGGCTGATGGTGGCTGAGCGTCTCACACAACGCACACCTACGAGAGAAAGGACGCAAGGGGAGGATGACTACCACACATAGCGGCACGCGCTCCACACTCACCGTTGATGGCACCCAGGTGGAAATGTTTTCAGGCGGTTCCGGGCCCGCCGTGCTCTTTTTGCACGGGGCCGGGGGCAATGCCGGCTGGCAAGCCTGGCATGAGGAACTGGCCAAGACGTATACCGTGTACGTACCCTCGCAGCCAGGGTTTAACGGCACGGAACGGCCCGAGTGGGTGTATACCATCACTGATGTGGCCCACTTTAATCGCGCCATGGTGCAGACCATGGGACTGTCACAGTATATCCTCATGGGCTCGTCCATGGGCGGCTGGGTGGCGGCGGAAATGGCGGCGATGTGCCACACGGATCTGCGCGCCCTCATCCTAGTGGACGCCGCAGGCATTAAGCCCGATAAGGGTGAGATCGCGGAAATCTTCATGGTATCCACGCAGACGCGCCTCATGCAGCGCTTTTACGATCCCACCCACGTCCCACACTACGAGCGCTATACTCAACCCCTCACCCCCGAACAGCAGGTGGTGGAGCATGCCAATCGCGAAATCGCCTCCCGCCTGTGCTGGAGACCGTATCTGCATAATCTGAGCTTACCGCATTACCTGCACAAAGTGCAGACCCCGACGCTGGTCGTTTGGGGCCGTCAGGACGCCATCATCCCGCTGGAATGCGGCGAGATGTATCAGCGCGCCTTGCCGCACGCCACCCTCAGCGTGATTGACCACTGTGGCCATTCCCCGGCGCTGGAAAAGCCGCAGGAGTTTTTACAGGCCGTACACACTTTCCTACACGGACTGGCGTAGCGTCCCTGCCTCTGAAAGGAGTTGACCATGGTAGATGTCTATTGGTTTTCCGAGCAACCGTATGGCCATGTCACAGAAAGTGATCTGGAGCCGTATGAGTCTGGTCGCATGCACTTTCCGAACACCAATTTCGACCCAGAACGCGCCCATGTGCTGTATCAAAATTATCACGAGCAGTACGCCTGGGCTGACGAAGTCGGCTTTGACGGTATCATGTCCAACGAACACCATTCGTCGTACTGGTGCATGAAGCCGTCGGTCAATGTCGATGCCGCGGTCATTGCCAAAGTCACCAAAAAAGCCAAAATTGCCATGTTGGGCAACGTCATTGCGCTGAACGATCCGGTCAAGATGGCCGAAGAAATTGCCATGCTCGACTGCATCTCGGGTGGGCGGATTATCTCCGGCTTTGTACGCGGCACTGCCGTGGAAACCCTGCACGCCGGGATTAGCCCAACGGAAAACCGCGAGCGCTTTGAAGAAGCCCATGATTTGATTGTCAAATGCTGGACCACCCCTGGTCCCTTCCGCTGGGAAGGCCGCCACTTCCCGCACCGCATGATCAATCCCTGGGTCGTGCCGATGCAAAAGCCGCATCCGCCGGTGTGGTTCCCCGGCACTGGCAGTCCCGAGAGCGTCATTTGGGCCGCCAAGCATGGGTATCCGTACATGAACCTGGGGTCGCTGCTGGATCTCACCAAGCAGTTAAAGAACATTTATCACGAGACAGCGCACGAGGTGGGGTTTGAGCCCGGCCCGGAGCATTTTGGCTATTTGATGCGCTGCCTGGTGGCGGACACCGACGAGAAGGCCCAGGAAATTGGCCGGACGTTCTTGTGGACGGAAAACCATCGCAATCGTGGTCCGATTGAATTTAACGATCCTCCCGGCTATCAGTCCCGCGAAGCCATGCGCATCAAGATGGCGCGTCCGCTCATTGGTACCGGCACCATGGGCAAGCGCATGACCTATGAAGAGCTGCAAGAGGCGCACAATATCGTCGTCGGCAGCCCGGAGACGGTGATTAAAAAGCTGCGCTACGTGCGCAAGGATCTCGATCCCGGCTACATCCTGGTGTACGGCAACGAAGGCAATATGAAGCATGAGGATGTCATGCGCTCCATTGAGCTGTTTGGCACCAAGGTCATTCCGGCACTGAAAAAAGATTAAGAGCGTATCCCGGGAGGGGCGACCTGCCCGTCGCCCCTACGACGTGGACGGACGCATCGAGCTTGGGGCGCGCCTTGGGATGGCCTCCTGGGATAAGCACTCTGCAAGAGGTGTGAGGCTGTGGCTCTCGACGCACAGCCTCACACCTGCCACTCTCTTACAACACGTGCCACCCTCGCAAGCCCATGGGTCTGTGGTGACTCCTCTAACCTCTCACGTGGCTCATGGACTCTTCCGCTCTTGCCCACCCTCTAGGGAGGATGCATTGCCTGTGACGACTCCGCCAGGTAAACCAAGCGGCTTCTAAGGACCGGCACCTGTGCGTGGCACCGAACGAGAGGTACGCGACCGGGTCTCTGTACTCTACGGCCCCGTCCGGGCCGAACCGTTCTGGCGTCCACAGCACGTTGCTAAACACGGCAAGTCAAGCAGGAAAAAGCTGTTGCCCTCACCGGGCAACCTTGTTTTCCTCTGTCAGCTCAAGCAGACAGTCCCCAGAAAGGGGTTGTATGGATTCCCCCGACATTGTCTGGCGTCCCGATCTCGACACCGCGGCACGCACGCGCATTGCGCGCTTCATGCAGCAGCACGGATGTGACTCGCTGGCGGACTGGCACGCACGCTCCGTAGCGGACATCGCCTGGTATTGGAAGGCCGTCTCACACGATCTCGACTGGCAATGGTTCACGCCGTATCACCAGGTGGTAGACACCTCGCGTGGCATCCAGTGGCCGCGGTGGTTTGTCGGTGGCACCACGAATCTCGCGGCCAACTGCATTGATAAGCACCTCGATGGTCCCCGACGCCACGAGCCCGCCGTTATCTCTGAGGCCGAAGATGGTAGCGTGCGCACGCTGACCTTTGCCGAACTCGCCGCGGAAGTGGGACGCCTCGCGAACGCCTTACGCCGTCTCGGGGTCGGGGCGCATGACGTGGTGGGTGTGTTCCTGCCCATGTGCCAGGAAGCCGTGGTGGCGGTGCTGGCGATTTCCCGTCTTGGGGCGATCTATACGCCATGTTTCTCCGGCTACGGCGGGCAGGCCGTGGCGACGCGCTTGCAGGATTGCGCGGCCACAGTGCTCATTACTGCCGACGCCTTTGCCCGCCGGGGTCATCTCATCCGTATGAAACAGACGGCGGACGAGGCCGTGGCGACCTGCCCCAGCATCCAGCACGTCGTCGTACACCAACGGACGGGTACTCCCGTGCCTTGGAGCGCCGGACGCGATATCTGGTGGCACGAAGCGGTAGATGCAGAATCCCCGGAGTGCGCCGCTCTGCCGGTGGAAGCCGATCATCCGGCCCTGATTATCTACACCTCAGGCACCACCGGACGCCCCAAGGGTACAGTGCTGACGCACACCGGCTTTGGCATGAAAGCGGCGCACGACTGGGCCTATCTCTTTGACATGGACGCACAGAGCCGCATGTTCTGGGTCACCGATCTCGGCTGGCTCATGGGGCCACTGCTCATTACCGGCACGCTCGTGCTCGGCGGCACCGTGCTGCTGTTCGAGGGCACGCCGGATTACCCGCAGCCCGATCGCCTGTGGGCGCTGTGTGCGCGGCATCGGGTGACGCATCTCGGCATTTCCCCCACCGCGGTGCGGGCCTTGATGCCACACGGGGTGGCATGGGTGCTCAAGCACGACCTGTCGGCGCTGCGCATCATCGGCTCCACGGGTGAGCCATGGAACCCCGAGCCCTACATGTGGCTGTTTGAGCATGTGGGTCGGCGTGAGGCGCCGATCATTAACTATACCGGTGGCACGGAAATTTCCGGGGGTATCCTGGGGTGTTTTCCGAATGCGCCCATTAAGCCGTGCTCGTTTTACGGTCCCATTCCCGGCATGGCGGCCAATTGCTTTAACGACGAGGGCCAGCCCGTGCGTGGTGAGGTCGGAGAACTGGTGGTGACGCAGCCCTGGCCAGGGATGACGGCGGGTTTTTGGAAAGACCCCGAGCGTTATCTCGATACCTACTGGTCACGCTGGCCCGATGTCTGGGTGCACGGGGATTGGGCCTATGTCGATGCCGATGGCTTTTGGTACATCCATGGCCGCTCTGACGACACCTTGAAACTCGCCGGCAAGCGGGTAGGCCCTGCGGAAATCGAGTCCGTGTTGGTAGGGCACCCGGCCGTGAACGAGGCGGCGGCGATTGGCGTGCCGCACGAGGTCAAGGGCGAGGCGGTGATCTGTTTTGCCGTGCTGCGGCCAGAGTGTGCGGCTGATGAGACCTTGCGCCGGGATCTGATTGACCGTGTGGCGCAAGCCATGGGGCGGGCCCTTCGCCCGGATCGTGTATTGTTTGTGCGCGAGTTACCGAAAACCCGCAGTGCTAAGATCATGCGCCGTGTCATCCGCGCCACGTATTTGGGCCGGGAGCCAGGGGATCTGTCGTCGCTGGAAAATCCAGGTGGCGTGCAAGCGATTACGGAGGCCGTATAAAACCACCGGTTGCCCAGCATCTCACCCCGTATGCGTGGTACATCATCCTGCAGGCTTTTATGAGCAGCGGGGTGGTCTTTGGCATGTGGTTTTCCTTCGCCGTGTTTTTTCATGCCATGCTCCAAGAATTTCACTGGAGCCGTGGTGGTGCCGCCGCTGCCTTTTCTCTCGGCAGTATTGTCCAGGCGCTGGCTGCGCCGGTCGCGGGTTGGCTCGTGGACCGCTGGGGGCCCCGGCTCGTGGTGGTCAGCGGCTTAGCGATCCTGGCCGGTGGCCTGGCGGCGTGTAGTAGCGTGCAGACGTTGTGGCAGTTCACGCTGCTGTTTGGTGTGGTGGTGGGCCTCGGTGTGGGACTCGCCGGGCAGGTCACTCAGGCGGCACTGCTCTCGGCCTGGTTTCTGCAGCGCCGTGGCACCATCATCGGCTTTGCCTTTGCCGGCATGGGCCTCGGCGTGCAGGTGGTAAGCCCCCTAGCCCAAAAGCTGATTCTCCAGGTGGGATGGCGGCAGACGTTTCTCTGGCTGGCGCTCGGGACCGCCGGGTATGCCGTCCTCGTCCTGCTGACGCTACGCAACCGGCCGCAGGATGGCGGGAGCCAGCCCCACGGCCTGACACGAGCCCGCGTTGACACGGTAGGACGGCCTCACCGCCAGGTCTGGACCGTGCCGCAGGCTGTGCGGACGCGGGAATTCTGGACCCTGTCTCTGGCCCAGCTTCTCATTCCTGTGGGCATCTTTCCTATCTCGGTGCATCAAGTCGCCTACCTGGCTGATCTAGGGTTTAGCGCCACGCTGGCGGCAGGGATTTTAGGGCATATGGGGCTGATGAGTTCCTTCGGGCGTTTGCTTTTTGGTACCCTCTCCGACCGCCTGGGACGCTTTTGGGGAGTGACGCTCAGCGTGGCCTGTTCGCAGCTCGGTATTCTGGTGCTACTCCTGATCACCGGCACCGACGCTCTCTGGCCTCTGTATGTCTACGCGGTGTTCTTTGGCTTGGGCTATGGGGCGCGGGGACCAATCATCAGTGCCATTGCGGCGGATCTCTTCCCTGGGCCGTCTTTTGGCACCATTTTCGGCTTACTCAGCGTCGGCAGTGGCATAGGCGGAGCACTGGGACCGTGGTTCGGTGGGTATGTCTATGATGTGATGGGCTCGTATCGCCCGGCGTTTCTGGTGGCCTTTGGCGCGCTGTTCGGCGTGATTACCTGCTTCTGGCTGGCCACCCGGCGTTTAGTCATCCCGCAGCAGGCAGAGCCGGAGCGGCGCGCACCGGCGGCGACACCTTAACCCTGCCAGCGCTGCTCCTCCTCGGCGGTCTGCAAGGCGAGCAGGCGCACGATGTCACGCGTCGGGGCCACCACGTTTTCGGCCACATCGGCGGGGGCGTTCAGTGTCCCACCGATGTTGGCATAGACATAGCGTCGCCCGTGCAGATGCAGATGCAGAGGGATGCCCTCGCCGTGGTGAATCTCCAAATCATACGGCGCTGTCCCGAGGGCACGCAGGAGACGGTGGGTGTATTGCGCGAACAGCCGCAGGCGCGTATCGGGGATGTCGGGAAGTGGCTGGCAGTCCTCTAAGGCGATCACTTCAAAATGCCGCCCAAACTTGCCAAACGGCGACCACTGTGAGGCAATGCCGTCGCCCTCTTCAATATGTAAGCCGCACTCGCGCATCAGCGCGACGCTTTCGTGCCAGATGTGGGGATGGCGGGCCGTCACTTCCATGTCGCGCTCGACATCGGGGAAGACGCGATCGGCACCGATGGCTTGCAGGTGGATATGCGGCTGCGAGGCTCCCGACTCACGGCCCTGATGCTTGCGGATCAGCACCGATTGCACCGCCGGATTGTCGAGGGAGCGGCGCACCACCGCCGCGGCTATCCGTAAGAGATGGTAGTAATGCTGTGCCGGTAACACCCCAGACCACATGAGATCACTTAAGCCAGTGGCTCCTGGTAAGAAATGTCGCCCGTCTTCAATAATGACATACGACTCGTTTCTGCCCCCGGTACACTCCTCAGGCACACGCGGAATAATGTTCCGCACCACTCGAATGGCCCAATCGTCGCCATGAAAGCCGCTCGGCATGGCGGTACTCTCGTACATCTCGCCATAGGTGACGCGCATCACCTCTTCCATGGTCATCGCTTCGTTTCCTGGACAGAACACGCAGGCGTGGCGTACGCGCTCCATCTCATCGCGCAGATCGTGGGGCGCCAGCGGCCTCAGGGCCGCGGGGTGTTGCGGGTTGGTCAAGAGTCCGAAGACATGGGGCTTGCGATGCACATCATTGAAGTATGTGACCGTGCCATTAAAAGGATTGCGCACCCAGAGGAGCATACCGTCCTTCATGCCATATTCAATGGTCATACACGCGACTCGCTTTGCGCACGGGGATAGTCATGAACCACTGCCAATAAATTGGCGTGGCTTGTTAGTAGTCTCAACCAGGTTCTGAGTCCCAGCATCCACGACTTCAACAACAGGGTGCATGACTTCACCCCTTGCTTGAATGTTCTTGGCGGCGTTCCAGTCCGCAGGAAGGGCGTATCCGCAATGCCGACAGACAAACTCATCCCTGGACTTCCGGTTGCGCTTCTCACAGTGCCCACAGGACGAGAAGGTACGGGACGTGTTGCGCTGGTCAACCGGCAACACCAAAATCCCTTCACGCTTCGCTTTGTAGATTATAAAGGTACGCAACTGGTAAAACGCCCAACCCTTGAGCCGACTGCGCTGAGCTTTTCTAGCCGTTATCCGGTCCCCTATCCCTGTCAAGTCTTCGCAGGCGATAGCGGATCTCGTGTCTTTGGCCTTGGCAATCAGTCGGTTACTCATCCGATGGTTCTCATGCGCACGCATGCGGGATTCCCGCATGCGGATTTTCTGGAGCTTGCGCTTCGCACTCTTCGTGCCAGCCTGTTGGCAGGTACGCCGCATACGTCCATAGCGCTTCCGTACCGCTTCAACCGCGTCGCCACTGAAGTGCTCGCCATCATCCGTCGTGGCCAGATTCTTGATCCCCAGGTCCATGCCGATCATCCCATGCGGCTCTTCTGGCTCTGACACGGTATCGGTCAACACCACGTGTACGAAGAAGGTGCCGTCTCGCCGTTTCACCAGCGTAGCGCTACGCGGCAGGCGCCCTTGCAACTGGCGTTTCTGGTAGTCCCCGAGCTTCGTCGCAAGATGGGCTCTGTGGTGCAGCAACGTCATGCTAAAGGTCCAGTCCCATTCCCGCAAGCTGAAGATGCGGGCATCATAGTCCGCAGAGGTTGGTGCAAACACCGAGTGCATTTTTGCAGGGACTTTGAGCGCGGCACACACCCGCGCAATGGCACGTATCGCCAGGTTGGCCGACAAGCCACACTGCTGCCGGATATCCTGGTAGCAGGCATGTTGCACAAGGACTTTGTTCGTGGAATGGATCGCACGCGCCACGTCTGCCGTACAGTTGCACGCATCGGCGAACGCCACAAGTGTGGCGTTCAACTCCGTACGTTGCTCCTCAGTCGGCGCAAGTTTACAAGCAATCGTGCGTACAGTGTACATAAGGACATTATATCACATGCTCGTATCACACGCTAACACTTTGGGCTCAAGCCGGGAACGTTTCCTCCACTGCCAATAAATTGGCGTGGCTTCCACGGGCTAAAGCCCTTTCTCTGTGAGGGGCATAGCCTGTCCTTGGCAGACTGTACGGTAGCCTTCCAGAAAATTCAACAGTCGGGCGTCCTATAAGGGGGCCGAGGTAGGGAGCATCCGCAGCAACGCAGGGGTGCGGCGGGAGCCACCATGCCGATGAGGCGCGTGGCCACGGGGTTGTGGACCGGAGAGCGGACGCGGAGCTGCGCTCGGGGGGAGGCACGCCCGTGCTGCGCGTACCACCACACGCGGGAGGGATGTCGTAGGGCGGCTGGACGCATCCGCATGGTGGCAGACACGCTGCAGCCCCTCAAATTGCTGCGTGATGTCCGGCAGTTTCGCGGCTATACTCCCCTGGAAGCCGACACGGTAGAAGCGGGAATGCCCCTGGCCCGGGAGGATCAGCTGGCGTTGATGTGCATGGACGTGCAACGGTCCGGCATGGATGGCTCTACGGCCTGCAGAGGCTCAAGGCCGATGTCGCCATGACCGCCCTGCCCATACAAGGCGACCGCGAGCGTTTGTTGGTGCAGGCATGCGACGGGGCGCTGTCGTTACCCCTTGCCATGCAAGACATGCCACAGCTCGTGGCGCGTTCTGTCCCGGCAGCAGGAGAGCCGTAGGGCGTGGGACTGCCTGGCTGTCCGGAGACCCTTGAAAGGAAAAGCATGGGAAACCAGACGCCCGCTTACCCCAGCCCACCCGGTGGAGCACGATGGCCATGGTATGGTCGCGCCGCTTGGTGGTGGGGCAGTCTGAGCAGTGGGCTGCTGCTGTGGGTGGGGTTGGGCAGTACGCAACCGGCGAATTTTTCTGCCTGGTTGCGAGACGTGCGTGTGGAAGCGCTGGCACTCGGGGTACAGCCCCGGACCCTTGATGCGGCACTCACTGGCTTGCAGCCCGTGCCGCGTGTTGTGGAACTCGACCGCAAGCAGCCCGACGACACGTTGACGTATGCGCAGTACTTCGACCGGACGCTCCCCACCGCACGCATCCAGCGCGGGGTCCGCCTGCTCCAGGAACATCGCGCCCTGCTGCGGGAGGTTAGCCAGCGGTATCATGTCCCCCCGGGCATGCTGGTGGCCCTCTGGGGCCTGGAAACGGACTTTGGCCGCATGACGGGCAATTTCCCGGTGCTGGCCTCTCTGGCAACGCTGGCCTACGATGGCCGTCGCAGTACGCTGTTTCGCCGTGAGCTCTTTGAGGCCCTGAAAATTCTGGATGCTGGCGATGTTCGCCCCGAGGTCATGACCGGCTCCTGGGCCGGGGCCATGGGGCAGAATCAGTTCATGCCCTCGAGCTTCCAGCAGTATGCCGTCGATTACGACGGCGATGGGCGCCGGGACATCTGGACGACGTTGGCTGATGTGTTTGCCTCCACGGCGAATTATCTAGCCAGTTCAGGGTGGCGCGATGGGGAACCATGGGGCCACCCTGTCGTGTTACCCCCCAGTTACAATGTCACCGTCCATGGTGGCACCGGGACGAGCAAAAGCGTGGCGGAGTGGCAGGCCTTGGGGGTACAGCGCCAGGATGGCGGCGCCTTCGCACCGGCGGCAGAGCCCGCGTCACTCGTCGTACCGGGTGGCGCGGTGCAGACGGCGTTCCTCGTCTATGCCAACTATCAAGTCATCATGAAGTGGAACCGCTCCAATTACTTTGCCCTGACGGTGGGACGGTTTGCCGATCAACTCGCCGGACGCTAACGTGCGGTCTCCCGTGGCCCCACGGCGTGGCCCGCCGGCGTGGCTTTTGACTCCCGCTCGTCAGGGGCGTACAATGGCGACCTCTTGTGTATGGATGTGACATGCGCGTGAGGCGATGGGAAGAGCTCTCGTGAGGAAAGGACGACTCGATGAGTATTTATGAAATTCGTACCTATACGTTGAAGCCCGGTGCCGTGGCCCAGTTTGAGAAGAATTTTGAAGCCGCGCTGCCCAACCGCGTGAAACTGTCTCCCCTGGTGGCTTTCTGGCATACGGAGATCGGGCCACTCAATCAGGTGCTGCATGTGTGGGAATACGAAAATCTGCAGCACCGCTCCGATGTGCGGGCGCAGGCGGGGGGTGTCCAGGGTTGGCCACCGCCGAGTGGGGACGCCATCCTCAATATGGAGTCCGAAATCTGGATTCCGGCCGCCTTTTCCCCGTCACTGGGTGGCGGCAAGAAGCTGGGCAACATCTACGAGATGCGGATTTATACGTATCAGCCTGGCGCCATTCCGCGGGTATTGGAAGCCTGGGAAAAATCGCTACCAGAACGCGTCAAACTGTCGCCGATTGCGGCGTGTATGCACAGCGAAGTCGGTGGGCTGAATCGCTGGATCCACATCTGGCCCTACGAAGATCTTGCAGCCCGGCATCGCATTCGTGAGCAGTCACAGAAGTTGCCGGATTGGCCACCGAAAACACGCGAGTGGCTCGTGAGCCAGCAGACCAAAATGTTGATTCCCGCGTCGTTTTCACCCACGGCGTAGTTCCACATCGCAGGCCGTCCCCGCATGGCCTCGACATGCCGCAGAGCCAGGAGAAGCCAGGACGGACGCTGGCAGCTCCTGGCTCCTCGACGCTTGCCGTCCCGCACGTTGACCTCGGGATATCTTCATGGCTGTTACCGCGCTTCCCCTAGTGCTGCTGCCGCGTGCGCGTTGGCGAGCAACCAGCAGTCTTCTGCTGGGTATAGTGTCGTTTCCCATCGCCATTATGGTCGCCAACGTCATCCTCCCGCAGCTAATGACGAGCCTGCGGGCCGATCTCGATCAAGTCCAGTGGGTGTTGACGGGTCCGGGCATTGCGCAAACCGTCACCATACCTTTGGTGGCCTGGCTGGTCGGCCTGATGGGACATCGGGCGCTCTGTCTAGCGAGTCTGGCACTGTTTTGTGTGGGCTCTGCCCTCAGAGGCCTGGCCTGGAGTGTTGAGTCGCTCATTGTCTTTCAAGTGCTCAGCGGTCTCGGTGTGGGGCTGATGCAGCCCTTGATTGCGGCCATCAGCGTTTGTTGGCCGAAGCGACGACTGTCGCCTATCAAGAGTATTTTTGCTGCGCCGCCTTGGCGAGTCTGGTAGCCACCTTGCCAGCGCTCCCGCTTCGAGAATGCTGGCAGGCACTCCAGAACCGTTTTGGCGTAGCACGAGACAGGGCAGAGGAGGGATCAAGAACTAACATTGTTGAGACATTGCATGAAGATAAAGTGTTATAAAAACCCTGTCTTCGTGCCAGGGAACATATTGCTCTGAGGTTTTTTGGCGCATATTGCATGGAAAAAATTACAAATTTATAAAAAATATCACAACTGTTGCATCGACAATTATTGAGCATCTCTCATGTGATTTCTTGATTTTCATGGGCGAGAGGACTTTCTGGAGAGAGTGAGCGACGCGCGGTTTCGCTCCTGCCAGCGGGAGGAATGGAGGAGAGAGAGCACATCCACGGCCTTGAGGTGTCCTATTCTGGTGGAAAGATATTCATTAAGGTTGTTATTTATGTATTTATATTGTATATCTCATGTAATAAATTACATAAAAATATAATGTAACACATGAGATATCGGAGAAAACATCGATGGCAAGTCGTGAACTCACAGCCCTTATCCATTTACTCACTTCCAGGCCAATACCCGCCGACGCGACGGTGGCTGATCGACGTCAAGGTTTTGACATGCTCGCCGCCAAATTTCCCCTGGCAACTGATGTCCACCGAACCCCTGTAGACGTCGCCGGTGTGCCCGCGGCATGGATCGATACGCCAGGAGCCGATGCCGCACGTGTCGTGCTCTACCTGCATGGTGGAGGCTACGTCATTGGCTCCATCAATACCCATGCCGACCTGGCGGCACGTCTATCCCGTGCCGCGGCAGCGCGGGTGCTGCTGCTGGACTATCGTCTGGCGCCTGAGCATCCGTACCCGGCCGCCGTGGAAGACGCTATCGCTGCGTACCGCTGGGTGCTGCGTCAGGGCATCGCTCCGTCCCGCCTCGTGGTGGCTGGAGACTCCGCCGGCGGGGGCCTCACCGTCGCAACGCTGGTGGCGCTGCGTGATGCCGGAGAGCCACTGCCGGCGGCGGGGGTCTGTCTCTCGCCCTGGGTGGATCTCGAAGGCCTGGGCGCGTCCATGACCACCAAAGCCAGTGTCGATCCCATCGTGCAACGTCCGGGCCTGCAGTGGTTCGCCGATCTCTACCTAGGCGGGGCGGATCCACGCACGCCACTCGCGGCCCCGCTGTATGCTGCTCTGCACACCTTGCCACCGCTGTTGGTGCATGTGGGCACCGCGGAAACGCTGCTGGATGACGCCACGCGTCTGGCCGAGCGGGCGCAAGCCGCTGGCGTCGAGGTAACCCTGGAAGCCTGGGAGGACATGATTCACGTGTGGCATTTGTTCGCCGCGCTGTTGCCCGAGGGACAACAGGCTATCGAACGTGTGGGAGCCTATATCCAGCAGCACACGGCGGCCTAAAAGAGGCGGGCAGGCACCATCTGAGGCCAGGGGTAGACGCTGGACGCCCGCGTCCGGCTTCCCCCTGGCCTCAGCCGCGCGTCTTACTCGTCAACCACGATACGGGTACGGCCTGCCGGGAAATCACCGCGCACCTGGACCCCAGCGCGTTCCTCTTGCAACAGGCGTACTTTGCCGGTGGGATCATTGCCCCAGCCGCGATTCATCGCTTCCATGAGCTCTTGTTCCGCCAGATTGGCCAGGGCCATCGGCACGCTGAACTCACGGGCGAGCTGCGTCGCCAGGCCGACGTCTTTGCGCATCAGGCCCGTGCTGAAAAAGCCTTTCTCCCAGTCGGGCTCAAAATTGCCGCTGAACCAGGTGTCTGGCAACATATGAATCCCGCCGGCGTTGCGGCCAAACGATCCCCAACGGGTAGTCTCCCACAACGCTTTGGGGTCGGCGCCGGCTTTGACACCCAGGGTGAAGCATTCACTGATGGCCTGCGCGACAATGGCGGAGATGCAATTGTGCGCCAACTTGCAGATCGAGCCGGCGCCGATGCTGCCGCAGTACACGACGTTGTCGCCGATGGCGTCCAGCACCGGTTTCACCTGCTGGTAAATATCCTCGTCACCCCCCACCATGACCGCCAGGCGGCCACTGCGGGCCCCGGTGACGCCACCGCTGACCGGGGCGTCGAGCATATGCACGCCCTGCGCCTTGAAGGTGGCATACATCTGCCGGACCAGGGTGGGCGAGTTGGAGCTCAAATCGATAAACACCGACCCTGGGCTGGCGTTGGCCAGAATGCCGTCCGGCCCCATGGCAACGGCCTCGACATCCGTCGGTCGCGGCAGAGAGGTGAACGTCACCTGGCTCTGCATGGTGACCTGTTTGACGGTGTCGCCCCAGCGTGCCCCTTGTTCCAGCAGCGGGGCGGCCCGGTCGCGGTTGAGATCATTAATCGTCAGGGTATAGCCAGCCTTGAGCAGGTTGTGGGCCATGCCTGCGCCCATGTTCCCTACGCCGATAAAACCGATGTCCATCGCGTGCGTTCCTCGCGTGTATGATGATCGATGTGGTGCGCACAGGCCACCCGCGCGTGTGCCGCAGCCTGCCGCTGTGTGCCCGGGCGCGAGGCGTGCAGTACCCCCTGGCCCGGTGCCGTATAGGGTAGCACCTCTGTCCACCTGCCTGCCATCCCAGGTCGCTGGAGAAACGGTGTTGCTCTCCAGACGCGGCCACGCTAAGCTACTCAGACTGATGGAGACGTGACGCATAGCATGTGCACTTGTGACAATCCCGTAAGGAGGGTGGCCCGTGCAAATTATCGATGCGATTTCCGCCATTATGCAGCGTGAGGGGATCGAATTCCTCAGCACGTATCCCACCACTCCCCTGATCGACGCGGCAGCGGCCATCGGGATTCGGCCCATTCTGTGTCGGCAAGAGCGTGTGGGCGTGGGGATCGCCGATGGCTTTACGCGTATTACGAATGGCAAGCGCATTGGTGTCTTTGCCATGCAGTATGGTCCAGGGGCGGAGAATGCGTTCCCTGGTGTGGCCACGGCCTATTCCGATTCTGTGCCCATCCTGCTGTTGCCACTGGGGCATCAACGGGATCGCGCCCAGGTGTTTCCGCTGTTTAGCTCGGCGCGCACGTTTGCCTCGGTGACGAAATCGGTCGAAACGCTGAACCAAGCAGAGCAAGTCACAGAAGTCATGCGGCGGGCGTTCAACTTGCTCAAGATGGGACGTCCGGGGCCAGTGATGGTGGAAATTCCGGCGGATGTAGCCCTCGAACATGTCGATGACGCTATCGTCAACGCCTATCGGGTGGTCAAACCCACCTGTGCAGCGGGCAACGCCCAGGATATTGCCGCGGCGGCGCAGGTGCTGTTACAAGCGCGTCGGCCGGTGATCCATGCCGGGCAGGGGGTGTTGTATGCTGAGGCCAGCGATGAGCTGGTGGAACTGGCGGAATTACTGCAGCTTCCTGTGATGACCACCCTGGAAGGCAAGAGTGCCTTTCCCGAGGATCACGCCCTGTCGCTGGGGACAGGTGGGGCAGTGATGACCGGGCCAGTGGTGCACTGCTTGCGTCAGGCGGATGTGGTGTTTGGGATCGGCTGTAGCTTCACCAAGCATGGCATGGCGACCAACATCCCGAGCGGTAAGACCATCATTCACGCCACCAACGACGAACGCGATCTCAACAAAAACTACGCGGCTGACTATCCCATCTTAGGCGACGCGAAGTTGGTGTTGCGGCAGTTCATTGACGCCATCAAAGACCTGGGACCGCAGCGGCGTGTCAACGGCGATACCGCCGCCGAAGTCCTGGAAATCAAGGAAGCCTGGATGCGGGAATGGACCGCCAAGCTCACCTCCAGCGAAGTGCCCATCACGCCGTACCGCGTCCTGTGGGAATTTATGCACACGGTGCACCCGCGTGACGCCATTATCACGCACGATTCCGGCAGTCCACGCGATCAGATCGTGCCGTTCTATCGTGCCACCACGCCGCGCAGTTATATCGGCTGGGGCAAGTCCCATGCCCTGGGCACGGGGCTGGGCCTGATTATGGGCGCCAAGCTGGCGGCGCCCGAGAAATTCTGCGTCAATTTTATGGGCGACGCGGCGTTTGGCATGACCGGCCTGGACTTCGAGACGGCCGTGCGCTGCGGCATTCCCATCACCACGGTGGTCTTCAACAACTCCGCCATGGCCATTGAACAGCATGCCCTGGTCGTCTCGCATGAGCGCTATCGTACCCGCGACATCGGCGGGCATTATGCCGATCTTGGTCGGGCCATGGGGGGTGTGGCGGAGCGCGTGGAGAAGCCAGAGGAGATCGCCCCGGCGATTCAACGCGCCCGGAAGGCCAATGATGACGGCAAAGCCGTGCTGTTGGAGTTTATCACCAGCGAAGAAACGGCTTTTTCGCTCCGACGCGCTCTGTAGACACAATCGACGCACTCCCCCGACTGAAGTCGGGGGACTCTGAGGAAACTGAGAGTCGGTGTCGAGCAGACTCCGTGCCGCTAGGCACGCCGTTCTTGCGGTCATGATACCCCCGGATGCGTGCCAGTCCTGGGCGCTATCGTCTGTCGTTCAATGGCCGTGCCGAGTAGCACGCTGTGCGGCAGACACGACAAGCCGTCAGAACATTGTCGAAGCAAACGTCACCGCCGCAAGGCGCGTATGAGGTAACTCATGAACTCCGTGTGTGTGCTGGCTCCCGATCGCCAAGCACTCGACCCCTGCCATCCTGCGCGGGCGAGGCAGTTGCTGGGCGCTGGCCGTGCCGCCGTGTTGCGGCGCTTCCCCTTCACCATCATCCTGCACGACCGGACGCGCGCCGCGTCCATGGTGCATGCGCACCGCTTGAAGATTGATCCAGGCAGCAAGACGAGCGGGTTGGCCCTCGTGCAAGGCCCGCGCGTCGTCTGGGCGGCCGAGCTGACCCACCGTGGCCAGCGCATCACCGCGGCCTTGCGCAGTCGGTACGCCGTCCGGCATAGTCGGCGGCACCGTCACACCCGCTACCGGCAAGCACGATTTCTCAACCGCACACGCCCTGAAGGCTGGCTGCCTCCGTCGCTTCAGAGTCGTGTCTGCAATGTCATGACGTGGGTCAAGCGCCTGGCGCGCCTGTGCCCGATTACTGCGCTCAGTCAAGAACTGGTGCGCTTCGATATGCAACAGATGCACCACGCGGAAATTCGTGGCGTACAATACCAGCACGGCGAGTTGGCAGGCTATGAAGTGCGCGAGTATCTCTTGGAGAAGTGGGGTCGGGTGTGCGCCTACTGTGGCGCCACAGCTGTCCCCCTGGAAGTCGAGCATATCATGCCGAAGGCGCGCGGCGGTTCCAACCGCGTGAGCAATCTGACGCTGGCCTGTGCCCCGTGCAACCAGCAGAAAGGCGCCCGGAGCGCCGCCGAGTGTGGCTTGCCGCAGGTCCAGGCACAGGCCAGGAGGCCACTGCACGACGCGGCCGCCGTCAATACCACACGCTGGGCGCTCTCCCAGGCGTTACAAGCCACGGGACTCCCCGTGGAGACGGGCACGGGTGGGCGCACAAAATACAACCGGTCGCGGCTGGGCCTCGCTAAATCCCACTGGGGGGACGCGGCGTGCGTCGGGGCCAGCACCCCGGACACGCTGCGTGTGACGGGGATACACCCAGTAAGCATGCGCGCCATGGGCCACGGGACCCGGCAGATGTGCCGCGTCGATGCCCACGGTTTCCCGAAGACCCACCGTGCCCGGCAGAAACACTATGGGGGCATGCAGACCGGAGATATCGTCAAAGCGGTCGTGCCCACCGGGAAGTATGCCGGCACCTGGACCAGCCGCGTCGTCGTCAAGGCGAGCGGGTGGTTTGATCTGGTCATAGACGGCAAGAAGGCGAGCGTGCATCAGAGGCATTGCACGCGGCTGTGGGCTGCCGATGGCTATACGTACACCTTGTCTGCTGGCGCAGACACCGCCGTTTCCTCCCCCCGCTGAAGCGCGGGGTCTCCACAGCGAAAATTTTAGGAGTCGAGACGAATGATGTGGTCCATGCGTTCCCACGTACTCCTCGGCCTGCTGGTCAGCCTCGCGTGTCTGAGCGGTTGCGGCACGCCGGATGTCGAGCCCCCCGTCACCCCACGCTCACCTGAGGAGTGGTTCCAACGTGGGGTGACCAACTTGACGAACAATACTTTTGACCGAGCGGTTGCCGATTTTACCGAGGTGTTACGCCTCACGCCGGATCGGGTGGAGGCCTATCATAATCGTGGGGAAGCCTATCGCCTGCTCGGGGAGTTTGACCACGCGCTGGCCGATTATACACAGGCCTTGACACGCAATCCGCGCTATGCGAAGGCCTACTACGCACGCGGGGTCGTGCACAGTTACAAGGGTGCCTATGACGAGGCCTTGGCCGATTATACGCAGGCCCTGGCCTTGGATCAGCAGTTGCCGGAAGCCTACGTCAGCCGAGGGATTGCCTATGATCGTGGCAAGCGGGACACGGACCGCGCCATCGCGGATTTCAACCAGGCGCTGATTCTCGATCCGCACCGGGCGGACGCCTACATGAATCGGGGGATTGCGTATAAAAACAAACGGGATTATCCCCGCGCGCTGGCCGATTACGATCGCGCCATTGCCCTCAATCCGCAGTACGCGGCAGCCTATGTGAATCGCGGAGTGGCGTATGATGAGAAAGGGGAGCTGGACCGCGCTATTGCCGATTACGACCGCGCCTTGCAGGCGCAGGCCAATCTCCCGGAAGCGTATGTCAACCGTGGCGCGGCCTATCACCGCAAAGGGGCGTTTGATCGCGCCATTGCCGATTACACGCAGGCCATTACCCTCAACCCCAAGCTCGCACCAGCGTACTATAATCGTGGCACGTCGTATCAGCGCAAGGGCGATCCGGGGCGCGCCATCGCCGACTATACGCAGGCTATTACCCTGAACCCGCGCTACGTCGAGGCGTATACGGATCGCGGCCAGCTGTATAGTGAACAGCGCGACTATGATCGGGCCATCGACGATTTGACGCAGGCCCTCAGCCTCAATCCCAATCATGCGGTGGCTTCGCATCACCGGGCGGTGGCCTGGTTTGTGAAACGCGATTACACGCGGGCCTGGGCGGACGTCAAACGTTTCCAACAAGCGGGCGGCAAGCCCGATCCGCAGTTCATTCGTGATCTCCGCCGTGCCTCTGGCCGTACGAGTTAGGGCATCACACGTCCGCGTGGCGAGCGCCTGGCCCACAGCGCCAGGCCTCCCAAGAGACAAAGTACGCCCGCGGCGATACGGCGTATCCAGGTTGCCGCCGCGGTGCGTGCCAGGCATTCGCCCCCCCGTCTTGTCGCCCATTGCGCCGAGGGCGGCGCGCACAAAGGCACTGGCCCTCTCTGTCAAGACACCTCCGAGCGTTGGACGGACACCGGAGGACGCTACCGCTCCAGCCACAACGCGGCAATACGTTTACCGATGAGCAAGCCACTCCCGTAGAGGAGCTTGGCGCCCAGCGGGCTTAGCGGGCTGGTACCGCCCCTACACACCAGGACCGCGCCGACTTCGTCACCGGTCAGTACCACCGGAACGTTGATCGTTGTAGGCGCCCGCATGGCATGGATGCGCTCCGGCAGTGCATGGGGTAGGGCACGCTTACCGAGGAAGACCAGGGCCTGCAGCGCTTGATTTGGGGTGGAGGGTGCCGACGTGGCCGTGCACGGCCACGTCGGTGCGCCACGCTTCGATCTGCGGTGTGGCGGGAAACACCGCTGCACGCGTGCGCATGGTGTGGAACTGGAGACGCCGGATCATCCATTCCAGAGAGGAGCGCTCCGTGTGGAGGGAATAGTGCTGGAGACGGAGGCAATGCCAGACTTCTTCGGGGAGCGTGGGCTGTTGACTCTACTATGTCTTAGGTATAATATATTTTCGCATGATACCCTGAGTGTGTTCAGTGTATCGAGTAGACACCATGCCCTGATAACATGGCACCTATCCTGTTGATCAGGCTCCGCTGCGCTCTGCCTGATAACCACGGAGTGGACTCGACCCGGTCACCCCGGCGTTCGGCTCTTTCTTCTGGACGGTAGGCCCCCGAGACAAGTTGTTGCTGAAATTCATGAGCTAAGGAAGAGCAGGCATGCTTATTATTCGTGACGCTCAAATCAAGGCTTTCGAACAGATTGCGGTTGACAACTACATCATTGAACTGGCGATTCACTGTCGTGCATTCTCACCGCGTTTGTGTAAAACCTTACGTGACGATCAGTTGCAAGTCGCGCTCCGGCAGGGTGTGCAGTACGCTGAAGCACATGGCTTCACCCAGCGCGGACCGGTGCGGTTCTACATTGACATGATGATCCTTTTTGGCAGCGGCTTTGACAGCGATCCCCAATACCCCTGGGCGACAGAGATCCTGGCCAGGAAAGATGACCTGAGCCAGATGGACCGAGCCGAGGCCCTACACGCCCACACCCAAACCTATCTGACGCAGGTGGACGGAGCAGACAATGTCCATACGCTCAAAGCGCTGGCGGATCTGGCGGCGCTCTGCCGTCATGGCGTGACGCTCCACCCCGAAAGCTTTGAGCAGGACACACTGCGCCTCATGGCGGAGATGCATCCGCGCAAGGTCGCAGAAACCGGCCAGGCAGCGCTCCGGCGGCTGATCGCCGACGGGACGGCGAAGGGGCAGGAACGCTATGGGTTTCGGGCAGTGCGCTCGCTCGGGCTCATGGTAGTATTGATGTTCGCCTTCGGCCATCATTTCGATGCTGACCCTTTATTTCTTTGGATTACACAGACACTGAGCTAAGAGGATCAAGCCGGCACGGACATCACCGCGGAAAAGCTGGAGCGCCGCGCCCTGGTTTGGCTCGACGCGGTGCTACGTAATGCGGAGGAGGACATTTAAATGGGTGCCCGCAATACGCCTAGCCCGCCATCATCGGATAAATGTGCAGCCGATCCGATCAAGAAAACCACGACCGAGTGTCCGAAATGCTGGACCGATGACTTCGAGAAGAACATCTCGGTCAATTCCTACGGGCGTTATTTTAAGAAATACAAAACAGACGGGACTGAATACAGCTACAACTTCCCCAAGAAATACAAGATTCTTGCGCCGGTCAAAACCGGCAACAAGATCACGGTGGAAGTCCGGTTTAAGGATGAGGCTCAGATCGGGGTCAGTGCTGCCGACGCGACAGCGGGTAAAACCAAGCTGGAAAACGGCGTCAATACCCATTGGAACAGCAAATTCACGCTTGAGGCCGACGATCCTGAGTGCGGGAAAAAATCGTTCAGTGTTGAATACAAGATTGTCTTGGTCAATTACTGAGAGGATTACACCATTAGAATCCATAAAACTTATCCAAGGGAAGGTTTGCGCGGCAACATCATGAATGTAGCGAAATCAACCTCCGACTGGACATATGCCCATGAATTCGCTCACTGCACTGGCCTGCCCGACGAGTATTCCTACTCAACTGACACGGAGCAGATAAAGTATATCAAGCCGGATGGCACCTTGGACGCCGCCATCTCCGCCCCATCGGGCGGCAAATCCAAGACCGCCGCCGATGCGACGATCATGTCCGCTGTTGACAATACCACGACGCTGGAACGTCATGCCTGGAATATCGCGATCGAAGTCCAGGAACTACTACGGGCGAAGCTCGGACGAGCCATAAAGTGCACCATAAAATAGCCGTAGGCCTGTTCGCGTTGTTGTCGGCCTGCACTGCCATAAAGGACACTCCAATGACGAACCCATTGCTCACTATTACGGCCAAATGTAGGGGGAACGATCCATGCCTGTTTGAGGGGCAGGATCTGTTTCTAGACATTCGCATTACCAATAATCACAGGAGTGAGCTAGGGTTTCCGCTCACCTATCTTCAGAAAACCGGGCCGGTTATCAGATTGATCGACACGCACACCAAGGCGGACACCTATCTGAAGACTAATCTTGCCGATTTTGATCTGCAGGAGAAGTTCACCCTGATTCATCCGGGGAAAGCGGTGGTCGTAGAATGGATTATCAGCAGCGACGAGCTTCGACAGTTTGCTGGGCCTTATGTGGACTTGTCTGCAGAAATCACCGTGAAGACGGGGATACAGGTGAGCGGGAAGCAAGTTGATTTTCGCGGTGCCGACACACTGAGGATTGTCAGCAAAGACAAGCCGTGAGTAAAAACTGGGATTGGACTCGCATAACCCTGCGTTCCGCTGGCAGAGTTCGCGCCTAATCACGCAGTGGCACGGCCGGGCCACTGCCATGCCCAAGCACACAGCCAGTGCCCCAGCACCACACGGGTACTCCAGCACGCTGGCCGTGCTCAGACAGAAAAAAACCGAGAACAGGCGCCCAGAACCACGCCAGACCCCGCCGAACAAGCGCATGCAGGCGACGGCTTCCAGCGTCCGCTCGTACCTCGCTCCCGCTTTCAGCCACGCCTGATCAACGCCGCGCGTCAGGCGCGGGCCACACAGGACACATGCCCGCCCGCCAGAAAACGGCCGCTGTGGCCCGTCGCCTGCACGCGCTGCTTAGGCGCCGCGCCCTCGCCGCCGCGGGCCGCCTGCTTGGCCGGGGGCGGGAGACCGGGCCGGGGGGTGTGGCCGGGGGGCGTGCGGTTCCCTGGCGTGGGGGTTCCCCTGGCTTGGCCCGCTCGTCGCGGGACGGGGGGTGTTTCCGCGTAGCGGGGGGGGGTCCCGCGCCTGCGGCGCCTAACGCCGGGGTGACCGGCGTTGGACGTCTATCGCTACGGGATGCGGTGATAGAGCAAACGTCAAGGGGAAGCATCCTGCAACCATGAGAGGAATGGCTATGCCGCTGATTCAGGTCAAAATCATTGAAGGCGTGTTTTCGTCGGCGCAGAAACAGGAAATGGTGAAAAAACTCACCGACGCGATGGTGTCTATCGAAGGGGGGAACATGCGCCAGGTGACGTGGTGCATCGCGGAAGAGGTGAAAAGTGGGGATTGGGGCATTGCCGGCAATCCCTTGACCACCGGCGATGTGAAAGCCCTCGCCGCAGGGGGGGCCAAAGGCTAGCGCCTGTGCTCATCCTCTCCGCCCAGTGCGCCATGCGTCCACTGGACGGAGGTTGCCTGCCAAGCAGGCCGTGCCGCAGAGCGCGGGAGAGCGTGCCTGGCACAAGGGGTCCTGCATCGGAGTGGGCGTGGCATGCGTCCGTCCCCCCAGTACGCCCTGCCGTGGAGGTGGGGACACGGTGGCACGCAGCACGAGCCACTGCTCGGAGGGCCAGTCACACAGAGTCGGGTGGTCCGGCGGCTGGCCGTGAGAGACGGGTGGCGAGATGGCATCCGGTATCAGTCCCGCCGTCCAACCAGGGCTTGCACCTGACTGCCTCCAGCGTCCGCTCCTACGTCGCTCCCGCTTCCGGCAGCAGGTGAAGCCTAGCGTTCGGCTTCCACTTTGCGGCATTCCTCGTCACCTGTTATCATGTGTCGATATGGACTTCGAGATCCTTGGAGAGATCACCCATATCGAAACGATTGCCAGCGGCAGCGGGGTGAGAGACCGTGCCCGTTTACGCAGGTACTACGGCGCAGGCCGATGGCGAAAGCTCAAGGGGAGGGCGCACGTCCGCCTGCGTGATGGGACCATACGTCTCGCCGAAGTCCACTGGTATGAAGCGCATGGCGTTGGCAAGAAAGAGCCGAAACTTAAACTCCCCTTTCTGGACACCGTATGAGCCCAACAACTCCGACACTCCAGTTTGCGCTGTGCCTCGATAATGCGGGCTATCCCGCGTCCCTTGCAGTGGGCAAAGTCTACCGCGTGATCCCTGATCAGGAGGCCACGGCCCACGGCTATCTCCGCGTCATTGATGAGAGTGGAGAAGACTATGCTTTTACCGTCGAGCGCTTTCACCTGCTAGATTTGCCGCTGACTGTCGGGCAAACGTTAGGGGCTACCGCCACGAGGTAGCCCCACGAGGTAGCCCCACGCGCTCAGCACATGGTCACGGGGAGGCCAAGCCCGGTGCCGCGTGCCGAGGCTGTCGGACCGCTCAGCCGAACCACGCGCCGGAGCCGACCGCCCCCAGCGTAGTGTATTAAAATGTGGGGACAGATTTATTTTCAAGTACACAGGTAGAATTCAAGCCCACAGGCCTGCCGACACCGAAGCAATGTCCCGCGGATGCCCCGCATGACAGAGTCATCAAGGCGTTTGAACGTTGAGGCTTCCGGCTTGTGTGGGTAGACAACTCCATTGTGATGGTCCGAGCAAATCCTGACGGCACGTGGACACCGCTGCCCATGCCCAACCAGCGCCGACTTCAAGGGTCAACCTTACGGACCATCTTGACGCAAGCAGGGATATCCCGAGACGCATTTCTGGTCGCCTATGAAGAGGTCTGAGATACATCCCTGTGCATGTTAGAGCCAGCATCTGTACAGGCTTGGTCGCTGTCATGGGCCGAATACGGCACGAGAGCCGACCACCAACAACGTCCGCTACACTCCCGCTGTTGGCGGCGACTCAGCACGGGCGTGAGGCACCAATGGTCACCTCGCGGCAGATTGCCTATGACCATCATCAATGTACTCCTCTGTCTCTTGATGTCCTCCGCGAATCTTGCTTTCGCTCCAGAGCCATCGCTCGAACCCAATCAGCCTCCGCCAGAATCCGGAGCACTGCAGATTCTACTATCTGATCTACCGAAAAGTGTAGCACTCGGCCAGTATCAACTCACAGTGCGGAAACCCGAGGACCGTGAAGACAACTACCTCGGCGGTTCTGGCGGGCCCGTGCTTGACCTCATCGTCGCCGGGCCAAGTTTCACAGTACCTCAGGTCACGGCAATACAAGTGATCTGGCTCTCCGCGAAGGATCTAGGAGCCAATCCTCCCGAGTTTTCCCTCTGCAGCAAAACAGGCGTCTCCAGGCCGGTGCGCTGCAGGCTCAAGGCAAAGACGTAGCAATACTGCATGAGCGACTGCCAAGACTACGAAATAGCAGAAGATGGCATTCCGACAATTGGTCCACCGAGAACGGCCATCCCATGCGCATAGCGCCATACGAGTTGATGCCTCACCAGCCAATCGAGCGGACGCTTCCGTGCTGCGCCCTGTACCGTGGCAGGAATGTCCCTCCTTCTATGAGTACGGTTCATGGTCATGGCGTATGCATCTATAAAAATAATGCATTACATCAAACTTCCTGATACCAGCCCTATATGCCTGTCAAAAAGAGGTTTATGAGAGCAGGGGATTGACACGACGCTGGTCTGAGCGCACAATAATTTCCTATCAGCGCGCCACGGTGTAGACCCGTGGCAGGCTATGTGAGACCACTGGCAGGGTATTCTCGTCGCACCGTACATCTTCTTGTAGGAGGTGGTATTATGGCTAGCGAAGATCTTGCGTTAATGGCGCACCTGATGCGCCGCGCTGGCTTTGGCGCCAGTCGCGAAGAACTGGAAGCGCGCACCGCCAGAGGCTATGACGCCACGGTAGAGGAGTTGGTCAACCCCGACGCCGACCCCGTGGACCGCTACGATTTCCTCAGATATCACCCTGGATTCTGGAAGCCCATCACCTCCCCAGGCATGGGGAGCGCCGCATGGTTCCATACTATGCTCAATACCAAACGACCCCTCGAAGAAAAAATGGTCCTCTTCTGGCACCAGGTGTTTGCCACCGGCCAGTCGAAGATTGACCACTGGCATGAACTCATTGCTCAGGCCGATATGCTGCGGGAAAGAGGCATGGGCAACTACCGTGAGCTCCTGGTCGCCCTAGCCAAAAATCCCGCGATGATCTACTGGCTCGATAACTGCGACAACCACAGCTATGCGGTCAACGAAAACTGGGGCCGTGAACTGCTCGAATTGTTCAGCATGGGGGTGGGGAACTACTCGGAGACGGATGTGCGGGAAGCCTCGCGCGCCTTCACCGGCTGGACCATCGCCCAGGCGCCGCCACGCGGATACTACAACCGCTGGGATTGGGAATTCGAGTACATCGAAGAAGATCACGATGACGGCGAAAAAACCTTCCTCGGGCATACCGGCAACTTTGATGGCGAGGACATCATTGACCTCATCGTGCAGCAGCCGGCTTGTCACCGTTTTATTGCCCGCCATCTGTATAACTTCTTTGTGGCGGATGAAGCGCAAGTCCCGGCCTGGCAGACCACGCCACCGCGTGATCCAGAGGCCATTGACACGCTCGCCAAAACCTTCGTGGACTCGCACTACGACCTACGTGCGGTGCTGCGGGTGTTGTTCCGCTCCGACTTCTTCAAGAATGCCCGTTTTGCCAAAATCAAGAGCCCCGCAGAAGTTGTCGTCAGCATCATGCGTCTGGCTGGCGGCGATGAGTTCCCCGCCCCGGGGATTGGCAATCGTGCCAAGCAGCCGACTTATATGGGCCAGGAGTTGCTCAATCCGCCCAGCGTCGAAGGCTGGCACACGGGTGCGGAGTGGATCAACAGCGGCACACTGATGAAACGCGTCAACTTCGCGGCGGGCATGCTGGGCGATCTCAGTCGTCCGGGTATGCAATCCATCGTCAGTCGCCTCAAAGCGCAGGGCGATCTGTCACCGGAGCAGTTCGTGGACGGCTGCCTGGATCTGCTCGGTCCCATGGAAGTGCTGCCGGAAACGCGCCAGAACCTGGTCGAGCACGCCAGGGCCGGTGGTCCCTTACACTGGGGCACGGGCAATGGCACGAGTCCCGCGGCGGCACGGGTCGGAGAAATGCTGCAACTGATTGCCTCGGTGCGAGAATTCCAATATTGCTAACGCTGGATGTCTGGAAGGAGAAGACCATGGCAACGACAGACAAACCGCCAGTAGTGGTCGTGCTCCAGCTCTCGGGCGGGAACGACTACATGAACACCGTGGTGCCCTACAACAACCCCTTGTACCGGGACTATCGCCCGGTCGTCGGGCTGCCGGAAGAGCAAATCCGGCCGCTGGATAGCCAGGTCGGGCTGCATCCCAGTATGGGGCCCATCCATGAGATGTACCAGCAGGGCAAGGTGGCCATCGTGCACGGTGTGGGCTACCCCAACTCGGTGCGCTCGCACTTCCGCTCCATGGACATCTGGCACACCTGCGAGCCGGAAACCACCGGCACGGAGGGCTGGCTGGGCCTGGCGACCCGCGCCCTTGACCCGCTCAAAGAAAATATCGTCACCGCGGTGAGCTTTGGCCCCAGCATGTTTCGGGCCCTGGTGGCGCCGGGCGTCCCGGTGGCGTGCGTCGATGATCTGGAGACCTATGGACTCCTCACCGGCATTACGCCGACGCAGCAGCGGGCCAAAATTTTGGAAAAATTTGCGCAAAATTATGCCCCGATCCTCGGTGCTGACCCGGTAACTCACCTTACGCGGAGCCCTGTACGGGGGTGAGGGCCCGTAAAGTGGCGAAAGCGGAGCGGAGGGCATTGAGGTAGAGTTTGGACTTTAGGGCAAAATGATGAAGCTTGGTCCTCATTTTCAGCCGCTCTAGTT
>SXGT01126174.1_pt1 | contig 34114 bp, 22 predicted proteins | sample 3176221 | NCBI WGS metagenome assembly SXGT01 (sample SAMN11356862, study PRJNA531348) | freshwater metagenome | isolation source: freshwater sample F1-120 | place: China: Fuxian Lake, Yuxi | collected 2017-12-25 | reverse complement strand
GTGGCGTCGAGGAAGAGGGTGTCGGTTCTCATGGGTCGTCGAACCCAGCCTCGGGGTCGGTTTCGGGATCGGTTTCGGTTTCGGTTTCGGTTTCGGTTTCGGTTTCGGTTTCGGTTTCGGTTTCGGTTTCGGTTTCGGGGTCGGTTTAGGGGTCGGTTTCGGTTTAGGTTTCGGTTTCGGGGTCGGTATCGGCTGCGGCTACGGCTGCGGCTGCGGCTGCGGCCGCGGTTGCACTGACCACATGCCCCTTGTAGTCCCGCTTCAACCCCGCCTTCTCCATCACCGGGCTCCACCGCGCCAGCAACGATTTCTCGCCGTCGACGCTCTCCACCACGAACGACTTCCGCATCGTCGCCGCGATCCCCGGCAGCCCCACCTTCATCGCCGTTGCCACCGCACTCTCGCCGGCGCTGGCGAAGGTCATCACCTTTCCCGCCCGAGCCTCGACGTGGAGCACCGGCACGCCGTCGACCAGCACCACGCTCGCCCCGCTCCGCCGCGCCGGTCTCCCGCCGCCGCTGGCCTCCGGCCACGGCAGCACCGCGCCCCACGGGTTCGCGGGATCCACCGCGGCCATCGCCAAAGTTGACAAAGTTGACACCGTCCCCCTCAACGTGTCGACCGCGCCGGCCGAGGCGTACTGGCGGCCGCCCAGGCCCTCGACGAAGTAACCGCGCCGCACGGCGCCCGATTCCTCCATCGCGTCGAGGACGGGCACCAGCGACTGGAAGCCGCCGGCCACGTCTTCTGCGGTCGCCGCCTCTCGGGTCAGCACGCCCCAGCGATCGAGCAACGTCGTCGCGATCGCATGCGCCCGCTGAGTCGCCGAGCCGGTCGCGCCGCCCATCAGGGACGCAACCAGCGACCAGCGACCGCCGAAGCTCGAGCCGCCGCTGGTGCGCCGGGTCGACTTGACCCGCAGGCTGCGCAGCGGTGCGAACGTGTCGTTGGTGATCACGCCGGCCCAGACCAGATCCCACAGCGCGGCCCGCATCGCCTCCCGGGTCTGTCCTGGCACCGCGCCGTCGACCGCGGTCTCGATCGCCACCAGGAATGATGCGCCCGCCGCCCTCAGGTGCTCGACGATCGCGCGGTGGATCTGCCCCGCATCATCGGGCAGCTCGCCGGGCACCACCAGCAGCCCGGCCCGCGCCCGCCGCACCACACACACCCGGCCGTCGCTGGCGCCGATCATGCCGCGCCCGATCCACACCAGCTCGCCCATGGCGCCCAGCTCGTCGAGCATGCGCGGCGCGAAATCCAGCACGCGCGCCGGCAAGATGCGCGCCTCCAGCTCGCCGAACGGCAAGGGCGCACCCTCGAGCTGCTGCAGCACCTCGCGCAGCGCGCCCAGCCCGCGCCGGCCGGCGCCGACGCCGTGCCACCGCGGCAGGAACCGGCCCAGCGCGGCGGCATCGACAGGCGCCACCTGCTGGCGCAACCGCGCCAGGGTCCGCCGCCGCAGCTTGCGCAGCACCTCGGCGTCGCAGTACTCGACGGCGTGGCCGTCGGGTCGCAGGGCGCCGCGTACGATCGTCCCGGTCCGCACCGCGCCATCGAGCAGCGCCACCACCGCGCCCCGCGGCAGGCCCCAGCGGGTGGCCACGTCCTCGGGCACGAACGGCCCGTGGGACCGGGCCCAGCGCGCCAGCAGGCCGACGAGCGCGCCGGGCACGGGCGCGGTGAGCGCCGTCGGGATCCAGCCGGGCAGGCCCGCGTTGAGCGCGTCGCGATAGCGCGCGGCGTCCTCGACGATCACCCAGCGTTTCACGCCGCCGATGCGCAGCTCCACCACACGCCCGGCCGCCACCAGCGCCGCCAGCGCCGCGCCTGCGTCCAGGTCGCCGTCGACGCGCGCGGCGATCTCCCCGGCGTCCAGCTCGCCCACCCGCCGCAAGAGATCGCTGACCTCGTCGGCGGTTCGCGCCCGCCACGACGGCGCTCTCCCCGTCAGCTCGTCCTCGACGTCGTCGATCGCCGCCGGATCGAGCAGCGACCGCATCTCCTCCTCGCCGAGGAGCTCGCGCAGCAGGGTGCGGTCCAGCGTCAGCGCCTGCGCCCGCCGCTCGGCCACCGGCGCGTCGCCCTCGTACAGGAACGCCGCCACATAATCGAAGACCAGCGAGGTCGCGAACGGCGACGGCACAACCGTCGTCACTTCCTCGACCCGCACGTCACGGCGCTCCACCGCCTCGAGCAGCTGTTTCAGCGCCGGCACGTCGAAGATGTCGCGCAGGCACTCGCGATAGGTCTCGAGCACGATCGGGAACGACGGATAGCGCAGCACCACGCCCATCAGCTGCTGGGCCTTCTGCCGCTGCGTCCACAAGGGCGTGCGCTGGCCCGGTCGCCGCCGGGGCAGGAGCAGCGCCCGCGCCGCGTTCTCGCGGAACACCGACGCGAAGCGCGCCGAGCGGGCCAGCTCGCTGACCAGGAGCTCCTCGAGCTCGTCGGCGGCCGGGAAGAGATCCGCCAGCACCGGCAGCTCGTCGCCATCGGCGAAGCGGAGCGCGATGCCGTCGTCGTTGTGCATGGCGTGCACGGCGTAGCCGAGGCGGTCCTCGAGCCGGCGGCCGATGACGTGGGCCCACGGGGCGAGCACCCGCGCGCCCAGCGGCGACAGGATGCACAGCCGCCAGTCGCCCAGCTCGTCGCGAAACTTCTCGACGACGATCGTGCGATCGGTCGGGACCGCCCCCGAGGCCTCGCGCTGCCCTCCGATGTACGCCACCAGGTTCTTCGCCCCGTTCTCGTCGAGGTGATGGCTCTCGCGCAAGGACGCCGCCGCGCCGCCCGGGCCCTGCTGGGCCAGGAGCTCGTCGATCTCGCGAGTGAACGCCCCCACCGCGCGGCCCAGCTCGACCGGCCGGCCCGGCCCGTCGCCGCGCCAGAACGGCATCTTGCCCGGCTCGCCCGGCGCCGGCAGCACGATCACGCGGTCGCGCGTGATCTCCTCGATGCGCCAGGTGGTGGCGCCGAGCAGGAAGGTCTCGCCACGCCGGCTCTCCGCCACCATCTCCTCGTCGAGCTCGCCGATGCGCGGCCCGCCCTCGCCGAGGTGGACGGGGTAGAGCCCGCGATCCGGAATCGTGCCGCCGTTGACCACGGCCAGGAGCCGCGCCCCCGCCCGCGCCGTCACCACGTCGGCGGCGCGATCCCACACCAGCCGCGGCCGCAGCTCGGCCATCTCGTCGGACGGATAACGCCCCGACAGCATGTCGAGCACGCCGTCGAGCGCGGCCCGCCCGAGGTTGCGGAACCCCGCGGTCCGCGACACCACGCGCTCGAGCTCGGCCACCGGCCACGGCTGGACCGCGCACATCGCGACCAGGTGCTGGGCCAGCACGTCGAGGCAGTTCTCGGGCAGTCGGATCGGCTCGACCTCACCGTCGAGCATGCCGCGGGCGCACACCGCCGCCTCGAGCAGATCGCCACGGAACTTGGGCACGATGCGGCCGCGGCTGACCGCGCCGACCTGGTGACCGGCGCGGCCGATGCGCTGGAGCCCGCGCGCCACCGCGCCCGGCGACTCGATCTGCACCACCAGATCGACGGCGCCCATGTCGATGCCCAGCTCGAGCGAGCTGGTGGCCGTGATCGCCCGCAGGTGCCCGGCCTTGAGCTCCTCCTCGATGGCCAGGCGCTGCAGTCGCGCCACCGAGCCGTGGTGCGCACGCACCAGCTCGTCCTCGGGACCGCACCCCCCGGTGGCCCGGGCCAGCTCGGTGAGCTGCGTCGCCAGCCGCTCGGCCAGGCGCCGGCTGTTGACGAACAAGATGGTCGAGCGGTGCGCCATCACCATCTCGAGCAGGCGCGGGTAGATCGACGGCCACAATCCACCGCCCGGCGCGCCGCGCGCCTCTTCCACCGCCACCGGCGATGACGGATCGGGCGGTGGCGGCGCAGTCATGTCCTCGACCGGCACGACGATCTGCAGATCCAGATGAGGCCGCTCGCCGGCGTCGACGATCGCGACCGGCCGGTCGCCACCCAGAAAGCGCGCCACCTCGCTCAAGGGCCGTTGCGTCGCCGACAGGCCGATGCGCTGCGGCTGGGGCCGGCCGCCCGCGGCCACCAGCGCCGACAGCCGCTCGAGCGACAGCGCCAGGTGGACGCCACGCTTGGTCGGCGCCAGGGCGTGGATCTCGTCGACGATCACGGTGTCGACCGCCATCAACCCGTGGCGCGCTGCCGAGCCCAGCAGCAAGTACAGCGACTCGGGCGTGGTGATCAGGATCTCGCCCGGGTCGCGGAGCTGCCGGCGCCGCTCGGTCGCCGGCGTGTCACCGGTGCGCACGTCGATGCGCGGCGCCCGCAGGCGCACGCCGCGCGCCGCCGCGATGCGCTCGAGGCCAGCCAGCGGCACCCGCAGGTTCTTCTCGACGTCGTAGGCCAGCGCCTTGATCGGCGACACGTACACGACCCGGGTGCCGCGCTCACCATCGAGATCACCGGTCAGCCGATCGAGGCAGGCCAGGAACGCGGCCAGGGTCTTGCCGCTGCCGGTCGGCGCGAGCATCAGCGTGTGCTCGCCGGCCGCGATCCGGGCCCAGCCTTGCTCCTGCACCGGCGTCGGCGCGGCGAAGCTGTCGGCGAACCACGCCCGCGTGATCTCCGAGAACATGGACTTCCTCAGCCGGCGTCGTCGTCGTTCGAGCGCTTGCCCGCACCGAGCTTGCCGATGCGCTTGTCCTCGCCCTTGTCCTCGTCGCCGAACAGGCGAATGCGCTGGCCACCGCGGTTGTGACCGATGGCGTAGACCACGCCGGCCACGCCCGAGAGCGGCAGCGCCACCATGAGCACCGGCATGAGCAGGAACATGGGCACGATCTTGGCGACGATGCTGGCGACGATCAGATAGATCGCCGAGGCCGGGACGGTCTCGCGCCAGGCCCCGGCGTAGAGCCACCCCAGCGGCCCGAAGAAGAACGACAGCGCGCCCGAGATGAGCCACGACTTCTCGCCGGCCTCGCGCGGCTTGGTCAGCTCGTGTTTGGCGTCGGAGGCCTTCTTGGCCAGGTCGAGAGCGGTCTCGAGGTCGCCCGACCGGTCGCGCTCGCGGCTGCGTCCCGGCGACTTGGCCTTGACGATCGCGGCCTGGCGCTCGCGCAGCTCGTCCTTCTCGGCCTGCTGCTTGGCCCGCTGGGCCCGCACCTTGGCCTCGGCCTGGGCCTTGACCTGACGCTTGGCCTCGGTCTCGACCTTGACCTCGGCCTCGAGCGCCTCGAGCCGGGCGCGGAGCTCGTCATCGTCGGCGGCGGGCACCGGCCGAACTATGGCATGATCTCTCCGTGCGCGTCGCCCGCTCGCTCCTCGCCCTGGCCCTGGCCCTGGGCGTCGCCAGCGCCTGCGGCGGCGAGCCCGCCACCCGCAAGGGCTCGAAGAAGCCCGAGTCGGCGGGCGCGCGCGCCCGCGCCGAGAAGGCCGCTTCCAACGAGGACTCCGTCTCCGGCGACGGCAAGAAGTGGGGCGGCTGGCGCTACCAGGGCCGCCGCGACGACTGCTTCTTCCTGGTCAAGCGCAGGTGTTTCGACGCCCGCGCCGAAGCCTGCGCCGCCGCCAGGTGCGGCAAGAAGCAGTGCGTGGTCGAGGGCGGAGGCCCGGCGACCGTGCGCTGCGAGTAGCCTCCGCGGCCGGCGTCACTCGGTGACGAGCGCCAGCGGCGCGTAGCGATCGATCGAGACCTCGGCGCCGAGCTCGTGAGCGGTGAACTCGCCGTCGGAGTACGGCACGCACCCTTCGTCGCTCGTCCAGAAGTACGTACCCGGCGCCCGCTCGAGGCCGAGCTCGTAGAGCCGCGGCCGCCAGGTACCGTCGTCATTGCGAACCGTCTCGATGACCGGCGTGTGCTCGCCGTAGTCGAAGCCGAGGGCGAGCGGCTCGGAGCAGGTAGCGTTGGCGTAGAAGAAGTCGCGCCAGATCCCGCGCAGGTCGGGCAGGCAGTGCCAGACGCCGGGGACCACTTCGGTCGGCGAGCACGTGGTCCCCTCCGCCACATCGAGATAGCCGTACACTGCCCGGTGACCGCCGGCCTGCAGCCACTGCGGGCGCAGCCGCCGACCCTCGCCGGTGCGATCGGCCACCTGCGCCAGACGGTCGACGGAGATCTCGGCACCGGCGCGGTAGAGCGTCCGGCCGGCGATCACCTGGGCCTGTCGCTCCGTGCACGACCAGCCCTGGCCGGTGATGAAGACAGACATGTCGAAGATCGTGACCACCTCCTCGGGATCGTCGGTGAAGACGTCGCCGCGACGGTACAGCCGCACGGTGTCCGAGCGGGTGTGCGCGATCACCGCGGGCGGCTCGCAGCGGTTCAGCGCCGCGGCGATCGGCCGTAGACACGCGGCGTCCTCGGCGATCGACGCGTAGGCCGCGGCCGGGACGCAGCCGCGCTCGAGGTCGGGCTCGCAGCTCGCGCCGAGCTCGGTGTCGAACGCTTCGATCGGCGCGAGCGAGCCGTCGTCGCCGACGACGGTGCGGGTGCGGATCCGGCCTCCTCCGAGATTCGCGACCTCGCCGCCGACGAAGGTCTCGGGCGGCAAGGGCTCGCCGGTCGGGTAGTAGGCGTAGGTGACGTAGTCGGCGGCGCGGCCGCGGCACGTTCCGGCGGAGGCGTCGAGGCTCCACACGAACAGGGGCGCGACGACCGCGCCGGTCAGGGCCGAGAGCTCGAGCAGAGGGCGCTCCGCGCACGGGCTACGCCGGACCCCGAGGTACGCCGGCAGAGGTGGCTCGGTCTGCGGCGGCACGGCGCGCGCTCGCTCGAGCGCCGGCTGCTGGCACTGGGCGTCGAGGAAGACCGCGGTCTCCTCGAACGCCGGCAGGCACCGAGGATCGCCGCCGGCGCTCCACACGCACTCGCGGTCGAGGGTCTGGTCGTACCAGCCATGGAACAGGCGGTCGCCCTCGGCGTCCACCTGGTACATCGCGCGGATGCGCGATCCGCTGCGCTCGTGACTCTGCGGCAGATCGTTGTCACCACACGCCACGGCGGCGGCGGCGGCGGCGGCGCATGTGGCCACGAGGCGCATCGGCGATCAGGACGATACGCCCGCACCGCGAGCCGGGGAAGGGACCTCTCAGGTCGACCCCACCGAGAGCCGGACCGCGACGTACAACTGGGCGCGATCGACGCTGGCGTCGACGAGCCGGGCCCGGATCGTGCGCTCGCCGACGGTGAGCTCGGTGTGGGCGGCGGCCGCGCGGCTGCGCTCGATGGCGCGGTCGACCACGTCCTTGAGCCAGGCCAGGGCCTCGATGTGCGGCGGTCCCAGCGCCAGCTCCATGCGCCGCTCCTCGAGTGTGCCGATCACCCGATCGCCCTTGACCTCGAGCCGCGGCCGCACACCGGCCGAGAAACACGAGCAGCCGCGGTCGAGCTGGAACACGCTGACCACCAGCGGCCGCGGGTGGCCCTCGCGCCAGTCGAGCAGCGGCTGGTAGTCGCCGTCGCGGTCCGGGCTGAGCTTGCGGGTGTAGCGCCGCGGCGCGCGGCCGGTGGCGATGGCCCAGTTGGCGAGCTCGGCCACGGTGCCGCCGGCCAGGCGCACGTCGACGCCGTCGGGATCGATGGTCGTGACCAGGGCGTCGCCGCCGCCCGGATCGTCGAGCCCGGCGCGCACCGGCAACGACGTCGCGATCGCGAGATCGAGGACCGGCACCGGCGCGCCGCCGCCGCTCACCGGCGAGAGTTCGATCGACGTCAGCGCCACCCGCTCGACCGGCACGTCGGGCAACCGCACTCGCACGCGGGTGAGCGCGTCGATCCGCGGCAGGAGCGTACGGCGCAGGACCTTCCAGGTCTCCTCACCCACCTCCTCCACCACCGCCGACGCCACGGTCTCGACCGCGCCACCTGGCACCCGCCCGCGCAGCGCGCCCGGCATCCGGCGAAGCAGCCCGTCGCGCAGCCGCGCCGAGGCGCGCGGGCCCAGCTCGAGCTCGACGCCGTCGACGCGCCGGGGATCGATGCCGATGCTCAGCACGGCGTCCGTGTCGGTGTGCTGGAGCACCGGCTCGACCTCGGCGTGACCGTCGAAGGTCACCAGCTCGCCGCGCTGGTCGCGCAGCTCGACGGTGAAGGCGACGCGCAGCTTGCCCGGGCCCGCCGGCGACAGCGTCACCGAGCGCGGCACCGCGTGCAGCTCGCCCACCAGCCGCCGCAGCGGCCCCAGCCGGCGCAGCGACACCGGCACCTCCGGTGGCTCGGCCAGCGCCTCGGCGATGGCGCGGTTGGCCACCTGGAAGGGCACCCGCACGCGCGCGTGCGGCTCCACCGCGGCCACGGCCGGACGCTGCGTGAGCTGCAGCCGCGCGGCCTCGACCTGCTGACACGGCCCGCCACACGCGCTCGCCAGCCCTGCGGCCACACCGACACCCGCCAGCACGACCTGGGTGATTGCCCTCATCCTCGGCGCAAGGAGCAACTCGCGCGCCGCGCTCAACTCTGCGACGCCGTGCCCGGGAGACGTCGCCCGGCGTCAGACCTCGGTCACGCCGTGTACTTCTTACCGACGACCTTGGGGATGCGGACGCGCGGTCCGACCCGCACCGAGAGGCTGCGCACGTTCCGGTAGAACTCGCCGTCGATGACCGGCTCGAGCAGCTCGTCGCCCATGGCCTCGACGTGCATCTCGCGGCAGGGACGATCGAGGACCTGGCGGCCGACGATCTCCTCGCCGCGCGCCATGCGCGGCAGGTTGCGCGCCACCATCAGCGGCCCCGGCGTGCCGACGATCGCGTTCATCAGGCCGGCCTGGTCGGCCTTGCCGAAGAACTTGAGCACGTTGCCCAGGTTGATCGACATCGAGGCGACGTGGATGCCGGTGTAGTCGGTGCCGGGCAGGATCATCCCGTCCATCGTGATGCGGGCGTGGGTCGGTCGGAAGATGTGGTCGGCGTACTCGGCGAGGCGACCGAAGCCGGGCACGTGGCGCAGCGGGGTCATCGACACCGGCATCGACAGGATCGTGCGGCCGAGCACCTTCATGATCGTGCGCGGGTTGGGATCGGCGTCCTCGTAGTACTTCGAGAAGAAGCGCTGGCCGACGCCGCCGGCCGCGACCGCGAAGCCGTAGGTGCGGAACGGACGATCGCCGTCCTCGCTGGTCTCGATGCCTTCGATCACCATGGAGTCGACCTCGGTCTCCTCGACCAGGTGGCCCGACTCGATCTTGAGGCACAGCGTGGTGAGCAGGGCCTCGGCGTCGCCCTTGATGCCGACGTTGTTGGCGATGAAATCGATGGTGCCGCCGTTGGTCGGCATGGTGAGCGGCATCGTCATCTGCTGGCCGGCGAACTCCTCCTCCTGGAGGACCTCCATGCCCTTGCGCAGCATCCAGTGCAGGGCGCCGTCGCCGCCATCGGCGACCCAGTAGCGCGCGCGCTTGCGGAGGAAGTCGCGCAGCACGGGCTTGATCGAGTCGAGCGTGAGGGTCTCGTGCACCTCGCCCATTTCACCGACGATCGACTGCAGGCGCGCCGCGCGATCCGGCTTGCCCTTGTTCTTGCGGCTGTTGGGGTTGGTGATGACGCCGATTTGCATGACGCGTACTCCGATCTGACGGGCCCGGTGACTGCAAGAAGCGGGCACGTCGACGCACTGCGTAAGTCACCGAAATCCAATGGTCGGACCGCGCAAGCCAGCGCCTACCCTGCGAAACCAGTTACGCGCAGGTACCGGGAGTGTGTAGCTCTCGTGGCGGGATCTCGCGTTCAGAACGCGTCGAGGACCGTCACCGACGAGGCCGGCAACGAAACCAGGAACGCGTTCGTTGCCGTCGGTGACACATCTGCGACCGCGTCGATCGTCGGCGCGTCGCCATCGAGCACGTACGCGCGCAGCGCGCCGATGGTCCGCGGCGCGGCGATCTGCACGCCCGCGGTCACCGGCTGCGCCGACTTGTTGACGAGCACGATCACCTGACGCGCGCCGAGCCCCTCGTCGCTCGCGTACGCGGTCAGGCGCACCACGTCGCTGGTCGTGGCCAACACGCTGGTGTCGCCGAACGTGCTGCCGGCGCCGTCGTAGCTGGTGAACACGCGCAGCCCGGCCAGCGTGAAGCGCTCGCGCTGCGACGAGCGCAGGAGCCAGATGGTCGCCGCCTCGACCTGCTCGCGCCCGAACACGCCGAGCACGTCGGCGGTCGCGAGCGCGCCGCTGATGTGGTTGCCGCCGCCGAAGTTCCACTCGGTGAACGAGAGCTTGGTGCCCGGATAGTGGGCGGCGATGTGGGCCTTCAGGCCGGGGATGAGCGCGATCGGCTCGTGCAGCACGTCGTTCACGATCCACGAGTCCTCGCTGTACGTGGGGTCCCACAGCGAGCGCGGCGCCTGCAGGCGCGCCGCCTGGCCCTGCGCGCTGTCGACGTCGGAGATGCGCACGCCCTCGCCTCGAGCCTCCGGATACCAGTGCAGATCGAGGTAGTCGACCAGCCGCTTGCCCGCGCTCTGCTCCGCCGCCGCGAGCTGATCGAGGAAGAACGGGATGAACGGGCGGCCCTGCGCGTCGGGCGCGCCCTGCAGGTTCATGTAGCCGGCGAAGCCGTAGCTGACGAAGCCGAGGGTCTCGGCCTGGGGCCAGGCGTCCTTGGCCGCCGCCGCGAACCGGATGGTGCGCTCGACCAGCTCGGCGTAGGTCAGCGGGCTCGGGTGCAGCCGCACGTGCGTGCTCGACCAGAGGTCGGGCTCGTTGTCGAGTGAGAACAGGACGCGCACGTCGCCCCAGTTGCGGCGCACGAAGTCGACGGCCTCGTCCTGGTAGACGGTGTCGTCGTTCAGATCCGGCGAGGTCGCAAACGCGGATCCCTTCTTCGCGACGTTGGTCGCGAACCGCGTGGTCAGGTAGTTCGTGCCCGAGTTACGAACGTCGCCGACGCACGATGGCGGTCCCTGCCCACCGTCGCCAAGATCGTCGTGGTCGGCCGCGACCACGTCGATGATCGGCAGGGTCAGGATGGCCGCCGTGCCGCGCGTGCGCGCGTCGTCGAGGATGCCGCGGTAGGCGTTACCCGGCGGCGTGCCCGGCGCGCCCAGCGCGCCGTCGTTCTGGTTGCAGTAGTCGGTGCCAGCGTTGGACGCGTTGTTCTCCCAGTTGTACGCGGTCAGGCGGTTGCCGCCCGAGCGCTGCACCAGCGGGTTGTCGGTGGCGATGTTGGCGCCGACGTTGATGCCGTAGATGAGCGGCGAGATGGGCACCCGCGCCGTGTCGGTGCGCACCACGATCTGGACGTCCGACGGCCCCGGGTCGCCGGGCTCGACGATCGTGCCCAGCGCGTCGCTGCCCCAGGGCGCGTCGACCGCCCCACCATCGTCACCGCCGCCGCCGCCGCCACACCCACCGAGCAGGAGACCGAGCACGCACGACCGGATGACTCGACTCACCCGCGCGATCCTACCGGAACCACCGGCGCCCGCCGTGGTCGAATGCGGTATGCGAAGCACCGTACCCGCGACCCGCGCCTTTCCTGCGCCGGCGCCACCGGCGTCGACCGCGCGAAGAAGCCGACCTTTGCGACCGTCCGCCTGACCGGACCTAACGATAGGGCGCCTGCGTGCGCGGGGGCTTGAGCGGCGCGCCGCAGTAGACACAGCTGGTGCGGCGACGGAAGTTGGCTGGGCGCGCGCACGTCGGGCACGTCGGGGCCGTCGCCGCGTGATCTTCGCCGATGAGGCCATCCTCCTTGCCGTCCTCCAGATCGACGCGGGCGATGTGTGTCCGCAGCTCATCGCTGGTCGCAAGCCCCTTCTCCTGGAGCAGGCGGTACATCGCCTCGGCAGCCAGCTCGGCGCGATCGAGGCGGTGGCGGAGCTCGGTCACCTCGCTCTGCAGCCGGCCCATCACGTCCGTGGTGTGGCTGCTCGCCGCTTCGAGGTCGGCGAGATCGCGGCGCTGCTTGTACTCGTTGTCGAACACGTGGTCGAGAAGGCGCATGCCAGCGAGGCTACACCCGCGCCGCGAAACCTGGATTACCAGCCGACCCTGTGCGTTAGGTCGCCCAGATGAAGACCGCGAGTGCGCTGTCCCTGCTGGTGGCTCTCACCGCATTCGGCGGCCACGTGCCGTCAAGCTCGCCGCTCGAGCTCGAGCACCACGGCGGCGAACGGCTTCGACGGACGCATCCTTCGCCGCCCTTCGCCGCCCTACGCCGCCCTTCGCCGCGCTTCGCCGCGACGGCAAGACGTGCTCGCAATGAGAGCCGCGCAGATCGTGCGCGGCTCTCACGCACCGAGGCGCAGCGAATGCGCGATCACTTCGGCGGGGGGAGCAGCACGCCGTCGATGACATGAACCACGCCGTTCGAGGCGCGGACCGAGCCCAGCACCTTGGCGTCGTTCACGGTGATGGTGCCGTCGGGTCCGACCTTGATCGCGACCTTGGCGCCATTGGCCATGCCCAGCGACATGCCGTCCTTGAGATCCTTGGCCTCGTAGACCGACGTCGTGGCGTGGTACTTGAGGATCTCCTTGAGATCGGCCTGCTTGGCGGGCTTGACCAGCTCCTCGACGGTGCCGGGTGGCAGCTTGGCGAAGGCGGCGTCGGTGGGTGCGAAGACCGTGAGTGGACCGGGATTGGACACCGCGGTCACGTAGTCGGCGGCCTTGAGCGCCGCGACCAGCGTGGTGTGGTCCTTGGATCCGACCGCGATGCTCACGATGTTCGTGGGATCGAGCGGCGGCGCCGTCGACGGGGCTGGCCCGGCGGCCGGAGCCGCGGACTGGGCCGCCGGTGGCGCCTTCTCCTGCTTCTTGCAGCCCGTGAGCACGAGCCCAGCGAGCACGATGGCGATGGTGACCTTGAGCATGGTCCCGCGACTTGCATCTGGCGTGCCGGGGCTAGCGGGTCACGCGTGGCTCATTCGTCCTGCGGGAAGAACGGCGGCGGTTTCTCCTTCCCGTAGCCCAGGAGCTTCCAGTGCAGCACGCCGTCCCCGGCGGTGACGAGACCCGCGTCGGCGATGCACTCCTTGGCCCCGAGCGGATAGCCGCCGATGACGGCTTTGCCATCGACGAAGCCGATCCGACCGACGGGCAGAGGCTCGTCCGGCCGCGCGTTCGGATCGGGGACGACCGGTGTCGTTCGCAGGCACAAGCGCTGAGCGCGCTGCCGGCGCTTCTCGAGCGCCTGCAGCTTCTTCGGGACCTTCGGAGACCGCGAGGCTGCGAGCACCTCGACCAGCGGAGGACTGCCCGCGGCGGCGGGCGTGACGCGCAGGGTGACCGCGAACGCGGGTGCGGTGAGCTCGCGTCGGTAGCCGGCCGGCCCGGCCAGCTCGTAGCCGGCGCACAAGGCGCCGGGGCCGCGCGCGCTGGCGAGGACGACGCCGTCCTGCTCGGTGCCCACCGCCTCCACGTCGATGGTCGCGACGGCCGTCGGGCAGGTGAGCCCGGGGTACTTGCCACACCTCACGGCGAGACAGCGGGCGACGTCCTCCGCGAACGACTTGTTGCCGCGATCCAGCGCGAGATCCAGGGCGAGCTGGTCGCGGGCCGCCTTGCGCTTCGCCCGGTCGGCCGCCGTGAGACGGATCCCGACCGCGAGCACGTGCTTCTTGTAATACCCGGCAGGCGGTGTCCCCGCGGCGACCGCAGCGCGCGCCGTGACCAGCTCGGCGTCGACGAGTGCGACCAGCTCGGACAGCGGTACGGCGCCACCGAGGCGCCGGCCATTGACGAAGAAGTGCGGCACGCCGCGCACCTCGAGCGAGGCGGCGTGGGCGATGTCGGCGTCGACGGCCTTCTTGCAGGCCGCGCCCTTGCGATCGGCGCGGAAGCGGGCGAGGCCGAGGCCTGCTTCCTCGGCGACCCGGTCGAGCAGCGCCGCGTCGAGCTTCCTGGTCGCCGTCAGCTCGGGCCAGAGGCGGTCGGTGTAGTCCGAGAGGGCACCCTGGCGCGCGGCCGCACAGGCGGCCATCGCCCCCAGCTTGCTGTCGGCGTCGACAGGGAACTGGCGCCAGGCGACCCGCAGGTCCCCGCCGTAGGTCGCGCGCAGCTCGCGAGGGTGGTCCGCGACCTGGTTCGCGAAGGGCAGCAAGAAGGCGGTGAACAGCACGACCGTGACCAGAGCGTCGTCGGGGCCATCGACGAACGCGCCGTCGAGCACCGGCGCCCACAGCTCGCCGCGGTCGTCAGCACGCGCCGGCCCGCTCGCGAGCGCGAACACGAGGCTCGTCAGGAGGAGAGCTCTCATCAGAAAAGCCTACACCCGGCCCGACGGTGCGCGATGCCCTGGCCCACGACTTGCGAGCTAGCCGGGGTGGACGCCCGCACGCTCACGTTCTGCGCACGCGCTGCGTCGGCTGCGCAGCCGCGCGCAGGCGTTGCGCGAACCGCCGAGGAGGACCGATGCGCACGCGCCTGTACGAACCGATCCCCACCAGCTGCCCGACGGCCTGGACCACCGAGTACCGGCCGGAGGATGACCGGCTCCGCGACCTCTACGACAAGGCCAAACACGAACAGTGGGAGTCGGGGTCGCTCGAATGGCGGCTCGACGTCGATCCCGAGCGCGAGAACTTCCCCGACATGCAGATCCCGATCTACGGCACCGACCTGTGGAGCCGCCTCGATCAGGACGAGATCGCGACCCTGCGCCAGCACTCGACGGCGTGGATGCTGTCGCAGTTCCTCCACGGCGAGCAGGGCGCGCTGCTGGCCTCGTCGCAGGTGGTCGAGACCGTGCCCTGGCTCGACGCCAAGCTGTACGGCGCGACCCAGGTGATGGACGAGGCCCGTCACGTCGAGGTCTACGAGCGCTACCTGCGCGAGAAGATCGAGCTCACCTACCCCGTCAACCCCGAGCTCAAGTCGCTGATCGACGCCATCCTGCGCGACGCGCGCTGGGACCTCAAGTACCTCGGCATGCAGATCCTGGTCGAGGGCCTGGCCCTGGCTGCGTTCCAGTTCGTCCACGCCTTCACCCGCGAGCCGCTGCTCAAGGACCTCACCCATCACGTCATGCGCGACGAGGCCCGCCACGTCGCCTTCGGCGTGCTGTCGCTCGGCGACTACTACCGCACCGAGCTGTCGGAGGCCGAGCTTCGCGAGCGGGCCGAGTTCACCTACGAGGCGTGCCGGCTGATGCGCGATCGCTTCCTGCAGCGCGAGGTGTGGCAGACCCTCGGCTTCCCGGTCGAGCGCTGCGTCGAGCTGACGCTGTCGTCACCGGCGATGACCGAGTTCCGCCGCCTCCTGTTCTCGCGCATCGTGCCCAACGTGAAGAAGCTCGGCCTGCTCACCCCGTGGCTGCGCGAACGCTTCGGGGAGCTCGGCATCCTGGCCTTCGAGACCGGCAAGGCTGACGCCTGAGCCGGGTCCGCGCCGATCACGGCGACAGCGACGCGACCAGGCGGCGGGCGGCCGGGCCCAGGCGGGCGCCGGCGCGGTGGTAGAGGCGGGGCGTGAAGACGTGCTCGTTGCCCGAAACGTACGGCACGCGGCGCAGGGTGCCGCGGCGGAGCTCGGCGCGGCAGAGATACTCGGGCAGCCAGCCGACGCCGATCCCGGCGAGGATGGCGGCGCGCTTGGCGTGGAAGTCGTTGAGGTCGACGGTGACGCGGCGCTCGAGGCCGGCGGTCGGTAACGCCAGGCGGGGATCGCCGCCGCGCACGGTGACCAGGACGTGCTCGGCGAGCGCCGCGTCGCCGACGGCGGTGCGGGCCCGCGCCAGGGGGTGGCCGCGGTGCGCGACCAGGAAGGCGCGCAGCGGCGCCAGGCGGGCGGCGACCACGCCGGGGCCGACCGCCGGCAAGACCGCGATCATCAGATCGGCGTCGTCGCGGACGAAGGCGGCCTCGACGCCGCCCAGGAACTCCGCCGAGACGTGGATCCGGGTCGGCGCGCCCTCGGCGACCATGGCGCCCACCGCGCGCAGGATGGGCTCGTCGGGATAGACGCCGTCGTAGACCACGCGCAAGGCCGGCTCCCAGCCGGTCCGCATCTCGGTACAGGCCGCGGCCAGCTCGTCGGCGGCAGTCAGGAGGCGCCGGCAGTGCTCGAGCACGCGCCGTCCGGCGGCGGTGAGGTGGAGGCGGTAACCGCGGCGCTCGATCAGGTCGAGCCCGGCCTGGGCCTCGAGCTGGCGCAGCGCGTACAGGATGGCGGGGTGACCCTTGCCCATCGACGCCGCGGCTCGCACCACGGTGCCGTGGTGGTCCAGGGCCACCAGGGCCCGAGCCTGGTCGAGGCTGATGTTCATTTCTCTGACAGTATATGGTGAATTATTGTTCTGGAATCGGACATAGGCGCCACGCCACCGTCGGGCATGGACATTCCCTACCTGCGAGGCAAGGTCGCCGCCCAGGCCCACGTCGGCCTGCCCGACGGCACCGTCGAGGAGGAGTACGCCCGCGACGGCTTCTCCGGGCGCTACGCCCATCTCTACCGGGGTCGGCCGCCAGTGGCGTGGTCGCGCATCGAGGGCCCGCTGCGGCCCCGCGCCTACGACACTCGCGAGCTGGTCTCCGGCGGCGACGCGCTGGGTCGGCGTGCGCTGCTCGAGAACGCGGACGCGCGCCTCCACGTCGCCGCGATCGACCAGCCCATGCCGTACCTGTTTCGCAACGCCGACGGCGACGAGCTCATGTTCGTGCACGCCGGCGCCGGCCAGCTCGAGACCGATTTCGGCCCGCTCGCCTACCGCGAGGGTGACTACCTGCTGGTCCCGCGCGGGACCATGTACCGCCTGGTCCCGACCTCGCCGACCCGGCTCCTCACCGTCGAGACCACCGGCGAGCTCGGGGTGCCGGAGCGCGGCCTGCTCGGCCAGCACGCGCTGTTCGATCCAGCGGTGATCGAGGTGCCGACCCCGCGTGGCCGCGGCACGCTCGGCCCCGACGCCCGCGGCGAGTGGCAGGTGGTCGTGCAGCGCGAACGCGCGCTCACCCACGTCTTCTACCGCCACGATCCACTCGACGTCGTGGGCTGGAAGGGGACGCTGGCGCCCATGCGCCTCAACGTCGCCGACATCCGGCCGGTGTCGAGCGAGCGTTACCACCTGCCGCCGACCGCCCACGCCACCTTCGCGGCGGCCGGCGTCGTGGTGTGCACGTTCCTGCCGCGGCCGCTCGAGACCGGCGATCCGCGGGCCCTGCGCGTGCCCTTCTACCACTCCAACATCGACTACGACGAGGTCCTCTTCTACCACCACGGCGAGTTCTTCAGCCGCACCGGCATCGCGCCCGGGATGATCACGTTCCATCCCCAGGGCATCCACCACGGGCCCCAGCCCGGCGCCGCCGAGCGCGTCGGCGAGGCCACGCGCACCAACGAGATCGCCGTGATGATCGACACCCGGCGGCCGCTGCACCCGACCGAGGCCGCGGACGGGATCGAGCGCGCCGACTACTGGACCAGCTGGCAGGAGCGCACCCGATGACCACCGCGACCACGACCAACCCCTGCTCGCTCGAGGGCATCGACTTCGTCGAGCTCGCCGGTCCCGAGCCCGAACAGCTGCACCGCCTGCTGCTCGCGTTCGGGTTCTCGCGCACCATGACCCACCCCGAGCGCGGCGTCGATCTCTACCAGCAGGGCGACATGACGTTCCTGCTCCATCACAGCCCGGCCGGCTTCGCGGCGCGGTTCGCCGCCGAGCATGGGCCGTGTATCCCGGCCATGGGCTGGCGCACGCCCGACAGCGACGCGGCGGCACAGATCGCCGCTTCGCGCGGCGCCAGGATCGTCGAGGGCGACCTGGCCCGGGGCAGCGAGCAGGTGCCGGCGGTCGAGGGCATCGGCGGCAGCCTCATCTATCTGATGGACGGCTGGCGCCATCCCCAGCGCTGGGCCCGGCTCGGCTTCGTGCGCCATCCGCGGCCGGTGCTGGCCGCCGACAAGGGTTTCCGCGCCATCGATCACCTGACCAACAACGTGCCGCGCGGGACCCTCGCCCACTGGAGCGCGTTCTACCGCGACGTGTTCGGGTTCACCGACGTGCGCTACTTCGACATCCGCGGCGCGCGCACCGGCCTGACCTCGTTCGCCCTGCGCTCGCCCGACGGCTCGTTCTGCATCCCCATCAACGAGGGCACCGAGACCGAGAGCCAGATCGACGAGTACCTGCGCGAGTACCGCGGCCCCGGCATCCAGCACCTCGCCTTCCTCACCGACGACATCCTGGCGTCGCTGCGCGCGCTCGACGACACGCCCATCGACACCCTCGACATCGACGACGCCTACTACGCCACGATCTTCGACCGCGTGCCCGGCGTGCGCGAGGATCGGGCCGAGCTGCGCCGGCGCAACGTGCTCGTCGACGGCGACCAGGACGGGTACCTGCTCCAGATCTTCACCCGCAACCTGATCGGACCCATCTTCATCGAGATCATCCAGCGCCAGAACCACCGCTCGTTCGGCGAGGGCAACTTCGGGGCGCTGTTCCGCTCGATCGAGCGCGACCAGCAGCGGCGCGGGGTCCTGCTGTAGACTCTGGGCGTGAAGCTCGCGGCCTGGGCGTTCATCGTGTGCGCGTCGCTGTGCGTGGCGGGCGTGTTCCTGCCGGCGGGCGAGCTGCAGGTGACCGGCCCGTCGATGACCGAGAACGGCACGATGTCGGTCTACGACCTGAGCAACAGCCGGGAGTCGGTGCAGAAGTTCCTGACCCGCTACCGCGGCAGCACCAGCAAGCGGGTCGGCGCGGTCGTCCTGAACAAGGTCGCACCCCACCTCAAAGGGGAGCTGGCCTCGGACGCCAGCGACGTGCGCGACGCCATCGCGGTGCTCGACGCGATCGAGGACGAGGACGTCGAGGCCGTGGGCACCATCACCAAGGCCACGATGTGGACGTTCCTCGTCCTCATCGGCGTGATCGGCCTGCTCCTGTTCGGCATCACGGGGCGCAGCAGCCGGCTGCGCAGTGTCGGCGCCCTGATCGTCTCGCTGGTGGTGGCGGCCATCGGCGTCGCCATCCACCTCGTGATGTCGCGGGTGGTCGCCGAGGTCAACGGGGAGCTCGGCCGCGATCTGGTGATCGTGCGCGCCGGCGCCTACGTGATCCCCCTCGCCGCCATCGGCTGCGCCGCCTCGATGATCGCCATGGTCGTCGCCCACCAGCGGGCCTCGCGGGTCTTCGCCTCCCAGCCCGGCCCGGTGCCGCTGCCACCGCCGCCGCCGCCGGGGCCGGGGCCTGCAGCCGCATAGCGGAGCTCGTTCTGGACAGCTGCGATCCCAGCCGCTTGTTGCCAGATGAAACAAGCGCTCGGATTCGCTTGCCATGGGAGGATCGCGAAGAAATCGTCGCGGCGTTGCTCATCCGGCCTCGGCCGGCGACTAACCGAGCATGAAGCCAGCCAGCCTCCCCTTGCTGCTGATGTCTGCCGCGGCCGCCCTGGCCGTGGCCGCCGCGCCCTCGCATGCCGGCGTCCGCGTCGAGGTCGACCCCGGCGCGCCCTTCACCGAGGCCGATCTCGTCGACGCGGTCGAACTGCGCACCCCGGCCGACGCCGGTGACGGCACCGAGATCGTGATCCGCGTCGCCAAGCTCGGCATGGACCAGCTCGTCGTCATCGTCGGCGACCACATCCAGGTGGTGACCCTGCCCGACCGCGACCGCACCTCCTCGAGCCGGGTGGTCGCGCTGGTGGTGACCGCGATGCTCGACGGCGGCGCGCCGGCCGGGCGCCCCGTCGCCGCCGAGGTGGACGAACCCGTGATCGACGAGCTGATGCCGCACCAGCCCGCGCGCCGCACGTCGCTGTTCGCCGGCACCACCATCACCCGCGACGACAACGGCTACTGGATCCCGTTCGTGAACCTCGGCGTCGCCCGCGCGGTGGCGCCCAGCGTGCGGCTGGTCGGCAGCCTCGGCCTCGGCCAGTACGACGGCTACCTCGACACCCACAGCGTGCTGATGCCGCTGCGGGTCGGCCTCGAGGGCCGCGCCGGCGCCGCCGCGGTGGAGCTCGGCGGCCAGATGATCACCTTCCGCGAGAGCTCGTGCGGCGCCGGGCAGTGGGGCCACGCCGAGAGCGCGTACGGCGCCGCCAAGATCTTCCTGCCCCTGGGGGCGCGGTCGCGGATCGTCGGTGAGCTAGGCGGCCACTTCGTCCTGTCCGGTTCCCGGACGATGTGCAACTCGGCCTCCAACTACACCGCCTACGGCGGCTGGCTGGGCGCCGGCGTCGAGTGGGCGCGCTGAGGGGCCCGTGCCGATCGCCACCGCCCGCGTGTCCCCGACCGCGCCGTCAGCCGCCGAGCTGGAGGCGCTGATCGCGCGCGCTGTCACTGGCGATGGCCAGGCCTTCGCCGCGCTCTACCGGGCCCACGCCGACGGCGTCCACGCGCTCCTCACCCGCCTGGTCGGCCCGCGCTCCGAGCGGGAGGACCTCCTGCAGGACGTCTTCGTGCGCTTCCACCGGGCGCTGCCGACCTACCGTGGCGAGGCCGCGGTGTCGACGTTCCTGCACCGCATCACCGTGCGGGTCGCGATCGATCACCTGCGCGCCCGCCGCCGCCGCCCCGACACCTCGTCGGCGTTCGCCGAGGACGTCGCCGATCTTGCCGCCCCCGCCGATCAGCGCCTGGTCCAGCGCGCCGAGGTCGAGCAGGCCCTCGCCTTCCTCGATCGCCTGGAGGCGAAGCCGCGCATCGCCTTCATTCTGCGCGAGGTGCTCGACCTCTCCTACCCCGAGATCGCGCACCTGATGGGCAGTTTCACCACCACCGCCCGCATGCGCGTGGCCGCGGCCCACCGCGCCCTCGCTCAGCTCGCGCCCGACTTGCGGAGGTCACGATGAGCGCCGCTCCGAACGCCCTGAACGCGGAGTCCGTCCGCCATGCCGTCGACGCGACGGTCTCCCCGCTCTCCGACATCGCCCGCGCCGGCGCCTGGCAGCGCATCGAGCAGGCGATCGCCGTGCCGCCACCGCGCGTCCTCCGCACCCACGCCCGCACCGCCGTCTTCGGCCTCGCCGCCGCCGCCGCCCTCGCCGCCGTCGTCGTCATCTCCCTTCGGGCCACCACGCCCTCGCCCGGGGTCCCGGCTCACGCCACCGCGCTGGCCGTCGACGCCGGCGCTCACCTCACCCATCGCTGGGACTCCGACCTCCTCGACATCCACGGCCCCGCCGATCTCCGCCTCGAGCACCTGCTCGGCGCCCGCGTCCTCCACGTCTCCGCGGGGACGCTCCGCGTCCATCACACCGGCACACCGCTCGTGGTGTCGACTCCCTCCTCCACGACCTGGGTCACCGGCCCCGTCTTCGCGATCCGTGTCCACGGCCAGACCACCGAGATCGCCAGCGGCGAGCAGGCGGCCAAGGAACTGATCGAGCGCAACATCGTCACCCTCGCACCTCCGCCGCTGCCCGTCACCCCGCCACCCGTCATCCCGCCACCCGTCATCCCGCCACCCGTCATCCCGCCACCCGACTCCTCGTCTCCGGCCCCCCGATCTCCGACCCCCGAGACCGACACCGACACCGACACCGAAGCCGAATCCGAAACCGTTCCCGACTCCGGCCTGTCGCCGGCTGCGCGCTACGCCCTCGCCGAGTCCGCCATGAGCGCGGGCGCCACCGCCCGTGCCGAAGCGCTCCTCGCCGAGGTCATCACCGCCGATCCGGACAGCCGCCTGGCCGCCGCCGCCACTCTCGATCTGGCTCGCCTCGCGTTTAGTCGCAACGACCTGCCCCGTGCCCGCCGGCTCAGCGACGAGCTGCTCGCCTCGAATCCCGACCCCAACCTGCGCGCCCCGGCGCAGCGCCTGCGTTGCAGGATCCAGCGTGCGCAGGGCGAGCGCTGCGTGGATCCTGTCAGCGGCCCGTGAACCGCGGCTCCCGCTTCTCGAGCAGGGCAGCGATGCCCTCGGCCGCATCCGCGGTCACCACCGATTCGGCCTGCGCGAAGGACTCGGCGTGCGCGGCGGCACGCGGATCCCAGCCGAGGCCGCGGTACATGGCGCGCTTGGTCTCGCGGACGGCGATGGGTGCAGACGCGGCGATCGCTGCGGCCAGCTCGAGCGCTTTCGGCAGCACGTCGGCGGCCGGGACCGCGGATGACAGGAGGCCCAGGCGTTCGGCCTCGGCGCCGTCGACGAGGCGACCGGTGAAGAGCATCTCGGCGGCGCGCGAGATGCCGACCAGGCGGGGCAGGATGTAGCTGATGGCCATGCCCGGCGAGAGACCCAGGCGGGTGAAGTTGGCGCCGTACTTGGCGGTGAGCGACCCGATACGAATGTCGCAGCACATGGAGAGGCCAAAGCCGCCGCCGATGGTGTGACCGTTGAGGGCGCCGACGACGGGGACGTCGATGTCGAGCACCGACAGGAACGGCGCGTACATCGCGAAGCTCTTCTCGTGGGGCGCGCGGTAGGTCGAGGTCTCGCGCTGCAGGATGGCCTTGAAGTCGGCGCCGGCGGAGAAGCACGACCCGGTGCCGGTGATCACCACACAGCGGAGTTGCTCGTCGGCGCGGGCGGCGGCGACGGCGGCGGTGAAGGCGTCGAGGAGCTCCGCCGTCATGCTGTTGCGGTTGTCGGGGCGGTCGAGGGTGATGAGCCCGATCGTGTCCCTGGCTTCGAAGCGAACGGCTGCGCTCATTGGGCGCAGAGTATCAGCAGTGCGTGCTTCGACACCGGCCTCGCTCGCGCGCGGCCCGGCTCGGCACGACCGGTGCCACCGGGATGACAGCCGTTCAGGGAGCCGGGATCCGGTAGTCGAGGGCGAACGAGTCGAGCTCGGGTGCGCGGGAACCGTCGCTGGTGAGCTCGAGCTGGTACTGGATGTAGCGGGCGGGGGCCATGGCGGGCGTGCCACCGTCGGTGATGGCGGGCGACCAGGCTGTGGTAGCGCACAATTCGGGGGCGTCGCAGCTGCGGAGGCGGACCTGGATGGTGGTGCCGGCCGGGATGCGGGCGCCGAGGTGGACGGTGTCGATGGCGATGACGCCAGCGCCGAGATCGCGGACCAGCGACGTGAACGAGGCGGTGCGCGCGACCTGATCGGGGCCGTTGGCCATGTGGACGGCGACCTGGAAGTCGAGGAGCGTCCCGCTGTTGCCCTGGGCGGTGTCGGTGACGCGCAGGCCCCAGGCGCCGGCGGCCGGCGTGTCGTCGAACGTCGCGACGTTGAAGCGCAGCGAGCGGTTGCCGTTGCCGCCATCGGTCGAGTTGGTCCGCAGCAGCACCTCGTCGCCCGACGGGTGGACCAGGCGGATCTGCAGGTCGGCGATGCGGCTGTGGTTGAGCGCGACCATCACGTCGACCGAGTCGACGGTGGCGCCGGGCAGGCCGTTGATCTCGACCTTGGTCTCGACGCCGGCGGGGTCGTTGTCGGGGATGCCGCGATCGATGCCATCGCCCTTGGTCTCGAGGCGCTCACCGCGCGGCTCGAGCGGACGCAGGCGCGACGCCGGCAGCGCGCCGTCGAGGCCGGGCTCGGGCGAGCTGACGACGCGCAGGCGGGCGCGCGCGTTGCCGGTGTTCTCGTTGACGTCGAGCACCAGATCGGTCCAGCCGCCGGCGAGCTCGATGTCGACGGAGCGGTCGGCGGGGCCGCCGACGAGCGCGTCGCTGATCAGGGCGTCATCGACGTAGAGCCGGTGACCGTCGTCGGACTCGACCCGCAGCCGGTACATGCCGGCGGTGGTGACGTAGAACTGGGTCGCCCAGCGCAGCGACCAGTAGTCGGCGGCGGTCATGCCCAGCGAGAGCGGCGTGCTGTTGCCGAAGTCGGCGTCGACCAGCGAGCCGGTGGTGAGGGTGCGCTCCGGCGTGCCCTGGAACAGCGAGTTGTCCCAGCCGCTCAGGAAGGCGCCGCGCAAGCTGCCGACCCGCGAGCGCAGGCGCGGCCCGGCCAGCGGCTCGGGCGTCAGGCTGCCGTTGATGTACAGCTGCACGTCGAAGCGCGTCGAGGCGACGCCTTCGACGACGGCGAGCCGGATCGGATACCAGCCCGCCTCACCGGCGACGAACTCGCCGTCGTCGAGTCCCTGGGTCGCGTTGGCCACACGCGCGAAGTCCTCACCGGGCACGGCGATCTCGAGGAACGCGGCGTCATCGGCGTCGACGAGGAACACCGTGGTGCCGGCGTCGAGGTAGACCTCCCCCTCGGCCCACAGCGTCCAGGTGTCACCCGAGTCGAGCCCGACGCCGATGGGATCGCCGGTGAACGGGCGGGTGTAGAGGCCGGTGCCGGCCGGCGTCCCGGCGGTGACGCCAGCCCACGTCGCCGTCGACGGATCGGTGAAACGCTGGGTGTTGACGCCGTGCGCGACCAGTCCGCCGGCGTGGAAAGCCGCTGGCGCCAGCGCGCCCCACGGCTCGATCACCAGGTCCGGCGACGCGGTGCCGGCGACGGTGAAGTCGGCCAGGGTGTCGTCGCGCAGCGTGACGGTGACGTCGCCATCATCGTCGACGCCGCCGTCGACGGTGGCTGGCGTCTCACCCGACGGCGCGAAGCCGCACGCCGCGAGCGCCGCCGACGTCGCCAGCGCCAGAGCGCCGGAGCGGAACGGGCGAGGCGACATCTGCGTATTCTGGCCGCTCGTCACCGTCGATGACAATGACGAACGCGAGTCACTCGTCGCGACGTGAGTCGTCGGTGAGGGCGCTCACACGCGTAAGGGCAAGGGCAGGGGCAAGGGGACGAGCTGGCTACGTCAGCTCGTCGAGGAACTGCTGCGCTTCCTGGAACTGCGGATCCTCGCGCAGGGCCTTCTTGGCCCACAGCTCGGCCTTGGCCCGGTTGCCGCGGGCGTGCTCGATCTTGGCCTCCCACAGCAACGCCATGGGCCGCGTGATCGGCTGCGGGTTGTCCATGAGCGTGATCGCGCGCAGCGGCTTGAGCGCGAGCTCGTAGTCGCCGATCTCGGTGGCGAGCTGGGCCAGCTCAGCGGCGATCTCACCGTTCTTGCGATCGACGTCGAACGCCTTCTTCAACCAGCCGATCTGGCCGTCGCGGTCGCCGAGCATCCCCGACACCCGGCCCATGCGCTGCTGCATCATGGCCAGCTCGGGCGTGCGCTTCTTCTGGGCGGCGATCGCCGTCTCGAGGGCGGTGGCCGCCTCCTCGGTTCGGCCCGACCCGATCAGCACGTCGACGTGCAACATCGCGGTCAGGTGATCGTCCGGCGCCAGCTCGGCGGCCTTGCCGGCTGGCACCGCCGCCGCCGCCGCGTCACCGGCAGCCAGGAACAGCTCGGCGGCGCGCTTGTACGCCGCGAACCGGGCCTGGGTGTCGGTGCCGTGATCGGCGTCGGCCATGAGGATCGCCGCCAGCTCGCGGTGCTGGCCCGCCGCCTCGTACTGTTCGCGCAGCTTGACGCGGACAGCCTCGGCGCCGGGCTGGACGCCGTGCACCATCTCGAGCACGCCGATCGCGTCGCCGGGCTTGCCGGCCCGCGCCGAGGCGTCGGCCACATCGAGCGCCGCCTGCACCTGGGCCTCGCTCTCGACGATGTAGGCCAGGCGGGTGCACGCCGCGATCACGCCGTCCCAGTGCTCGATGCCGGCGTCCATGTCGCGGAGCTGGTAGAGCGGATCGGGATCACTCGGCATGCGCTCGATCCAGCCGACCAGGAGCTCGCGGGCCCGCTCGAGCTCGCCGTGCTCGCCCAGCAGCTGAGCCAGGCGCAGGGTCGCCATGCGCTCGCTGCTGATGTCGCCCGCCGACTCGGAACGCGCGCGCATGCGCTCGAGGCCATCGCCGAGGGCGCCTGCCGCGCGGGCCCGATCGAGCTGGTAGGCCTCGTCGAGATCGATGACGGCCGCGTCTTCCTCGCCGAGCTGCTGGCGCAGGCTGGCCCGCAAGAGCAGCAGATCGACGCGGGCCGCACCCTTGACCGGCGCCTCGCCCCCCTCGCCGTCGTCGAGCGCCTCGCCGAGCGACGCCACCGCGCCGCGGTGATCGCCGGCCGCGGCCAGCGCCGCCGCCAGCTCGGCCGACAGCGCCGGCGCCTCGGGCTGACGCTGACGTGCCGCACGCAGCGCCTCGGCGGCCGCCAGCGGCTGGCCGAGGAAGCCGGTGTAGACCGCCGACGCCTCGCGCAGCCGATCGACGGCGACCGCCGGATCGGTGGCGCGGGCCGCGTCGCTGCTGATGAGCTCGGCCAGCTCCTTCCACTGCTGGGTGTCGCGGTAGAATTGCTCGAGGCGATCGTGGATCGCCGTGTCCTCGGGCGCGGCCTTGTGGGCCGCGGCCAGCGTCCGCTGTACGCCTGGCCAGTCCTCGGCGGCTTCGTAGGCCGAAGCCAGGTGCCAGCACAGGGCCGGCGCCGCGTCGGGCGTCTCGACCGCGAGCAGCTGCTCCATCAGGCGGGCCGACTCGCCGGGATCGTCGTCGGCGGTGAGCCCGCCGACCACGCGCCGCAAGAGATCGCGGTCGTCGGGAGCGACGCCCAGCGCCGTGCGGTACACGCGCGCCGAGTTGCCGCCCGTCGACTCGACCAGCGGCCCCAGCCGCGCCGCCACGTCGAGCGTGCTCTCGCGGTTGCCGCGCTTCACCGCGTCGTCGAAGCGCGTCCACAGGAACTCGGCGAGCCCGTCGTCGTCACCGAGCGCGCGCAGGGTGGTCTCGAGCAGCGCCGAGGCCGCGAGGTCGTCGGGATCGTCGCGCAGCGCGTCGCGCAGGACGTCAGCCGCGTCGTGGGGCCGGTTGAGCGCCTCGATCAGGTAGGCGGCGTGGGCGCGCCGCAGCGAGTTGCGCTCCTGCGGATCGGTCAGGCCCGGCAGCGTCGACGAGATGACGCTGGCCAGTCGATCGCCGTCGCCCATGTCGCGGTAGAGCGCGACCAGCGGCTCCCACACCGTGCGCTCCGACGGCGAACGCTCGCGCAGGAGCTCGTACATCTCGGCGGCTAGCGGCTGGGTCAGCTTGTCGAGCGCCGCCCGCGCCGCCACGCGCCCGATCAGCGGATCGATCTCTGCCGGCTCGGCCACGCCGACGATCTCGTAGACCAGCTCGCGGGCCGCGGTCAGGTCGCCGGCGATCACGCGCCGATCGGCCAGCGAGAGCACCGCCCACACCGCCCCGCCAACGCCGTCGGCGGCGTCACGGGCGGCCTGGACCGCGCGACCGAGCAGGGCCTCGGCGCGCTGTTCGTGCCCCATCTCGACCGCGAGATCGACCGCCTCGCGCACCTGCGCTGGCGTCGCGCCGGCCTGCTGGGCCCGCTTCTCGAGGAAGTCGAGGAGCAGCTCGCTGTCACCGCCATTGCGCGCGACCCGCTCGTAGAGCGCCATCACCCGGGCGTCGCCGGGATCCGCCGACGAGGCGCCGCGCAGGACGCGCCCGGCCTGGGCCCAGCGCGGCTCGGCGGCGAACGCGCGCTCGATCAGATCCACGCCCTGGGCGCGGCGCGCCGGGGTGGCGATGAAGATCTCGGACAGGCGATAGAGCGCGTCGGTCTGGGCCGGCGACGCCTCGCCGCCTTCGCTGCCGGCGAGCTTGAGCATGTTGTCGAGCGCGCGAGCTTGCTGCTCGTCGTCGCCAAGCGCGCCGGCGACGCGGGCCTGGGCGTAGTAGGCCTCGGCCAGGCGCTCGCCCAGCATCTCGACGCGGCGGTAGAGCCCGGCCGCGCCGGCCAGATCGTTGGCGTCGTTCTCGAGCGCCTCGCCGGCCTTGAGCAGGATGCCGGCGACCAGCGGCGGATCGTCCTTGCGGCGCAGTCGCTCGACCACGACCTCGACCGCGTCGACGAACTTCTTGGTACCGCTGGCCTTCTTGGCCAGGACCCGACCCTTGTCGTGGAGATCGAGCCGCGATGGGGCCAGGTTGATGGCCTTGATGATCGCGTCGAGCGCATCAGCCGAGCGATCGAGCGAGCCGTCGAGCACGTCGGCCATGTCGCCGTACAGGCGCGCCTGGCTGGCGGCCTCGGTGGTGGCGTTGAGGCGCAGCTCGAGTACGCGCAGGAGCGTCTCGGCCTCGTTGTGGGCGATCAGGCTCCGGCGCAGGCGGCGGACCTCGACGTCGGATTGCACCGCCGCGTCGATCGCGCTCTCGAGGAGCTCCTTGGCCTGGGTCGCGTCACCGTGCGACGCGGCCAGCCGCGACAGCTCGAACAGCACCTCGCTCTGGCCGACCGCGGCCTCGTCCTCTCCGGGCGGCTGGCGCCGCACCACCAGCAGGAGGGCGCGATAGGTGCGCTCGGCCTTGTCGACCTGGCCAGCGGCCCGGCACAGCTCGGCCAGCTCGCGCTGGATGCGCGCGTTGTTGACGTCCATCTTGGACGCCGCTTCCATCTCGGTCAGCGCCTCGTCGTTCTTGCCCTCGGCGTGCGCCACCTTGGCCAGCTCGACGTGGAGCTGGGCGCGATCGGGCGAGCGGCGGCGACCGAAACCCTCGATGAGCTCGGACAGGATGGTGCGGGCCTCGGGCAATCGGCCGGCGACGCGCAGGCCGATCGCGAGCTGGGCCCGCATGTCCTTGTCGGTCGGATCGAGCGCCAGCGCCTTCTCGAGGGCGGGGATGGCCTTGGCCGGCGCGTCGAGCTTGTCGGTGTAGATGGCGGCGGCCTCGCGGGCCAGCGCCGGGCCGCGATCGTCGCCGAACAGCGACAGCGATCGGGTCAGGTGGCGAGCCAGCGGCTCCCACTGCTCCGCCTTGCGATACAGCTCGGCCAGGAGGAGCCGCAGCTCGAGCGCGGGGTCCTTCTCATCGAGGGCGCTCTCGATCGCAGCGATGGCGCGATCGTGCTGGTTGGCCGAGATGTGGGCGCGGGCGAGCTGATCGACGACGACCAGGCGCTCGCCGCCACTCACCGTCGACAGGAGGCTCTCGAACCAGGGCACTGCCGCCGCCGGCTGACCGCGATCGAGCTGCAGGCGGGCCAGGGCGCGGAACGAGTCCTGGGTGGGCGCGAGGGTCACCACCCGCTTGTGCCCGGCGATGGCGCGCTCGACCTCGCGGGTGTCCTTCTCGGCCACCGCGGCGAAGCGCGCCCACAGGCGGGCAGCGCGCTGCGCGTCGGAGGCGGCTTCGAGCTTGCCGGCCTGTTCCTCGAGCAGATCGGCCAGCGCCTTGTGCTGGCCCTTGCCGGACAGGAACGCGTGCGCGGCGTCGACCGACGCGTCGTGGCCGGGTTGATCGGCCAGGTTCGCGGTGAGCGCCTCGTAGCGGCCGCCGGTCTCCTCGACGACGCCGACCAGGCGCGCGATGTCGAGGCGCAGATCGAGCCGTCTGGCCGGATCGGGCTCGAGCCCGAGCTGGATGTGGCGCAGCCCGAGGAGCTCGGCGTGGCGGCGCTCGGTCTCGAGCAGCCCGCCCAGCTTGCCGATGATCTCGAGATCGCCGGGGCTCTCGGCCAGGACGCCGCGGTACATGTCGATCGCGGCGGCGTTGTCGTGGAGGTCGCCCGAGGCCATGGCGGCCGCGCGCAGGCGCAGATCGCGGCGGGTCTGGGCCTCGAACGGCAGGCGCGCCGACTCGACCAGCAGATCGACGGCGACGCGCGGGCGGTTGGCGCTGCGGTGCAACTCGACCAGGCCGTCGATGGACCAGCGCACCACGGCTTCGGCCGGGCGCGACGACTGCACCGACGCGGATCCGCGCCAGGCGCCGGTGGCGCGGCCCAGCACCTGGCCGAGGATGGTCACCGAGGCGTCGCGATCGCCCAGGCGGCTCGCGGTGTCGGCAGCCTCGACCAGGACGTCGAGATCGCGAGGATCGGCGTCGGAAAGGCGGCGCAGCACGTCGAGCAGCGGCGCGGTCGGGCCGCTCGGACGCAGCAACTCGGCCACCGAGCGCAAGGTGTCGGCGCGATCGCCGCCGGCGTGGAGCGACTTGTTGAAGGCGGTGACCGCGGCGTTGCGATCGTTCCTGCGATCGCGATGCCAGGTGCCGATCAGCGACCACACCTGGGCCGCCACTGCCGGCGGCAGCCCGGCGGCGGGCGCGGCCTGCTCGAGGGCCGCGACGGCGGCGTCGACCGCGGCCTCGCCGGCCTTGGCGTAGCGGCCGAAGAGCCCGTCGTCGAGCCGCTCCTTGGCGGCGGCGAAGCCAAGCACGGCCTCGGCGGCGTCGCTCCACTGGTTGCGGCGCGGGGCCAGCCAGACGATGCCGGTGGCGGCGATCTGGTTGCTTCGATCGCGGCGGAACACGGTCAGGTACTCGGCGAGGGCGCCGGCCTCGTCGTCGAGACGCTTCTCGAGCAGCTCGGCCCGGACCAGCCGCAGGCGAGAGGTCTCGCCCGGATCCTCGGCCAGGGCGCGGACCGCCGCGGCCAGCGCGGTGTCGGCCATGGCCAGGTTGCCGGTCTTGTCGGCGAGGTCGAGGATCTGGCCCTCCATGACGCCATCACGCGGCGCCAGCGGGAACGCCATGGCGAGGCTGTGCAACGCACCGGCGAGATCGCCGGTGCTGTTGAGCTGGATGTATGCGGCCTCGCGCAGGAGCGCGAGCCGGGTGCGCTCGTCGGCGGCGTCGGCGAGCCGCGCCGGCAACAGCTTGAGGAAGCCGCCCCAGTCCTGGTTCTCGCGGTAGCTCGCGGCCAGCGCGTCGGCCGCGGCCTTGCGGTGCTCGGGGACCTCGAGGAGCGTGAGCAGGCCGCTGCGGGCCTCGTCGTTGACCGGATCGATCGCCAGCGCGGCGCGGAACGCTGCGAGGGCGCGGACCGGCTCGCCCAGATGAGTCGCCAGCGCCTCGCCGAGACGATTCAAGCGGTGGGTCGTGCGTTTGACGTCGCGATCGCTGGTGCGCTCGAGCAGATCGGTGAGCTCGCGCCAGCGTCCGACCTCGGCCAGCAGATCGGTCAGCGCGCCGACGGTCTCGGGATCGTCGCCGAACGCCTGCTGCACCCGCTGCCAGGCCGCGATCGCCTTCTCGGCGTCCTTGATCTGATCGCGCTGGACGACGGCGATGCGGGTGAGATCGGCGCGCTTCTGCGCCGCCGACACGTTCTTGCCGGCCCGCTGATCGAGCGCGCCCACCAGCTCGCCCCAGCGACTGGCGCCCTCGAGCAGGAGGATCGACGAGTCGAGCGCGCCCAGGTCATCGGGATCGCGATCGATGCGCTGCCGCCACAGCGACAGTGCCTTGTCGGTCTCGCCCAGGGTCTCGGCCAGGCGCGCGGCCTCGCCGATGACGCCGCGGCGGGCGTTGTCCGATGGCTCGAGCGCGGCCAGGCGCTCGAGGATCGAGAAGCGCTCGCGTGGGCGATCCACCCGGGAATACAGCTCGGACAGGCGGCGGCAGACGTTGAGCTGTTCCTTGTCGCCGGCGCCGGGCAGCTCGAGGGCGCGCTGGTACAGCTCGATCGCGCCGCCGGCGTCGTCGAGCAGATCGAGGCGGGTGCGCGCGGCCTCGCTGAGCAGCTCGACCTTGCGAGCCGGCATGATGGCGTGCTCGGCGGCGGTGGCAACGCCGGCGGCGTAGCGGGCGTAGCCGTTGGAGCGCTGGGCCAGCTGGCGCAGCTTCTCCTGGGTCACCGACGAGTCTGGCGTGAGCGCGAGCAGCGCAGCGTAGTGGTCCATCGCGGCGCCGTCGTCGTCGAGCTCGGCCAGGCGGGCGCCGGCCTCCTCGCGCAGGGCCTGGCTGCCCGATGGATCGCGCTCGATCACGCGCTCGAGGACGCGGATGACCTCGCGCGGGCGCGCGGTGGCGTCGTAGTGGGCGCGCAGGATGTCGAGGGCGGCCTCGCGGACCTCGGCCGCGGTGTGCGCGGCCTCGATGATGCGCTCGAGCAGCGCGCAGGCTTCCTTGTCGTCGTCGGCCTCGGCGAGCAACGGACGCACCGCGGCCAGGGCCTTGGCCGAGTCGCGCAGGTTGTCGAGGTAGCAGGCGGCGATGCGGGCGCGGCTCTTCTCGCGCTCGGTCTTGCTCTGGCGCTCGATGCGGCCTTCCCACAGCGCGATCAGATCGGCCCAGCGCTCGTAGCGCTCGAGCAGACGCTCGAGCGACTGGCTGAGCTGGGCGTCATCGGGGGTGAGCGGCAGGAGCCGCTGCAGGTAGCTGATCGCCTTCTCGGGCTGGTTGGCGACGTCCTTGGCCAGCTGCGAGGCCTCGCGCAGGAGCTTGATGCGGCGGCCGGCGTCCTTGACCGCGGTGAGAGCGCGGTCGTAGAGGCGGAGCAGGTCGGCCCAGCGTTCGTTCTGGGTGTAGAGCACCGACAGGCGACCAAGCGCCGACTCCGACTGCGGCGCCAGGTCGAGCACCTTGCCGAGGATCTGCTCGGCGACCTTGGGATCGTCACCGAACCACTCGTCGCAGAAGGCGCCGGCGCGCTCGCCGATCATCTCGACCACCTGCGGATCGAGGCCCTTCTGCAAGACGTCGCGATAGAGCGCGACCACCTGGTCGGGGTTCTCGTGCTCGCGCGCGAGCTCCTCGATCGCATCCCACGCGGCGGTGGAATGCGGCGCGCTCTTGACGTTGGCAGACGCGGTCTCGAAGTCGCCCTTGGAAGAGTCGCTCTTGGCCATGAGCCCTCGTGGGGTCGCGCCCGCCGCCGGCACCTTTCCCGTCGGTGCGGACGGCGCGCTTAACGGCCCCGAATGCGGCTGGAATCGTACCACCCGGTCCGCGCCGCCCGCGATGCGACACGGTGCGAAATCGCCAGTGCTTCCGCCGGCCGAGCCGGTGTAGTTGCAGGTGCGGACGCGGCTGGGGTATCGAGGTCCGTGGACGTGCTGTTCGAGGACGCCGAGGTCGTGGCCGTCGACAAGCCGGCTGGCCTGGCCGTGATCCCCGAACGGAGCGGCGACCCCGCTGTGTCAGTCCGGCACATGCTCGAGGCCGCGCGCGGCGAACCGCTATGGGTGGTTCACCGCATCGACAAGGACACCTCGGGGGTGGTGGTGCTGGCGCGGTCGGCGGCGGCGCACCGCTGGCTCAACGACGCCTTCGCAGCCCGGCGCGTGAACAAGCGGTACCTGGCGTTCGCCGCCGGCGACTTGCCGGGCGAGCGCGTGGTCGACGTCGCTCTGGTCGAGGCTCGCCGCGGCAAGGCGCGACCGGCGGGGGTCGGTGAAGGGGGGAAGCCCTCGGTGACCCGGTTCGGGGAGCTCCATCGCTGGCAGCGGAGCACCGGCGAGGCCGTCACCCTGCTCGAGGCGCGGCCCGAGACCGGCCGCCATCATCAGATCCGGGTCCACCTGCGCAGCCTGGAGGCGCCGATCCTGTTCGACCCGCTGTATGGCAAGCGGACACTGCGCGGGATGCTGGAGGGCGCGCCGTGCGCACGACTTGCGCTCCACGCCGCGCGGCTGGAGGTCGAGCGGACGGACGGACGGACGCTCGTGGTCGAGGCGCCGCTGGCTGCGGATCTGATGGCGTTGCGGGGATGGCTGGATGCGAGCTGGGCGGCCGCGGGCTGATCACCCGCCGAACCGCAAGGTCAGCACCCACGCCTCCCACCGCCCTTGGAACGCTGCCATGTCGGACTCGCCGAGCGTCGTGACCAGCGTGTCGTAGCCGGTGGGATCGCTAGCCCGCGCCGCTCGCATCGCCCGATAGAACCCGCGCAGCGTGCCCTGCTCCTGGAGGTAGTAGAGGAGGTAGCGGGCCTGCGCGTAGTTGGTGCCGCGATCGCGGTTGTAGAAGGCGTGCTCGCTCGTCGCGGTGAGCGCGCGGAAGGTCGGCAGCTCGCCGGCGCGGATCGCCTCCTGCAGCCCGGCCAGGCGCCAGTTGGTCTCGCCGACGATGTGGCCGCCCTCCTCGGAGCTCTGCTCGAACAGCGAGCCCAGCCCCTCGTTGAGCCAGGCCGGCGCGCCCGGGAAGTCGGCCTCGACGTACGGGTGCACGATCTCGTGGACCAGCGTGCCGCCGCCGGTGGCGATGTTCATGAACAGCCCGCCGTGCGCGCTCGAGTAGAAGCCGTAGGGCGTGTCCGGCGTCTCACCGGTCAGCGCGCGCACGCCGCGCTGGTAGCTCCTGGCGTCACCGAACAGATAGATGTCGAGGATGCGGGCCGGCCGCGCGTCGAAGAAGTCGGCCTCGAGGTGCTCGACCGCCCAGCGCACGGTCCCGGCGCGGCGCTTCACCACGTCCACGCCGCCGTCGCCCACCACCACGAACGGCGCCTCGACGTGGATGGCGAGCTCGCCGAGCCCGAGCCCGGCGAGGCGCTCGCGCAGCGCGGTGATGTGGACGTCGTAGTTCGCCGGCACACCGGCCTCCTCTGCCGGCACCGCCGGCGTGGCATCCGGCGCGACGACGGGTGCGGGTGCGGGTGCGGGTGCGGG
>SXGT01534945.1_pt1 | contig 34115 bp, 34 predicted proteins | sample 3176221 | NCBI WGS metagenome assembly SXGT01 (sample SAMN11356862, study PRJNA531348) | freshwater metagenome | isolation source: freshwater sample F1-120 | place: China: Fuxian Lake, Yuxi | collected 2017-12-25 | reverse complement strand
GGCCGGTATCTTCATGGTGGCGCGCATGTCGCCTTTGTTTGAATTGTCGTCCACGGCGCTGTCTTTTGTCATCATTATAGGCAGTATTACCGCCTTGTTCATGGGCTTTTTAGGCATCATACAAAACGACATCAAACGCGTGGTGGCCTATTCCACGCTCTCGCAATTGGGCTACATGACGGTGGCCTTAGGCGCGTCGGCTTATTCCGTGGCTATTTTCCATTTGATGACCCATGCTTTCTTTAAGGCCTTGTTGTTCTTAGGTGCCGGCGCTGTCATCATGGGCATGCACCACGATCAAGACATACGCAATATGGGTAATTTGAAAAAATACCTACCCGTCACTTGGCTGACTTCGCTGATAGGCTCGTTGGCTTTAATAGGCACGCCATTTTTCTCAGGCTTCTATTCTAAAGACAGCATCATAGAAGCGGTGCATACCTCGCATATCACCGGCAGTGGCTTCGCTTACTTTGCTGTGTTGGCCGGGGTGTTTGTCACGGCTTTCTACAGTTTCCGTATGTATTTCTTGGTGTTCCATGGCGCGGAAAAATGGCGCACGGCCAAGCACGACGCGCATGACCATGACCACCATCACGGCTTGGCCGCTACAGACGATCCGCACGAACCGGGTTGGAGCGTTAAATTACCCTTGATATTGCTGGCCATCCCGTCTTTATTCGTGGGTTACTGGGCGATAGACGCCATGCTCTACGGTGATTTTTTCCGTGGCGTGATTTATGTTGATTATGCCGCCCATCCGGCCATGCAGGAAATGACCCACCATTGGCATAGCACCATGCACAATGCCGCAGGCATGGCCATCCACGGCTTGCTAAGTGTGCCTTTCGCCTTAGCCGCCGCTGGCGTGGCCTTGGCCTGGTTTTTCTATACGCAGCGGCCTGATATTCCAGCCGGCATTCAAACGAAATGTGCAGTCTTACATCGCATTTTGGAAAACAAATACGGTTTCGATAGTTTTAACGACAAGGTGTTTGCTGCGGGCTCGCGTTGGCTGGGGCATAAGCTCTGGCAAATCGGTGACGTGACGATTATTGATGGTGCCATGGTCAATGGCACGGCCAAGCTCATTGCTAAGCTTGCTGGCGTGGTGCGCCAGTTGCAAACGGGGCTTATTTATCACTACGCCTTCGCCATGATCATAGGCGTGTTTTTGATGCTCACTTTTTTTACTAAAGTTTAAAAATGCAAAATTATTTTTACCATCACCTATTAAGTTTTGCCATTTGGTTGCCGGTATTGGCCGGCATGCTGGTGCTTGCGACGGCTAATGAGAGTAAGCCTAATACCACACGCTGGCTAGCCTTGCTGGGCGGGGTGCTAAGCTTTTTGGTGACCATCCCACTTTATACGCAATTTAATTTTGCTGACGGCGGATTGCAGTTTCAAGAGGGCTTTAGCTGGATACCGGCATTTAATATCAATTACCATTTAGGCGCCGATGGCTTGGCCGTGCCCTTGATCTTGCTTACCAGTTTCACCACGCTGATCGTGATTATTTCCGCATGGGAAGTCATACAAAAACGCGTGGCACAGTACATGGCTTGCTTCTTGATTATGAGTGGCTTGATGATAGGGGTGTTTAGCGCCTTGGATGCCATTTTGTATTATGTGTTTTGGGAAGCCATGCTCATCCCCATGTTCTTGGTGATAGGTATTTGGGGTGGACCGAATCGCGTCTACGCCACGGTGAAGTTCTTTCTCTACACCTTGCTTGGTTCGCTCTTGATGTTGGTGGCTTTCATCTACTTGTATTTAAATACCGGCAGTTTTGAAATTGCCGATTTCTACCGTTTCCCCATGCCATTGTCCGTGCAAGTGCTGGTGTTTTTGGCATTTGTTGCGGCTTTTGCGGTAAAAATACCGATGTGGCCTGTGCACACTTGGTTGCCGGATGCCCACGTGGAAGCGCCTACCGGTGGTTCGGTGGTGTTGGCTGCAATTGCGCTTAAATTGGGCGGCTACAGCTTTTTGCGTTTTGCCATGCCCATCGCGCCGGATGCCGCCCAGCATTTGGCAGGCTACATGATAGCCCTGTCCTTAATCGCCATTGTTTACATTGCCTTGGTGGCCTTGGTGCAAAAAGACATGAAAAAGCTGATTGCCTATTCTTCCATCTCGCACATGGGCTTTGTCACGCTGGGTTTTTTCCTATTCAATAACCTAGGCTTGGAAGGCGCCATCGTGCAAATGCTGTCGCACGGCTTTATATCGGCGGCCATGTTCCTTTGCGTGGGCGTGCTCTATGACCGCATGCACAGCAGGCAAATCGAAGCCTACGGTGGGGTGGCCAACAGCATGCCGGTCTTTGCGGCGTTTGCGGTATTCTTTGCTATGGCCAACGCCGGCTTGCCAGGCACCTCCGGTTTTGTCGGTGAGTTTATGGTGATATTGGCTGCCGTACAAAGCAATTTCTGGTATGCCTTTTTAGCCGCTTTCACTCTGATATTTGGTGCAGCTTATACCCTGTGGATGGTGAAGAGGGTGTTTTATGGGGCGGTAGCCAACGACAAGGTAGCCGCTTTGAGCGATTTAAATAAGCGTGAATTTTTCATACTGGCCCTATTGGCTGTAATGGTGTTAGCCCTAGGTGTTTACCCACAAATGGTGACCGACATGAGTAATGCCACGGTGACCGAACTTCTTACTCATTTAGCAAAAAGCAAACTGCCCGCCAGTTTGCCAGCAGGGCTATAAGCTATGGAAAATATACGTTACGACCTCATGACGGCTTTGCCTGAACTGATAGTGTTAGGCATGGCCATGGTGATCTTATTGGTCGATTTATTTTTAAAGCCAGCCCAGCGCATGGCCATTTATGTCTTGGCGCAATTAACCTTAATAGCGGCTGCTTATTTTAGCTTTAGCAGCCATGTACCCAGTGTCAGCACTGCTTTTAGCGGCGCTTTTGTGGACGATGGGATGGCGGACGTGCTCAAGATGATGATGTACTTAGGCACTTCGTTTGTGTTTGTCTATAGCAGGCAATATTTGCAACAACGCGCCATGTTCCGTGGCGAGTTTTATGCCTTGGTGCTGTTTTCATTGCTAGGCATGATGGTGATGGTGTCAGGGCAAAGCCTGCTCACCCTATACGTGGGCTTGGAGTTGCTGTCTTTAAGTCTGTATGCCTTGGTGGCCATGGACCGGGACAACGCCAAAGCCACCGAAGCCGCCATGAAGTATTTTGTCTTAGGCGCTTTGGCTTCAGGCATGTTGCTGTACGGCATGAGCATGATATACGGCATGACGGGCAGCTTAAATATTGCCGAAATAAACACGGCTTTAATGGCCGGCCCTAAGATGCATGCGGTGCTTATTTTGGGCTTGGTGTTTATCGTGGCCGGCTTGGCTTTCAAATTAGGTGCCGTGCCATTTCAAATGTGGGTGCCGGACGTGTATGAGGGCTCGCCGACTGCGGTGACCATGCTGATTAGCTCCGTGCCTAAGTTGGCCGCGTTTGCCTTCCTGATACGTTTATTGGTGCAGGCCTTGCCAACCTTGGCCGCCGATTGGCAGCAAATGCTGATGATCATGGCCGTGTTGTCTATTGTCATTGGTAACATCACGGCGATTGCCCAAACCAACTTAAAGCGGATGCTGGCCTATTCAACCATTTCCCACGTGGGCTTTCTCTTGTATGGCTTAATGAGCGTGACCATGAATGGCTTTATTTTCGCCATGTTTTACATAGTCAGCTACGTGTTGATGACCTTGGCCGGCTTTGGCATCATTTTGTTGCTGTCCCGTCAGGGGTTTGAAGCGGATAAATTGGATGATTTAAAAGGCTTGAATCAGCGCAGCCCTTGGCATGCTTTTTTAATGCTCATCGTCATGTTCAGCATGGCTGGCGTGCCACCCACACTGGGATTTTATGCTAAGTTTAGCGTGCTGCAAGCCGCTTTAGCAGCGGGTTATGTCTGGTTGGTGGTGTTTGCGGTGTTGATGGCGGTGATAGGGGCGTTTTATTATTTACGCGTTATCAAGCTCATGTATTTTGATGAGCCGCTGGATGCGCATCCCATTACTGCGCCCATGGACATGCGCTTGGTCTTGAGTGTGAATGCCTTGGCTTTATTGGTCATAGGCTTGCTGCCAGAAAAGCTAATCGAAGTGTGCATCTACACCATTACCAGCAGTTTAAGTTAAGTTGCCTTAGATCCCCATGGCTTAGGGTATGGTAAACAGCATTAATGATTTAACCGAACATTGCTTAAGCTCGGAGACGCTTAGCACGGGAGGCATGTTGACGCTAAAGTGCGATCAAGTGCGCTTACCTAATGGCAATGCCAGTCAGCGCGAATACGTGGTCCACCCTGGCGCGGTGGTGGTGGTAGCCATCTTGCCCAATGGCCACGTCTTGCTAGAAAAACAATTTCGCTACCCCTTGCATCAAGTCTTCATAGAGCTGCCTGCCGGTAAAATCGATGCCGGTGAAGCGCCTTTAGCCACTGCCCAGCGTGAGCTCTTAGAAGAAACCGGTTACAGCGCTAAAGAATGGCTGGCCCTTGGCCAGCAACACCCGTGCATAGGCTATTCCAATGAAGTGATTCATATGTATTTGGCCTTAAATCTGACGCCGGGGCCACACCAGCGCGATGCAGACGAAGCCTTGGAGTTGTTTGAGCTTAGTTTTTCTGACTGCTTGGCTTTGATAGAAAACGGTCAAATCAGCGATGGCAAATCCATCATTGCCTTGTTCAGGGCAGAGAAATATTTAGCCCAGCATCCGCACTTGCTAGCGACTTAAAGTGGTCTGCCCCGGCTTTGGCTAAAGTTCTTATTGTCGGTTGTGGGGATCTGGGCTTGGCCATCGCCGATCTTCTGGCGGAGCGGCATGCGGTTTTTGGCCTAAGACGACAGGCCTCTGCCGGCCAGCCCAATATCACCATGCTGCAAGGCGATGTCACCGCCCCAGCCAGTCTGCAAGCACTGCATACGCTCAACCCTGAACTGATCGTGTATTGCGTGGCGGCCGACGAGCAAACGGATGCGGCCTACCAAGCACAATACGTAACGGGATTAGCCCATGTGTTGGCAACTCAGAGAGAAAACAGGGCCTTGCGCCGTGTGTTTTTCATCTCCAGCACGCGTGTTTACGGTCAGGATGAAGGTGAGTGGCTGGACGAAGCTACGCCGGCCAGCCCGATTGATTTTGCTGGGCAGCGCTTGTTGCAAGCCGAGCAACTGTTGCAAGGCTTGCCCTGTGGCGCCACCGCCTTGCGTTTATCTGGGCTATACGGGCCTGGGCGTTTTCGCATGATTAACATGGTCATGAATCAAGCTTGGCCCCCACAAAACAGTTGGAGCAATCGTATACACCGCGATGACGCGGCCGCTTTCACGGCTTTTCTAATGGAGCAGGTGTTGGCAGGACAGGGGCTTGCACCTTGTTACATAGTGAGTGATGACGGCCCTGCACCCATATACGAGGTGCTGACTTACCTTGCCGAGCAAATGCAATTAGCTCAGCCGGAAAATTGGCAGCAGGCTGCTGAAGGGGGTAAGCGTCTTAACAGTAGCCTGATGCAGGCTAGCGGTTTTAAATTACGCTATCCAGATTATCAGGCCGGTTATTTAGCATTGTTGCTTAATTGGCACCGCGCATGAGGATTAATCGGCATGACGGTCTGCGAATAAGCGCCTAGAGAATTTGCGCCCAAGGCCACAATCAGCTAAAATCGCGCTCTGTTTGAATTTAAGCCTGATGATAGGTGTAAACGCTTAGAGTAAGCGAAAAAATACAGGCGGTTAGCTCAGTTGGTTAGAGCGCTTGGTCGACATCCAAGAGGTCAGCAGTTCGAGTCTGCTACTGCCTACCAGATATGCCAGCAAAAGCCGTTAATTAACGGCTTTTCTATTTAAGATGAGGGTGCTATGCCTATAATTCGTTTGCCTGATGGCTCTGAACGTAGTTTTGCGGCTTCCGTTACGGTGGCAGATGTGGCCATGAATATTGGTGCTGGTTTGGCCAAGGCGGCATTGGCCGGCAAGGTTGACGGTGTGTTGGTGGACACGGCTTATCTCATTACCAAGGATGCAGACTTAGCCATCATTACCGATAAAAGTGACGAGGGTTTAGACATCATTCGTCATTCCACCGCGCATTTGTTAGCTTATGCGGTCAAAGAGTTATTCCCCGATGCGCAAGTCACCATAGGCCCGGTCATTGAACACGGCTTCTTTTATGACTTTTCCTACAAGCGTCCGTTTACCCCAGAAGATTTAATCGCTATTGAAAAGAAAATGCTGGAATTGGCGAAAAAAGACGAGCCAGTCACACGCAAGGTGTTGCCGCGTGACGAGGCGGTGGCTTATTTCAAAGCCATTAATGAAGATTATAAGGCGGAGATTATTGCCAGCATCCCAGCCGGCGAAGACGTGTCGCTGTACAGCGAAGGCAGTTTTACTGACCTTTGCCGCGGCCCGCACGTGCCCAATACCGGCAAGTTAAAAGCCTTCAAGCTGATGAAATTAGCCGGTGCGTATTGGCGTGGCGACAGCAATAATGAAATGCTGCAACGCGTATACGGCACAGCATGGCGCAATAAAGAAGAGTTGGAAGCACATTTGTTCCAATTGGAAGAAGCGGAAAAGCGTGATCACAGGAAATTGGGCAAGCAGCTGGATTATTTTCATATGCAAGACGATGCGCCCGGCATGGTGTTTTGGCACCCACGCGGTTGGAGCATCTGGCAAGAAGTCGAGCAGTACATGCGTAAAATGTTCCGCGACTTTAATTACCAAGAAGTGCGCACGCCCACCATCATGGATAAAACCCTGTGGGAGAAGTCTGGTCATTGGCAAAACTACCGCGAAGGCATGTTTGTTACCGCCTCTGAAAGCCGTGATTATGCGGTTAAGCCGATGAATTGCCCTGGCCACGTGCAAATTTTTAACAGCAGCTTGCACAGTTACCGCGATTTGCCCTTACGCTTGGCTGAGTTTGGTTCGTGCCATCGTAATGAGCCTTCCGGATCTTTGCATGGCCTCATGCGTGTACGCGGCTTTACCCAAGACGATGCGCATATATTCTGTGCTGAAAATCAAGTTGAGGCCGAAGTGGCCGATTTCATTAAGATGCTGTACAAGGCCTACGGTGATTTTGGCTTTAGCGATGTCTTGGTCAAGCTTTCTACTCGCCCGGAAAAGCGCATAGGCAGCGATGCGGATTGGGATAAAGCCGAGACCGCGTTGGCCAATGCACTTAAATCAAACAACTTGGATTTTGAATACCAAGCCGGCGAGGGCGCTTTTTATGGCCCTAAAATTGAATTCACCCTTAAGGATTCGCTGGGTAGGTTGTGGCAGTGTGGCACCATACAGCTCGATTCCAATTTGCCCGAGCGTTTAGGTGCCGAGTACGTGGCGGAGGATAACAGCCGTCAACGGCCGGTGATGTTGCACAGAGCTATTGTCGGATCCATGGAGCGCTTTATCGGCATATTGATAGAGCATTACGCTGGCGCCATGCCGCTTTGGTTGGCGCCGGTGCAAGTGATGGTGCTCAATATTTCAGAAAATCAAGCCGATTACGTGCGCCAAGTGGTTGAAATGTTGAAGAAAAATGGCTTACGTTGCGAATTTGACTTGAGAAATGAGAAGATAACCTATAAAATACGCGAACATAGTATGCAAAAAATGCCTTACTTGTTAGTAGCAGGTGAGCGTGAGATGCAAACAGGACATGTGGCCGTGCGTAACAGAAAAGGCGAAGACTTAGGTTCTATGCCGATTGCAGCGTTAATTGAACGCTTAAAAGCAGAGGTAACAACCAGGGTTTAGCTTTAACTTAAGCGAGTAATGAAACATTTGCTTGGGTTGTTTTCTGGAAATGCGCGGCTTAACTATTTGGAGAATTTGATATAGCACAGGAAAAAGAAACACGAATTAATGGCGACATAACAGGATCGCAAGTTCGTTTGGTGGGCATAGAAGGTGAGCCTTTAGGCATCATGTCTTTAACAGAGGCCTTTGCAAGAGCAGAAGAAGCGGATATTGATCTTGTGGAAATCGCGCCGAATGCCGAGCCGCCCGTGTGCAGGTTATTGGATTACGGTAAGTTTAAATACGCTGAAAGTAAAAAGCAGCACGAAGTTAAACTTAAGCAAAAGCAAGTAAGCATTAAAGAAGTGAAGTTTCGCCCGGGTACCGATGACGGCGACTACGCAATCAAAGTGCGCAACATCATACGTTTCATACAAGATGGTGATAAAGCGAAAATTACTTTGCGTTTTAGAGGTCGTGAGATTACCCATCAAGAATTCGGTTTGGCTCTGTTAAGACGGGTAGAGGCAGACACAAAAGACGTAGCGGTGGTGGAGCAGTTTCCAAAAATGGAAGGCCGCCAAATGGTGATGGTTTTAGGGCCACCCAAAAAGAGTTCGTAGTTTTTAGTAAGATCCCGAGTGATACGGCTTAACGGCATGCCTAAGCACTCATAACTTAAGTTCAAGGAGAACAAAATGCCAAAAATGAAAACCAAGAGTGGCGCCAAAAAGCGCTTCAAATTCTTGGGTAATGGTAAAGTGAAACGTACCCACTCTCACTTACGCCATATCCTAACCAAAAAGACCACCAAGCAAAAGCGTAAACTACGCGGCACGGCGATCATCTCAGCAACTGACGTCAAGCGCGTACGCGCCATGATGCCTACACGATAAGGAGACCGATATGCCTAGAGTAAAACGTGGTGTCATCGCTCGTGCAAGACACAAGAAAATATTAAAAGCCGCTAAAGGTTATCGCGGTCGTCGTAAAAACGTTTACCGCGTTGCCAAGCAAGCGGTAATGAAAGCCGGTCAATACGCTTACCGTGACCGCCGTCAGAAAAAACGTCAAGTCCGCACTTTGTGGATTGCTCGTATTAATGCCGGTGCACGTGAGTGTGGTTTGACTTACAGCCGCTTCATGAATGGCTTGAAAAAAGCCGCCATTGAGGTGGATCGTAAAGTGCTGGCAGATTTAGCGGTGTTTGACAAAACGGCATTCGGCCAATTTGTTGAAATGGCTAAAAAAGCCTTGGCAGTTTAGTCAACCCACTTATTTGAAAAATAAGTAAAAAAAGAGGCTTAGGCCTCTTTTTTTTTGCTGTAAAATTATGCAATTAAATAAAAATACCGCCCATTAAAGACCCGCATAGCCATGACAGATTTAACGCATTTAATTTCACAGGCGCAAACTGATTTTGCTCAGAGCGCCAACATGAATGATTTGGAAATTGCTAAAGCTAAATACTTGGGCAAAACCGGCTTGCTGACCGACGCCTTGAAAGGCTTGGGTAAACTGACTAACGAAGAGCGCCCGGCTGCAGGAGCTGCCATCAATGTGGTTAAACAAGCGGTGGAGGCGGCGCTGACCGCACGTCGTGAAGCGTTGCTGGATGCCGAGCAAGCCAAGCAGTTGGCGCAAGAGTCCATAGACGTGAGTTTGCCAGCACGTGCGCAATCAACAGGGGGCTTGCATCCGGTGACGCTTACCTTGCAACGTATAGAGCAGTTATTTCATTCGATTGGTTTCGAAGTGGCGACCGGCCCTGAAATTGAAACCGATTTTTATAACTTCACCGCGCTTAACATCCCCGAAGATCATCCGGCGCGTGCCATGCACGATACTTTTTACATAGACGAGGCGAACGTGCTGCGTACCCACACCTCTCCGGTGCAAGTGCGCTACATGGAAAATGCGCTGAAAACGCAAAAAACGCCGCCCCTTAAAATCATTGCGCCTGGCCGTGTTTACCGTGTTGATTCGGATGCCACGCATTCGCCTATGTTTCACCAAGTGGAAGGCTTGTGGGTGGATGAAGACATCAGCTTTGCTAATTTAAAAGGCGTGGTGCAAGACTTCTTACAAAAATTCTTTGAACGTGACGATTTAACCGTGCGTTTTCGTCCGTCCTTTTTCCCCTTCACCGAACCTTCTGCGGAAATGGACATGAGCTGGAATGGCGGTTGGCTTGAAATTGGCGGCTGTGGCATGGTGCATCCGGAAGTGTTTAAACACGTCAATATAGACAGTGAAAAATACCGTGGTTTTGCGTTTGGATTGGGCGTAGAGCGCTTAACCATGTTGCGTTATGGGGTGAATGATTTGCGCCATTTCTTTAACAATGATTTGCGTTTTTTAAGCCAGTTTAAATAGCGCGGTCAGCGCGTTCCGTCACGTTTTTCCTTAAGGTTAAAAGCATTATGCAGTTTTCAGAAAATTGGTTACGCAGTCTGGTGAGTACGGATTTAGACAGTCAGGCATTGAGTCATGCTTTGACCATGGCCGGTCTGGAAGTGGAAGATATGCAGCCGGTCGCGGCCCCTTTCAGTCAAGTGGTGGTGGCAAAAATTGTCAGCGTGGCCAAGCATCCGGATGCCGACCGCTTGCAAGTGTGTGTGGTTGATGTGGGTGGGGATCAACCCATACAAATTGTTTGTGGGGCAGCCAATGCGCGGGCTGGTTTAATCGCTCCTTGTGCCTTGGTGGGTGCGGAACTGCCTGGCATTTCTATCAAACAAGCCAAAGTCCGAGGTGTGGAATCGTTTGGCATGATGTGCTCATCCAAAGAATTAGGCTTGACGGCCGAAGCCAGTGGCCTATTGGAATTAGACAGCCTGGCGCCTATAGGCCAAGACATCCGTCAATACCTGGACTTAGACGACCATTTGCTCACGCTTAAACTCACCCCTAACCGCAGTGATTGCTTAAGCCTTAAAGGCATTGCCCGCGATGTGGCGGCCATCACCGGTGCCAGCACTCGCTTTGACGAGATTGAGCCCGTGACCAACGACACGGCAGGCAGCTTAGCGGTTGCCGTGAGCGAGCAAGTCGCTTGCCCGCGCTATTGCGGCCGTTTAATCACGGGGCTTAATGCTAAAGCCAGCACGCCAGATTGGATGATTAAGCGTTTGGAACGCAGTGGTTTGCGCGGTATCAATGTGCTGGTTGACGTGACTAACTATGTCTTGCTGGCCTTAGGTCAGCCCATGCATGCTTTTGATGCGGCCAAATTGAACGGTGGCATCCGCGTGCGTTTCGCCCATGAAAATGAGCAGATCACTTTACTCAATGAGCAAAGCGTGGCATTAAAAAGTGATGATTTGGTGATTGCCGATGCCAGCGGGGCCATCGCCCTAGCGGGGATTATGGGCGGTCAAGCGACCTCGGTGGATGAGGCCACGACCTCGGTCTTTTTAGAAAGCGCCTTTTTCACACCAGCCGTGATTGCCGGCAAAGCCCGTAGATTGGGTTTAAGCACCGATTCATCCTACCGATTTGAACGTGGCGTGGACTTTGCTAATGCGCGTAATGCGCTGGAACTGGCCACGCAATTGATTAAACAGTTGTGCGGTGGTTTGGCCGGTACAGTCACGGAAGTGACGGGCGCATTGCCAATCAGGCATGCGGTCAAATTGCGTTTAAATCGCTTAATTTCGGTGTTGGGCATCGCTTTTACCCAAGAAAAAGTAGCGCAGTTACTCAGCCAGTTAGGCTTCTCTTATACCGTTAGCGATGCGGTATTTACCGTAGACCCACCCAGTTACCGTTTTGACATTAATATAGAAGAAGATTTGATCGAAGAAATTGCCCGCTTACACGGTTACGATCACATACCGGCTACTGCGCCAGTGGCTGCTTTGGACATGCTGGAAGCGCCAGAAGCGCGTGCTCAGCAAAACACCTTGCGCGATGGTTTGGTGGCGGCGGGCTATCAAGAATTGGTCAACTACAGCTTTGTCGATGAGGCTTGGGAAACGGATTTGTTGGCCAACGCCCAGCCGATTAGATTGAAAAACCCGATTGCTAGCAATTTAAGCGTCATGCGCAGCAGTTTGTGGGGCGGCTTATTGGACAGTTTGGTGTATAACTTAAACCGCAAGCAAGAGCGCGCGTTTCTGTTCGAAATGGGTGCCACCTACCAGTATGCCGATCAACAAAAACAGGCTTTTATTGAAACTACGCGGATTGCTGGCTTGGCCTACGGCAGTGCGAAACCCGAGCAATGGGGCGCGAGCAATGCCGAGGTGGATTTCTTTGACGTTAAAGCCCATGTGGATGCTCTGCTCGGTGATGCCGCCTTGGCTAAAACGCCCAGTTATGAAAAAGCCGAACACAGCGCCTTGCACCCAGGCCAGACCGCAGACATTTTATTGGACGGTCTGCGCATAGGTTGCTTGGGTAAGTTGCATCCAAAATGGCAGCAACATTACAATTTGACCAAAAGCACCTTCTTGTTTGAATTGGACGTCTGTGCTTTATTGAACCGCCGCATCCCGGCCTACCAAGAAGTGTCAAAATTGTTGCCGGTGCGTCGCGATTTGGCGGTGGTGGTGGATGCCAGTTTGCCGGTGAATCGGCTATTGGCTAGCATTAAACAGGCGCATATTCCGCTGTTGCAGGATGTGGCCTTGTTCGATATCTATCAAGGCCCAGGCATAGATGAAAATAAAAAAAGCCTTGCATTATCAGTACTTATGCACGATACTCAAAAAACTTTAACAGATAGCGATGCCGATGCAGTCATGGCAAATCTGCTACAATTATTACAAAATGACTGCAATGCTGTTTTAAGAAATTAGCTCACCCGTGTGGGCTGTTTTTCGTATGGCGCAGGGCTTTATTAATTCGAGATTAGGCTTTTATAAGCTAGCAATAAATGGGAGTGGGGTATGACCTTAACAAAAGCTGAACTTGCAGATTTGCTTTATGAGCAAGTTGGGTTGAATAAACGCGAAGCCAAAGACATGGTGGAAGCATTTTTTGAAGAAGTGCGCATCGCTTTAGAAGCCGGCGACAGTGTTAAATTATCCGGTTTTGGTAATTTTGAATTGCGTAAAAAGTCAGAGCGCCCTGGCCGCAACCCAAAAACAGGGGAAGAAATCCCTATTTCCGCACGTCGCGTGGTGACGTTCCATGCCAGTCAAAAATTAAAAGCCAAGGTTGAGGCGAATTACCTGAATTAAAACCCAATCCTGCGGATGGCTTGTTTAAGGGCTTATCCATTGAAGTGTTAAGTGAGAATATGCCGTATGAGTGAGCCCGTGCCAAAATTGCAGTTGCCACCCATCCCCGCCAAGCGTTACTTTACTATAGGCGAGGTCAGTGAGCTTTGTGGGGTTAAGCCACACGTGCTGCGCTATTGGGAACAAGAGTTTACTCAGCTCAAACCGGTAAAACGCCGTGGCAACCGCCGCTACTACCAACACCATGAAGTCTTGTTAATACGCCGTATACGCGAACTGTTATACGAGCAAGGCTTTACCATCAGTGGCGCGCGCAACCGCTTAGAAGGCGCGGAGGGCGACAGCAACCACGCAACTCAAACAAGTCCCCAACTGGATTTAATGGCGGGCGCAGATGCCAGCCCCAACGGTTTTGATTTCACGGCAGTCAAACTGGAGATGCAAGCCATACTCAAGCTATTGCGCGTGCAAACTATTTAACATTATTTCGCTTCCCCGTTTTAAAGTGCTCGGTCTTTTGCGTTATAATGGCGCCCTGTTGTGGCAAGGCCACAACGTCGGTTCGGGGCATAGCGCAGCCTGGTAGCGTACTAGTCTGGGGGACTAGGGGTCGCAAGTTCGAATCTTGCTGTCCCGACCAATTTAAATCATGGCTTACAGTTAAACGGCTGTAAGCCATTTTTTATTCTTGGGCGCGCTCATGCGCTGACTGTGCTTTGGTGCTTGGTCGATAGGGCGGAAGTCGCTACAATAAGCGCGTGTAAACCTTTAGTCTCCATGCTCTGAATATTGAAAAAATGTCGCGTCCCACCACTGTACACATACGCTTAGATGCTTTTAGGCACAATTACCGCATGGCTAAACAGCAGTTAGCCGGTAAGGCCTTGGCGGTTATTAAAGCCAATGCTTATGGCCATGGCGCGGTGCATTGTGCTAAAGCACTCAAAAATGAAGCGGATGGCTTTGCCGTGGCAACCCTAGAGGAAGCCTTGCAACTGCGCGAGGCGGGCATTGCGGATCCGATTTTGTTGTTAGAAGGGTTTTTTGCTGCCGCTGAATTAAGCGTCATCGTTCAGCATGATTTATGCTTGGTAGTACACGCGCCATGGCAAGTGGACATATTGCTGGCGGCTAAATTAGCCCGGGCGGTGCCAGTGTGGTTGAAGATGGACAGCGGCATGCACAGACTGGGCTTGTCACCGCATGCCTATATCAAGGCCTATCAGCAGTTAAAAGGGCACCACAATGTGGCGAGCATTGTGCCCATGACCCATTTAGCCAATGCCGACAATTTGAGTTCTGGCCACACCATGCAACAGTTGGCGGTTTTTCAAACGACGCTGGCCGATTTGCCGACAGCGCATGCCAGCAGCGTGGCTAATTCGGCGGCCATATTGGCATGGCCTCAGTTAAATCAAGTTATCAACACCAAGCAGCACTGGTCTAGGCCAGGCATCATGCTGTATGGTGCGCATCCGATTATGCAGCCCGTTCAGCCCGATCTATTAGAGCCGGTGATGCATTTTAGCTCACGCATCATCGCGCTACGTCAGTTGGAAAAAGGTGACGCCATAGGCTACGGCAGTTTATTCACGGCGGATAAGGCCATGCGCATCGGGGTGGTGGCGTGTGGTTACGCGGACGGTTACCCTAGATCCGCGCAAACCGGCACGCCGATTGCCGTTGATGGCACAATGACGCGTTTGTTAGGGTGCGTCTCTATGGACATGCTGTACGTCGATTTAAGCGACATACCAACGGCCGGTCTTAATAGTCAGGTTGAGTTATGGGGCAAGCAGGTGCCAGCTAATTGGGTGGCACAAAGTGCTGGCACCATCGCTTATGAGCTTTTTTGCAACGTTAAACGGGCGCATTTTGACTATTTCGACCCGGCTAACATCTAATCTTTAATAGCAAGGTTTTTATATGCACTTTATCCAAACGCCTAATGCACCAGCCGCCATCGGTCCTTATTCTCAAGCCATGGTGGTCGGCGATGTATTGTTTACTTCTGGGCAAATTGCCCTGCGTCCAGACGGCAGTTTGAATGACGGCGACATTAGCGAACAAACCCGCCAAGTGTTGGCTAATTTAAAAGCCGTCATAGAGGCGGCCGGTGCCGATTTAAGTAAAGTGGCAAAGACCACCGTGTTTTTAAAAAATTTAGACGATTTCGTCGCCATGAACACCGTGTATGGCGAGGTATTTGCCGGCCATAAGCCAGCGCGTTCTACTGTGCAAGTGGCTAAATTGCCACGTGACGTGTTGCTGGAAATCGAAGCCATCGTGTCTTTAGCTTAATTTGAGTGCGCCATGCATAAGCCTGCGATTAGCCAAGTCCCGCTTAATGAAACCATAGCCCAGCGCTGGAGTGGCCGTGCTTACGCTGCCGAGCAGCCCATCAGCCCCATGCAGATGACCGCTTTGATGGAAGCCGCGCGCTGGGCGCCGTCTTGTTTTGGTGATCAGCCCTGGCGTTTTATCGTCTGGAATAAAGCCAGTGACAGCGTTGCTTGGCAATCTGCTTTCGATTGCTTGTCAGAGGGCAACCAAGCTTGGGTAAAAGATGCGCCTGTGCTGTTTTTGCTTTGTGCCGACAGCTTGTTTAGGCATAATCAGCAGCCTAATCGCTGGGCCCAATACGATTGCGGTGCCGCTGCTGAAAATTTGTGTTTACAAGCCACCAGCATGGGTTTGATGGCGCATCAGCTAGGAGGCTTTGCGGCTGATTTAGCCCGTGAAAAATTCAATGTGCCCAGTCAATACACGCTCATGAGCATGATTAGCGTGGGTTATGCCGCCGCCCTTGACACATTAAGCCCCGAAGTGCTGGCGCGTGAACAAGCTGACCGTTCGCGTTTGCCTTTGGATGGCTTGTTTTTTTCAAACCACTGGGGCTAATGCTCGGTGCGCTTAAGTCTTAACTAATGGCGCCAGGTCTGCTAAACTCTCGTTCGCAATTAAAATTAGCAAGTTAACCCATTAAATTTAGGATTCCGTCATGGCCGTTGTTGCATTAACTAAAGCGAATTTCAAAGACACCATAGAGAAAAACGATTTTGTTATCGTCGATTTTTGGGCACCTTGGTGTGATCCTTGCGTGGCCTTTACCCCTACTTTTGAAGCCGCCGCTGCCGCTAACCCAGACATTGTTTTTGGTATGGTGAATACCGAAGCCGATCCTGAGATTGGCGAGTATTTCCAAGTCAATCAAATCCCCGGTTTTTTGGTCATACGTGAGCAAGCGGGCATACACGCCCAAGTAGGTGAGATTGGTGCGCCGGCTTTTGCGGAAATCATTAAATGGGCGCGTGAATTTGATATGAAGGGTGTGCGTTCGTATTACGCGGACCAGGCAGCCAAATAGTCTGTCACGGCATGCATCCCATAAAAAAGCGGCTCAGCCGCTTTTTTTACGTTTATTGCAGGGCGGCTAAGTACTTAAGGGGGTCGACGGATTTGCCTTGGCGGCGAATTTCAAAATGCAGTTTTACCGTGTTGCTGTCGCTGCTGCCCATTTCTGCGATTTTTTGCCCCAAGCTGATTTGCTGGCCTTCTTTAACCAAAATTTGATTGTTGTGTGCATAAACGGATAAATAATTAGGGTTGTGTTTGATGATGACCAGCTTGCCATAACCGCGTAAGTCCGAACCGCTGTATATGACGCGACCGGCGGCGGCGGCATTGACGGCTTGGCCTGGGCTGCCGGCTATGTCCAAGCCTTTATTGCTGGATTCGTTGAAATTAGCCACCACCTTGCCTTTGGTGGGCCAAGCCCAATCAATGTTGTCCGTGGTTTCAACGCTGGTTTTGTTATCCGCTTTTACTTCTGTGGCGGCGTTGCTGCTAGCATTCGGCTTAGCCTGGGTTTTATTCAAGGCGTCATCGCTATAGGGTTCACGCAAGCCTTTGGGTTCGCTGAGGTTGACGCTGGCTAAGCCGGATTCGGGCTTGATGGCATTAATTTCAACGCCATTGTTGTCGGGGGCTAGCGTTTTGCCGGCATTCAGTTTTAATACCTGGCCCACTTTGATGTTGTAGGGTGCGCTGATGTTGTTGGCCAGTGCGATGTCTTTGTAGTAATAGCCGTATTCCAGCCCTATGCTAAATAAGCTATCGCCTTTTTTTACCGTGTAAGTGTCTGGCCGCCAGTCACCTGGCTTGTAGGTGGGTCGTACTGCCACCGTTTGTTTTTTGATGTTGCTAGGCTCGCTCTTGCTGGCATTGGCAGGCAGGCGGTCTATGACAGGGGCGGGCGGGCTGCTGCTGCACGCTGCTAGATTAAGCAATAAGCCCATACTGAAAAATGCCAGTAGATAACGCATGGTTATTGGGTGCCACCTAATAAAGGTACAAATTTGACCGCTTCCAATTTGCTTTGCTGATAGTCATGTTTAGATAGGCGTTCGACCAAGTGTAAAACTTGTTCGTCCGTGCCTACCGGGATGATCAAGCGTCCGCCTACGGCGAGCTGATCCAGCAAATCCTGTGGGATATGACTGGCCGCCGCCGTGACGATGATGCCATCAAAGGGCGCGAACTCAGTCAGCCCCATATTGCCATCGGCGTGGCCTAATTTTACGTTGGTGCATTTGAGGTCACGTAGATGTTCACGGGCTTTCATTACCAGCGGCCGTATGCGCTCCACTGAATAGACTTCTTTGGCGAGTTTAGATAACACCGCGGTTTGGTAGCCGCAACCGGTACCGATTTCCAGCACTTTTTTCAAATTCAAGCCATTACGCAATACCTCAGACATGCGACCAACGATATACGGTTGTGAGATGGTTTGGCCGTAACCTATGGGCAGTGAAACGTCTTCGTAAGCGCGTATGGACAAGGCTTCATCGACAAAAATATGCCGAGGAATGGCTGCCATGGCAGAAAGCACAACTTCGTCTTTGACCCCTTGTTCGCGCAAACGCACCAACATGCGGTCGCGGGTACGTTGCGACGTCATGCCTATGCCGGTGGTTTGTGCGGCGCTTCTTAAAATAGCCACTTAATTGCGCCCACGGTAGGCATGATGGCTTAGGTTTAGCCAATCATTGATTTCTGTTAATTGCGTGTGGTTGGTGAGATCCACTTGTATCGGTGACATGGACACTTGCTTATTGGCCACCGCGTAAAAGTCTGTGCCAGGGCCGCCGTCGTTAGGTGAACCGGCAGCGCCTACCCAATACACCGTTTCATTGCGCGGCGTTTTAAGTTGCACCACCGGTTCGGCTTTGTGCCGTTTGCCCAAGCGCGTGACCACGCGTCCTTGCAATTCATGGTAAGGGATGTCGGGTACATTGACGTTGAGTAGGGTGGTCGAAGCAAAATTGTTTTTTTGGTAATGCTGGATCAATTCGACCACCACTTTGGCTGCCGTCTCAAAGTGCGTGGCGTTGTGTTGCGACATGGAAACCGCAATCGATGGTATGCCCAATAAATAGCCTTCCATGGCGGCGGCCACCGTGCCAGAATAAATCGTGTCGTCGCCCATGTTGGCACCGTCATTGATGCCGCTGATGACCATGTCTGGCATATCACTCATGAGGCCGGTGAGGGCAATGTGCACGCAATCGGTGGGTGTGCCATTGACGTAGAAAAAGCCGTTGGCGGCTTTTTTGACACTTAAGGGCCGGTCTAAGGTTAAAGAGTTGCTGGCGCCACTTCTGTTGCGCTCAGGCGCGACCACGGTGATGTCGGCTAATTTTGCAATGTGCGTGGCCAGCACGCCCAAGCCGGGGGAAAAATAGCCGTCGTCATTTGAGAGTAAAATTTTCATAGGCAAATTATAGTAGAAGACAGGCGGTTTATTGGTGTGCCTTATTAAAAAAACCAGAAAAGTTATGCGCGCGCCATTCGCCGGCGAGCTTTAAGGTTTAATCGGGCCAGTGGTCGGGATAACGACCGCTGGTTTTACCGGTAGGGCGGCTATTTCAGTCGGGCTGAGTAAGGTAATGTCCGCCAAGTTGTTTTCGGCTACCGGCAGTTTGGCCGGCTTGGCTAAAACAGGCGCAAAATTGAAATAGCCGAATAAGGCTAAATTGATGACTAACAACAACGCGATTAATTTTTTCATGGTTATTCACTCTGCCGTATACGGTCTATGCAATACAAGCCGTGCAAAACCAAATTGTCCACCATGCTGCAGGGCGTGGTCAGCGTTAAATGGGTTTTTATTAGCGCGGCATCGCCACCACTAATTAAGATATGGGGCGCGTGCTGGTCGTGCGCGGCTAAGGCAGTCGCCATTTGCTGTATGGCGCCAATTATGGCCGCCACTGCACCTACTTGCATGGCGTCTAGGGTATTTTTGGCAAAAATGCCGACAGAATGCAAGTTGCTTTGCCATGCGTTATCAGGCAATTGTGCGGTGGCTTGCGCTAGGCTATTTTGCATTAAATGTAAGCCCGGCAATATGAGGCCACCCAAAAAGTCAGCGTGTTTATTTTTAATGGACAAGGCGTCTATGGTGACGGCTGTGCCAACATTTACCACCACACAAGAGCTGTTGACCTTATGAAAAGCGCCCATCATGGCGGCAAAACGATCGCAGCCTAAACTTTGCGCAGGCTCATAATGATTGCGCCAGCCACCCATGCTGGCGGGCGATTGCAGGCTATGTATGGGCATGTCAGTTTCTGTCAGGCGTTCGATCAAGCAGGCGCCGAGCGCTGCATTGGCCACATTGGAAATTATCACGCGCTGGTAATTGATCGCGTGGGGCAATGCAGCGTCGCTTAATTGACTGTTTAAACAGCTGCCAAATTCGCTGATTTCACCGGTTGGATTAAATACCGCCCACTTGGTCTTGGTGTTACCGCAATCTATTCCTAATAGCATGCCAAACTCCGCTGAGATGGCTTGAGTGCGCCCATAGGGTACATACTCAAACGGTAATAAAGTTTGCTTTTATGTAACAGCATTTTTAAAGGTAGGGTTATGTGTTTTAAATTATTCAAAGAAATGCTTAATTATTTTCAGTATTCTAACACCGGCCTATGGTGACCGTAGGGTCGGCATATTAAATGCATTGTAGCTACAGTCACGTTTAAGGCTTAATGCGCGCTGCGTAGGCTAATTTCACCCGATGAAAAACGTTGCTCGCCCAAGGCGCTGTCGATTAACAAGATACCGTCGTCGGCCACGCCTATGACGGTGCCCAAGGTTTCTCTGCCATCCGGATGCAGCATTTTCACGGCTTGCTGGTGCAAGGCATGGTAGGCGGTCCATTCGTCACGCAGGCCAGTAAAGCCTTGCTGCTCAAATTGGCTCAATACTTGGGCTAAGTGTTTGAGTAGGGTGCCGAGTAAGTGGTTGGGATCAATGGGCTGCGGAGCCACGCTGGCGATATCGGTAGCTGCTTGATCGATTTGCTGCTTGATTTTTGTCGGCAAATTGAGGTTGATGCCCACGCCTATGACGGCCGCGCTGGGGCCTTCCATGTCGCCTTGCAGTTCTATCAAGATGCCGGCCAGTTTTTCTGCTAGCCCTTGCTGGTTCATGATTAATACATCATTTGGCCATTTAAGCTGTGCTTGTGCTATGCCCAAGCCATGCAGGGCGCGTATCAGCGCCACGCCTATCGCCAAACTTAGGCCAGACAAGGCCGATGCGCCGCATTGGAAGCGCCATAATAAGGAGAAGGTTAAACTGGCGCCTAAGCCACCTTGCCAACTGCGACCGCGTCGGCCGCGACCGTTGCTTTGCCAGTTGGTCACCACGCAACTGGCATGCGCTTGACCGCTGTTTAAATTTTTCATCATGTAGCTATTGGTCGAGGCTAAATGGTCGTGCACTTCCAGTTTGAACCAAGCGCGCTGTTCGCCTACGGCCTGCAATATGGCTTGCTCATCGAGCAGGGTGAGCGCTTGCGGTAGCTTGTAGCCGCGGCCACGTACCGAGTATAGCTCTATGCCTAATTTTTCCGCTGTCTGTAAGGCATTCCAGACCGTGGCGCGCGATACTTTGAATTGCTGGGCTATGGCTTCGCCGGAGTGAAATTTTCCATCGGCGAGTAGGCGTAAGATAGGGAAGGTAAGCGCATTCATATGAAGCAGCAGTTTAGCACAGCCATTATTACCCTGTCCTTGTCCATGACTTGTTAGGCTGGCGGCCTGATATTTCACTTCTATGGTGTAAAATAGGCGAAATCATTTTTTATAGCATAAGTCCACCATGGCATCAGAAAAAACACCCGTTCCGTTAGGCTCGAATTTTATACGCGCGATAGTAGAGAAAGACTTAGAGCAAGGCGTATACCAGTCCCGTCAGTGGGCAGGCAGCCCAGGCGACGCTAGGCATCAAGCCGCAGGCCAAGTGGATGTTGCTAAAATACGCACACGCTTTCCGCCTGAACCCAACGGCTATTTGCACATAGGCCATGCCAAATCCATCTTTTTGAATTTTGGCTTGGCGCGGGATTACGCCGGCGTTTGCCATTTGCGTTTTGATGACACCAACCCAGAAAAAGAAAGCCAAGAATACGTCGACAGCATCACCGATGCGGTTAAGTGGCTGGGCTTTTCTTGGCAGAATGATCATGAGCAAAACCTGTATTTTGCCAGCAATTATTTCGATTTCATGTACCGTGCGGCCGAATGTTTAATCGAAAATGGCCATGCTTATGTGGACAGCCAAACGGCCGATGAAATGCGTGTTAGCCGTGGCACCTTAACCGAAGCCGGTAAAAATTCGCCTTGGCGTGACCGCACGGTGGCGGAAAACTTAGCCTTATTCCGCGCTATGCGCGATGGCCAGTACGCCGATGGCAGCTTGGTGTTACGCGCCAAAATAGACATGGCTTCAGCCAACATCAACTTGCGTGACCCCGCCATTTACCGTGTGCGCCGCGCTCACCATCATAATACCGGTGATAAATGGTGCATCTACCCCATGTACACTTTTGCTCACCCGATTGAAGATGCCTTGGAACAAATCACCCATTCCATTTGCACCTTGGAGTTTGAAGACCAGCGACCGTTTTACGATTGGCTATTAGTTCGCCTGGCCGAGGCCGGTTTGTTGGCCCAGCCTTTACCTAAGCAATACGAATTTGCCCGCTTAAATCTAACTTACGTGGTTTTATCCAAGCGTAAATTAATTCAACTGGTGGAAGAAAAACACGTGAGCGCTTGGGATGACCCGCGCTTGCCCACCTTGGCCGGCGCCCGTCGTCGCGGCTACACGGCGGCAGGCTTTAAATTATTTACCGATCGCATAGGCGTGTCCAAAGCGGATTCTTGGATAGATTACAGCACGCTGGAAGACTGCATGCGGGAAGTGCTCAACGAGTCTGCCGAGCGGCGTATTGCCGTGTTAGACCCAATCAAGCTGGTGATTGATAACTACCCGGCCGATCAAGTAGAGGACTGCTTCGCACCTAATCACCCACTTAAGCCAGAGTTGGCTAAACGCGTCGTGCCCTTGACCCGTGAATTATGGATAGAGCGCGAAGACTTTATGGAAGAACCCAGTAAAGGCTTTTTTAGGCTGGTGCCGGATGGTTTGGTGCGCTTGCGTTACGGCTATGTGGTTAAGTGTACCGGTTTTGAAAAAGACGCCGCCGGCAAGGTGACGTTGGTGCATTGCGAGTATTTGCCGGACACCAAGTCTGGCACGCCAGGTGCCGACAGCATTAAAGTAAAAGGCAATATTCATTGGGTATCGGTGCCGCACGCCTACCAATGCGAAGTGCGCTTGTACGACAGATTGTTTAAAGAAGCGCATCCGGGTGAGGGTGGTAAGGATTTCTTGACAGAGTTGAACGCCGATTCGGTCAGCGTCATTACCGCACAACTGGAGCCCAGTTTAAAAGAAGCGTCGGCGGAAACGCGTTTTCAATTTGAGCGCCACGGTTATTTTGTGGCCGATAAGAAAGACAGCGTGGCGGGTAAGCCCGTGTTTAATCGCACCGTCACCTTGCGTGATGCTTGGCAAAAGTAAACAGATTTACATCTGCAAATAACTCAATATATCAATTACTTATTTAATTAAGTAAATCCATCGCATTAATCATAGACAGGCTGGGCGGATTTTTTGGCTGGCCATGGCATGGCTGGCGATAGTCTTAAGCGCCATGCGACGGCGCATCACCACTATTACATTTTATTAACAATTGTTTGGTATACCTATTGGCCCTTACGCCCGTTAAAGGCTTAGTTGCAGAATAAATGGCAACGACAGTGGCCTTGTTGGCTAGCAAATTAGGAGAAATACCATGCAAAAAAATCAAATCAATAGCACCCCAAGCCGCGTGATTAAAGCGAGTCTAATCGGTGTGGCGTCAGCCCTATTTACCCTACCACTGCAAGCGGCCGAGCAATACAGCGATACCGCCCGCGTCATATCCAGTGTTGCTCAAACCGACCGGGTCAATTTTCCGCGGCAAGAATGCCGCACCGAATACCAGCAACAAAGCTATCGCGATAACAATTCCATCACCGGTGCCTTAATAGGTGGCATTGCCGGTGGCTTGCTGGGTAATACCATAGGCAAAGGCAATGGCCGTGTGGCCGCTGCCGCGGTTGGTGCTGGGGTAGGGGCATTGGCCGGCAGCAGCCTGGCGGCTAATCAAAATTCAGCCGCCAGAACCGTGCCGGTGCAAAGCTGTTATCAAGTGGATAATTGGCAAACGGTAAACAGTGGCTATTTGGTCAGCTATGAATACCATGGCCGAACTTACAGCACGCTCATGAACAGTCAGCCTGGCACCTACATTGACGTCAATGTGCTGATAGAACCCATCACGCATTACACTCCTAGGACTAGCCATTTGGCCCCGCTTGGCCACCCACAGCAACATGCTAGGCGAGCTTGGTTTAACAATGATGAGCGCTCATGGGCTGCCCACGCCGCCCACCGTTATGACTAACTGAGCATTTTTGCCACAGGGCAGTATCAAACCAGCCGCCTGCTAGGGGCTGGTTTTTTTATTTTTATATCCCCCTAGTTGAGTGCTTGCAAGTAAAATCTAGGCTACCGTTTCCAGATAAATAACAGTGAACCTTACCTTAGATTGCGATTTAAATGCCGCTTGGCTTAGCAACCCAGCCAGCCCAGCCTTGGCGCAATTGCTGGCAAAAGGGCAAATACGGCATCAAGCATTGCCGCTAGAAGCCTTGGTTTGTCAGCAATTTGGCTTGTCCGCCACGCCGGATTATCCCCTAGCGGCCATTGCCGCACAGGCCGATGGCTTGGCGGCGGATACCGGCTATTGGCTAAGAGCAGACCCCGCGCACTTGGTGTTGCAACGTGATTGCTTGAGTTTGCACGAATCGTGGCCTTTAGCGGTCAGTGCTGAACATGCAAAAGTGCTGCTGGCCAGTTTAAATCAACATTTTAGTGCAGAGGGCCTGTGTTTTATGCGCGGGCATTCCGGTGCTTGGTATGTGCACACAGCGCAATCGCCGCAAATCAAAACCAGCTTACCCAGTGCCGCGCTGGCAAGAAATGTCCATGAGTTCTTAGCGCAAGGCGTGGACGCATCGCGCTGGTTGGCGCTGCTCAATGAAGTGCAAATGCTCTTGCATGAGCATCCGGTTAATGTAGCGCGTGAAGCGGCCGGTGAGTTGGCGCTTAACAGTGTGTGGTTTTCTGGTGGCGGTTGTTTGCCCAGTCGGCCGGCCTTGGCCCATGAGCTGAGCAGCTTAATGGCCGATAAGGTATTTTATCAAGGCTGGGCGCAACTCAGTGGTTTACCCTTTTCGGCTTTAGTGGCTAACTTTACCGCGCTGTTGCTTGAGTCGCCGCGTCATCTGCGTGTGCATTTGCCCTGCAACGATACGCTGGATAGCGATTGGTTTGCGCCGCTGTTGTTGGCATTACAGAGGCAAAAAATAAGCCAGTTGCAGTTAAATTTGGGATTTTATGAGCAAACCTTGTCGCTAACGGTGCGCCCTCGCGATCTTTACAAATTTTGGTGTCGCAGTCGCCCACTGATGGGGTATTGGGCATGACAAGAATAGTGCAACGGCAAGCGCCAGCAATAGTCGTAGCCGATTTGCAGGCGAGCGGGGTGAGCGCACTCATGGCACGCTTGCTGGCTGCCCGCGGGGTGGCGGCTGTCAAGCAACTGAGTGCCCATTTAAGCGATTTGTTGCCACCAGACACCCTGACCAATAATGGTCACATGGCTAAATTATTGGCCGATGCCATCGCGGCCGATAAAAAACTGTTGGTGATAGGCGATTACGATGCCGACGGCGCGACGGCGACCGCGGTTGCGGTTAAAGGCCTGCGTGCATTGGGCGCCACGGTCGATTTTTTAGTGCCCAACCGTTTCGAATACGGCTATGGTTTAAGCCCTGAAATCGTGGCCTTGGCCGCCAGCCAAAAGCCCGACGTGATCATCACCGTGGACAACGGCATCGCCAGCGTGGATGGCGTGGCCGCCGCTCATGCCTTGGGTCTGCAAGTGCTCATCACCGACCACCATTTGCCTGGCTCAGTCACGCCGGCGGCGGCTTGCATCATTAACCCTAATCAGCACGGTTGCCACTTCGCCAGCAAGCATTTGGCTGGGGTAGGGGTGATATTCTATGCTTTGCTCGCCCTACGGGCCGAGTTGCGTGAGCGTGGTGCTTACACGACAAAAGCCGCGCCCAATTTAAGCGAATTGTTGGATTTGGTGGCGCTGGGCACGGTGGCTGACTTGGTCAAATTGGATGACAACAATAGAATTTTAGTGGAGCAAGGCTTGCGCCGGATTCGCGCCGGCGCTTGCTCGCTAGGCATACTGGCCTTGTTGCGCATCAGTGGCCGACAAATACCCGCGTGCAATGCGCAAGATCTAGGTTTTTATGTGGGGCCACGCTTAAATGCCGCCGGTAGGTTGGATGACATGAGCTTAGGCATACGCTGCTTGCTGGCAGAAACAGAAAGCGAAGCGCGCGACCTGGCGCAGCGCTTACAAGATTTAAATGTCGCCAGGCGCAACATTGAAGCCGACATGCAGGCCGGAGCTACGCTTAGCTTAGACGACATGAATGTGGCCGATCAATACACGATTTCTATCTATCAAGCCGATTGGCATCAAGGCGTCATCGGCATTTTAGCGTCGCGCATTAAAGAGCGTTATCACCGGCCGGTGATAAGTTTTGCCGACGCCGGTGACGGCGTGTTAAAAGGGTCGGGCCGCTCAATCACGGGTTTGCATTTACGCGATGCGCTCTATTTGTTGAGTAAGCAACAGCCGGATTTGATTTTAAAATTTGGCGGCCATGCCATGGCGGCGGGCTTAAGCATTAAGTTAGAGGATTTCGCTTTATTTAGTGCAGGCTTCGAAGCGGTGGTTAAGGGTTTGATTACTGAGGCGGACTTGGAATCGGTGTTAGAGGTGGATGGCAGCTTAGATTTCACGGACATGAGCTTGGCCACTGCGCAGTTATTAGAAAATCAAGTGTGGGGGCAGGGCTTTGCCCCGCCTTTGTTTTACGATGAATTTACCGTGGTCCATCAGCGTCTGCTGGCAGACAAGCACCTTAAATTGAGCTTAAAGCCTAGGGCGGCGCCTGAGACTTTGCTGGTCGATGCCATTTGTTTTAACCGTAGCAAATTTTTTGCAGGCCCTATATTGGCGGCTTATCAATTGCAAACCAATAGCTACAACGGCACACAAAAAGTACAATTAAACTTACGCCATGTGGAGCATGTACCCCAGTGACCGTGACTAATCCTGACTTATCCCAGCCTAATTTATTGCTAGCCAGTCTGTTTCAGCCGGCTTTGCCACCACGTCGCCCAGATGCGCATAAGGGCGATGCCGGTAGCGTGGCCATGGTGGGCGGTGCCAGCGGCATGCTGGGCGCGGTACTGCTAGCTGCGCGGGCAGCACAGCTTATGGGGGCGGGGCGGGTCTATGCCGCTATGCTGGCCAGTGACGGGCCTGCGCTAGACTTAAATCAGCCAGAAATTATGTTTCGCCGGCCTGAGCAGTTGACGCAATTAGCCCAGTTGGATGCCTTGGTCATAGGCCCAGGGTTGGGTGTGTCCGAGGCAGCCATGGCTTTGCTGGATTTTTGGCTAAGGCAAGACCTGCCCTTGTTGCTCGATGCCGACGCCCTCAATTTGCTGGCGCAGCATGCGTATTTAGTGGAACTGTGTCAAAGCCGATCCGCTGAAACCGTCATCACGCCCCACGTCGGTGAGGCGGCCAGATTATTAGCCACCTCTAGCGCGGCCATCCAAAAAAACAGAACAGACAGCGCCTTGCAGTTGGCCCGTTTGTTGCACGCCAGTTGCGTGTTAAAAGGCGCGGCCAGCCTGTGCGCACATCATTCCGGGGCGTGTTTTATCAATAGCACCGGTAACCCTAGCTTAGCCACGGCCGGTACGGGCGACGTGTTAAGCGGCATGGCGGGGAGTTTTATGGCGCAAGGCTTGAGCGGTTTTGAGGCGATAAAATTGGCTGTGTATGTGCATGGGGCCGCCGCCGATGCACTGGTGGCACAAGGCATAGGCCCCTTGGGTTTAACCGCCTCAGAGTTGGCGATGAGCGCGCGTCGCATACTCAATCAATTAAATGCCAGCAGTCGTGCGCCTCTTGCAGTGGGGGAGCTAGCGCCTTGACTGAGCCGGCGAATAAAGAATGGATGCTGAGCATAAGCGGCATGAGCTGCGCTTCCTGCGCCAACCGTTTAGAGCAAGCCTTGATTAAACGGCCTGGTGTATTGAGCGCTGAAGTGAATTTGTTGATGGAAACCGCGCGGGTGGTGGCAGACAGTCATCTGACCTTGGCGCAATTAATCGATGCGGTCGCCAGCACAGGGTTTAAAGCACAGCCTGTGCCCACAGAACAATCAGCGGAGCCGGCGCCGCTGCTATCACCCAGCTCGGCCAACGACAGTGGCTGGGCTGTGGTCTGGGCAGGTTTGTTGTCACTGCCCTTGGTATTAGCCATGTTGGCTAACTGGCTAGGCTGGTCTGGCCAGTTAGCGGCGGGTTGGCAATGGGCGCTGGCCACTCCCGTACAGTTTGTTTTAGGCGCGCGTTTTTATCAATCTGGCTGGCAGGCCATTAAAGCCGGCGCCGGCAATATGGATTTGTTGGTGGCCTTAGGCACCACAGCCGCTTATGCGCTCAGCGTTTATTTGCTATGGCTGCCCACGCATGCCGGCACGCCGCATTTATACTTCGAATCGTCCAGCATAGTGATTAGTTTGGTGTTGTTGGGGAAATGGCTGGAAGCCCGTGCCAAGCAGCACACCACACAAGCCATACGCGCTTTACGGGCGCTGCGCCCGGAGCAGGCTAACGTCATCCGCCACGGTCAAGAAATGCGCTTGGCTACGATTGATGTGCTGTTGGGCGATGAGGTGTTGGTGCGCCCTGGCGAACGCATTGCGGTTGATGGCACGGTATTGCAGGGCAGTAGCCTGGTGGATGAGTCGCTGCTAACCGGCGAAAGTCTGGCCGTGCATAAAGGCCTAGGCGATAAAGTCATAGGCGGTTCCGTTAATGGGTTTGGGCTGTTGCGGGTAAGCACCACGGCTTTGGCTGCTGAATCGGTGTTGGCGCGTATTGTTCGTTTGGTTGAGTCGGCGCAGGCCAAAAAAGCCCCGATACAACGCACGGTAGATAAGGTCAGTGGGGTATTTGTGCCGGTGATCATGCTGATTGCTTTGCTTACTTTGTTAGGCTGGGGTTGGTGGCTGGGCGATTGGCAAACGGCCTTGATTAATGCCGTCTCGGTATTGGTGATTGCCTGCCCTTGCGCACTTGGCTTGGCCACTCCCACCGCGATTATGGTGGGTACTGGCGTGGCCGCCCAGCACGGCATTTTAATTAAAGATGGGCAAGCGCTGGAGTTGGCGCATGCGCTTAAAGCCGTGGCGTTTGATAAAACCGGCACCTTAACCGAAGGGCGACCTAAATTGCTGGCCATGCAAGCTATTCATGGCGATGAGGCGCAATTATTAAGCCTGGCGGCCAGCGTGCAGATGGGCAGTGAGCATCCCCTAGCGCATGCCCTGTTAGAGGCGGCCAACGCTAAAGCCTTGCCATTAAACCCCGCTTTTGATCTTCAGGCTTTGCCGGGTAAGGGCTTGTTTGCCACATTGGAAGGCGAGCAATACCATTTAGGCAGTGCGGCTTTAATGGCCTCATTGGGGCTGGATTTAAGCGCCTGGCAGGCTCATATTGCCCAGCAAGCCAGCGGCCTGAGCGTGTCTTGGTTATGCCGTTCCACGCCATCAAAACCGGCTGTGTTGCTAGGCTGGTTGGCTTTTGGCGATAGCTTAAAACCCAGTGCGGCTAAGGCTGTTTCGCATTTGCAAGCGCAAGGCATAGTAACCGTGCTGATTTCTGGCGATAACGCTAGTAGCGCGGATAAAGTGGGTCGTCAGTTAGGCCTGGCTAAAGTGTATGCGCAAGTGTTGCCGGCAGACAAGGTGCACATCGTGGGCCAATTAAAGCGTGACTACGGTTTGGTGGCCATGGTGGGGGATGGGGTAAACGATGCGCCGGCACTGGCCGCAGCCGACGTTGGTATCGCCTTGTCCAGCGGCACTGACATCGCCATGCACGCGGCCGGCATCACCTTGATGCGCGGCGATCCTGCTTTGGTGTCCGATGCCATCGCCATTTCACGCCGGACCTATAGCAAAATCAGGCAAAATTTATTTTGGGCTTTTGTTTATAATGTCGTGGCCGTTCCCTTGGCGGTCATGGGTTTATTGAGCCCAGTCATAGCCGGGGCAGCCATGGCCATGAGCAGTGTAAGCGTGGTGGCCAATGCCTTGTTGTTAAAACGTTGGCGGCCGACGGTAAAGCAGTAAGCTATAATGGCCGGTGTTTAATAACAAGGGCTATTCGTTTAGCCCATCTAAGGAATAAACGTAACATGCGTCAAAAATTGGTCGTTGCTAACTGGAAAATGCACGGTAACTTAGCCGAAAATAAGCGCTTGCTAGCCAGTTATGTGGAGAGATTATCCGCTCTGCAAAATACGCAAGTGGTGGTGTGTGTGCCTTACCCTTACCTAGCGCAAGCGCAAGCCATGTTGCAAAGCACGCCGATTGCATGGGGCGCACAAAATTTAAGTAAAGATGCGCTGGGTCCTTTTACCGGTGAGGTGAGCGCCGCCATGCTTAAAGACTTTGGCGCGCAATACGTCATCATTGGCCATTCTGAACGGGCGACCGCTTATTGTGAATCCGATGAGAATATCGCCACTAAATTTATGCAAGCGCTCGCCCACGGTTTAACGCCTATCTTATGCGTAGGTGAAACATTGATAGAGCGAGAAGCTGGTGTCATGCAGATGGTGGTCGCCAAACAATTAGACACCATCATCCACTTGCATGGTGCCGCAGTATTTGCTCGTGCCGTGGTGTCTTATGAGCCTATTTGGGCGATAGGTACCGGGCTTGCAGCCAGCGCAGAGCAAGCGCAAAGCATGCATGAATTTATACGCGGAAAAGTGGCGGCACTGGATAAATCGGCCGCTGCCAGCCTCAAAATCCTCTATGGGGGAAGCGTAAACCCGCAAAATGCGGTACAATTATTGGCTATGCAAGATGTAGACGGTGGTCTTATCGGTAAGTGTTCGTTAAACGCGCAAGAATTTGAAAAGATATGCCTAGCAGCCGCCTAAAATAGGGGTGGGTGTAGTGTGGCATGGGGTGAAAAATGGAAAAATTAGTATTGGTTATTCACGTATTGGCAGCGCTAGGCGTGATCGTTTTGGTGTTATTGCAACATGGCAAAGGTGCCGACATGGGCGCATCCTTTGGCAGTGGGGCATCCGGCAGTTTATTTGGCGTATCGGGTTCGGCTAACTTCATGAGCCGTGCCACCGCCATTTTTGTGGTGGTATTTTTCTCAACCAGCTTAAGCTTAGCCTACATGGCCAGCCATAAAGAGGGCGGCGGCAGTGTGCTAAAAGCCAATGTCGTTAAAGCCGTGCCTAGCGATGTTGCAACGACCAATGCCCCGGCTAAACCAGTCGCGCCAGCAGGCACAACAGCGATACCAAAATAATAACAGCTGAGCGTCAGCTCAACGCATGCCGTCGTGCTGGAATTGGTAGACACGCAAGCTTGAGGTGGTTGTGACTTAGGTCGTGATAGTTCGAGTCTGTCCGTCGCACAAAGGAATCGTTTTACAGCATAGAAAATGCCGGCATTGCCGGCATTTTTATTTGGTAATTCTGGCGAATTCCCACAAGATGAAAACAATCAAAACAGCTATACCAATAAATGTATAAATGCCTTGCCATCCTAAAAAGAACATAGTTATCTCCTTTTGATTAGACGAATGAATTTCAACTGCCAGGCCATTTTGAAATTAATTGATGAGCCTGTCAACTATATCAAGGGCTAGTACATGTAACGTTTGTAGGCGGCTATCCAATTTTCCGCCATGGCTTGCCTGGCTTCGTCCAAGGGCACGCTGCCGTCGCAGACCAATCGGTATATCTTAAACTCCAACCGGTCTTTCTTTTCCGCGTTCCACTCGCTCAAGCGTGGCTGTGGCCACAGGTTTTGCGGATGGTGCGGGCTACCGCCTATGCTAAGGGGGATTAAGTGGTCTTCTTCGTAGTGTTGCGGATTAGCATCAGCGTAGCCGTATTCTATGATCTGCGTTTTTTTTAGTTTGTTGGTGTAGTGGCTAGGGGGTCGCACGGTTTTGCTGTAGCCCTTAACGCAGACGGTGCTGTGTATGTTTTCTTGGGTCACCTTGGGGTCTATGTAGCCGCTGGTTAATTTGCTGTCAGGCAGGTCGCCGGCACTGGCCAGTTGCGTGGCCAAGGCCAAGCCTAACAGGGGCATGAATTGTTGAATTTTACGCAAAGGGATGGTTGCTTAATGGAAGGGCGGGGCAATAACAAAAGGGAGCGCTAGGCCCCCTTTTGTAGAATTACGTGCGTAGCTAATTAATTAACAGCGTCTTTTAATGTTTTACCAGCTGAGAAGCCAGGTGCTTTACGAGCAGCGATTTTTAATTCTGCGCCAGTGCGTGGGTTACGGCCAACGCGGGCAGCACGTTTGGATACTTTAAATGTACCAAAACCAACTAGAGTTACAGAGTCACCTTTTTTAAGTGCGGCAGTGATAGCGGAAGTCGTTGCATCAACAGCGCGACCGGCAGCAGCTTTTGTAAGGCCAGCACTTGCGGCAATTGCATCAATCAATTCAGATTTGTTCATATTTTTATTCCCTTAAGTTAAATGGTTTGAAAAGCACGTTTACTTTGGCTCAATTTTTCCTACACGTCAATGATATCAAGGGTTATTTGTGCAATAAATTTGTATTTTTTATTAAATATTATTTTAAATGGTAATTATTTGATAGGTTTGCGCTCGCTCATGACTCGCCAGCGTTAGTTTGCTGAGTTTGCATGGGTGTGCTGAAACATTTCATTTAAAATCCCGCTAGCTTTCTCCAGCATGAAATACCTAAAGGCTTCTGCGGCCTGTGAGGCGTTGCGTTTATTTAAGGCCACCACATGCCAGGCACGCATGATGGGGGTGTTTTGCACGTCTAAAATGGCAATTTGTTTATTGCTTATTTCACTGCGTATGGTGTGCAAGGAAACCAAGGAAATGCCTAAATTAGCAATGACGGCTTGTTTAATGGTTTCATTGCTGGATATTTCCATGCTGACTATGGGGGACAGTTTATGCTCGGCAAAATAGCGCTCCATAATATAGCGTGTGCCAGACCCCGGTTCTCTCGAGATGATTTCAAATTGGTTCAGTGCGCTAGGTGGGATGTTAGACAGGCTGGCAAGCTTATTTGACGGGCTGGCAATGAATACGTGGGGGTGGCTTGCAAATGCCTCCACGCGTGTGTCGATGTCTTTTGGTGGTTGTCCCATAATGGCAATGTCAATTTCACCGTCTCTTAATAATTCCACCAATTGCAATCGGTTTCTGGCTTCAATTTTTATCTTCATGTTGGGGTAGTCTTTTTTAAAATCCACCAACATGGCGGGTAAGAAATACTTTGCCGTGCTGACCACGCCTATTTTCAGTTCTTTAATTTGCGTGCCACGCAATCGCTCCATCATCGTGCTGGCCTCATTGAGTGTGCTTGAAATGCGGCGCGCATAGAGTAAAAAGTATTCGCCAGCGGAGGTCAGCTCGATTTTTCTTTTGTCACGGGTAAACAGGCTGATGCCCATGTCCACCTCCATTTCTTTAATTTGTAACGAAACAGCGGGCGCGCTGATGTGCAGTTCTTCTGCCGCGCGTGAAAAGCTCATGTGCTTGGTCGCGCTTAGAAAGATTTTAATTTGCCTTAGGGTGAGGTTGCGCATAATGGATTTTATATAAGTAAAACTTAAGTTAAGTTAAAGTATTTGTTACTTTAACTTAACTTTGAAATTTAATACAGTGGTAAGCATCGCTATTGACTGAGCCTTATTAAACGAACTTTTGAAAGGAAAAAAATGGCTACGCAAACGGAAGGACGTATTACCGACATTAAAGAGCGTTACAAAGGCGGGGTGCTGAAGTACAAGCAAATGGGGTATTGGCGACCTGACTACCAACCTAAAGACACCGACTTTATTTGCGTTTTTCGTATTACGCCGCAAGAGGGGGTGGACATTGAAGAAGCCGCTGCTGCGGTGGCCGGGGAATCCTCCACGGCGACATGGACGGTGGTTTGGACCGACATGCTCACCGCACATGAAGATTACCAAGGCAAAGCTTACCGTGTTGACGCCGTGCCTGGAACTGGCCTAGGCACCGATAAAGAAGCGCAATATTTTGCCTACATCGCTTATGACATTATTTTGTTTGAAGAAGGCTCAATTGCCAATGTAACCGCCTCTTTAATTGGTAATGTGTTTAGCTTTAAGCCCTTAAAAGCCGCGCGTTTAGAAGACATTCGTCTGCCCGTGGCTTACGTGAAAACATTCAAAGGCCCGCCCACCGGTATTATTGTGGAAAGAGAGCGTTTGGATAAATACGGCCGTCCCTTATTGGGCGCAACCATGAAACCTAAACTTGGGCTGTCGGGCAAAAACTATGGCCGTGTGGTTTACGAAGGGTTAACGGGTGGTTTGGACTTTACCAAAGACGACGAAAACATTAACAGTCAACCTTTTATGCATTGGCGCGATCGCTTTTTATTCTGCATGGAGGCGGTGAATAAAGCGCAAGCCAATACGGGCGAAATCAAAGGCCATTATTTAAACGTCACT
>SXGT01329226.1_pt1 | contig 34133 bp, 17 predicted proteins | sample 3176221 | NCBI WGS metagenome assembly SXGT01 (sample SAMN11356862, study PRJNA531348) | freshwater metagenome | isolation source: freshwater sample F1-120 | place: China: Fuxian Lake, Yuxi | collected 2017-12-25 | reverse complement strand
GTGAAGATAAAATTGCCATTATCGCAAATAACCGCCCTGAATGGAACTTTGCAGATTTTGCAATTCAACAAGCTGGTGGAGTCAGTGTTCCTATTTATCCAACAGTGTGGCCGCCGCGAGCGCCACGGCGTCGTGAAACGCAAGCAGGAATTGACGTGCAGCGTCAGGCGATGGCCACGACGCCTTGCCGAGCAGCTCCAGCAGCGCTTGTCCGACCCCACCTGCGTCATGTCCTCGAAGCATTCACCTCCCGCCGCGAGCATCAGCGCGAACGCCTCGACCAGCTCCGCCTCGGTGTACCCCGAACGACCCCGGCGCCTCCCCGCACGGGCCTCCTCGTCGACCGACTCGCTCACCCCGGCCGCTCGCATGGTCTCGAGAACCAAGGGCAGTCCACCGACGGACGTGACGCCGTCCATGCCTCGGCTCGACTCGCAATCAAACGCCAGCGGTTTGCCAGCAGCCCTTGCGTCCATCGATCGTCGCTTCATGCGACCATAAACACACGAACCGGGGCACCAATTCCATGTACTTCACTAACGTTTGGGGACCCGCGCCGGCGGCGTCAGCTCCTTGGAGACGCTATCGCGGGATCGGGGGAAGTGACCCAGTCATGCGCAGGTCGATGACGCGAAGGAGCGGAAGCTCAGAAGCCGCGACGACCCAGGGCGGGGGGGCTCGTTGCGGATCGCGCGCACCGCCCGTCGTCGCGAGCGCGCCGATCGAGGCTTACATCTCGAGGACGAAGCCTTGGATGGCCGAGTCGAGCCACATCGCGAGCTTCGGCTCCGTCACGAGCCGGCGAACGGCGCGGAGCTTGGGCTCGACGTGCCGGCCGAGGCGCTGAATCTCGGGAATGGTCGGGAGCTCCCAATCCATGACGCCCTGAGCATGGGCGGTCTCGAGGACCGTGAGGAGCGCCTTCTCTTCGGCTTGCGTGGTGACCTCGATGCGGCCGATCAACGTGCGGACGATCTGCGTGGGGACGAAGTCGAGGTGCATCGGCAAGATGATGTCCGTCCACAGGCGCGGGAGCACATAGAGCACGCGCAGGCCGGGCGTGTGGAAGTAGCTCACCGACCACGTGTCGACCATGGCGAGCGACTCCTCCTCGGTGAGCCCGCTCTGCACGAGCGCGGTCTTGATCTGGAGCTTCGCGTCCGCCAGGAAGCTGTCCATGTCCTTGGTCGGCACGTTGGCCTGCGCGACCGCCTTGCCGCTCGCCGAGACGTCACCCAGCGAGACGATGCCGCCGCCCGTCTCGTCGACCTTGAGCAGGAACGCGGCCGGAATGCGAAGCGCGCCGCCGTTGGCGAGGGTGACGGAGCCATCCTTGGAGCTCGTCACGCGGACCGGAAGGGAGAACGAGCCCAGGCCGCGGTAGAAGATGAAGCTCTCGTCCTCACCTTGAGCGCGGAGCGGCGCGCTGGGGACGTTGCGAGAGGGCGCCCAGATGTCGCCGGAGGAGACCTTCGGTGGCGCAAAGCCTTTGGGAGCCAGCGCGACCTTCCAGGTCATGGTGCCGCCCGAGACGCGCTCGCCAATCTCGTACTTCGCCGGCCCGTAGCTCTCCGCCTGCGGATACCACTGCGAGATGACGCCCTTGGGAAAGTCGACGCGCACCGACAGCGGCCGCGTCGCGCTGCCGTGGAAGTAGATGACCGGCGTCTCCATCTTCTGCGTCACGCCCTGCGGGATGTGCTCCATGCACTTGTTGTTGCCGAAGCACATGCCGTCGCGACCGTGCACGAACGGCGGCAGCGGCTCCTCTTCGTGGTGGAGCCCTTCGAGATCGGTCCCGTCCGACGCCTGCACGGAGGTGAAGGTGCCCCACTCGTGCACCGCAACGGGTTGGAACACGTCCTTCTGCGCCTCGAGCTGCTCACCCGAGAGCGTCGGCGCAAACGTGAACTTCGGCACCGTGACGGTGCCCTGCCCTTCGACGACCTTGCCACCGGCGTTGACCGTACTCGCCTGCGCCGCGTTCGCGCCGAGCGCGCCGCTCGTCTGTGGCGAGGCCGCTTCGGGCAGGAGCACGCCTTGACCACCGCCACTCCCGCCGCACGCGAGCAGCAGCGCACCCGTCACCGCCGCGCTCCCGACCTTGGTCAACCAACTCCGCACCCACCGAGTCTCGTTTCGCATGATTCAGCTCCTTGCCGCGGTCGCGCCGCGTCGTCCAGATTCGGCTGGACCTAGAGCAAGAGCCGTGCCGAGCCGTATTGCGCCAGACTCGCCAGTATCCCACTCCCATGACGCGTTTTCGGAGCAAAGTGACTTTACACCCATGCGTAAGGATGCTAACTCGACTTACATGAGCTCGAACCTCGCCGACCTGCCGCGATCCCTGGAGCGCCGCTATGAGCCCCGCCGAGCCCTCGGGCACGGAGGCATGGGCACCGTCGTCGCCGTACATGACCGTCTGCTCGACCGGGAGGTCGCGCTGAAGCACGTCACGGTCGGCCACGCGGCCGCGCCGCACCTGCGCAATGAGCTCGCAGTCTTGCGGTCCATCGATCATCCGGGCGTCGTGCACGTCCACGACGCGGGCGGCTCCGACGAGGCGCTCTACTACACCATGGACCTCGTGGACGGTCCACGCCTCGATCGCTGGCTCCTGAGCGGGCCGCCGGACGCGCAGGTGGCGGCCGTCCTCGCGCAGCTACTCGAGACGCTCGGGTGGCTGCACCGCGAGCGCCTCGTGCACGGCGACGTCAAGCCGCAGAACATCATGCTCGCGCGCCTGGGCGCCGGCGACCGCACGCCTTGGCCGGTGCTCATCGACTTCGGCCTCGCCCGGCCAGCGACCACGGCGTCCGCGGGCGGCACGCGGCGCTACCTGGCGCCGGAGCTGCTCGTACCCAATGCGCCAGCGACGCCGCGGTCGGACTTGTTCGCGCTGGGCCGCTGCTTCGAGTCCTGGGCCCGCGGCCCCTCGGAGGCAGGTGGGCTCGTGGCCGCCGCGCACGTGCTCGTCGAGTCGCTCCTGCAGGTCGATCCGCAGGACCGGCCCGCCGACGGCCTCGACGCGCGCAGCCGGCTCCCGCTCCCCGCACCGCGGCCGCGATTTCGGACCGCGCGAGGCACCGAGCGGCTCTTGGGCGACGCGCTGCTCTCGCGGGTCGTCGCAGGCGTCCTGACCGGGCGCGGCCAGGCGGTCACTCTTGGCTCCGACGACGAGGCGACCGCCTTTCTGACGCTCGTGCAGGCCCGGATCGAGTCGGAGGCGACCCATGGCGTGCTGCTGGTGCCCTCGCCCGCGCCGACCGACGCGCCGTTGACCACGTGGCGCCGTCTGCTCGCGTGCATCGCGCCGCTGGCCGCACAGCCCTTCGAACTGCCGAAAGGCCCCGACGGACTACGGGACGCACTGGAGGCGCTCGCGTACCGCTCGCTCACCACGCTGCGCGAGGCGGGCCGCGTGCCCGTGGTGCTCGTGCCGCGCTTCAGTGCGCTGCCATGGCCCGACCGTCACGTCCTGACGCGCGCCATCGAGGCCGGCGCCTTGCCCGGGGTCGTCCTCGCGGGAGGAGCGGAGCTCGTGGCGGACCTGGGACCGCTCCACGCGCAGCTCGACCTCAGCGAGGCCTCGGCGCCCACGGCGGAGGCTGTGCGCGATTGGCTGGCGATCGTGCACGTCGATCCGACCCCCGGAGCCGAGGTCGAGGCCGTCCTTCAGCAGCGCGCAGCGGCGGGCCCGTGGGCGTTGGCCGCGGTGCTCGACTCGCTGCTCGACGCAGGAGCGCTCGTCCCCTTCCAGAATGGCTTCACGTGGGTCGAAGGGGTCGACATCGTAGGCATCGACGCGCCCGCGCTCGACGGCCTCTGGGAGCGACTCCTGCGGGCGACCTCGGCAGACGATCGCGGCGTGCTCGAGACGCTCGCCCTGCTCGGCGGCGCGGCGGAGCACGCCGATCTCGAGCTCGCGCTCGACAGTACGCCCCGGGCCGCCCTGGTACGGCTGGCCTCGGCGGGGCTCGTCACGCTGTCGGGAGCCGCGGACGGCGCCACGATCGCGCCGGGCCTGCTCCGCCGCCTGGGCACCCCGACGCTGCCGTCGGAGCGCCTGCGCCTGATCGTCCGCGCGCTCGAGCGGATGACGCCGACCGCAGTACGGCAGGAGCACCTGGGGCACGCCTTGGCCGTGCTCGGGGAGACCGCCCTCGCCGCACAGGCGCTGAGCGCCGCGGCGACCGCCAACGAGCAGGCGTATCACCCGGCCCTCGCGGGAGTCCTCTACGCCGAGGCTGCGGCGCTGCTCGCGGCGGACAAGGGCCAGGCGCGTGCGGCGATGGACCTCGCCGAGCGGGCGCTCCGGTGCGCGGACGTGGCGGGCGACGTCACGACGCTCGAGGCCGCCCTCGAGCTCGTTCGGAGCACGGCCAGTCGCATTGGCACCGCCGACGTCGCGCTGCGACGGGCGGTGGTCGAGGGCCGCGCCGCGCTGCACCGCGGCCGCTATGACGAGGTGCAGGCGATCGTGCGCGATGCCGAGCGCCTCTCCGCGCTCGTGGTCGCGCCGGAGCGGCTCCAGCTCGAGCTGAATCTGCTGCGTGGGACGTCGCTCGCTCAGATCGGCTCTTTGCGCGAGGCGGCCGAGGGTCTCGAGCGCGCCGCGCGTCTGGCCGAGCGGCTCGGAGATCTGCACGCGCTGGGCAAGGTCGCCAACAACCTCGGCAACCTCTGGATTCAGAACGGCGACTTGGAGGCCGCCGAGGCGGCGTATGCGCGCGCGGTGGAGGCCAAGCGCAAGACCGGCGATCGGCGTGGAGAGCGCATCGCCGAGAGCAATCGCGCGCTGGCAGAGCGGGCGGGCCTGCGGCTGGCGGCCTCATTGGAGCGCGCGCTGGCGGCCAAGGCATTGGCGACTGACCTCGGCGACCGGCGCGGACAGGCCACGAGCTCCATGGCGGCCTTGCTCGTCTGGCTCGACGTCGGCCTGACCACGCCCGCTGCGGCGCTCCACGCGGGGCTCGCAGCGATCGCGACGACCTCCGACGCGGTCCGCGTCGACGCCACGCTGTGCACGGCACGCCTCGCGATGGCAGAAGGCCGCACGGCAGACGCGTTGAGCGCGATCGAGGCGGCGCTCGCGCTCGCGGACGCGCGCGGCCTGGAGCCGGCCCGACGTGAGGCCCTCTGGCTCGCCGCGGCGGCGCGGCCCCGAACGGAGGACGCGCCACGCCTTGCCCGACTCGCCGAGATCCTGAGCACGCTGCCGACCGACGCACCGGACGTGGAGCGCGTGCCACTGCTGGCGGCCCGCGCCGCGCTCGCGGCCGCGGCAGGGGAACTGGGCGAGGCACGCGAGGCGCTCGATGCGGCACTCTCGGGGCTCCCGACGGTGCTATGGGCGGGCTGCGAGCGCGTGGTGGTGCTCCTGAGCGAGGCCGCTGCGTGCCTCGGCGACGCCGTGGCGCGTGCGCGCGTCGCGGCGTGTGCCGAGCGGACGCTCTCCCTCCGCATCGATGCGCGCTCGGAGCTTCTCGCCCGCGGCCTCGTCTCCTCGGAGGCCTTACCGTCGCCTACGGCGGCCGCCCGTGCGATGGGTCTCGAGCCGGGCTTGGGGAGCACGAGCGAGTCGGCACGATCGTTGCTTGGTCCCGTGAGCGCACCCGAGTCGCACGACCCGGAAGGAGAGGAAGTGATCGCCGCCCTGGCTCGCCACGAGACCACGCCGTCCGCATCGACGCCTAGCCCCACGTGGGGCTCCGCGAGCGCCGCGCGCGCCGCGGTGCATCGACTCGTCGACGCTGCCGCGGCGAGCCCTGCAGCCGGCTTCGACCGGTGGGCGGACGCGCTGCGCCAGGTCTCGGCGGCAGAGGCGGTCTGGCTCATCGGCGTGGGGCTCGCGGCGCCGGCGGGGCCAGAGACGCGGGTGCTGGCGCGCGTTGGCGGCGATGTCGCCGACACGAGCCGCTTCGGCGACCTCGCGGGTCGCGTCGCTGAGCGGCGTTCGCCGTACATCGGGCGGGGCGCCGGCGGGACGCTTGAGCTGTTCGGCACGCGGCTCGTGGACGCCGCCGTCGGTGACGCCACCATCGTCGCGCTCGTCCGTTTCCGCGGCACACCGCCGGAGGCACCGGAGGCCTTCGCGCGACGCATCGAGGCCGCCTTGGGGATCATCGCGCTCGCGGCCGACGCGCGGCTCCACCGCGAGCTGGCGGGTGAGTTCCGAGCGGCCTTGGACACGGCGCGGACGGAGCACGCGCGGGCCATGGAGTCGCACCACGACGAGGTGACGGCCCTGCGGGACGCGCTCGAGCAGTCCCGCACGGAGTCGGAGCTGCGGTACACCTACGACCGCATCGTGCACCGGAGCACGGGGATGCGCGGCGTGCTGCGCGCGATCGACAAGGTGGCCGACAAGGACATCTCGGTGCTCGTGCTGGGCGAGTCCGGTGTCGGCTAGGAGCTATTGGCGCGCGCCATCCACAGCAACAGCACGCGCCGTGCGGGGCCGTTCGTAGCCGAGAACTGCGGCGCCGTCCCTCATGACCTGTTCGAGTCGGTCTTCTTCGGGCATGTCCGCGGCGCGTTCACGGGCGCGAACGCGCCGCAGAAGGGCCTGGTCGAGGCGGCCAAGGGCGGGACGCTCTTCCTCGACGAGGTGGGAGAGCTGCGCCCCGAGCATCAGGTCAAGCTCCTGCGCGTCCTCCAAGAGCGCCGGTTTCGCCCGGTGGGGAGTCCGCGCGAGCTGGACGCGGACTTTCGGCTCGTGTGCGCCACGAATCGGCATCTGCTCGACATGGTCAAGGCGGGCACGTTTCGCGAGGACTTGTATTACCGAGTGGCGGTCGTGACCATCGACGTCCCACCGCTGCGCGAGCGGCGCGAAGACATCGTCCCGATCGCCGAGCGCATCCTGGCCGACGTCGCGGAGCGCTCGGGCCGCACGGTGCGGCTCGCGCCGGCAGCGGCCGATCGGCTCATCGCCTGGGACTGGCCCGGCAACGTGCGCGAGCTCGACAACGAGCTGCTGCGTGCGAGCGTGCTCTGCGACGGGACCATCGAGCCCCGGCACCTCTCGTCGCACGTGCGCGCCGCCGGGAAGGCACCGCGTGGGCGAACGCTCGACCCGTCGGCGCTGTGGGACGGCGAGGCCGCGCTCAAAGACGTGCTCGACCGGGTCGAGCGACGCGTCATCGAGCTGGCCATGGAGCGGCATGGCGGGCGCAAATCGACGGTCGCGCGGCTACTCGACATCTCGCGACCGGGCCTCGATGCCAAGCTCGCGCGCTTCGAGATCGCCGTGCAACGCCGCCGGCGCGCCGTCAACGACGGGACCGGTACCGTGGCAGGGGACGCGTCGGACACCGACGGGGACGCTTGATGACACTTGCTCGATGCAAGGCAGGGAGTGACAGGTGAATCAACTCGAGTTCCAAAGACGCACGATGGCCCTCATCGGCATCTTGTGGCTTGCCGCGTGCGCCGGCACCAGCGTGCCAGTGGGCGGGGGGGCAGCGACCCAGACCGACACCGCGGTCGACGTGGGAGTCGACCTGGGGATCCCGCCGGTCGACACGCTGCCAACCGACCTCACCGCGCCACCGGAGCTGCCGCCAGCCGACAGCGTCGATACCGCCCCGACCGCGCCAGAGACCTCGTCGCCGATCGCTTGGACGCCCTTTAGCGCCACGGCGGGGAGCAACGCGCGCGGGGTCACATTGTCGACGGGGCGCATCGCGTGGGAGGAAGACGGCGTCATCCAGGTGCATGACCTGGCGACGAAGATGACCTGGACGGCGGTCGGCAAGTCCGAGCCGGGCGCGCATCGGGAGCCCGTGCTCGACAGCGATCGCCTCGTCTTCACCAACGACCGCACGGGCGACCGCGACCTGTGGGTGCTCGACCTCGCGACCAAGACCCTCAAGGCGCTCGTCGTCGCCCCGGGGGACCAGCTCGCGCCGAGCCTCGATCACGGCCTGCTCGCGTGGATCGACCGGCGGTCGGGCGCGCACGACGCGCTCGCCTCGGAGCTGTGGTCCATGGATCTGGACGTCGCGGGCGCCGCCGCGCGGCAGCTGACGAGCGACGCGGTCGAGCAGGCGTGGCCGCACGTGCGCGGCCGCCGCGTCGTGTTCACGGACTTCTCGAAGGACGTCGACAAGAAGCTCACGGGCCTCCCCGAGAGCCCCATCGATCACAACAGCGACAACGGCGACATCCTGGGCCTGGACGTGCCCATCGACGCAGCCAGCGCGGTGCCCAAGGCGTTCGTCATCACCGATGACCCGAACAAGCAGGCGCGCCCGGCCGTCGATGGCGATGCGGTCGCTTGGCTCGACTGGCGAGGCATCACGCCGGAGCCGAAGTACGCGCGCTTCAAGATCTACGCACGCGTCGGCGCGCAGGCGGAGCAGCTTCTCGGCGAGACCGGCTGGAACACCGCGGAGCTCTGGCGACGTCCCGCGATTCAGGGGAGCCGCGTGGCGTGGGTGATGGAGGCGACCGCCGCGGGGCTCTCCGGGCCGCACGCGGTCTATGTGGGGAACCTCACCACGCAGAAGCCTGCCAAGGCGGTCCCCGAGACGAGCGGGCTCCTGCTCGCCGTCGACCTGCGCGAGGACGCGCTCGCGTGGGCTGGCCCCGGGCACGTCGGCCTGCTTCCACTCACCGCCGTCCCGTCAGAATAGTCTTAACCTCCAGTCCTCCGGCCCCGATGACCGCCATGTCAGGTCGAAGGGGACACGGAAGGCCCACCGAGGCGCGACCAGGACGGCCGCGCGCGAGCCATGGACGGCTCGAAGACTCGACCACAACAGGAGGCACGGCGACCGTGAGGTCGGCACGGCGACGCCCTTGCGTCGACTGCTCTGGAACGCAGCTGCGTCCGGAACGGTCGAGGCACGCCCCGGGCAGAGCCGTGTCGGCCGTCGCGGTCACGTGCGACGACGACGCGGGGGTCGAGGATGAGCACGTTCGGTCGAGGGGCGGTCGCGGCGAGCTTGATGGGGCTGCTGAATTTGGGCTGCGAGGTCCTGAAGCACGGAGACGACGCCAAGGGCGCCGACGGCAAGGTGCTCGTCAAGATCACGGATACGGGTGCAAGTGATTCGGGCGCGGGTGCCAGTGAACCGGAAGCTGGATCGGGTGTCACCGAGGATGCGGGGGCCCTGAGCCCGCCCAAGGACTGCGAGGTCGACGCCCAGTGCGACGACGCGAGCCCCTGTACGACCGACTGGTGCATCGCGGGCACGTGCGTGCACTCGGCCGCGAACGACGGCGCGACCTGCGACGACGGCGACCTCTGCACGACGCTCGACGTCTGCGCCGCCGGGGTCTGCTCCGGGCAGGCCCCGATCACGTGCGTCGCGACCGACGCGTGTCACGTCGCCGGCACCTGTGAGTCGAGCACCGGCATCTGCACCGACCCGCCGGTCGACGACGGGACAGGCTGCAGCGACGGCAACCTCTGCACGCAGAAGGACACGTGTCAGAAGGGCACGTGTGTCGGCGCCGAGCCGGTGGTGTGCGTCGCGATGAATGACTGCCACGGCGTCGGCACGTGCGCGCCGCAGAGCGGGACGTGCACCGCGCCGCTCATCCCCAACGGGAGCGGCTGCTCGGACGGCAACCCATGCACCTCGAAGGACGTCTGCACCGATGGCACGTGCGCCGGCAGCGCGGAGCCCGAGGGCTCGCCGTGCGCGGCTGACGATGGCAACGCGTGCACCGTGGACCCGACGTGCGTCGGCGGGGCGTGCGGTGTCTTGGCGCCAGTGGACTGTGACGACGGCAACGCGTGTACGACCGACGGCTGCTTCCCCTCGACCGGCTGCGTGCATGCGCCCATCGCGTGCAGCGCCCCCGACGCGTGCCACGCCGCCGCGTGCTTTGCGACCGTGGGGTGCCTCGTCGTCGCGCTCGACTGCGGCGACGAGAACGCGTGCACCACCGACACGTGTGACCCGGCGACAGGCTGCCACTCGAGCGACGGGAGCTGCGACGACGAAGACGCCTGCACGACCGACACATGTGACGAAGAGCTCGGCTGCGCGCACGCCGCGCTCGCCTGCGACGACCAGAACGCCTGCACGACCGACGGCTGCGATGCGACGCTCGGGTGCACCCACGTCGCGCACGACGGCGCCTGCGACGACGCGAACGCCTGCACGCTGATGGACGTGTGCGTCGCGGGGAGCTGCACGGGCGGCCTCGTGCGTCCGTGCATGGACGGCAACGTTTGCACCGACGACGCCTGCGATCCGTTGCTCGGCTGCCTCAACCCACCGAACACCGCGTCATGCGAGGACGGCGATCTGTGCACCGTCGGCGAGCTCTGCCAGGACGGCGCGTGCGCCGGAGGCGGGCCTCGCGACTGCAACGACCAGAACGTCTGCACCGACGATGCCTGTGAGCCGAAGCTCGGCTGCGTTCACGACTACAATACCGCGCCCTGCGACGACGGCGACGCGTGCGCCGTGCTCGACGTGTGCACCAACGGCACCTGTCGCGGGCAGGAGCCGCGGGACTGCTCCGACGGCAACGCCTGCACCGCGGACGGCTGCGCGCCCAGCAGCGGCTGCGTGCACGTTTCCGCCGCGGGCCCATGCGACGACGGCGACGCGTGCACCCACGACGACGGCTGTACCGCGTCGGGCGACTGCGGCGGCGTGCCTGTGAGCTGCGACGACCAGAACCCCTGCACCGATGACGGCTGCGCGCCGGGGTCCGGCTGCACTCACGTCCTCAACGTGGCGCCGTGTGACGATGGCAGCGCCTGCACGACGACCGACGTGTGTGCGATCGGACAGTGCGTCGGTGGAGGAGTCGTCGCGTGCCCGGCAGAGGACGCGTGCAACGCGGCGGGGCTCTGTGACCCGAAGTCGGGGGCGTGCATCGTCACGCCAAAAGACGACGGCGTCTCCTGTGAGGACGGCAATGGGTGCACGGTGAGCGACCGCTGCGAGGGCGGCCTGTGCGTCGCCGGAGCACCCGTCGTGTGTCACGCGAGCGATGACTGTCACGTACCGGGGATGTGCAACCCGACGACGGGCGTCTGCACGAACCCGCAGCAGCCGCTCGGGACGCCCTGCCAGGACGGCGACGCGTGCACGAGCGACGACCGCTGCAAAGACGGCCTGTGCGTCGGCGGCATGCACGCGGTGTGTGCCGACGCCGCGTGCGGCCTCGGCGTCTGCGACCCGACGACCGGTGACTGTGGACTCACGCCCCGCCCCGATGGCGTGCTGTGCGATGACGACAACGCGTGCTCGCTCGCGGACTGGTGCGAGCAGGGCGGCTGCATCGGCCACGTCGAGAAGCCCTGCCCTGCCATGGACGCGTGCCACGTGAGCGGGACCTGCGAGCCGCTGACGGGCCTGTGTGATACGCCGGCGGCGAGCGACGGCACGGCCTGCGAAGACGGCAATGCCTGCACGCTCGTGGACACCTGCCTTGGCGGAGCGTGTGCGGGCACCGACCCCAAAGTCTGCGCCGACGGCGACGACTGCACCGATCCTGGGCCGTGCGAGCCCTTCACCGGGAAGTGCTTCGCGATCGCGCGGCCAGACGGGACGGTGTGCGATGACGGAGACCTCTGTACGACGCTCGATACCTGTCACGCGGGCGGCTGTAGCGGCGCCGCGCTCAAGCAGTGCGCGGACGGACCCTGCCAGACGTCGGTGTGCGATCCGCTCGTCGGCGTGTGCAGCGCCGTGGCCGTGAAGTCCGGAGAGACCTGCGACGACGGGGACGCCTGCACCGCGAGCACGGTGTGTGCAGACGGCCACTGCGCGGGCGGTGCCGCCGTCTCGTGCGACGATCAGAGCGCGTGTACGACCGACGCCTGCGACGCGCACGCCGGCTGTGTCCACGGACAGGTGAGCTGCGACGACCAGAACCCGTGCACGGCGGATTCCTGCGACCCGGCGACGGGCTGCGTGACGACGCCGCTCGTGGCGGCCTGCGACGACGGAGATGCGTGCACCGTCGACGACACCTGCCAGGCCGGTCAGTGCGCGGGTGCCCCGAAGGCCTGCCCCTCGGACGACGCGTGCCTCGTGGGCGGATTGTGCGATCCGGCGACGGGAGACTGCAAGTTCGCGCTGGCCGCGGACGGCACGAGCTGTAGCGATGGCAACGCGTGCACGCAGGTCGATCAGTGCCAGCACGGCACGTGCATCGGGACGACGCCGCTCGACTGCGGCGTGGCGCAGGCGTGTCACACCACGCCGCTCTGCGACCCGACCACGGGCCAGTGCGTCTCCGGAGTGCTCGCCGACGGCACGCCGTGCGACGACGCGGACGGCTGCACCTGGGGCGATCGGTGCGTGGCGGGGACGTGCGAAGACGGCGCGCTGGTGAGTGGCGTGGCGAGTTGCCTCGAGATCCTGAAGGCCAAGCCCAAGGGCCTGCCCAATGGCCTCTACACAGTCAACACCCCCAGCGGGCCGGCTACCGTCTACTGCGACATGGCCGGCGGCGGCTGGACGCTCGCCGGCTACGGAGCGAGCGCGACGTTGCCGGGGCCGCTCACGGCGACGGCCGGGCTCTTCGACGTGGCCCGCACCGGCGCCGCGGTCATCGACGCGCGCGCGCTCGTCAAGCAGAGCGCGCAGGTCGCCTACGCGTGGGCCTACGCCGGAGCGCCGAGCGGGGGCCTCGTGTCCTATGGTCGCGTCGTGCAGGCGAGCCTCCCTGCGCCCGAGTGCACGGGCCTCGACCCCAAGGTGGGACCGAAGTACGGCTTCTTCCCCTGGTGCACCGACTGCCCCGACGGCGCCGACACGTCCGAGTACGCCGAGGTCGCGCTCACGAGCGTCGGCCCGGAGGTGGCCCTGCCCGAGACGATGTACACTCGGCGTACGAGCCTGACCGCCTGCTTCGGGACCGCCTATGGCCTCGTGCAGAACGAGTCGCGGTCCAACGCGCAGGCCGACTGGAGCATCGACGCGCAGCCCTACACGGCCGTGTACTTGCGCATCGGGACGGCGCCGAACCTTGGGTGCACCGGGGTCGTCGAGGATCCCGGCGGTGGCGCCTGCGACGACGGGCTATGCACCGCGCCCGTGCTGCCGAGCACGATGGCGATCTGGTTCCGATGATGGGCGGCGGGTCGCATTGGCACTCCCGCCGCAGTCCCGCGATCTGGGCCACTGGCCACTGCTGGGTCCGGACGGCCCAAATCCGGGGGTGCGGGGGTCGTCCCCCGTATAGAAACCGACGAACTCGCCGCGGCAGCGACGCAGGAACGATGCGAGACGGGGATCTTGTTAAGTTGTGTACATCACTCATTCCAAGTTGCCCGAACCGACCGCTACGAGTGAACGGCGACGGTATCGCGGCATCGGGGACGGAAACGGGAACTTGACTTGGGGACTTGCGTCAGTATGGTGCCGCAACGCGGGGAGATCGCCCCGTCGTGTGGAGAGAGAACCGAATGCAACAGTGCCCGATGATCGCCGTCTCCCGTCCGTGCCCGACCGGCACGTGGGCCCGTTCGACCGTCTGACACCCGTTTCGAGCCAGCCCACCGCGCCGCGGTCGAGGCTGGCCCCTCCCAAGACCTCCTGGTCCAAGTCGAGCCTGCCTTCGCCCGCGCCGCCGTGGGTGCTGGAGGCACCATGAACGCAGTCTATACCAGCCCCGTCACTGCCAACGGCGACGTCCGAAGCGTCGCACGCGTCGCGTGGCCGCTCGTCGTCTCGATGCTTTCGTACACTGTAAACAGCGTTATCGACATTCTGTTCGTCTCGAGCCTCGGCATGGACGCCGTGGGCGCGGTCGGCCTCGCGATGACGGCCGGGTTCGCCATCACGTGCTTCGGCATCGGGCTCTTGAACGGCATCAAGGTGCTCACGGCGCAGGCCGTCGGAGCGGGCGACGACACGCGCGTCTCGCGCTTGCTGGAGCACGGACTCGTCGTCGCGCTGGCGCTCGGCCTCGTGACGATGCTGCTGCGCTTCGTGTCGAGCCCGCTGCTGGCGTTCATGAGCGGCGAGGCCGAGGTCGGCGCGCTCGCGGCCAGCTACTTCGAGACGCGGCTGCTGGGCGTCGTCCCGCTGTTCATCGGGGCGGCGAGCTTCGCCTGGCTCGAGGGTCAAGGGGACACGCGTGCGTCGATGCGCGTGCTCGTCGTTGCCAACGTGTTGAATGTGCTGCTCGACGTCGTGCTCATCTTCGGGCTCGGGCCCATCCCGGAGCTGGGCGTTCAGGGCGCCGCGGCGGCGTCGGCGCTGACACACACGTTTCAGGGCGTCGTCGGGCTGCTGCTCGTTGCCCGTCGCCGGCGAAAGATGCCCACGCCCATCACGCGCCCGGAGGCAGCGATGGCGAAAGAGGTACTGCACGTGGGCCTCCCCATGGGCGTCCAGTGGTCGCTCGAGGTCATGAGCTTCGCCTTGTTTGCGACCTTCATCTCGCACGCGGGGAAGGCGCACATCGCGGCGCACACGATCGCGGTGCGGCTGGTGAGCCTCAGCTTCCTTCCGGGTCACGCGCTCGGCGAAGCGGCCTGCATCCTCGTGGGCCAGGCGGTCGGCGCAGGCAACCCGGCGCTCGCACGGCGCGCGGTCCGCTCCGCGACGCGGCTCGCCGTCGGCGTCATGGGGGCGCTCGGGCTCGTGTTCCTGCTGGCCGGAGGGCCGATCCTCGGCCTGTTCAAGCCGAGCGCCGCGGTATTGGCGCTCGCCACGCAGCTCCTGGTCATCGCCGCGGCGTTCCAGGTGATCGACGCCATCGCCATCACACGCGCCGGCGCGCTCAACGGGACGGGCCAGACGCGACGGGTGATGCGGGTCAACGTGCTGTCTGCTTGGCTCATCCAGGCACCGGGCGGCTGGCTTGCCGCGATTGGCCTCGGCCTGGGCGCTCCAGGCGCGTGGGCCGTGCTCACGCTGCACCTCGCGATCGTGGCCGCGCTGCTCGGTCGCATGTGGTCGCGCACCTCGCGCACCTGGTAGTCCGACCGTGGCGGAGCCCAAGGCGGTCGCCAAGTCGGCCTCCGGTGTGAGGGAGCCGAGGAGTACTTCACCATCCGCACGCGCGGTGTGCGGCGACGGACGGCGGGGTGCCTCCAGCGGAGGCTCGGGCCGCATCGGCCCGCGCACGAGCATGGCGAGCACGGCGAGCGCGATCCGTTGACCGAAGCGAGCACTGCGTCGCACTCACCCGGGCGATGGACGGCCGGCGACGGCTGAGCAATCCCCACCGGCACCCGGCTCCGACGTCGCGACCACCATCTCGATCCCCGATTCCGCGGGCCGCGCACTGAGCGGCGCAGAGTCGAACCCGGTGAACCGAGGCCGCTGGGCGGGCCTCTCTGCTTGACGGCCGTCTCCTAACAGCCGCGGGCCGCATGACGCTGTCAGGTCAACGTGCGCGCCGCCGGAGGTTCTGAATTGCTCGCACTCGGGGACTTCCCCACAACGTCCGCTTTCGAGCGCCCGTGGACGGGGCGGAGCCGATGACCGGCCGTCTCGACAACGTCACCTTCGACCGCGGGACGCGATTCGAGTGGGAGGAGCCGTCATGCACGGCAAACGAGTCCTGCTAGTCGGCGTCGGGCTGTTCGTCGCGGGGTGTTCGGGGTGCCGATCCTACAGGGTCCCTCCGACAGAGCTCGCGGACCCCGTAGCCAGTCTCGGCGATGCCAAACTCGACGTGCCGCGGGGCGAGGCGAGTCCGTGGGTCGACGCCGCCGTTTCCACAACGATCGACGACGGTGGCCCGCTCCTGCTTGAGGACATTGAGCAGGACGCCGGGAACGACCCCGTCGACGCTGCAACGGACACGGTTGAAGTTCTCGACCTCGCCGCGCCCGACATCGGCGTCAGCGATCCCGGCGGGGACGTCTGGGTGTCGCCGTGGAAGGTCGGCACGCCGTGTCTGACCAAGGGCGAGAAGCACTGTCAGGCACCCAGCACGCAGGCCAGCGCGACTGCGGCATACGTCGAGTGTGACGGGCCGGAGGGCAGCCTCACATGGCACGATCGAAAGTGTACTAGCGCGCCCTACTTCAAGGCCGGACCCTGCGAAGACACATTGATAGACGTCGGCTGCCAGGAGCACGAGGGCCTGACCTTCTGCTGTGCGCACAACAAGCACCCGCCCTCTCGCGGGAAGCGGCCGAACATGGGGTTTTGCACGCAACTCGGTGTCTCGAAGTGCACGAGCACGTCGAGCCTGGACACGTGCGTCCTCAGGGAACACATCACGGATGCGGTGCTCGCCGAGCAGTTCCCCTGCTACGCCCAGCCTCTCGGAGGTTATTACACGTTCATCAATCAATGCAAGTTCATCGGCAAGAACGGCTGGGAGGGCAACTGCAAACCGGACCCGAATCCGGTCGGCCTCCCCAAGTGCCCGGGTCAGCCGTAGCTGCGCCACGGGCGACGGCAGCAACGAGCGGCGATTCGCGGCCGCGAACGCGAGTTCAGGCCGCGGCCATGCAACGCTGGCACCGACCTGGACGGCCGGACGACGAGCCTCGGCCCTGCGGAACCACCGGTCGAGGTCCGACCGGAGGTCGCTCTCGCGCCTTCGGCGTCGGCAGTGGACCCTCACGTCCGGCCGCGGCGCGGTCACCGCGCCTCGTGGCGTCCTCAACGGTCCCTCCAACGTTGACCAGCGACCGCTTTTCGAAGTAGAATCGCGGGCATGAGCGCGTTTGAAAAGGGCTCCGCCGATACCGCCAAGACGGCGACGACCGCCGAGGCGGCACCACCGAGCTCGTGGCGCCTCCAGCTCAAGAAGAGCCTCGCCGGCAGCGGCTTTCAGGCAGGTCAGGCGGCGCTTCAGTGCAAGGGCGGCGGTGCCACGGGAGCCGCCGCGGAGGCCGAAGCCGACGCGCCGGCAAAGAAGGTCTGAGCGTCGAACTCCTGGTGACGGGTTTCGGGGCGTTCGCGGGGGCCGACGGTCGCCGCGTCGAGCGCAATCCCTCGATCGCGTACGCCCACGCGATTGCGGCGCACCTCGCCGACGACCGCCGCGTCCGCGCGCTGGAGCTGCCGGTCGCGTTCAAGGACGGCCGCCTGGCGCTGCGCTCCGCGCTGACCTCGGGGCGTCTGCGGGCGTGGCTCGGCCTTGGCGTGGCGCTCTCGCGCCAATCCGTCGAGGTCGAGGCCATCGCGTTGAACGTGGCCCACGCGCTTGGCCCCGACGAAGCGGGCGAGCTCCTAGTGCACCAGACCCTGGTCGCTGGTGGACCTACCGCCGTCTGCGCGTCCGTCTCGCCGTCGGCTGCGGTCGACGTCCTGCGCCAGGCTGCGATCGACGCGCACGTGAGCCATCACGCGGGCACCTTCGTCTGTAACGCGGTCGCCTACGAGGCCTATCGCAGCGCGGCGCGCCGTGCGAGCGCGCGTGGCCCACTCGCGGCGCTGTTCGTCCACGTCCCGATGCCGGCGGACGGTCCCGAGCCCCAGGTCACAGCGGCCCTCGTCGCGCTGGCACGTTGGCTCGCGCCGGAGAGCCGGCCATGACCCATCGTCGTAGCCAGAGCCAGCTCCTGTGCTGGGTCGGCCTGCTCGTGCTGCTCCCGGCCCGCGAGAGCCAGGCGGACGCCAAGTGCTTCCAGTTCCCGCTCCAGGACCCCAACGGCTGGGGCTACAAGGTCACCCAGAACTATGCCGCGTACGGCGTTCAGGTCGCTGGGAAGTACCACACTGGCGTCGACATCGGCGTCGGCTGCGGCAAGGACGTCCGCGCGGTCGCCGACGGGGACGTGATCATCGCCGGCGTCAACGGCGGCTGGGGCAACGTGGTCCTCATCAAGCACAACGTCCCCGGCGAAGGAGCGCGCTACTCGCAATACGCCCACCTGTCGTCGATCGCGGTCGGCAAGAACGGCGTCAGCAAGGGTCAGGTCATCGGCAAGTCCGGCACGACGGGCAACTCCACCGGCTGCCACCTGCACTTTGAGATGAAGGTCAACGGGAACCTCGGTCCCGGCTACTCCCCGACCCATCCCGACAAGCTCGGCATGATCGACCCTGCGCCGTACATCAACAGTCACAAGGTCTGCGAGACCTGCGAGTGCTCGGGCGGGCAGAGCCAAAGCGACGGCTGCGGTCAATGCGGCAAGCGCACGCGCGGCTGCGACGGATGCAAGTGGGGCGGCTGGAGCGGCTGCAACAACGAGGGGCCCTGCTCGCCGGGCCAAGGGCAGAGCGAAGGCTGCGGCTTCTGCGGGACGCATTCGCGCACATGCACCGGCTCGTGCCAGTGGGGTGACTGGGGCGAGTGTCAGGGCCAAGGCGAGTGTGGCGCCGGCACGACCTCGCAGCTCCCGTGCGGCGAGTGCGGCTACAAGGAGCGGAGCTGCAGCGCGGAGTGCCACTGGGGCGAGTACGCCAAGTGCGTCTGGCTCGACCCCGAGGGCGGGACCAAGGCGTGCGGGACCGGCCTGCTGGGCCAGTGCGGTCCGGGGTATCTGAAGTGCCTGGCGGGGACCGTTGGCTGCGTGGGCACGCTCCAGACGCAGGCCGAGACGTGCGACGGCATCGACAACGACTGCGACGGCGCCCTCGACGAGGGCCTGCCCACGCTCGGGACCGTTTCGCCGGCGTGGGGAGCCGCGCTGCTGAGCTTCGACGCGCCCTCGACCATCGACGCGGACGCCACCGCGGTCGTCACGGCCAAGGCGAAGAACGTGGGCACCGAGACCTGGCCCGCGGGGCTCGTAGTCCTGCGCGCCGCGGGTCCGGCGGTGGAGAAGCCGTCGTGGCTGCGTGACGAAAGCTGGCCGGGCCTGTCGACGGCGGCGGTGCTCGGGATCCCGGTTCTGTCTGGAGAGACGGCCACGTTCTCGTTCACGATTCACGCGCCGAGCGACCTGAAGCTCGTGTGCCCAGGCTGCGCTCCCGAGGCCGGAGTGCCGCTGAATGAGACGTTCACGATCGTTCACACCGGTCGCGGCCCGTTCGCGTGCCCCGCGCCGTACGTCTCGCTCAAGACCACGCTCGTGGAACCGCCGCCTCCGGGCATCGACGGCGGAGAGCTGGCCTCGGGTCATGGCGAGGAGGGCCCCACGGCCGGCGACGACGTCGGCACCAACGGCGACGTGGGTCCAACAGTGTCGGCGGTGGCGAGTCCCGGAGACGCTCAGGGCGCTGATGTCGTGGAAGGTCGGTCGAGCCGCGGCGGGTCCCGCTCGGGGTGTGCACCGACCGTGCCTCCGCCATCGATCCTGTGGCTGTTCCTGCTCGGCGCCGCGATCGGGCGCCTACGGCGCGCCTGACAGGGGCCCAGCCGCGCGCACCAGACCACGCCAGAGACGCGCGCCGCCCAGGCGAGCGACGAGCGCGAGGGCCTCTCCGTGTGGCTCCGGACCACGGGCGACTGCCTCTGAATAGAGACTCTCGAAGTGCGCCGCAGCGCTCCGAACGTCGTGGTATCGCTCGACCCACCCATGGCCCCAATCGACGCGCGTCTGGAGCCCGGCCGGGTCCTCGAGCAAGGTCCTCAGCTCCGCGACGAGCGCGTCGGCTGCCCCGGGTCCAAAGCCGCGCCCGCTGAAGTTGTGGAACGCGAGGCGTCCGACACGCTCCGGTCCGACCATCCCGCCAAAGCCCGTCCGGCCGAGGCAGACGGCCGCGCGCCCGCTCGCCATGGCCTCCAACAGTGCGCGACCGACACCGACGACGACACGCGCGCCTCCGAGCACGGTCTGGACGTCCTCGACGTGCCCCAACCGCTCGAGCGGAGCGTCCCGCACCCGCTCCAGCGCAGTGCCATCACCGGCGATCGCGAACGAGACCCCGGAGGGCGCAAGCCGTCGCGCGGTCTCCGCGAAGACGAGGGCGAGGCGCGCGAGCGGGCCATCGAGGCGGGTCAGCAGCACGACTCGCGCACGCTCGGGCAACGGGGTCCGGGGGAACGCGGCGAGGTCGAGCCAGCTCGGGACGACGTGCGCGCCGTGCGGGTCGGCCCCGCGCGCGACGGCGTCGGCCAGGAGCCCGCCGGCAATGGCGCCCACGTGCCCGCCGCCAAAGCGCTCGCCCGGGGAGAGGGGGCCAAGCAGCGTGTGCAGGACCGGTCGATGCGCGAGGGCGCCCGCGAGCCGCGCCAGGAGGTGGCTGCCGAACTGAAACGTGTGCACTACGTCGGGCTTCTCGGCACGCAGCACGCGCACGAGGCGATGGACATTGTCAGGCCGCAGCTGCTGCAATCGCCCGTCGAGCGCATGAGTCGACGGCAGATGAAGCCAGCGCACCGACCGCGGGAGGGCGGCAACGAAGGGGCCCTCGGGGCTGGCGACGCATACCGCGACTCCGCGGGCGACGAGCGCGCCGAAAAGCTCCAGGAGCGAGCGCTGACTGCCTCCCCGGCAATGGCCGTAGGCCGAGAGCAGCAGGACCTTCACGGGACGGGTACGACCCACGGTCCCGCGAGGAACCACAGCTCGAAGCGCACGGGGCCATGGGTCTCCCCCAGCGCCCGGCGCACGACGTCCGTGTAGAGCCGCGCCTGCGCGCCGTAGCTGACGGCCGCGGCCCGTGCGTGGGCCTCGCTGGCGACGCGGTTCGTCTTGAAGTCGACGACGGTGACCCCGCCCTCCTCGATGAGCACGAGATCGATAGCGCCTGCCGACGCGTGCGCGGGGCTCGGCCCTCCGGCGAGGAAGGGCACCTCGTGAAGTCGATGCCGGGCTTGGGACACGCGCACGGCGAGCGGTGAGCCGAAGAGCCGCTGGAGCACCGCACGCGCCTCGGCGGTCAGGTCCTCGAGCGGGATGGGCGCGCCGTCCCAGCGCTCGAGCGCGGCGTGGACCTCGACGCCGAGGGCGATCGCGGCATCGCGCGACGCGACCCGGGCGACGGGGACCTCGTGGTCGTCGTGGGACCAGCGCATGAGCGCGGAGGCAGAGGTCACCGTGGGCTGCGCCTCGGTCTCCGCGAGCGCGGCGAGGTCCACGGGCGGCACGCGACCGACGAGCTCGGCCAGTCGCGGCAGGATGCTGGCCCGCTCGGGCTCGAGGCTCGTCGTCGGAAGCAGGTCGGCGGGGCCAAAGGGCACCCACGCGACTCCGGCGCTCGGCAGGAGGGCCTGCTTGATGAGGCCGACGAGGCCACGCTTCCCCTTCAGGTCACCCATGAGCGTCAAGGTGCGCTTGGCGCGGGTGCACGCCACGTACAAGAGGCGCACGGCCTCCGCCGCCTGAATGGTCGCCTCGTGGTCCTCGAGCTCGGAGATGCCGAAGGTCGCGACGTCCCCCAGGCGCATCGCCAGGCCGCCTGCCAGTCGCCGCACGACGACGTCGCCGTTGGGCCGGTTGGACTCCCACTCGACGCGCGGTACGAGGACATGGTCGTACTCGAGTCCCTTGGCCGCGTGGATCGTCATCACGCGCACGGCGTCGGTCGTCGCATCCGCCAGCGCGCTCTCGGCGCCCTCGATCTCGTCGACCAGGTTGGCCTCGGCGGTGGCGACGAAGGCCGCGGCGGAGCCGCCCGAGGCGACTGCGTCGCGAAAACGGCGCAGCACGGCCTCGACATTCTTGGCCTTGCGCTCGCCGAGGTAGGCCGCCGCGTACAGGGCCTCGTACGGGATGAGCGCGGCGGACTGCGTGAGGAAGGCGTCGAGATCGCCGGCGTAGAGCAGCGAGCGCAGCGTTTCGGTCGCCGCCACCAGCTCTCGCGCGACCGCGAGACCACCCCGGGCCGCGACCGCGTCGAGCGCAGCGGCGCGGCGCTCCGGCTCCAGGAACCCGGCCTGAACGAGCGCGACGAGGGTCGGGTCGGTGACCGCGCCGAGCGGCGAACGCAGGACACCGAGCCAAGCCAGTGGATCGGCCGTGTCCACGATGACGCGCAGCAGGTTGACGACGTCCAGAACTTCTTGGCGCCGGTAGAACTCCTTGTCGCCCGAGACGATGTTGGGGATCCCCGCGGCGTCCAGCGCCTGGACGATGCTCGCGGCGGCGGTCTGAACGCGTGACAGGATGGCAAAGCGGGACCAGCGACGGCGCGGGTCGGTTGTCGGATCGGCCGCGTCCAGCGCACAAATGCGTTGCACGAGGGCGAGCGCCTCGAGTTCTCGAGTGTCGTCGGCGCGACGGAGGCCGTCGGGGTCGGACAGGTCGAGCACGGTCACCGGCATGAGGCCTGGCAGCGGGGGCTGTACGGCGACCAGCGACTCGTAGGCGGGCTGCACGCTCGGGATCGGCGCGAAGAGGCGCCCAAACGCCGCGTCGAGCTCGGTGACGAGGGCCTCCTGGGTCCGAAAGCTGGAGCTGAGCACGAGCCGCGCGTCGAGGTCCGAGACGAAGCCGTCGTAGGCGGCCAGATCAGCGCGGCGGAACGAGTAGATGCTCTGCTTCGGGTCACCGACGACGAACAGGCGCGGCCCGTCGGCTGCGGCGCGGATGGCCGACAGCATTCGACACTGCACCGGGCTCGTGTCCTGGAACTCGTCGACCAGAAGCTGCCCGGTGCGTTCGGCGAGGTCGGCCGCGACGTCGGGAAGAGACTCGAGCAGGTCGGCGGCGTACCGCAGCAGATCGTCGAATGACAGGACACCCGCGCGACGCAGGTCCTGCGCCAGCTCCGCGGCGAGCGGCCCGAGCAGCTCGAAGGCGGCGCGCAGCGTGGCCGGATCGGCCCCTCGGAGCGCGCCGAGCCGGGGAATGACGGCGGCGACCCATACGGCGACGGCGGGCGCGTCGGTGAGCTTGGCGGCGACGGTGGTCGCGGGAAAGCCCTCCAGGTCTTCGAGCAGCTGGGTCACGGCGGCGCGGCCAGCGGCGCCGAGCACAGTCCAGGGGTCAGCGATCGTGGCGGCGAGATCGGCGCCAAGTCGCGTTCCCAGGAGCCGCGCGTGCTCGATGACTCGCGTCACCTTGCCCTGGCTGCGGGTCGGCACACGGGAGCAATCGGCGGACAACGCGCTCGCGAGCGCCGCCAGGTCTGCGACGAGCGCAGCGAGATCGGGCGGCTCGGTCTGACTGGGCCACGGCGGGCCACTCAGGCCGTCGTCGAGCCACGCCGCCAGAAGCGCCTCGGCGCGATCGGCACCGAGGCGACCCAGGACGCGCGCTGCGGGACCGGGCACGTCCGCGGCGACCTCGGCATCGAGGACGGCGCGCACCCGCTCGGTCACGGCGCAGCGCAGACGTCGCTCGCGCTGCTCGCCGTCCGAGTCGATCTCGAAGCCCGGATCGAGCCCCAGACGCAGCGCGTATCGGCGCAAAACAGTCGATGCAAAGGCGTGGATGGTCGAGACCTCGAGGCGATGCGCCTCGGCGAGCACGCCGCGCGCCCGTTCGGCCAGGCTCGCGAGGCCGGCGCTCCGTGCGATGCCGAGACCGACCTCGGTCACGTGACGCAGCTCGCGCTCGGGGAGTGCAGTCGCTTGGCCCGCGAGGTGGCGCAGCGAGCGGAGGATGCGCTCCTCCATCTCACCTGCGGCCTTCTCCGTGAAGGTGATGGCGAGCACGCTCTCGATCCAGCGGCTCGGACCAGCGTCGGGCCAGCGGCGCGGCGCTTCGCCGAGGACCCAGGCAAGGTAACGATCGACGAGCACCCGCGTCTTGCCGGTGCCAGCGCCTGCGGCCACGTCCAGATCCACGTCGAAGCGGCGCCAGGCCGCCTCGCGCGCCGCGGCGTCGGCGAGCGACGCGCTCACGCGTCGGCCTCCTCGCGCAACACGCCAGCCGCGGTGAGCGCACACAGCTCCCAGGCGGCGGCGTGTTCGGGCGATACGTCCGGCGTGAGCGCGGCGAGCCGCGCCGTGGCCGGATAGTGCTGTCGCGTACAGCTGGCGGTCACGTCGCACCACTCGCAGTGCTTCCCAGGAGTGCGGACGAAGGCGCCGTGGGCCAGCGCATCGCGAACGACGCGCGGCACGGCACGGAGACGCGGCTCCTGCTCCGCCCACTCGGCGGCGTCGACCGCGGTCTCAGTGACGGCCCCATCCGCCGACACCGCGTGATAGGTCGCTCCGGTCACGCGACCCGAGCGCCGCTCGGCGCCGAGCCAGAGGTAGAGCGCCGCCTGAAGGCGCTTGCCGTGCGCGATCTCGTCGACAATGGTCTGCTGCTTCTTGGGCTTGCCCGGCGGCGCACCGGTCTTGAGGTCCACCGCGATGATCTGGCTCCCGTCAGGCGAGGTGTCGAGGCGGTCGACCTTGGCGGTCACGGCGAGCGTAGTGCCATCGTCGAGCGTGAGCGACCCGGAGAGCAGCTCCTCGGCCGCTATGGGACGGAGGCGAAGGCGCTCCCAGCGCGCCCGGAGTGAGCCGACGAGCGCGGCGACCCGACCGTCGAGGTCCTCCCGCGCGAGGAACGCGCCGGCGATCCCCGCCTCAGCCTGAAGCCGCACGCGGGCGGCCTCAGTCGCGATGAGGGCGACGTCGGTCCACGTATCCTCGTCGTCGAGATCGGCGTCGCCCTCGACCAGCCAGCGGACGAGGCGTTCCTCGGCGGCATGCAGCGCGTTGCCGAGCGCGAGCGGCTCGGGCTCCGGCAGATCCGAGGCCGGCGCCTCTGGAGCCAGGCGCAACACGCGCGCGACGAGGTGGCGCCACGGACAGCGCACGAATGACTCGAGCTGAGTCGCCGCCAACGGGCGGTCGAGGACGCCGAGGCCCGCGGCGACGTCGCCCAGGAGGCCATCCGTCGCGTTGAGGCCCTCCAGGGCATCGCGCAGCGCGGCGTGCGCGAGGCGGTCGGTCACTCGGCGCGCCGTGGATGTGCCCAGCACCGCCAGCGCCTCGTGGATTGCGTTGGCGCGGCCTGCGGCGGCGGTGAGGCCGACGAGCTGCAGATCGGCCACGCGAAGCGCCGCCGCGTCACCTGCCTCGACGAGCGGGTGCAGCACGTCGAGCCGACGGCGCGGAACGACGACGTGGTCGGGCACGCAAGGCAGGGCGTCCAGCAGCGGACTCGCGCTCACGACCTTGCCGTCCTCGTCCGATCGCCGCCAGGAGACCGTCAGGCTGGCGCGCGCGCTCCCGGCCGCGAGCGAGAGCAGGAACGGCTCTTCGGCGTGGCCCCGAGACTTGAGCGGCAGCGCGGTGAGCCCGAGTTCCCGGCGGAGGCTGCCGCGCACGGAATCCGAGAGCAGCGGATCCTCGGAGACCAGCCGCGGCCATCGCCGGCGCTCGAGGCCGACCAGAAAGACGTGACTGAAGGCCATGCCACGTGCGGCCATCGCGTCGAGCACGAGGACGCCTTGGCCGAACCGGGGCGGCTCCCGCAAGTCCGCCAGACCGCCCAAGGTCTCGACGAAGGCGCGACGGGTGACCTCCAGGCCGCGCGTGACCTCGAGCAGCTCTGCGTCGGCGGCCTCGCGCAGCGCCAGGGCCGTCGCGGGCGAGAGCAACGCGTTCGCACACGCCGTCAGCTGAGCGAGGTGGCTCTCGACCGTGGCACGCTCCGGCCAGCGCTCAAGGGTGGCTCGGGCGGCGTCGAGGGCGTCGACGAGGTCGTTCGGGAGCGCGACGGGCACCACGGCGCCGTCTCGCAGCGACTGCTGGGTCAGGCGGGCCCAGTCCTCACGGGTCGCGGTCGGCTGAGATCGAAGCGCAGTGGCGAGCGTCCGGTGCCAGGCCGCGAGCTCCGGACGGGCGCGCAGCACGTCGAGCAGCAGGTCGCGGTCGAGGCCGTCGCGTGCCAGGGCCAGCACCTGTCCCACGGCACGGCTCGGCCCGTGTGTCGCGGCGGGACTCGTACGCACACTGGCCACAGGGACGCCATATGCCCTCAAGACGTCCAAGTGCGGCAGATAGGGCTCGAGCGTGCGCGCGATGACGGCCACGTCGTGCCACGGCACACTCGCGCCCTGAGCTGCGGCCCAGCGCGCGATGCGACGAGCGACCTCGGTCAGCTCCGCGCGCTCACCGGAGGCGTCGAACGTGCGCGCCGAAAGCGGCAGATGGGCCGGCGAGAGCTCGGTGACCCGCGGTGTGAGCAGCGCGAGCAGGGCCTCGAAGCCCTCGGTCACAAAGCGCGCGCCGGGGTCTCCGGCGAGCAGCGATGGATAGTAGACGCGGGTTGAAGCGGACCGCGCCACGGCGTGAAGGAGCTCGAGCACGCCGCCGGTCGCGTCGTAGAGCCCGTGGACGAAGACGGCGTCCGTGTCGAGGCGCGCCGCACCGGACCGCAGGCGCTCGGCGGCGGCGACCAGGACCGCGCCGCGCGTCGACGCTCCGAGCGCCTCGAGGCGGGCCTGAACGCCCTGAAACGCCGTGATGACATCGAGCAGCCGCTCGTCCTCGCGGCCGCGCGCCAGGTCGGCGATGGCCTCGGCATGGGCGGGCTCGACCCCCGCGTCCGCGAGGTCTCGAAACGTCGCATGCAGCAGGGACCCGGCGTGGGCAAAGCCGTCGAGCCAGGTGGGCGCGGGCGTCGCCGCGACGCAGAGCCGCTCGGTCGTGGGCGTGGCCAGCGAGGAGAGCAGCTCCGGGCCCACCAGGCGGGGCACGAGGCCAAAGATCGTGAGCACCTCCACGCCGAGCCACGCACCGGTGCCGAGACGCCGGCCGAGCTCTCCGACGAGCCACGTGCGCAGCGTGCCGCTCGGGACCAGGACGAGCGTTCGCCCGAACGGCGCCGAGCGGACGTGCGACGTGAGGTCTGCGACCAGGGCCTCCAAGAGGTCCGGTGCCGACGGCGCGCGGATGACGATGGGCGGCCCGTGCATCGCCCTAGTAGGTCTTGCAGCAGCGGACTCCGATGGACGGCCCGGAGTTCTGAGGGAGCAGTGACGTCCGGCGGGAGGTGCGAAGCTCGGACGATAGGCGGTCGAGGTCTCCGCCCCGCAGGAGCTTGCTCTGCCCGAAGCCCGGTCCCTTGGGCGCGGACGCAGGAGAGATCCCGTAGTAGGTGGCGCTGTACCAGTCTGAGACCCACTCGCGGACGTTGCCGGCGAGGTCGTAGACCCCATACGGGCTGACACCGTCATCAATCAGGCCCACGGGCCAGGTCGTGCCCAGACCGCACCCGGGCTTGATGCCCTCGAGCATGACGGCGTAGGCGCACGTGGCGGTCACGTTGCCCCACGGCCAGAGCCGTCCGTCGGTGCCGCGCGCGGCCTTCTCCCACTCCGCCTCGGTGCACAGGCGCTTTCCCTGCCAGGTGCAGAACGCGGAGGCCTGACCCCAGTCGACGCAGTTGACCGGGTGGTCGACGTACTTCCCGTCGCCGTAGAGGCACCCGCCGACGGCGCCGCTGGGCGCAGTGCAGGCCGCCGCGGCGACACACTGAGCGTAGGCGCCGTTGGTGACCTCGCGCAGGTCGATCTCATAGGCCGGCAGCGTAACCAGGTGATACGGGCTCTCGTCGGCGGCGCACTGCGTGTCGAGCGGCGCGTTGCAGCCCATGTTGAAGCTCCCCGACGGCACGAGGCCCATGCCAGGCGTCTTGGCCCCTTCACATTGCCCCGAAGCGACGGCGCACTCCTCCAGAGCCGAGCAGGTCCCGCACGAGCCACCGCACGCGTCGGGGCCGCACTTCTTACCGGTGCAGCTCGGCAAGCAGCAGACGCCGCCAACGCACGTGCCACCGGAACACGCGCCCGAGACCGCGACGTGCCCGCAGCCGCTGCCCGGCGTGCACTCATCTTTGGTGCACGGGTTCTGATCGTCGCACGTGGGCTGCCCATCCCCGACGCAGACGCCGCCCTTGCACGCGTCGTTGACGGTGCAGTCATTCTTGTCGGTGCACGCGCCGCCATCTTTGGGTGTGTGCGTGCAGCCGGACTTTGGATCACAGCCATCGAGCGTGCACGGCGTGCCGTCCTCGCAGCTTGCGCCGCCACCGCCGATGCAGGCGCCGCCGGCGCAGCTGTCGTTCACCGTGCATGGATTTCCATCTTCGCACGGACCGGTGCCGGCGACGTGCGTGCAGCCTGTGGCAGGGACGCAGTCGTCGACCGTGCACGCGACGCCATCGCCGCAATCGCGTGGCACGCCCCCCTGGCATGCGCCCGCGGTGCACGCGTCGCTCACGGTGCACGCGTTGCCGTCATCGCAGACACCGACGGCCGCCCAATGCACGCAACCGGTGCCGGTCTGGCACGTGTCGGTCGTGCACGGGTTCTGATCGTCGCAGCTCGTGGGCGATCCGGTGCACTTGCCGGTCTGGCAGGTGTCCCCCGTGGTGCAGACGTCGCCGTCGTTGCAGGTCGCCGGAGCGGGCGTCGACGCGCAGCCGGTTGCCGTGGCGCAGGTGTCCGCCGTGCACGGGTTCTGATCGTCGCAGCTCACCGACGCGCCGAGACAGGCGCCCGCGGTGCACACGTCGGTCGTGGTGCAGGCGTTCTGGTCGTTGCACGGCGTCCCCGACTCGCCCAGCGCGCAGTCCGTCAGCACCACCGGGTTGCTCGCGACCGTGGCCCCGATGGACTCGGGATCGGCGGGCGTGATGCGGCACGCGATGGTGGCACCAACGCCGACGGCGTGAGCCTCCGGGACGAGCTCGCTCGTGCCAATCCCCGGCAGCACCTGGCCGTTGACGGTCCAGGTCACCGTGGTCGTGACGACGTCTGCGTCGAGGTCCGTCAGGCCCTGCGGCGCGCACGTGAACGTGTTCGACGGCGTGCCACCCGACGGCGTGAGCAGCGCCTTGGTCAACGACGGCGGCGTGTTGAGCACGGTGACTGGGGCCGAGCTCATCGACGGGCCGGCAAGCTTGCCGTCGTTGGGCGTAGCCCGACAGACGACGACGTCGTGGTGCCCGGTCGCCTCGGCCGGCAAGACGGGCCCCGTCGCTCCCGCGATGGGCACGAGCCCGCCCTGCGCCTCGAGGCGGAGCCAGGTGTAGGTGAGCGCCGTCGGATCGCCCTCCGGATCGCTGGCCGTGGCCGAGCAAACGAGATCGTCGGTCGTGTCGGGGGCGTCGGGCGCGACCAGGACGGCGGTCACCTTGGGCGGAGCGTCGGCCAACAGCGCGGCGTTGGCGCTGGCCTTGCCCTGCCCTGCCCCTTCGGCGTCGTGCGGGGTAGCCTCGCAGCGCAGCAGCGCGCCGTCGCTCTCGAAGGCGACCTGCGTGAGCGTGTTCCCGATCGCCCCAGGGATCACCTGGCCGTTGAGCCGCCAGACCGTGCTCCAGGTCAGCGTGTCGCCGTCGGCGTCGGTCGCCTCGGCGACGCACGTAAACGTCGTGACCTGGTTCCCGACGGGCGGGACGACAGACACCGCGGTCGCCACCGGCGGCGTGTTGGCGATGCTGAGCACGTTCGACTGGATCGGGCTGCCAAAGGCCAGGCCGTCGCTCGGCGTGGCCACGCACACGACGACGTCGCCCTTCTGCACGCTGCCCGTCGCGAGCGTGGGCCCCGTCGCGGCCGGGAGGAGCGCGCCATTGCGGTACCACGCATAGGCTTGTCCAGGGACGTCGCACCCGTCTTCATCGAGGAAGCCCTCGGCAGCGCAGCTGAGCTGAGAGGCCGACGTCGCGGGCGCAGGCTGGCCCACGAGGGTGACGCCCCCGAGCGACGGCGCCGCGTTCGTGACGACGACGACGTCCGCCTCGACTGTCTTTCCCGCGACGCCCGCGGCGGTGGGAGTCGCCGTGCAGCCAATCACATCGTCGGGTTGTGGCGCGTTGATTGTCGCCGCAGGCAGCCCGTTGATGGTCCACGACGTGGCGACGGCGACGGCCTCACCATCGGCGTCGCTCGCCTTGGCCAGACACGCGAACGGCGCGCAGTGGTCGCCCGTGCTCGGCGCGATGACGACCGAGTCCACGGTGGGCGGGAGATCCGCCACGGTCACGCACGTCTTGGCGTCCGAGGTCGCGCTCGCGCTGCCGTCATTGGCGCTGACGGTGCAACAGACCGTGTCGCCTTTGGTGTGCGCCTCCGTGAGCGTGCAGCCGTTGCCGATGACCACCGCACCGTCGATGAACCAGGCGCACGCAGTCGACAGCGCGTCGCCGTCCGGATCGCTCACGGGCGCCGCGCACGAGAGCGTCGCGAGCCGCGTCACGGCGCCGCCGCCGAGCGCCGTCACCGCCGAGCCGCCAACGACGGGGGTCTGGTTGGGCACGAGACACGGCAGCGAGCCCATCGCGGCGCCCGAGACGCCCTCGGAGTCGATGGGCGTCGCGCAGCAGAACACGCTCGTGCCCTTGGGAGGCACGACGGCGAGCACGTCGCCCACCGTACCGCTCTTTGGTGGACCGGCGGCTGCGAACGGCGCAGCGGTGTCGCACGTGCCCGGCCCGCTGCGCCACGAGAACCGGAACTGCGGCACCTCGCCATCGGGATCGGTGCCCGTCGCCGTGCAGCGCAGAGGCTCTCCGGGCGCGGGGCACGGCAGGCTCACAAACGTCGCGACCGGCGGTGAGTCCAGGATCGCCACGCTGGCGGACTCGACGGGCGCCCCGAGCGAGGTGCCATCGGACGGCGTCACGCGGCAGGTCACGCTGTCGTGCGGTGCAAAGCCGCTGGAGAGCGTGTCGGACTTCGCGTTGGGCAGGGGCACCGCGTTGACGGTCCACGTGATGACCGGGACGCGCGGATCGCCGTCATCGGGGTCGACCCACGCGCCGTCGGGCACGAGGCAGCTCAACGTCTGGCCCACCGTGGCCGCTGACGGGAGCAGCGTGACGTGGCTCAGGACGGGCACCGTGTTTTTGATCGTGACCGTGGTCTTCACGTCGGCGCAGCCGGGCAGACCGGGCGAGGCGACGACCTCGAAGACCTGGCCCTTTTGAGTCTTGCTCGGCGAGAGCACCGTACCGTGCGCGACCTCCGTGCGCTGACCGGTGGGCTCGATGAGCAGCCAGGTGAGGCTCGCGCTCGTGGTCCCGGTGACCGCGGCGATGAGGGTGTCCGCGGTCCCCGGCGAGGCCGGCTCGACCACGACGGCGAGTGCCGGACAGCTCGCGCCGGTGTCTTGGAGGTCCGGCCCACGCCCATCAGCGGTGTCGGTGGTTTGGGCCCAGCCGCTGTCGACAACTGGCTGAACCGCGTCCTCCGAAGCGGTGGAGCAGCCCGCAAGCACGACCAGGACTGCCAGGAGGCGGGCCATCGGCTCAGTATACGGACCTGGCCCGAACGCGTTCAGCCCTGATCCCAGAGCCGCGTCGAGAAGTACCGCTCCCCGATGTCGTTCAGGACGGTCACCACGACGCCCTTCTGGATCTCGCGCGCGACGCGCACGGCGCAGTCGAGGTAGGCGCCCGACGACTGGCCCACGAAGAGCCCATGGGCCGCGAGCTTCTGGTTGGCCTCCCACGCGTGATCCGGGTCCGAGTCCCAGCGACGATCGATGACGCTCTCGTCGAGGATCTCCGGCACGATGTCGTGCTCGCTGCCGAGCGGCTTGAGCCCCTCCACCCCGGGGAACGGGTCCGGGATCACGCAGTGGACCTCAATCTTCGAGTCGAGCTCCTTGAGTCGCCGCCCGATGCCCGTGATCGTGCCGCCCGTGCCGACGCCCGCGACGAAGTGGGTCACCCGACCGGCGAGCGCCTCCCAGATCTCCAACGCCGTGCCGTCGTAGTGGGCGCGCCAGTTCCCTGCGTTTCCGTACTGATTGCAGTAGAAATAGCCCTCGGGGTCCTGCGCCTTGACGCGCTTGACGTGCCGCAGCGCCTCGTCGTAGCCCAGCTGCGCGTCGGTGAAGATGGTCTTGGCTCCATGGGCCCACAGCCGCTTCTTACGCTCGGTGCTCGCATTGTCCGGGATGACGATGTGCACCGGGTGGCCGATGACCTTACCAATCAAGGCGTACGCGATGCCCGCGTTGCCCGACGATGAGTCGAGGATGGTCATCCCCGGCCGAAGCCTCCCGTCCTCTCGAGCCTCGGCGAGCATGCGCAGCACCGGCCGATCCTTGAGCGAGCCACCCGGGTTGAAGGCCTCCATCTTGGCGTAGATCGCGACGTTCGGTAGCTCGTCCTTCCACGCATCGATACGGACGAGCGGCGTGTTGCCGATGAGGCCGAGCGACGGGTACTGCTCGACGAGCTTCTGGACTGCGGGGTGAGAGGCTGGCACGGCGTGGCTCCTACACGTGGCGCTTGATGAGCGCGGGGTCGCGCGTCTCGAGGATGACCGTGCCACAGACACGGCAGGTGAACTTCAGCGAAATAGGCGCCCAGCTCACGCCGAAGAGGTTCCAGAACCAGCCCTTCTTGTCGTAGACCGGGTCGGGCGAAACCATGTGGTGGTCCCACGCGAAGCCGCACTGGCAGCGCGCGCCCGCCTCCTGCGCCTGTGCAACGGGCTGGCTCATGCGAAGGGGCCGTCCTTGAACTCGTGCCCGTCGTGGGTCCAGAGCCGCTCCTTGTTCTCGATGCGCGTGCGCACGTGCACCGGCCGACCCCAGACCTGCTGCACGTTCCGGAGCGTGTCGCGCCCGTATCGCGCGTCGAGGTCCACGCCGTCGTGCCGGTGATAGAGGAGGAGCTCGCCGCGGTTCTTGAAGTTTCCGTCCTCGACGTAGATGTACGGCTGCCCGAAGTTGGTCAGCTGCGCGAGCAGCTTCTTCTTGATGTCCTTGAAGTCCTTGGAGAAGATCTCGAACGACGCGCGCTTCTTGTTGTACTCGTAGGTGAACAGCTTCTGCCGCCAGCAGAACTCCGGGGTAAGGAACTCGTCGAGGAAGGTGACGTCGTTATAGATGCGACGGACCTGGAAGATCTTCTCACGCCCAAGCCCCAGCCCGCGATCCCAGTGCGCCTTCTCGTCGAGGTCCTCGCACTCGTCGTATTCCTTGCCGAAGCGGCCGCGGTTCCACCGATCCTCGATGTCACGGAAGAGCTCGAGCCCAATCTTGTACGGGTTGATGCCGCCGGGCGAAACCGCGGTGGTCGCCGAGTGGTGATCGGCGAAGTCGATGATCTCAGACGCATCCAGGATGTTGCGCGTCATGATCATCGAGTGCCAGAAGCTGGCCCAGCCCTCGTTCATGATCTTGGTCATGCCCTGCGGCGCGAAGTAGTGCGCCTCGTTCTTTACGATGTCCAGGATGTCCCGCTGCCACTTGTCGAGCGGCGCATGCTCGGCGAGGAACCCCAGGACGTCGAGCGTGGCGTCGGTCGGGAAGCGCTTGGCCTTGTCCCGCGTCTCGGCCTCCAGCCGCTCGCGCTCCTTCTGGATGACCTCATCTGGGTTGATGTAGCGGTCGAGGTACGACTTGCGCGCCACGAGCCGCGCGGGCTCGGGCGGGATGGCCTCGCCCTCCGCGTTGAGCTCCGGTGGACGCGAGCGCCGGATGTAGGGCGACATCCGGTCGATGAGGTTCTCGAGCGACAGGCACACGTCGAGCCAGTCCTCGACGACGTCGTGCCCGTGCCGGTCCACATACCGCCGGACACGCGCGCCGTGGTTGGCCATCTCGTCCATCATCTTGCGGTTGGTCGGCGCGAACCACTGGTTATGCTTGAAGAAGTCGCAGTGGCCGAAGACGTGGGCCATGACCATCTTCTGGTCGACGAGCGAGTTGCCCTCGAGCAAGTACGCGTAGCAGGGGTCGTTGTTGATGACGAGCTCGTAGATCTTGTGCAGGCCATACGAGTAGGACTTGGCCATCCGCTCGTACTCCATGCCGAAGCGCCAGTGCGGGTAGCGCACCGGGAAGCCGCCGAACGAGGCGACCTCGTTCATGCGGTCGTAGTCGACCATCTCGAAGACCGTGTCGAAGAGGTCGAGCCCGTACGAGCGCGCGACGGCCTCGATGCGTGACTGCCATTCGCGGAGGTAGATCGGGAGCGTCATCGGGCGGCAGGCTAGCGCGCCAGGCGCGGCGGAGCAAGGATCGCGTCTCAGTCCTCGAGCAGGTTCAGGCTCGTGCGAAACGTGCGGTTTCGATGCGTCCCCGAGAGCGGCACGGCCGGGCCGCCACCCGCGCACGGGGCGGGGAGCCAGTAGATGGGCCCAAAGTGCGTCGCCACGTACACGTCGCCGTTCTTGGCCCCCGCGACGCGCGCTACCGCGCCAGGGACGTCGGCAGACTGGCAGACCGTAGCGCCATCGGAGGTGAGCACCCGCACGTGCCCCTTTGGCTTGATGCTCGGATGGAGCACCGCCACGAGGATCTGGCCGTTGGCGCCCCGTCGAACGTCCATCGGAAGGAGCGGCTTGGCGAGGGGCTCCTTCATGAACGGAACCGGCGGCTTCTGGTTCGCCTTGTTCGCCGGCGTCGTGAGCTCGACCCGGTCGAGCTGTGCGGGGCCCCCGCTCTTTTGGTAGAGGACGGCCACGTTCTGAGCGTCGAGCGCCGCGATGGCGTGACCC
>SXGT01654496.1_pt1 | contig 34138 bp, 20 predicted proteins | sample 3176221 | NCBI WGS metagenome assembly SXGT01 (sample SAMN11356862, study PRJNA531348) | freshwater metagenome | isolation source: freshwater sample F1-120 | place: China: Fuxian Lake, Yuxi | collected 2017-12-25 | reverse complement strand
TATAAATGATATTGATAATATAATAGATAATACATTAAATATTGTATTTTCTAAGTGGGTGATTAACGATAAAAAAAGTGATAATTTAATAGATGTTAAGAAATTAATAGTAGAACAAAATTTAGTAAAATATCAAAAAGATATTAATAATACAATGGAATTATTATTTACATTAATATCACAGGAAGAAATTAAAAAAATGGTTAATAAGGATACAAATATTTTTTTGTTAAATAATGTAATTAAAAAGTATGTTGGATATTTTATATTCTTATTTATTGGCGTATTTTCTAAATCTAAAATTGAAACATTTAATAATAATCTTGTAGAATATAGCAGAAATCAAACTAATTATTCAATTACAATTACTGATTTTTTTAATTCTGATAGCAATTCTAAAATAATTAAATTAATTAGTTTTATTAGAGATATATTTGATTTTTTTAATAAGTTAATTGTTATTGAAAAGAAGAAGATAAATATTACAAATTCTATTAGCAGAATTAGTGTAAATAATATTATAAAACCAACTAAAAAGGAGAAGGAGGGGATTAAGGGGAAGGTGGTGGAGGGGACAGAGGTGGGGAAGGTGGAAGGGAAAGAGGGGAAGGTGGAAGAAGCATTTAATGATAATGTAAATGAATTACTTTTAAATTATAATGATGAATTTATTAAATTTATTAAATCATTTACCACAACTGCTTTATTAAATATTAAGGAGTTATATACTAAAACTTATGTAGATACAAAGGATGCATTACAGCAACATATTTTTGTGTTTAAACTTATAAAAATTTTAATATTCAAAGGTCCTTATTTATATAATACTGAACGAACAGATATATTTAATAAGATTGATTTAAGTGAAACAAGTAATGGTGAATATATCTACATTGATATTGTAGTACCACAGACAAACTTTATAGATTTTAATACAATTGAAACAATATTAGATCCAGAAGAATTAAATACAGATATTCCTGAAATAGTAAATAATCTTCTTAACGAGGACTTTAGTAATGATTTAGATGAAAAAAGAAAATATTTCATAGATACTGACCATAAAATCCAAAAATTATTTGATACGGGAATTATAATACCAATTGTTGATGACTTTTTACTTTACAATAGGGATAATGAGAAATATGTTAAAAGTGATAGTAGTAAAATTACGAATAAGGATGATGAATATAAAAAAAATAAAGAGGATACTAAAATTAAGTTTATTATAAATAAAATTAGTTCAACGAGTGATTATTACAAGAATGAAAAGGAGATTAAACAATTATTTTATACACCATTACAAAATCGTAATGCAATATTAGTAAATAATATAGAAGATGTTAAGATAATTAATAAATTAAGTAATTTAACAAAAGGTAATAATAAAAATTTGGATTTATTAACAGATTTAAAAAATTACAAGTCATATCCATATGTATCATTTAGAGATTTTGAAAAAGTTGGATTTAGGTTTTTTGGTGATAAAACAACTGTATCATATAGAAATATTAATTTTAATAAAAAAACTTCACAAATATTGGAAACACGTATTATAAATGATGTTAGTAATATTAATATTATTGGATTTGCTATAGTAAATGCAAAAGATACTCCTGAATGTTTAAATGTAAATGATTTTATTGATATAAATACAACAACAAATAATGATGATAGTAATTTAGTAAATATTGTAACATCATTAATTGAAGACAAGTTAAGAAGCAAATTAGATAAATCATATAAATCAATGATAGAAAAGAACTATTATCTATTATTTGATTCAAAAAATATGGATATTAACATACCAAATTATAATACAGGTTCATCAATAAGTAAAAATGATATTTCTAAAACATTTATGGCATATTTGTATGATAACATGATAGAAAATGTTATTAATATATTTAAAAAAGATATAAGAAAAGAGAATAATTATTTATATAACAATTTTAAAAAGTTAGATTATATAAAAAATAAATATCCAGATATATCTAACAAGTTATATACCGATAGTATAAATGATATTGATAATATTATATATCATGATAAACTTGTAAAAGATGATGATATATATGATTATAATGAAGATATATTTTTAGGTTTATATGGTAATGTGCATAAATTACCAATAGCACCGTTAAAAATAAAACCATTAATTCCGCGTATTATAATTAATGATATTGATTTTAAGGTTGATTCTAATGTTGATTCTAAGAGCAATAAAGAGGAATATATTGATTTAAATGAGAATATAAATGATAATGTTAACGAATATGTTAATGCAGTATGTCAACATATTATATCATTAGATAAAATAACTGAAATTAAAAAATATAATGAAACACTTTATTCACGTTTAATATATGAATATACACAACAATATGTTGAAATGGATCCCAATCAAAATTATATATGCAAGAGTTGTAAATCAGATATTAATATTAGGAGATATATCATTGATGGCGCATTTGATAATGCAACACAGCAATTTATACCATTAACAATTTCTATAACATCATATATTGAAGATTTACCCGAATATGATAAATATAAGATAGCAATTAAAAGTATTGATAAAATTATAGATAGAATTGGTTCAATTATAAATTTTACAGGGATAACGGGTATAATATATTCATCAAAAAGTAGAAGAAGATTATTAATAAAAGATGTTATAGAACTTGTTTTAAATAATAATAAAAATTTAGAACAATATATGCCAATAAGAGATAAACTACTAAAAGATTATGGTTTAAGTAAAGAAAAAAGTAAATTATTTAAATTTACATTGGATAATGATATTTTTATATATTCAAGCAAGGATAAAGATAAGAGTATTTTTAAAATAACCAAATACAATAATGTTATATCCTATATATCAATAATAATAATATTAGAATTAACTGATTCGCAAGTATTAACCTTTAAAAATGATAAAATTTGCAGTTATCTTATTTACAAAAAAATAGGATATACATTATTTGATGGTATTAATATAATTGTTAATAAAAACTTTGATTTAAAACCAATAAGTGAATACCCTGTTATTTGTTATGTAATATATATTATCAGTTGTTCTTTTTGCAAATATAATATTTGGGGTGATTTAAATAGGAGTGATGAAGATAGTAAGAAATTTGATTTAAATATGCAAAAAAATATTATTCATACTATAATTGAATTGTTAAATACTATTATTAAAATTGACATTGAAACAAGTAAAAAGAATAAAGTGTATATTTATGATATTTTAATTAATAAATATTTTCGTAAACTTGAATTGTTTAAAAACAAAGATGTTATTAATAGATTAGATATATTATATGCTTCCACAACATTAAGTACTAAAGATAGTATTGTAATTAGCACAACAACTAAATTTGATATTGAACCTAATAATGTTATAGATAATAAATATGTATTTGATAATTTGTATTATGCTAATAAGAAATATGAATATAAGCGTTATATAATGCCTAAACCTGATGAAAAACTTATTGCAATTAATAGTATTAATAATTTAACTAGTTGTGATAATGGAAATTTTCATAAATTTAAAATGGATGGATTAACACTTAAATGTTCTGTATGTAATGTAGTAGCAGATTTAAAAGCATTAAATAATAAAAAAACACCAGAAATATATAAAAATTCTGTAATATTATATTTACAAAAATTATCTAAAAAATATTGTAAAAATGGTAAAATACATATTTTTAATTATGACGATAAACATCAATTTAAATGTCATAATTGTTCATATGTTAAAGATACTGATAGCATTTTAAATGAAAAAGCACTGTTAGAAATGTATAAATCTATTACTAAAAATATTTTAGATTCAAATATATATATAGAAAAGGTTATCAATAAGGTTAAAAATAAAGATAATGAATATATTCAAAGTATTAAGAAAATATATGAAAAGGTAGTTTATAAATTTAAAAAGAATGATAATAACATTGATACAATATTAACAACATTTTTAGACAATATACAAAAGTTATTAGGTTTAGATATTTTAATAGATAAAAATGTTCATAATTTGTATCATAATATTTATATAATAGACCATGATATAAATGGTTCTTCTATAGAAAAACCTATTCAAGTATATGATAATGATAAAAAATTTAGAATTGTATATAATCAACCACATTTTAAAAGAGATGTTTTAATTCACACTTTACAAAAAAATACTAAATATGAAGTATTTTATGATTTATATAAGCGTTATTTAATTGGGTATAGAGAAATTAATAAGGAATATGTTAATATTGAAAAGATAAATTGTAAGATTAAAGTGGTGTATAGTATTAAAAATATATTTCTTATGTATGGTTTTACACGTCAATATATAAATATAAAAGATATGTATCCTGATTTATATGGTTTTAATATTGATAAAGTTAAAGAATTTACAAGCAAAGATGATTTTAAAGTAAATCTTATTAATAATATATTTCATCGTAGGTTTTCATTGATTAAGAAATTATGTAATAATATAAATATAAATGTACATAGACTTTATAAGAAATTTAAAGTTAATTTATTAGAAACAACAGAATCATACGATGCAGATTTAATAAATAATCCAATTGATGTTATTTATAATAATTATCTTAAAAAAATAGACAATCCTATAGTTATATCAGATAATGATAAAAAGCATACATTTCTTAAACATAATGGCAATATAAATTCGTATGTTCCTTATGAAAAGTTTAAATTTAATAAAAAAGATGATGTTATAATAAATGATAATATAAATTTTGATTTAATATATAAATATGATTTTAATAGCAATCTGATACTTAACTATTTAATAAGTGAAATTATTAGATTACTTGATTATAATACAAATAAAGTTATTAAGACAAATATTATATCGCTTATATTAGAAATTACTGTTTCATTGTTTAACACTTATAATATGGATATATATAACTTTGATAAAGATGTTGATCATTTTAACCAAGTACTATATACTTCTGCTTTCTATATAGAAACACAAAATGTTGATAATGATATTGATATTATTGATTACTATGACTCTTATAATATTGATAAAATTGATTCGGATATAGTTACTAGTGATGAAAGTAAAGCAAAAATTATTGATGAAAAAGAAGATGATGAAGAAGAACAAAATGCATTGGATGTTGATGAAGAATTAGATAATGAAGGTATGTTTGATTCATATTATGAGAATGCACCTTCTAGAAATGTTGGTTTATATGACTGATGTTATAATTTTTATAATTATATAATTATGAAAAGGTTTATAAATTTAATTGCGGTTACAATAAAGATGCAATTGTTACAATTTTACCAGTAATATTATTTACTTTTCCTGCAATGGTTACAATTTTTGTAACAACTGGAACAATTTTTTTAAAGATGTTTTTTTGGTCTGGTGTTTGTGTTTCAAAGGTTAGAGGCGAATCCATCAAAAGTATATATACTTATATTATATAAAATTTATATTTATATATTTTAATTTATAACAGCATTCCTAAAGTACTATTATTGTTTATAGGTTCCGATATATTAATAATTGTATGTTTATTATCAACAATATACCCCGTTCCTACCACTGCCTCCGTCCCTGTATCACTTTTATTATTTTTGGTTCCTAATTTCATTTTTGATATATTATTTCCATTATTAGAATTCATAGTTCTATCTATTTCTCTATCAATATTTATAACCATATTATTTTCTTGTTCAATAATTTTATCAATAGTATTATAAAAAAAGGTTAAATTTTCTTGATGTGATTTTCCTGAATAAGAGCCATATAAAGAAATATATGCCCATAATTCTTTTAACACTTTATTATATGATTTTTTAATAGTAATATACTTTTCTCCAAGTTTACTTTGAAAATATATGTTTGTTGTTAATGTTAGTATAAATAAAATTGCAAGATTAATATAATTTAAATATGGTACAGTTGTTAATGAATTTATTGAGAGTGTAAATGTTAAAATAGCACTAAATATTTGTAATATGTATCGTAATATTGTTAAAACAGTATTATATATTTTGCACTTTTTTCCATTATTAATTAATATTTCACTAACTCTTCTTATAAATATTTTTTTATTGTAATCATCTAAATCAATATCCATAACTATTTCATTAAATGTTTCATCATTATTATCATTGCTAAATTTTATATTTATTCTATTAATATACTCCCTTATATTTTGATTATGAATGCTCATGTATTATAACTATATATATATAATAAAATTTGAAATATGTATATATGTGGTACCTCCTATTAACTCGGACAACAACACACCATATCGCATTACAACATGTCCACTGAACAAAAAAAAGCAGATAATTTGCTCAAAAAAGCATACAACGCGCACAGGCGTGGGCAAACGACATTAGCAAGGCGTCTCTTTGCAATAGCAAGATGTGCAATGAAGGACGCAAAAGAGTATGACCTCTTGGACACGGAAATAGGTCCACAAATTCAGAACGATGGACGGGATATGACCGAGGAGTTGGAGTCCCTATACTGGAAAGGGATTTATCTCTATCAACTGTACGGCAAGTTCACCGATTTTTGTAAACAGCACGGGCTATAAGCGTCATTGCAACATAACAGGTCCAAAAAGAGGTTGATTATACATTTTGTTTAGGAAGTAGTCTACACTTCCTTCACACCATTCAGCGTTTAATCCAATTTCATTTGACATAACATAAAGTGTCCATCTTTTCCAAAAGGAAACATCATTTTATCAAGAATGGTAACAAGTGTATCTGTTTTATAAATTTTTACCAATTATAATATATGGTTTAATATTTATTTTGTCCTTGGTATAAGCATAAATACCTAAAAGATTTGCCATTTCCTCATATACTTCTTTATTTTTATTTTCTGGTATATGTTTACAATAACATTCTGTAATTATATTTTTAATTATTGTTGGTTCAGTATGAAATATTTCTTTATTTGTAATAACTTGATTTTTTTTAAGTTTTAATTTTACACATTTTTCAAGAAGCAATGGATTTTTTATAATAGCTAAATATTTAAGGTCAACCTCTTTTATTCTTCCTACATTGTAATTTCTTAATCGTTGAACTATATCTGAAGTTCTTCCAACTTTCCAATTCATTTTTTTTTCATCCACTGCAAAAAAATATATTGAATCATAACCAGAATATTTATCTAATTCTGTTTTATTTTCAATTGCTTGATAAATTAATTGTTGATTATCTGTAACAAATTCTCTTAATTTAACAAAATACATACGAATAGTTTCAGATTTAGGACTATCGCCACTCATAGCTAATCTTTCAAAACATTGGTAATTTAGCATATAAATAATACCACTAGTATTACCTACTTTAACACGAACATAATCTACTTTTTCAATAAATCTTTTTGTTTTAGAAAAATAATTATTTAATCTTTTTCTAAGTGTTGCCAGAGAAATATCTAAAAAAATTGCAACTTTATTATCTTCTATGTCAAAATCTAATTCTCCACCAATTTTAAATTTATTAAAAAAAGTGTCTATAAAATCTTCATCAATGTTTGTATGTAATTTAAGTAATTTAACAAAAACGCTATCTTTTTTTGAAGTTTTTTTCATACTATATAATACTAATTATATATTTTTTATAAAAATACAATAATTTTGCAGGGACCCTGCAAAATTAGTTTAATAAATATATTGGAGGAAAATATTTATATTTCTAAGCATATTGATAAATTTTCAAAACTGACTTTTTAATTAGTGAAGTAGAACCTATATAAAATTTTACTAATTACAATACACCGATAGTGAAAGGTATAAGCAGAAATGTCATGAGCATGTTAATGCATTGTATGCCGAGGAGCATGACCAATTGGTCACGACTCATGGGGACTGGTATATGTACACAAAGCAGGAGCCGACTGACATGTTGGAAGAGTTAGAGGAGATCAGGGTTTCTCTCTCTGATTTGTGCGATAAATTTGATTTTTTGTGTCAACAATGCGGCCTATAGTGGTCGCTGCAACATTTCAGGTCCGAATAGAGGTTGATTGTATTTTTTGTTTAGGAAGTAGTCTACATTTTCTACACTTCCTTCACACCAAGCAGCGTTTAATCCAATTTCATTTGACATAACATAAAAGTGTCCATCTTTTCCAAAAGGAAACATCATTTTATCAAGCATGGTAACAAGTGTATCTGTTTTATCAAGTGTTTGTAAATTTCTTGCCGAATACAATCTAAAAGGTGTTATCCATGAAGCCCATGCAATTCCCGTGACACGTGGTAATTTTTTTGTAATGTTAAATGTTTTTTTAAGTATGTTATTACATTCTATAATTAAAGGATATGTATCAGGGGTTGGTTTAATTAATTCTTTTTGTATTTGTCTTGATGGTATTTTACTATAAAGTACATTTGCCTGTGAACTAAAAACATAAAACATTACATATTTATCATCATAATGTATAATTTGTCCACCAGGTAATGTTGTTACAGATTTACCCAATTCAATACCAATTTCTGTCATCCAATCTTCAGAATAACGTAAAAATATTCTTAAAGCACCTAAATTTAAAAAAGAGTTTGTTAAATAGTTTACATAAATATTATTAAAGTTATATAGTTTAGATAACAGTGGTATTGGTGCACAGTAATAAATATTTTTAACTTTTATACTATTTATCTTAATTATTTTATTATTAATTTGTTCAGGACTATTAACTTTTGTATAACCATAATGCACTATCCATAGATTACTATTTTTACATTTTCTAATTTTGAGAATTTGTGTGTTAAAAACACATGATGTTTTAGGAATGTTATTACAGGTTATATCACCAAAGTTGATTGTACTTATCTTATTATAAAATGCAATAGTTTTTGTCAATGATGAATATCCTTTTGTAAATCTATATTGTATTTCACTTTTATTAGATAAAACTAATGATTCAAGAGCATTGATTATAAAAGCACTTTTCATTGATAAAAGGTCATAATAACCTAATATATCCATAATACGTTGCCAATTTTCTTGTGATATATTCATTTGTGCTAAATCTTGAAATGTTTTATTACTAAAACTTGGATTTTCTTTTATTAATTGTATTCTGTATTCTAATTTATACAAGTCTTGTGTATTTGGAATTAATTTTTCTAAATTATTAACTAATAATGTAAATGGATTCTTACCAATCTCATCTGCATTTATATTATATGAACTATCAGAATCTGGAAATAGATTATTTAGACTATATGGTTTATCACGCAAATATATTATTTGTCCTGTAGATGATGGCAAGTATTGAGTTAATGGCAAATTATATAATTTTGCTAAATACAATATTCTTAAATGTATACTTTCATAAAATCGTATTGGTCCTAAATCAATTGCCACATTATCATCTGTTATAGTACTTATTTGCTGTCCACCATATTCACTTGTTTTATCAATAAGTAATATTGTTTCATTTGGTTTTATTTTTTTTAATCGTGCAGTTAAATATGTACCTCCAATACCTGCACCAATAACAAGATTATCAAAATATTTCATATATACCTATAAATATACATAATAAAATTTAAGGTAATGGTAAAAGTATATTAAATTAATAAATAATAATTTTTTTAATGATATAAATTATATTAATTATATTATGATTAAACTTGTTTTAGTAATTCTTATTATTATAATTATTATTTTAATTATAAACACAAATAAAGGTAATGGTAACAAAAATAATAAAAGCAATGGCACCAACAACACCAACAACGGCACCAACGGCACCAACAACAACGACACCAGAGATTATTTTAATATAACAAATGCAGGAATACCTGAAAGAGTTGTTGCAAATCAGCGTAATGATGTATATGATATGTCATGTTCAAATGATGATTTAGATGAACAGATTAAAGATGCTATAACTAAAAGAAGTAGGACCAATGATAAGAAAAAAGTTAGATTTATGAAGGATAAAACTATAAAGGCAATTGATACGATTTTATATACCAACAATACAAAACCATATGAACAACTAACATTAAATAAAAACTTTGTTTCAACACAATTTAATGATGCATACAGAGATGTTATGACTGCAATAAATGTTTTATGTCCAGACCTTAAAATAATATTTAATTTACAAACATTACCTGTAACAACAACACTCTATGATACAAACAGACGTTTACCAAAAGTTGTTATAGATTTAATAACTGATTTTATTACTAAATTAAATGATACACTTATAAAATTACCTGAAACTTCCGATATAATAAATGATTATAATAACTATCTACCATTAACAGCACAATTATCAGAATATACAAAGGACAAAGGGATCAATAAATTCTATAAAGATATTGGAGTTGATTACAATTTATATGCAGATATCCCTAAAAACTCAATTGTCCAACTTGTTAGCATTACACAGGCCAAACGGGATTACACAGAAGCAGAAACAAGATATATTATATCAATCGTCGTTAAGAAAACAATTAAATCAGTTTCAGACCAAATGAAATTGACTATAAATTTTGTTATAAAAAATGATACAATGGAAGGCGATGGATCTGTTCCAGTGCCACCAAAACGCGGTAAGAAGGTTGCTATTGAATTTGTTTTTATTGACGGCTATTATACAAATGATTATGATGTTGATTATGAATGTATTTCTGGCAGTATGGGTAATAAAAATAAGGAGGTAAATAATGATGGTGATGATGAATATTACCCCTTTAATGAATTGGGAACAAGTAATTTAACTTCAGACCATGACATCATAACAGCATATAACAAAAAACAACGGGAGCACGAAATTCAAATGAATAACTTTTCAGAGAACGTGCCTTACCCTGTCACCAGTCCCTAAATGGAACTTTCTTGAAATTACAAGATTATGTCCACGATTCCATGGTTGACGCAACGTTGCTCAAAATGCGATGATATTCTTCACCAAAGGTCGTTGAAGCATTATCATTAGCCTTCAAATGCTTACCGTAAGCACCCATGACATCAGACACATGTTTGCGAGTAATGTGTTTATAATCACCACGGGCACCATCCGTCGTAAAGTGACGGGATGCTTCTTCTATCTTCTTGAATAATTTCAGGAAAGTGGTATGTATCTGATCCTTATTTTCTGGTTTCAATTCTGCACCATCGTCGTAAGGTGTGTCATCAGCCAAAACTTCTTTAACATCACAACCGCTCGTTATAACTTTCATACTGAATTTCAATCCGTTCACATCCGGGCTATTGTCGGTCATCGTGTGTAGGATTTTGGATTGTTTGAAGAATTATTACTATAAACATATCAAAAAATCAATTTTTTATAAAAAGCAAAACAAAAAGCGACATAGTTCATCACAACATTTACAGTTTAATAGAGCCCGAATATGATGTAAATATGCATATTTAGGTGGGAATGCAATGGTTCTCTTGTCCAATGGTGTTGGTGCGTTTGTTTGCCGTATCAAGCGTCGGTATCAAAAACCCATCAAAGAGGGCAACGAACCACCGTGCGTAATGCCATCGTATTTGTAATTGCGATACTATTTCTTCCACGCGTTCATATGAGTAATAATGTCGAACATCAAGTTCATTACGACATTATCATTCGCATTCCATTGCATCGGATCATCCAGGCGCTGACGCTGACTCTGTGTCAATTCAGCATAGACTTTGGCCGCAAATTCCGCTATAACAACACGGTCTTCCTTGGTTCCACGGGCTATTGCGGCTTTTATTGCACTATCCGCATTTTTGAACGGTATTACCAGCAATGGCAACCCGAACATGGCTTTTGTTATGTTTGAAGATGTACATGCTTGTAATGTATTATATAGACTTGCATCACAACCCGCATAACATTGTTCTCTCATCTGTTCTATCAACTGTTCTATCAACTGTTTCACCATTATTGACAAAAAGTGCGTGATAACTAATATATACACTTTATAAACATATCAAAATTTCATTTTTTTATAAAAAAGTAATACTAAAAAAACCACACTCTACGCTTTTGGTGTTCATCACAACATTTACACTTTAATAATTCATTTATCTTATGTAAATATGCATATTTAGGCGGGAGTGCCGAGATAGGTCTGCAAAATTTAAACCATACATCTTCATTATGTAAAGATTTATGACCCAATTTAATTATAGTTGTTTCTTTTTCTGTCATGCCCATAATTTCACAGGCATTATCAACTGTAAAATGCTGATTACGTAATTCTGTTCTAATTGTACTGCGACAACTACAATCACATACTGCATTTACATAAACATCATTAGTAATATATCTAATATCACAATCTGAGTTATGTCTTCCAAGTTTTACTAATAATGGATTACAAACACAAACACCGCCACCAACAACAGCACCAACAGCACCGCCACCAACAGCACCGCCACCAACAGCACCAACAGCACCGCCACCAACAGCACCGCCACCGCCACCAACAGCACCGCCACCGCCACCAACAGCACCAACACCAACACCAACAGCACCGCCACCGCCACCGCCACCAACAGCACCAACAGCACCAACAACACCAACAGCACCAACAACACCAACAGCACCAACAACACCAACAGCACCAACAACACCAACAGCACCAACACCACCATAGACTGTAGTGTTAACCATCGTTTATAAAGGTAATAAAGGTAATAAGGTAAACAGTTTATATAAAAAGGTTATCAATTTTTATTCCAAACGAAGTATATCAATAACTTTTATAATAAATGCTTCAATATGAAGAATGTCTCTTCTTTTTTTGGATAAGCGATATTCAAACTTTGATGCATAATTAATAATTTCAGAAAGTTTAGAACTATCAATATTATTATTAATTACCAATAATTGTTTTAGAATATCTTTAATTATTGTATTAGATGATACATTTGTAATATACAACTTGTAAATGTATTCTCTTATATGTGGGACATTAATTTTAACTATTGTACTTTTATCAGCCAAAGTCATAATTTCATTAATTAATACATTTAATCCAAAATCATAAGAATTATTAATTTTTTTACAATGTTTGTATAAATCCAACTTCCACAATATACTTTTTAAATTTCCATTACTTTGTTCAATAATTTCACCTATTAGATATGGTTTAATTTTAATTTTTTCTAAAACGACTATATTATATATCCATCTAATTAAATTATCATCAGTTTGTGTTGGAACATGAATACATAAACATCTGCTTCTTAATGGTTCAATAACTTTTGATAATGAATAACACCACATAACAAATCTACATGTTTTAGAATACTTTTCAACAGTTCTTCTTAATGATGTTTGTGCATAATAAGACAAATTATCTAAATTATTTATTTGAACCACTTTAAACATCTTATTTTTTTCAAATATATGCAATGGAACCTTTTTTGCATATTCTTTAACAATTTCTTGGATAAGATGTCTGTCAAAATTTGTATTATTTGGTTCAATTATGATATGATGATCACTTTGTTTTATTAATACCTCATTCTCATTATTACCACTACTATATACAATATACTTGGATTCATCTAATTTATATATACTTTCATCAAATATCATTTCTAAAAATATATTAATCATCGTCTTTTTTCCTGTTCCCTTATTACCATAAAATATTATGTGAGGCATACTGTCATCTGTACTAATGCTTTTCAATTTTGAAAAAAGAGGCTTGTGGAAAAAACACTTTTTAGGGTCATCGCTATAAATCCATGCATCTTCAGTATCAATATTATCATCTTTAATCGTACCATCTCTACTTAAATACATATCATCAAATATATCATCCTTATTTTTTGGATTATATTTATCAACTAAAAATTGCATATTTCTATTTGGTTCTTATTATTTAATTATATATATAATCTTATTACCTATTATTTATAACCTATACATAGCATTATTTATTATTTACATCAATTTTTATATATAACAATAATAAGAACAATGGTTGTAAAAGGGACATATGAGGATAAAGGTAAGGGCATTAAAAATGTGGGAATATCGTTGGTTTTACCAGTGCAAACAAAAACACAACCCCCAACACCACAACCACCAACACCAATAGGAAATTCCATACAAATCATGTTTAGTAAGACGGTGTTAAGCGATAGTGATATTACCAATATTAAAAGTATAACTAAAAATATAAAGAATATATTTGTTCATGCATCATATCAAATAAATATAGCAAGTCCATTTATATTAACAAATGACAAAAAGAAGTTATATAATCCTGCATTAGAAATATTAAAAAAAGAGATTATGTACACTAAAAAGATAGGAGGAAAAGGTATTATTATTCATATGGGAAAAAATGCTGGTTTAAAATATGATAACGATGTTGTTTATAATAATATGGTAAATTTTATTATACAAATATTTAAAAATTGCAATGATAAAATGATAAAAACAATCATATTAGAAACACCAGCAGGACAAGGTGGTGAGATGTATTCAAATATTGCACAGTTTGTTGAATTCGTACTACTATTTAAATCACAACCGTATTATGACAAGTTGGGTATATGTATAGATACATGTCATATATTTCAGGCAGGATATGATATAAATGATGAAAATGTTATAAATGATGTTCACAAACTGTTTGAACCTGTTATGGACAAAATAAAACTTATCCATCTTAATGATTCATATCATCCTGTTAATAGTCATAAAGATAGACATGCAAATATTGGTGACGGTTATATTAGAATTATAAATATGGTTAAATTTATAAAACCATTTATAAAAAGAAATGTACCGTTAGTATTAGAAACAAGTCCTCCTTATGATAAGCAACTGGATAAATTAAAATAAATATTTTTGTTATTATCTTTCAAAACTTTTGCTTGAATTATAACCATTACTGCTTACGTTATACATCAACCTATTGTTAGTTTCATCTATTTTATTTACTTCATGCAAAAGTTGGTTCATATCAAGAGGCCTAAATTGGTTCATATCAATAGTTCCGTCACTACACCTTCTCTATAAATACCCTATATCCTTTATGTAGCAGTTTCAATTCTTTATTATATCTTTCTAAAAAGTGGTCAACTGCTTTAAGGGGAGTATCGCCGATATCGTTGACCCATAAATAATCATCAATTGCCATTATACCGCCTTTATTTAACAATTGCCACGATAATAACATGTCAGAATAGCAGTCATTGCATTTATGACTTCCATCAACATATATAAAATCAAAGCGTTTCTCTTCCTTAATCATTTTAAATAATTCAATAGTTGAATCATTTTTAATACCTCTAATTCTATCCTCCAAGTTTGCAGTTTTAATATTATTATAAAATGATTGTTCAATATTAAGTATGTCCATATTACTAAGTAAATTATTCTCATCATAACTTGTCCACATATCTAAACCCGTACCCCTTGAATTTGGTATTAATTCTACTAACTTTATAAGTGATGTACCTGTATAACTTCCAATTTCTAATATTTCCACCTTGCCCTTATGGTCCTTATGATTATTGTTAAAATAGGTTATAACATTCTCAAAAATTACTTTGGTATTGGCTGGTATATCACATGTCCAATTATACATATTCTTGTATTCATAATTATTAATTAAAATGTACTTATCCATAAATTCTCTTGCTCTATTGCTCCACGACATATCCAACGTCCATTCATAATTTTTTTGAACAAGTTTATCTTTCATATCCTTATTTTTGGGGTCAAGTATGTTAATTATTTGCTGAAGTGTTTTATTGTGCCATGCCTGATATGCCCCTACATCAGCCCCCGCACCAACCCCTACACCAGCCCCCACACCAGCCCCATCACCAACCCCATCACCAACCCCATCACCAACCCCATCACCAACCCCATCACCAACCCCTACACCAGCCCCTACACCACCCTTGTCCCCCTTGTCCCCCTTGTCCCCCTTGCCTCCCCTGTCCCCGTTGCCCCCCACATCACCAACACCAACGCCCCTGCCCTCCATATCACCAACAACAATACCCATAGCATTATCAACAGTAATATTAATAATAGGTACAGTATCAATTATAATGCCTCTATCTGCAACAACTTCTCCAAGCGCAGCAATACCTGTAGTTATTGCCAAAGTTTTAGAATGCGCTGCTTCCAATGCAGTAATACAAAATGTTTCCATAAATTTACAAGGATAAAACCAAACATCTGCATCTAACCAACCTTTATTTAACTCCTTCTTACTAACCCAACCATGATTAATAACATTCTTACATTTACTTAAGAGAATACGTATAATTTGCATTTCCTCTGGGAAATTCTTATTTACCCATTCCCCATTTACATCACAATATAAATGTAGTTCTGCCGTTGGTATTGCATTTACTATATCATTCCATAATAATAATACATACACTAATCCCCTATTTGGAAATGATGAATATATAAACTTGGTTTTATTGGGGGATGTGGAAGGGGTGGAAGGGGTGGAAGGGGCGGTAGGTGCAGTTAGGGCGGTAGGTGCAGGGGGTGAGGGCACTAGGCTAGAAAGGCCATTGTAAAAAGATACGGTTATATCGGCAAGATTCGGAAAATTAGTAGTAAAATATGATTTATGCCATTCACTAACACAAAATATTTGTTTTAATTTAGGGTGGCGTGGAATAACAACACCACTTGGGCCTAAATCATGTAAAAATAAATAAATATTTTCAACATAACTATGAATTGCAAGTGGTATATATTCTGAAAATCTACTTACAATACAATGTTTTATATAATTGGTATTTAAAAATGCAATAAGTTCACTTAGAGGTATGTAATGTACACCTTCAAAAACATCTTTTTCTTTACACTTACAAAATACATATACATCATAATCACTATTTTGACTTTTAATATGTCTTGCCATTTCAACAACATGTGTTTCAGAACCACCTAAACCTTTATCTAAAATGTCTTTACCTGTCCACATACTAAATCCACCATCTGCAATGAACATTAACTTATCCTTATTACTGCTACAACCGTCCCTATTACTGCTACAACCATCACCCTCATAACCATCACAACCATCCCCCTCATAACCATTGCTTTTAGTACTAAGTTTTTTAGACAATAAGGTAAATATGTTATTCCAAGATATGTATATATTAATATCATTTGTACTATATGAAGGACTAATCTTTTCATAGGAATCAAGTATTGGTTTACTGATATGATAGTTATCAATTATTCTCTTACAACATTCTTCTCCTAATATAAAATTACCATTATTATAACACAATTCAATTAAAAATTTTGGAATAAAAAAATAATCAATAATGGGTTTTATACTATGTTGTTTATTTATTGAACAGCCTATATCATATGCTTTTTTAAAATATGTATATGCTAAACCAAGTTGTTTTTGTTCATAATAATATAATGCAATAAAATATAGTGAATCATTTCTCTCTTTATCTAATTCATAACATGCATTATAATATTTTAAACATTCGTCCCATGGTTTTTTTAATTTATATTGACATATTCGTGCAAGTTCTAAATAAGAATCTAATCTCTCTTGCTGATTACCGTGTTTTTCATGATTAACTCTTTTTAAGAAATATTCCGCTGCTTTTTCTGGCATATGCAATAAATTATACGTTTGTCCAATATAATACAAATGTCTTGGATTATGGGGTTCTTCTTCTAACATTTCAAATAACATCTTTAAATCATACTCTTTACGACTTTGTGTTCTATCTGTCATAAATTTACTTTGTTCATCGTATATATATACTTGTTCTTGCGGTATTAACACCGATACATTTTTTTCTAATATTTCATGAATTTTATAAATATAACGTAATTTCAAATTAGATTTATAAAGTCTATTAGTTGAATAAATTAAATCATTACTATGGATAGTAAAACTATATGATTCAGCATATATATCATCATTAACATTGTATAAAAATGTTCTAATATTTTCTTTGGAATGTGGTAATGATTTTAGATTATACGTATCATCCAGCATAATTATATATTTGCAATTATTACCTGCTAAATCCAAACATCTATTTCTACTTTCTCTAAAATTTATAAACGCCTCTTCATATAAATTACCTTTCTTATTAGCCAATACTCTTCTTATTACATCTTGTGTTCCATCTGTACTACCAGTATCTAGTATAGTCCATCTATCAAAATATTGCATATTTGTTTTTAGCACGTGTTCCAATGTATCACCTCCATTTTTAACTATCATGGTAAAATGAATTAAGTTTTCATAATAAAAAATACCATTACTAAAATAGTACTTAAATTTATCCATAAATAATGATAATATTTTAGGCATTATAAATATATGATACTCTTCTTGTAATAATACCAACCTTATTCTCGTAAATTTTTCTTTTACATTATAATTAGAATTATTTGTTATAATTATGGACATATTTACACCTCCTTTTAAAACCATTACTTGTCCCTCATCTATATCACTTTCACCTATATTTGCTACTACATTATTACCCAAACAATAATTCTTAATATTACTATTATTATTAATGTTGTGCGATATAAACACATTTTTAAAAAATTCATTGCACATAATTGGAACAAAATTTGAATGTAATGCATTTAAATATGTTAGTTCACAATCATTATTAAATATATCAGTACTAATATCACATAATAATCCAACCATTGTTTCTAATTTACCAACATTTTTGTGAAAAGTTAATGTTTCTAATTCATTTAAATTATATTTTTTAAATTCATTATCACTATGATGAAAGTATTTACGTTTATATTTAAATTGCATTGTATTAACAAGATATATTTATGTTTATGAACAAATATTTATACATAAATCACGTCCATAAATCACGTCCATAAATTACATCTATAAATCACGTCCATAAATCACGTCTATAAAAGGGTATAAGCAGATACATATAATATTAATAAGAGCAATAATAAATATGAGCAACATTATAACCTATAACATAGATATGAATAAGTATGCATTATTAAAAAAGATTAATCCAGAATATATAAATGTAGTTATAGAAGATATATTTGAAAATGGTTATAATGCATATGTACGTTCACTTATGAATGGGGGTGGGGGCTTAGGGGGTGATGGGGGCTTTGGAGGTTTAGGTGGTTTAGGGGTAAACGCCATAACAGAGCAAAAAGTGTCATCAGTAAAAGGACAAATAGGTGAAAATGTTGTATATGACATACTTGTAGAAAAATTCCCAGATTTTACAATTGAAAATACATCAAAAGTAGGACATAGTGGTGATATACAAATACTATTACCTAATTATAATAAAGTAATAGTTGAAGTTAAAAATTATAATAAAACAATAGATACGGGAGAATTAGATAAATTAAAATATGATATGAAATTTAACAAATGCAATTATGCAATTTTTGTATCATTAAATTCTGGAATTGTTGGTAAAAAACGTTTTCAATTAGAAACGTTTCACTACGATAGAGAAAATTATTATATATTATACGTTCCATATGCATTTCTTAAAGGAATACCAAATAAAAAATCAGTTATTGTTCATAATTCTGTAGATGATTCTTTAAATAACTTAACAATTAAACTTGAATTTTGTATATGTATTATTTCTAATTTATCAACTGTTCTTAAAGACCATAACCATAATTATAATAAACATATAGAACAAATTATAAACGAGGTTAACGATATATATAATGACTTTTTATTAATAAAACAATCTTATATAAAAATGGAAGAAAATATTAAAAAGGCATTAGATAACAATATGCAAAATATTAAGGATTATGAAATTAGTATTAAAAATAGAATTAAAAAATTAGTTTCTGAAAGTGGAAGCAATTCTAATAATACACGTTTACATATAGAAGAAGACAAGCAAAACAATGGTTGGAATGTATATAAGGATAATGGATTAATTGGACGTATAACATATATTAACAATATTTACGATTATTTAATAAGTTATAATGATAAACTTTACTGTGATACATTCACTGCATATGATGAATGTATAACCAATATAACTAAAATAATATCAACCTAATTACGCCCACCACCCACCAAAAGCACCACATCCACCCACCATAAGCACCTTAATGGACCTACCATCCATTACAGTACATATACAGTATTTTATATTTATCATTATTTATATTAATTGACGGGTCAATAACAAAACCGAGATTAGAGTAAAGTTTAAAGGCACTACTATCTACATTAGACATTAACATAATAAATTTTATATTTTGCATAGCAATTTCATCTATACATTTCATTAGCATATCTTTACCAATACCCTTAGACCTATATTTTGGAACAATATAAAAATAATTGATATAATATACATATCTACCATCATTTAAATCACGTTTTTCACCGACAATATAACCAGAAATATTTTTACTATCATCTAATAAAAACCATCCAATTAATTTTGAACTTGTTAATAATCTTGATATTTCATTTATTGAAAAATTTATTCCAATTTGATTTTGTAATTCAATAAAGTTTAAAAAAATAATTTTAGATAATTTATCTGTATTTTTTAATGATGTAAATTTTTCAATTTTCATGTTTATTGTGTTTATATATACAGTATGTCTTATATCCGTTATAACCAATCATAACCACTTACAACCACTTACAACCACTTACAACCACTTACAACCACTTACAACCACTTACAACCAATCATAACCAATCATAACCAATCATAACCAATCATAACCAATCATAACCAATCATAACCACTTACAACCACTCATAGGTAAATAGATTATAACCAATCATTATAAAAATTATTTTGTTGCAACTATTTTTTTACTTTTTTTGCTTTTACTAACTTTAACAACTTTATTATCGGTTGTATCAGTATGACTAAGTATTTTGTTATAAGTATCTTCAATCTTGACAATTTCTGTACTCCATAGTTCTTGAATAGATGTTGAAGTATAAGTATCTAATTCATGTTTCTTTTCATTATATTCTTTATTCATATCATCAATTTTCTCTTGAGTCAAACACCATAAAGGTAATGTAGTAAGATAATCATATGACCCCTTGGGGGCAGATTCACCAGTAGATAACTCTGGATATTTGAGTTCAACAAGTCTTGCGATAATTTCTGCTTTCTTCTTTCTTTCAATAACAATTTCTTTATTTAAAATTTGTTCAATAAATTTCTTTCTATAATTTATAACAGCCATTTCTCTTTCCAAGACTTTTATAATATATTCTTTTCTTACATTATATGCCTGTAATCTAATTTTAATAAAATCATCTAATATTGCATTTGCATTTTTATACTTAACGATTATATTATCTTTATACAAATGCATATTTGATGTACGAATTGTAGAAACTAATTTTAATTTCTTTTCAAGTGTATTTGTTTTAAGTAATTGTTGTAATGCATTATTAACAAAATGGATTGTAATATTAATATTTGCAATACTGCTATTATCATCATAATTACTAACTATAGTTCCATCATCAATTAATAATTCTAAAAATTCTCTATAACTTTCAGTCCATGTTCCTATAGGAAGTTCTGTAATAATTAACTTATTTTCATTAATAATTTCGTATTTTCCAACAATACTCCATGTATCTTCATTTACTTTATTAATTTGTCCTTTAAAACCTTTATACCATGGAACAAGTTCTTTTTCATCTTTCTTATTCTGTAATTTTAGTTTAATAATATTTATAATATCTAATGGATTATAGCATGGAATGAATGTACTATATCCTGTACCAATTCCTTCAGAACCGTTTATCAATACCATAGGTAAAATTGGATAATATTTTTCTGGTTCAATTTGAATACCATCTTCATAATTGTAATCTAAAATATATTCATCATCACTCTTAAATATATGTTTAGTTATATCATTTAATTGTGTAAAGATATATCTTGGACTTGCATGGTCTTTACCTCCTAAACGTCTTGTTCCAAAGTTTCCATTTGGATTAAGTAGATTAATATTATTAGAACCACAATAATCTTGAGCCATATTAATAATAGCACCTTGTAATGAATTTTCACCATGATGATATTCAGTATGTTCTGCAATATATCCTGATAATTGTGATACTTTTATCTCTTGGTTGTATAACTTCCTTTTAATTGAACCAAATAAAATCTTTCTTTGTGATGGCTTTAAACCATCAACCAAGTTAGGAATAGATCTTATATTGTCACTGTTTGAAAAATGAATTAAATCTTTATTAATAAATTCATCAAATGTTATTTTCTTATTATCATTGTTTAAAAATAATTCAGGCTTGTAATCTTTTAACCATACTTTTCTCTCGTTTGCTTTCTGCTTTGCAAATGCAAGAAGTAAAGATTGATATGATTTACTATTTTTATCATTACTAGCATCACTTTTAATGCTTCCATTCTGGATACTTTCACCACCCTCTTCGTCACAGGCACAGTCACCGCCACCGCCACCGCCACCGTCACCTTCACCGCCACCGCCACCGTCACCTTCACCGCCACCGTCACCGTCACCACCACCTTCATCGCCGCCACCTTCGTCACTACTGCCACCTTCGTCACTACTGCCACCTTCGTCTTGGTTCATCCATGCATAATTAACAATTTTCTTACTAAAATCAGTAAAACATTCTTTTGCTTCTTTATCAGTGGAAGTTCCTAACCCTTTGTAATACTTAATTTCATATGTTCGTTTCTCATCGCCAATTGAAGTAATCCAATCCTTATATTCTGTTTGTGTAAAGAATTCTTTATACGCATTCTTCTTATCACTTTTCTTAAATACTTTAATAATTGGTGTTGCAAGTGTTTGAATAAATCCATCAATCTTTAATAAACTTGGCCAGAAGAAATGGAAAAAGTTCATAAGTAAGCCTTTAATATGAGAACCATCATAATCTGAATCTGTTAAAATGATAATACCACCATATCTAAGATTTTTAGTATCCTTGTATACCGAATTCTGTTTTAAACCAATAATTTGTTTCAAGTTCTTAATTTCTTCATTGGCTAATAATTGTTTAGGTGTTGCATCTCTAACGTTTAAAAGTTTACCACGTAATGGAAATACACCAAATTTTTCATTGCCTATAATGTCTAAACCACTAAGTGCAAATGTTTTTGCTGAATCTCCTTCTGTTAAAATTAATCTACATTGTGATGAATTTTTAGTTCCTGCCCATTTAGCATCATTTAGTTTAACTAATTTTCGCACAGAAGCACCTTTTTTACCATCACTTTTTTCAAGTTCTGCTAATTGTTTAATTTGTGCAGATTGAACAATTTCATCATATAAACCTGTTTTACACAATTTTGCTATAAACTTGTCATCAATTTCACATTTAATATTAAATGTAGATGCTTTAGTTGTAAGTGTTTCTTTAGTTTGTGAACTAAAAGATGGATCTTCAACAACAGAGTTAACAAATATAGTTATACAATCTTTAATTTGTGATGGTCTAATATTAAGACTTTTATTTTTATCCTTAATAATTGTTGTAATCTTATCCACTATTTGTCCAACTATATAATTTACATGTGTACCGCCTAAAAATGTAGAAATTCTATTTACAAATGACATATGTTGATAACCTGCATTTGGATCAAATACAACACCTATTTCCCATCTTTCATTATATTTTGTATAAACTAATTTTAATTTATCCTCCTCTTCATCATCATAAAACAGTTTTATATAATCTTCAAATGATTTTATATTAATTAATTCATCATTGTAATATACTTTGACTGTATTATTAGTTGTTCCTGCAATATCATAAACTCTTCTTTTAACAAGACTAATCATATCATCGGTTAATCCATCTAAACCAAATTTTTTGTAATCTGGAATAAAACTAATTTTTGTATAAGATTTATATGATTTTTTAGGTAATTGAGTTATAACTGGTTCATCTTTTTTAAACATATTTTCAGTAAAACGTTGATAATATTTTAGATTACAGGTAGTGTCTACGATTTCAACATCAAATCTTTTAGAAAATATATTAGCAACTTTAGCACCAACACCATTTTTACCTCCAATTGTTTTACCTTTTTGGTCGTAGTTGCCTGATGTTAGTAATGTTCCAAAAATCATTTCTGGTACATAAATTTTTTCATCTTTATGAATTTCAATTGGAATTGTTGAACCATTATTTTCAACAGAAATTTCTCCCAACTCTTTATTTATACACACTTTTATTTCATTGCAATTTATATCTCTAATTGTATTATCGGCTGCATTAACTAATATTTCATCAACAATTTTGTATAAACCCATAACTACGAATTTATCCTTTTTTGTAATTTTATTTTCATCATCGTCATAAACAAACATGTTTATTGTATCGCCTTCAATTGAACCAATTTGTGTATCTGGTAAATCATATATATGTTGATGTAAAGATTTTTTAGTGTATTGTTCTTCTACTGTTAATGCTTTTTTTCCCTTACCTTCACCACCTTTTTTATCTATATTACTTTTGCTCATGTTCTTGTGTATATGAAGAGAGTATAAAATATAAACTTTTAAGTTAGTTTAATAACTATGTAAATATATACTTATAAATATACACCTATAAATATACATAACAATAATCAATTTTTATATATAAGGGTTCTTATATATAGTAAGACTATATTAATCATGTCTAGTTTATATGATAAAGATATTAATAAAAGTATAAATTTTTTAGAACAGCATATTGGTGGTAATAATGATGATACGCAAACAGAATTTATTAATCAAAAAAATGTTATTGCAACAAATGATAAAAAAATTAATTTGGATGAAATACGCCCTGAAAGGGATGGAGGGGGCGGTGGCGGCGGTAACCAATACAATTTATTAAACAATGAGTTTATATACAGTAATGCTCGTGTTATACCACCAACAATAGATTTACAATTCAAGTACATAAAAGATAAAAATTTAAGTAATGTAAATGACCAAATTGCTACACAAATAGATTATATTAACATTGATTCCGAGCAACGGTTGGAAAGCAGTGATTATATAATAGACTTTTATAAAAAATTAGAACCAGATTCACTTGTTTTTACAAACGGGTCAAATGAATTAGTTATTAAAATTGACAATACTGGTGATAACATAATTGAAGTTGATAACTTAATTACATTAGATGGTATAATGCATATTAAAAAAATATATAATAATGTAAATATTCAATTTACTAATAATTCAACTATAGTAACACTTAGTGTAAATAAAAATTATAATTATATAAATGATAACTTGGGTGTGTATATATCACTTAAAATACTTAATTATAGTAGTTCATCATTTCAAAATATACCAATAAACATTTTAAATAATTTGTATAAGATAATAATTAATCCAGAATATCCAGATGCTTTATCATTCCTAATACCAATAACATTTTACACTAATAATATAACTAACACTTTTATTACATGTAATGTTGAAATAGAATACTATAATGTTGGTAATTATCCTATTAATTTAATAAATGCAAATAGTCCCATATCTAATTTTAATGTGATTGAATATCATCGTGTTGTTAGAACTAGCACTAATACTATAACAATCACCCTTGCCGATAACATTTCCATAATTGATAATACAGTATTACAATTTAACGAAAATATCCAAATAGGTAAGATTTTAAATATTGTTCAGGCATCACCAACCGCATCTGATTATATAATTAATCTTACTAAAATATATAAAAATATATTATCTGTTGAAATGATATCATCCGAAGTTCCAATTGTAAATGTTAATACGAGTACTATTAATTGTAATAATAATCGTTTATATTGGAAAAATCTATTTGATAATGATTATATTTATTCAATTACTATACCCAATGGACAATATGACTTTAATGATTTAGTTAAGACAATTGAATCAGAAATTGGTAAAGTTAGAAGGGTTAATATGGGTTTAGGGTTGGTTAATGGTATAGAAAATGATGGCACTGATTATAGTATTAAACAATATGATTACAATATAATTAAGGTTACTGCTAATCCATTAATAAATATATCAACATTTAACTCGTATAATAAGTATACATTTGCAAATTGTTTTATTAATGCAAATAGTGATGGTTTAGATAGGGGTATAGTAGTAATAACAATTAAACATCCAAATCACAATCTTAAAACAGGAGAAAGAATATTTATTAGTAATGCATTAGATTATAATTATGTATCTGCATCATATATAAATACAACAGATGGGCATATTGTAAATGTAATATCGGTTGACTTTTATACTATAACCATTATTAATATTAATCAACTTGTTTTAGAAGCAGAAGGTAATGGTGGATATAATATAGAAATTATTACAAATAACTCATTTCAACTACTTTTTAATTTAGAAAATACTTGTGGAATTATATTTGGTTTTAATTATGTTGGCTTGAATATTGCTATAACACCTTATTCCTCTTTTGCTAATAATAATTTTACAATTACAAATAAAGAACCATATATTCTTAATCCCATAACTAATACAACCAACTCAAACAATATATTAACAAATACTTTTGGAGGATGTGCTATAAATAAAAAAAAAGTTTATCTATCTAATCAGCGTTATATTCTTCTTAAAAGCAATGATGTATTAAATACATGCAATACAATCAATGGAACAACGTTTTTTTATAAATTTAATTTAGAACCATGTTATGGAACAGATATATTATATAATAGACATGTAAAAACAATACACTACTTCAATCCACCATTAAATAAATTAGATTATCTTCAATTGCAATTAGTTGATGCAAATGATAATATTATTAATATGTACAATTTAAATTACTCCTTTACATTGAAAATAATTTCAATATCAAATTATCCTGAAAATACTAATATAAATCCATATGTTGCAAAAACATGACTGAAAGGCCCTAAAGGCTCTTGTTGGTATGTAAAGGCTCTTGTTGGTATGTAAGGGCCTTATTTTTGCAATGTAAAGGCTATTTCAATAAGCAATGACTTTCTTCTTAAATCATCCAAAATCATTCTCATTTCATCATATGAATTCTTGGCAATGTTTTCTGCTAATGTTCTATAAAATGTAATTATTTGCTTTATGTCTCTTATATCTTTTTCTTCAGCAACAAATGAATATGCTGTTTTTAATGCATCTATTATAATATCATCGTGTGTATCGGTGGTAGTATATTGCTTATCTGGATTCTTAACTCCTAATTTTTCTATTATTTCATCAACTATTGCATCTTTTGCATATGTATATACCTTATCCCTTGTTCCCCTTTCCTCCTTCACCATCGCCAAAGCATCTGGTGCATTAGAATTATGGTGTTTATTACAATATATTATTAATCTATTAACTAATTCAAATGCCACCATACTACCAACATTTAAAAAGATAATTGATAATATTCCATGCTGTACATAATTATATTCTGCATCTTCATTTTGGTCTAAATCATAATAATCTTCATATATCTTCTTAACAAAATGCTTAAAAAAGTTTTTTACATTAACATCATTTGCATCTTTTAAATCTAATTTTAATAATGATAATGCTATTTCCCATATTGCTAATTGTATTTGGGGTTGTGCTGAGGGTTGGGGTTGTGTATTTATGGGGGGTACAGTTTTTGGACACATTGATGCTTTATACTCATCTTGTGTAAAGCAATTGCGTATGATGTCGTAGTACTCCTTATACATCTTTCTAGTATCTACTATTGTTTTCATTTCTGCTATTCTCCCAACATGTTTTATTTCTTCTTTTATATCATGATTAATAGTAATTAAAGCACTCTTTGCTTCCCCTTCTTCCTCTGCTTCCTCTTCTTCTTCCTCTGCTTCCCCTTCTTCTATTGAACCATGTAATAATCTTAATTGCTTTTGTTTATGACGTTCCTCGTCCTCACCCTCGCTTGACTTCTTAATACGTTGTTCTACTGCATCTATAACTGTATCAATTTTAGATGCCAATATTGTCTCCAAAGATGATAAGTCAGTTTTACGTATACCCATAAAGCCCATATGCTTTAAAACAGCCATAAGTTCATCCACTGTAAGAAAATTATTAAATTCAAGCATATTAAACCACAAAAATTCATTAAACATGCATATGTTGTATTTAATAATGGTAACAATAAATTCTTCGCTGGTATAAAGTTCAAGGTCCATGTTTACAAGCGCAGTTGGTTCCAAGTAAGACATTAATATGTATCCATATTTAATTATTCTGCTTTTAAGTGTATTAGCATCATATTTATCAGCAATAATTTTCAAAAGTGATTTAATATATTCTTGCGGTGTCTGATTTCTATTATTTCTAAATGTTTTAATTCCTGGGTCCATACTTATTAATGTTTTTAATGCAGGTATGTTATATTGGTCAATTAATCTATTTAAAATAGTATTACCATTTCTATCTTTCAACCTTATTCCTAATCTTTTAATGCATTCAAAATTACTCATACTTACATTTGCACACTTATTTCTAAATACCTTTTTACTGTTGGGTTCATGGGTTATAGCACGTTTATTGTATATACTAATCACAATTTCCTTTACCCCTTCTTCCATATTCCCATCATCCTTAAACAAAAGGGAGACCATATCAACACCTTTACGGAATTCTAATGGCGTTAATTCCATTAATCTTACAATTGGTGCATAATCTGGATATTTTAATTGCAATTCTTTTATCTGTAATGCCATTAATTCACCACACTCATCACCAATGTATATGCTAATATTTTTTTCTATTAATGATAGTATGTATTTATTAATAAACTTTTTTAATAATGCCTTGTTTTGTCGCAATGACCCTAATATTTTTACAAGTTCTGTTTGTTGCTGTGTTCTTTTTGGTGATTCTTGTATTTTTTCTAATACTGTATTAATTATTGAGTCATACGCACCACCTCTCATAACCCCAACACTTCCCTTCATGTGCCTAACAATACCGCCCCCGTACTCCTCCCCTTCCTCTTCCCCTTGCTCCCCTTCCTGTACCACCACTACAACCCTATTTGCTACTATAAAAACTATTTTTGCAATAATAATTTTCATTATATATCCTGTATGTTCTAAGGCAATTGGTATTATTGCATCGCCTGTACCCGTGCATACGTCCAATGATTTTTTTAGATGTATGAATTGATATGTCCTGTCATCCTTTTCACCCATGCGGTCTTCTATAGGAGGATATAAGTTAGAAATGTCTTCACTTCTCTTGGGCATAAGTTGTTGAACATCTTTTTTATATAAGCATAGGAAATAGCCCGTACTGAACTTCCCTTCCTCTGCCAAGGGACTAACATTTAAGGTACATTGTTTGGAATTTGGTTGTATAGCCCATACTTTTAATTGTGGTTGTTGTGATGAGGATGATTGTGTCTTATCCTTTAATGTCAAACGGGGTATATTAAACGGTTTTAACTCACCCCCCTTAAACAATATGTTAAAATTATAGTTATGCATATATACCAAGTACTTGGGTAAGTCTGGCATAGAAACAATTAACTCTTCCTCACCCCCCACTCCTGTCCCCACTTTTCCTACACCTTGATGTTTTAAATAGTATTCTGTAAAAGTTAATGGAAATTCATTTGTATTTATTTCACGCAATCTATTATAAAAAATGCATGGTACAACCCCTTCTTCCCTTTCTCCTTCTTTAAAACAAGCAATATATTGTTCCAAGTATGTGAGGGAAAATAATTTATTTTTTTCATTTATAACCTGATTAATTATTTCAATACACTCCTTTAATTGTTTGTACATGTCATTTAATGTTCTATCAATGTTTATAGCACCATTAGTAATTTGTTTTACTGAGTTATCAATGTTTTCTATAATACCTTCAAAAAATTCACTGGCTATGTTGGTCCTAACGTCATTATGGTAATCCTTCACGCTTGTTATATCACCATTATCATCCACCGTAAACATCTTATTATCCTTCTTCAACGTAATCTTCTCATCCATAAGTTGTTTCAATTCATTTATTGCAAGTCTAAGTATGTCCGTGTTAACATGTTGTTCTATATCATGTTTAATCAAAATTAGGTTATTGATAACATTTAATATAGTTTCGTATAGCGTGTATATAGTAACAATCTCTTCACAGGCTCCGCCCACGCCTATATACATATCTCCAGTATACCCCCCCTTTATCATATCCATGGTCGTTTGAATGTAGTCGCATAACATCTTAACGTTGTCTAATTTGAACATGGATGGTGGTTGTGGTGATTGTGGTGATTGTGGTGATTGTGGTTGTTGCCCTCCAACTTGTGAAATGTCTTGGTAGGTATAGGCGTGTGCATTATACCCGTGACCATTACTATCCAACCAGTTTGAAAAAGTTTTGTTAAATAGTTGATTACCAAAATAGCGTATTGTTGTGACATCGGTACCATCATTGTCATCCCCCTTATATATAATATGTAAGCCTGTACTTCCTGTAATTTTTGAATTAACATTTTCAACTTCATCAAACATGTAGGAACTAAATTGCGGTGCTTGATACATATAGGATTGTTTATAGTCCATATCATAATCATCAACAAACTTAAGTTGGGAATAGTCCACATACCTATATAAACGGGGTTGGCTCATACCAAGCAATATACCCCTTATTTTCTCTTTAATTGCATCAAGACCATCATTAGCGCCAGAAGTAAAAGCGTTTAGGTTCTGGTATATGTAATATAGCAAATATGATAAATAAAGTGCATAATCATACAACTCATATACATCCCCATCTTCCACAACATGTTTCGTTATTGTATCACATTTTCCTTTTAATTGCACATCCAAGTGTTCTTTTATTTTTTTAGTACAATCTGCCTTATCTTTTGCTATCTTAACTTCAATTTGTCTTGCATAATCATTAAAACTGTCAAAAGTGTCTATATCATCCATAACAACCTTAAATTGGGAATACAATTGCACATATTCTTTCTTTTGTTCTAACATCTTCTTTTGTAATTCACTTTTAATTACTTTTAGTTCAGTAGAAGCCAATAATTCAATGTATCTATCACCTAACTTGGTTATATTATCTTCCATTTGTATAACAACCTCTTCACCCTTAAAAAGACGGTTTAAACTAATAAACTTTTTAAGATAGTCTAATGCAGTTGTAAGTGGTTGGTCTGTCATAGAACCCCCTACTTGCCCCCCTGCCCCTCCCCCGTCCAATGCCCCTCCCCCGTCCAATGCCCCTTCCAACCCCTTTATCTTTTCAATCTCTTCAATTATAGACACCATCATAAGTTTGGTTAAATAATTAACATCAACATTTTCATGTAAATACTTTAATTTTAAATTTTTGTAATTATACATTTCACCACCCTTACAATCTTTTATAAATTCTTCAATAACATAGTGTATAGGAGCATTACCATAATTATCAACTAATTCTCTATTGCATTTAAGAGATAACAAGTAATCTATTACAAGAAAAAATCCTTTTTTACAGGCTAAATGTAAAACATTTTGATTAAATTCATTCATTGCATTAATAGAAACATTTTTAACAACTAATAATTCAATAATATTTTTAATCTTGCTTTCATTGAGTGTAGAAGATGGATTATTTAAAAGTGCAAAAATTAATGTTTCACCTTTATCCGTTTTAAAATTAAGTATTTCATTAGTTTCAATAATTGCCATTATTTCTTCATAATCCATTGTTTTAAATATTGTATATAATTCAGTTATTCTGCTTAAATCTTGTGTTTTTGCCTTTTCAAATGATGCATTTGGTTGTTTTTTAAATGGGAATGGTTTACTTACATTTGGATTTGGATTTATATTAACTTTGCCGTCCATTAATATAATACTAACATATATATTAATTTTTATAAACTTATAAACTTATAAACTTATAATTCAAAAAATTATTCTTCAAATGCACGATAATCATCATATTTTTTGCATATCATTGATGCTGGTAAAACCGCAGCGGTTAATAATAAGCCTGATTGTATTCTTTCTGTTCTAAAATCTTTAGGATTTTGTCTTAAAGGATATTGATGTGCACATGCATTATTAATACAGGCATCATGTGTACGTTCATATTTCCATTGGTCATTTATCATACTTACACCATTAGATTGTAAATATACACGATAATCATCATTTCTTTCAAGATTAACTCCCTTTTGTTCATTAATTTTTTGTTTTGTTTGTTCTTCACGTGTTGATGCCGTTCTATAATCAGTTAAAAAACGTCCATCATCCATTTTAGCAGGACAGTTAAAATAATAGTTATCCATTTATATTATATATATTATATTTTGTTTTTTTGTTTATACTATAATTAATTTTCTATTGGCTTGGGTTCTAATGGTTTAGGATGTATTGTATCAGTTAAGGTGCATCATTAGGTATAATGGTTATCTTATCAGTTATATCAATAACTTTTACCTTTTGACTGTATATATTTTTGAACATTTCAGGAACCGTAAAAGAATATATTTCTTCATCCCCGCTACCCCCATCACCTCTCCCATCCTCCCCACTGCCCCCATCACCGCTCCCATCACTACTGCCCTCATTGCTACCACCACTGCCCCTATCTCCCTCATTGCCCCTATCTCCCTCATTGCCCTCACTGCTACCACCACTGCCCTCATTGCTACCATCATCCCCACTGCCTCCATCCCCACTGCTCCTGCTTCCCCCACTGCTCTCATTGCTACTACCCTCCCCGTCTTTGCTTGTTTCACTTTCTGTATGCTGTAAAACATTTTGTTCTATTTGTATAACACTATTGTTATTATGGCTTGTAGAATTGTTATTATTATGGCTTGTAGAATTGTTATTATTATGGCTTGTAGAAGTACTATTTGAACTCATATATAATTCTTTATCAATTACAGTAGGTTTAATAAATGGATTTTTATTATTTTCAGGACCAATTGGAATTGATTCATCAGAGTTATAAATACAATTATTATTTTGATTATTATCATTATCTTCATATTGATTGTATTGATTAATTATTGTTTGATTATTCATTTTATTTATTTCTGTTGTTTTATTATAAACTTCGCTCATTTTTTTATAGTATTCTGCCAACTTAATATCAACATTTTCTTCAAATAGTTGTATTCTATTCATAATTTCATCATTATGTTGTTCAATTGAACTAACTAATATTTTTTGCGACGTGTTTACTATATTATAATTGTATGAATATAACTTATATATTTGATAGGCAATTACAGCAAGTAATAAAATTAATATTATAGTTTTTAATTTAAACATTTATAATATAAATTATGAAAAATATATATAATTTTAAACTTAAAAAAAATGATAATTTTATAAAATATAGGCCTAAACATATATAAGGTATACTATATAAAAGATTGTAATATGTTTTTAAATAATTATATTGTTGAATTTAAGAATAATTTTGAAGTATATAGCATACCTGCATATAACAGAATAATAAATAAATTTATTAATAGATATATTAAGAAAATTTGCGAGAATGAGTATAATGAAAAAAATGTAAAAGATGCAATAATATATTCAAAATATTATTTATATTATAAAACAGTTAATTGTATTTATGATAAGGAAATTATGGATATAATGTATTTTTGTGATAAATAAATTATAAATTATAAACTTCAATTTGTTAATAAATTATAAACTTTAATAGCCATTTGAATCATTTAAAACATTTTTAACATAATCTATATTAATACCCATATTTCCTGTAAAACGTCTACTTTTATCAAAATCATTAATATCTGACCATGCCATATAATCTTTACCATCTGACATTATTATAGGACATGTTGTACAATTTTTATTTGTGACGCAAACAGGTGGAATAGGTGGAATTGGAAACCAGTTATTTGGAGAAATAAAGGTGTAATCTTTATTTGACATACCTTTATTTAGTGGTGCAAGATAATTTAAATCACCATATTTAAGTTCACTGGCCATATCAAATTTTTGGTCTTCAGGATTTGAACGTGTATATATACTATTATAATATTTATTACCATCTCTTATATATTGTTCAGTTAACCTTTTATCACCTTCACTTAATCTATAGAGATTAACGTCTTGTGAATTATATACCTGTTGCTGTTGCTGTTGT
>SXGT01458343.1_pt1 | contig 34169 bp, 23 predicted proteins | sample 3176221 | NCBI WGS metagenome assembly SXGT01 (sample SAMN11356862, study PRJNA531348) | freshwater metagenome | isolation source: freshwater sample F1-120 | place: China: Fuxian Lake, Yuxi | collected 2017-12-25 | reverse complement strand
CTGGTCGCCAGCGCCCTGCTCCTTGAACTCCGCGAGGCCGGTGCCGTCGACGCCCTGCGAGATGTCGGGCGACTGCCGGTCGATGCTCACGAGCACCGCGGCCGTGTCCGCCTCGAAGCCGAGCGTGGGGTCCGTATAGCCGATGTCACGGATGACTGACCGCGCGCGCTCCTGCATGTCCACGTAGCCGCTGGTCGTGATCTCGCCGGCGACGAGCACGAGGCCGGTCGTCACGAGCGTCTCGCACGCGACGCGGCTGTTGGGATCGAGCGCGAGGCAGGCGTCGAGGATGGTGTCGCTGACCTGGTCGGCGACCTTGTCCGGATGGCCTTCGGTAACGGACTCGGACGTAAACAGGAAGTCTTTGAGAGCCATGAGCGCCTCCGCGATGCCTAGGTTTGCCGGTCCGGGTCGGGTCCGGTCACGGGCGCGTGGAACTAGCGGCAGAAACGCGGTGTGTCAAGCATCGCGTCTGCGAGCCCGAGCCCCACTGCACTTCCCTCCGCGGGCGAGCGCGGATAGAAGAGGAGCATGACGTGCTGGACTGCTCGCCTCGCCTGGCTCCTCCCCCTCGTCGCCCTCGCCTGCGCCACGGATCCCGACCCGACGGCACCGGGTGACGCCGGCCGCGACGTGTCGTGGTTCACGGGCACAGACGCCTCGGAGGTCACCGCACCGCTCGACGTGCCGCCGGTGGACGTGGGACCCGAGATCCCTGTCGATGTGCTCTCCCCGCTGCCGGGTACCAACGCGGGGCCCTGGCCGCTGCGAGGGCACGACCCCGCGCGGACCGGGCGTACGGCCCTGAGTGGCGCCACCTCGGCCACGCTGCGCTGGAAGACGCCGGTGAGCGACAGCGTGCGTGGCTCCGCGGTCGTCGCGGCCGACGGCACCATCGTCGTGGGAGGCGCGAGCGGCAACGTCACCGCGCTCGGGTCCGATGGCGTCCAGCGTTGGTTCTACTCCGCCGATGGCCCGGTCGACGGCGGCCTCGCGCTCGGAGCAGACGGCGTCGTGTACTTCGGCTCGCGCGACAAGAGCGTCTATGCGCTCAACCCCAACGGGACGCTGCGCTGGAAGGTGACGACCGAGAAGGACGTCGTGGCAGCACCCGCGATCACGGTGACTGGCGACGTGGTCATTGGCTCGACGGACGGGAAGCTCTACCGCATCGGCTTCCTCGGGGACCTCAAAGGCACGACCGCGCTCGGCGGAGCCATCGCGTCGAGCGCCGCTGTGACCGGCACTACCACCGAGCGTCTGCTCGTCGGCTGCGACGACGGCAAGCTCTACGCCATCGAGGACGGCAAGGTGCTCTGGACGCACCTGGTCGGCGGCGAGGTGCGCGCCCCGCCGACCGTGCGCGGCGACGGCGTGACGCTCGTGGCCTCGCTCGACAAGAGCAACGCGCTGCACGCGGTCAAGCCCGACGGCACGCTCGCATGGAAGGTCCCCGCGCCTGCGGGCATCGACGCGGGCCTCGGCCTGCTCGCCGACGACGGCGTGCTGGCCGCGACCATCGAAGGCGACGTGCTCGCGGTGGCGCCCGACGGCACGACGCGCTGGACCGTCAAGCTCGGCGGGGCCGTTCGCGGCGGGTTCGCGGTGTCGGGAGATGGACGCGCCTTCGTCGGGGGGCACGATCAGCGCCTCGTCGCGCTCGATGCGCGGCCCGGAGGCTCGGGCGCGATCCTCTGGAGCCTGGACCTCGGCGGCCTCGTGTGGTCGGCGCCGGCGCTCACGGCCTCGGGCAGCGTGATCGTCGCTGGCGACGCGACCGTGTTCGCCATCGGCGGCGGCAGCAAGTGCGAGGGCACGCCCCTGCCCTGCGACGACGCCGACCCGTGCACCATCGACACGTGCGAGGGCGACGCGTGCATGCATCGCGGCCTCTGCGACGACGCGAACGCGTGCACGACCGACACCTGCGACGCGACGGGGAAGTGCGGTCACGCCCCCGCGGCCGACGGAGGCGTGTGCGACGACGACCTGCCGTGCACCCAGGAGGGCGCGTGCGTCAAGGGCAGCTGCGTCTCGAAGGTCGTGCTGTGCGGCCCCGCCGCGTCGGCCTGGCCCATGCGTCACCACGATCCGCTCCATACCGGCCGGACCGACGCGGTGGGTGCGCACGCCGGCACGGTGCGGTGGTCGTACGAGGTCGGCGGCACGGTCTCGTCCTCGCCCGCCATCGGTCCCGACGGGCGCGTCGTGGTCGGCTCCACCACCGGCAAGCTCACCGCGGTCGATGCCAAGGGCGCGCTGCTCTGGACCTTCGACGCCGGCGGTCCCGTCACCGCCTCGCCGGCCATCGCGGCCGACGGGACGGTCTACATCGGGAGCGGCAACACCTTCGTCTACGCGCTCAACTCCGACGGGACGCTGAAGTGGTCGTACAAGACCGGCGGCAACGTGCGCTCCTCGCCGACGATAGGCGCCGCGGGACCGCTCGCAGGCCACGTCGCGGTCGGCTCCGACGATGCGCGGCTCCACGTGTTGCGGCCGGATGGGAAGGTCGCCTTCGTCTTCGAAGCCAAGGACAAGATCGCCGCACCGCCGGCCATCACGGCGGACGGGCGCGTCCTCGTCGGCTCGGGAGACGGCCTGCTGCACGTCGTGGGACCCGACGGCAAGGCCGTGTGGTCGGTGTCCTGCGGCTCGAAGATCGAGGGCTCCGGCCCCGCGATCGCGCCCGACGGGACCATCTACGTGGGCTCGCAGGACAAGAACCTCTACGCCATCAAGCCCGATGGCGCGGTCAAGTGGAAGCTCGGGACCGGGAACCGCATCGACGCCACGCCCGCCATTCGCGCCGACGGCGTGATCGTCGTCGGGAGCGCGGACAAGAGCTTCTACGGCGTCAAGCCCGATGGCACGCTACTGTTCTCGACGAAGGCCACGGGCACGCTCGTCTCGTCTGCCGCCGTCGATCGGCTCGGCAACAGCTACGTGGGCTCACTCAACGACCAGCTCTACTCGCTCTACGCCTTCGACGCGGCGGGCACGCTCCGCGTCGGGGTCGTGCTCACGCCGGAGGGCAAGCCGTTCGTGAGCGTCTACGGCTCTCCCGCAATCGCCGATGACGGGGCCATCGTCGTGGGCACGACCGACGGACGGCTCGTCGCGCTCGGCGGCGGCGGTGACTGCGAGGGCAAGGCGGCGCCGAAGTGTGACGACGGCAACAGCTGCACGCTCGATCTCTGTGTCTCGGGCAAGGGCTGCACGCACGAGGCCCTGTGCGATGACGGCAACCCGTGCACGACCGACCTCTGCGCCGTCGACGGGAGCTGCGACACGACGCCGGCCTCCGACGGCACGAGCTGCGACGACGGCCTGACCTGCACGACCGGGGACACCTGCCAATCAGGGAGCTGCGTCCCGGCCGCCACGGCGTGCGGCCCGGCCAAGTCCGCGTGGCCCATGCACGGCGCCAACGAGCGGCACACGAGCCGCGCGCCGGTCGCCTCGGCGCAGACCTCCAACAAGCTCTGGACGCACTCGACCTGCACGGGCAACGCGGGCTCGGGTCCGGCGGTCGGTCCGGGCGACGTCGCGGTCTTCGGCTGCAAGGACAAGAACGTCTACGCGGTGACTGCGACGGGTGAGACCGCGTGGATCTTCCCGACCGGCGCCGAGCTCACGACGACGCCCGCCGTCACCGAAGATGGCCTCACGCTCATCGGCACGGGCTCGGGGACCCTGCTCGCGATTACGGCCGCGGGCAAGACGGGCTGGACGACGTCGGCGGGCGCCGCGATTCGGTCGCACCCCGTGCTCGGCGCCGGCGGTCTGGTCACCTTCGGCACCGAGGGCAGCGCGCTGGTACGCGTGGGCCCGGGCGGCAAGAGCGTCTTCACCACAGCGACCAAGGAGCCCGTGCGCAGCTCGCCGGCGCTGCTGAGCAGCGGCGCAGCCGTCGTGGGCTATGGCACGGAGACCAAGCCGAAGTCGGGCGGCCTGATCGCGGTCGGCAACGACGGCGGCGTGCTCTGGGACACCGACCTCGGGACCGCCGTGCTCATGGGGCCGATGATCGTCGATGACGGCACCATCGTCGTCGGCGGCGTCGATGGCGTGCTCCGCGGCGTGGATCTGGCGGGCAAGGTGACCTGGTCGAAGACCCTCGACGGTCCGCTCGCGCACACGCCGGGCCTCGCCACCGACGGGACGCTCATCCTGGGGCAGACCGTGGTGCCGCCGGCGGAAAAGCCGAAGGGCTATTTCACGGCGACCGACGGCACGGGTACCGTGCTTTGGAATGTTGAGGCGGGCGACCCGCCGTCGGGGGGCGTCGCCCTCGGCGCCGATGGCCGGACGTATGGGGCCTTCTTCGACGGGAGCCTCTACATCCAGTCGGTCGCGGGCGCGGGGTTTCCGGGCGTCTACCTCGGCGGCCCGGCGGGAGCGGATCCCGTGGGCCTCGCGGTCGGTGGACCGGGGCGGCTGCTGGTGACGATGTCTGACGGGCGGCTCGTGATGCTGAGCCCGTAGGAGGTCGGATGGGGAAAAGTGCGGTAGGGATGTGGCTGGCGCTCGGCGCCATCGGCTGCACGGGGACGAGCGCGGGCGGGAAGGCGGACGTCTTCGACCGCGACGGGCTCGGCGTCGTGTTCCTCTACGACGGGGTGCTGGTCTCCGAGGACGGCGCGGTCGTCGACCCCGACAGCTTCACGGGAGGCGGGCCGGTCATCATCCCGTGGTCGAAGGATGTCTCGCCACCGGGCTGGGAGCAGGACGCCAGCGCCAAGGACGCGGGTCCGAGCGATGGCTCGATGGACGCCGTCATGCCGCCGACCGATCCGGGGACTCCGCCCGGCGATCCAGGGACTCCGCCCGGCGACACAGGCACGCCGCCGGTCGACATCGCGAAGCCACCGCCCGTGGACGCGGGGAGCGCCTGCGACAAGCCGGGTGCGTGCACGGTCGAGTCGTCGGAGTCCCAGTCGCAGGGCTGCGACAAATGTGGCACCCAGAAGCGATATCGGAGCTGCCTCGGCGGCTGCGTGTGGGGAGGCTGGTCCGACTGGGGCGGCTGCGAGGGCCAGGGCCCGTGCGCGCCAAACGAGGTCGCCACGGAGACCGCGCCCTGCAACGCCAATGGCTGCGGCACGAAGTCGCAGACGCAGACCTGCAACGGGAGCTGCCAGTGGGGCGGGTGGTCGGGCTACGGCGCATGCGTGGGCGGGCTGCCCGAGGCGGAGACCACGCCATCGGTCACGGCCGTCTTTCGAGTCGACGTCGCGACGATGAGCTGCAGCGCCTGCGGCTGGGCGTGTCCACCGGACGCGGGCCCGGTCGACGACGGCGTGAAGAAGTACTCGTGCCTTTGCCAAGCGGAGTTCGACGCGCTGAACTACGGCAAGACGCACTTCATGGCGCTCGGCACCGAGTCGTGGCGCAAGGCGGTCTGGGCCAAGAACAACATCGCGGCCGTGTACGTCGACGCGTTCATCGGCGGCTACAAGGCCGGCGGCGACGCGACCGCGATGGGTAACGCCGAGGCCGACGCCATCTTCGCCAATGCCCAGAAGAACTTCCCGTCCTCGGTGCCGAAGTGGTTCGTGCTCAATGAGATCTCGGCGGGCACCTGGCCGGCCAACGCCACATATCGAGACTACGTTGTCGCCCTCGCCAAGCGCCTGAAGAACGTGCACGGCCGCGAGGTCATCATCCTGTCGCCGTTCGACTCCCCCGGCAACAGCTGGCCGCAGTGGGCCGCGCTCGCTGCGGTGGCCTACGTCGGTGCAGAGAGCTACCAAGGCACCGACGGCAAGTCGATCAACGCGAGCGGCAACTCCGTCAGCTACGTCAAGGGCGAGTACCAGGCCACGGTCGACGCCTACGTCAAGGTCGGCGTCCCCAAGGACCGCCTGTTCCTGATGGAGCACTACGGCAGCACGGCCGTCACGCTGAGCGACGGCAAGGCGTGCACCTTCGGCCGCTGCGGTGTGTCGAAGGCCGGCTGGCTGAACGCGATCACGACGCGCGGCAAGGCCATGCAAGGGCTCGGCATCAAGGGCGTCATGTCGTACGGCTGGGCCGGCAACGCGATGATGGACGACTCGGCCACGCGGCTCGAGTTCATCGGCGCGTACGCGGCGCAGAATGTACCGTAGGGCGACCGGCCCGATGCCGTTCACCACCGCACCACGAGCGCAGCGGAGCCTGCACCGACTCCGGCCGAGACGGTCGGCCGCGACTCTCGACCCAACGGCTCGGCCTCGGGGCCGCTCGAGAAGCGTGCGGTCACCACGAGCGTGATGCCCAACGCCGTCACGAGCGCGCCGCTGACGGAGAAGCCAATTCCTGCGGCCTGGCCGACTCCCCGGGCGATCGAGGGGTGCGGATCCGCGTTGGCGCGACTGGCCATGATCGAGCCGAAGATCACACCGACGGTGCCCACCGCGATCGAGAGATAGCCGAAGGTCTCCCCGCCGGGTCGCCAGTCGGCCGCCTCGATGTGAGTGATGCCATTCGCCGACGTGGCCTTTCGGACCGCTGAGAACCGGACGCACTTCGGGCGCTGCGCCTCGTCGAGCGCGGGCACGAGGACGTTCTCGGTCCCGGCCTCGGTGTGTTTCTGCGCCTTGGCCAGGTCCTCGGACCGGACTGTGTAGGTGCTGGTGCAGCACGGGTGTACCGCAATCGCGCACAGCAGAACGATTCGTCGCATGAAACCTTCCTCGCCCGGCGCCCATTGACCGGCGCGGAGTGACGTTTCATGGACCGTGCCGGCAACACGTGGCCGTCACCGCTCGGGTCGGTGGCTGGCGAGACCCCACGGTGGAGGAACGGTGCCCGCCTCGTGCGGCGCGCCTACTCCAGCTGCGGTGCAGGCACGACAGAATTACCGGAACTGGCAGGCAGTGGCCTGCCGTCTCGCTGGTAGAGCGCGATCGCCTCTTCAACGACTTGGCACAGTTCACGACACACGCGCTGCTCGTTTTGCCCTCATCGGCGCGGCGGAGCCGTGTCGGCTCCAGCGCCTTGTTGTCCCCCGCGCCGCGCTCGTTGCACAAGGGCGAGGTAGACAGAAGCCAACACTGGCGCGCACATGAACGACAGCATCGATAGCAGAAACACAACACCGTAAGCATCGTCATTGGGACCCCTCTCTTCTTCCCTGATGCCACTCATGACATCGAAGACCACGTGCTCCAAGTTCAGGGTGGAAAGCGCCACGACGATAATCGTGAGTGGGAGCAGCGTGGCCACGACGACGGCACCCAGCGACAGGCCAGCGGCACGCTTGAGGAACACGGCCAAGAGGGCAACGCGCCACGTTGCGACGACCGCGAGAAACCACGCATTCGTCGCCCGGGCGGCACCTGCGTCCATGAACGTTTCAACGGGGATTGCATAGAGCACCGCCGGGGGGGCCGTGAGTGTTAGGAACAGCAGAACGTTCCGGTAAGACCAGTTCCTGGGCCGGAGTGGTGCCAAGAGGGCCCAGATGATCAGGGCCAGCGCAAACACATAGACCACGGACCCCAGGCCAAGGGTCTGCCAGAGTTCAGCGCGCGGGTTATCCCAATAGCGCCCTACACCAGCCAGCCACGTGAAGAACAAGCCGAACGCAAGAAAAGCCCGCCAGTGCGTGTGAACCGCTGGGCTGACAGGCCGAAATGCCAGAAACCGGCACTCGTCGATGAGCAGAGTCTTGATCATTGGGGGGGACAACGTTTGAGCTCAGCCGCTGGCGTAGGCTGGCGAAGCCAGCCGTAGCGAGTCGGCTGGAGCGAAGGGTTTGGCGGCATTGGTGCGCAAGGCGGCGGCATTGGGTGTTTCGAAGCTTACTGCGCTGGCGACTGCGGAGGCGGCACCCGAACTTTCAAGAAGTGCAGAAGATCCGCTGCAGCATCGCTGGCGTGACCGCGTACATACTCGTGCGGATCGGCGAGTGCTTTGGAGATGAGCGGCACAGATACAGCGATGTTGAGTTCGCGGCAAGTACGCGCGACATGCCCAAGGCCCAAGATTGCGTTGCCGCGTACATTGAAGTTCGGATGCTCGGCGAGCTGAAAGCAAATGCCTTCAACCCAAGTACGCTCAACGTCGAGCGCATCCAGGCCAAGAACAATTGGAACGTAGAGCAATTCACTTGGATCGCCGCGGGCGAGTACCGCCTCAACGTCAGCCGCGGTCCAGCCATCCTCGAACGGTCCCATTTGCTGCCTAACACCAAGTCCGCGGACTACGCCACGCCCGCCGACGCATGCCGAGCTCCTGCCCGGTCCCACCGACCGGCCGAATCGCCCTCTCGACCTCGCACTCCACCGGTCTGACGACCTCGGGGGCGAACGCTAGCCGGTTCCCACTGCGGCACGACCGGCGCGGCGCTCCCAGCACGCACTCCGCGCGCCGGGGCACGCTGCCGACATGGCCCGACCAGCGCATGCCGAGCCCGGCGGAGCGTACGAGCACCTCTGATGGGACGGGTGGCGCTGTCCGCTCCAAGCGGCTGCGTGCGATCGTTCTCGCGGTTCCGACGGCCATGTGCACCTCCGCGCCCTGCTGACGGTAGGCGGCGGCGGTGACAGGGTCAACTCCGGCCACGATCTTTCTTTGGCGGGGCTTCTGACGACGGCTTTCGCCGCGGTAGCTTCGCCGGGACACCCTATGCTACCCCGTACAGAAAGGACACGCATGACCACCACGCCCCTGGATCCGACCCGCTATCACACCCTGCCGCGCCTCGACGGCATCGCCATGCGGTGTGAAGACGTCGATATCGTGCGACCGTCGGTGGCCGAGGTAGAAGCCGCCCAGAGCGGATCCTCCGGAGAGATAGACGTGCGGATTGCCGCGAAAGGCGTCGAGGACCGCCAACTGCAGGGCCGAGAGCGTCGTTGGGGCCGAGCTAGACCAGTCCAAGCGTACGCCAGCCTGCGAAAAGCCACTTCCAGAAGGCGCGCTTGCGGCCGAGCTTGGGCAACAGTTCGGGGAGGTCTTGCAGTACCGCCGTCGGCGAGGTCCATTGCCAGACGTCGCTTGGCTTCGCTTCACGCATGATGAGCGCAAGCAGGCCGATGCGGCGCGTGTCGGCGCGGTCGGCGATGATCGCGCGCACTTCAGCCGCGGTCAGGTTGCGGTCCCAGGAGAAGCACAGCGGGTCGGACGGGGCCATCGCCGGAAATGGTAGCGCGTGGGGGTGTGAGGTCAACGTCCTGGATCGACCGGCTGCCGAAGGCCGGTGTTCGACCCCGATTCGAGCACGAGCACGCTTGGCGTCGAGCAGCCGCCCCAAGGCGTCTGTGGGTCCAGAGCCCAACTGTTTCCAAGGCGGTCCTGCGGCACGACCCGGACAATGGCGCCCGGATCGCCGCCTGAGTCCGCGCGCCGTCGCAGGTCGTGCTCGTGCTCGTGCTCGTGCTCGTGCTCAGGCCGAAGGCCGGTGCTCGTGCTCGTCGTGCCCCTGCCCAGGGCCCAATCACCGCTAGTTCTTCACCCCAACGATGACCGCCCCGATCGCGTCGAATCGGAACCCGGCGGACGCCGCATCCGGCCCAGCAGGCGGCTTCGTGTCCAAGTCCTCGACGATGAGCAAGTCCAGAATCGGCGCGATCTGCGCCTTCGGAATCGGCAGCTGCTCGTCGGGCACCTGCTCGAGCGCGGTCGAAATGGCCTTTTTCGAGATCCCTCCGCCGAGCAACCCGTTGGCGATGCCGGTGACCTGGGTCCCCGACGCGTCCAGGCTCACGTCCCCGACGATCTGGCCGTTGTAGAGCGTGACCTGCAAGACCGTGTCGCCAAAGAGCGTGATCGAGAACGGGAAGTTGGTCCCGGGCCCACCGGCGGTGAGCTTCTTGCCGACGATCTTGGCGTTGTTCAGCACGACGAGCGGCTTGCAGTCCGTGCCGACGGTCGTCTTCTCGACGAGGTACTGGCAGACGTCGTGCGTCACGTCGCAGCCGGCGTTCTTGAGCTTGGCCGCGTACAGCGCCAGCGGGAACGGGGTACCATCGGTCTTGGGCGACTGGAGCTCGAGCAGCAGGATGAGCTGGCCCGCCGCGAGCGCTTTGCCGAGGTTCTGGTTGAGGATCCCCGAGAGCGGCGCGAGCGAGTTGTCGATCCCCCCCGAGCAGCTGTCGGCGGGCGCGCACGTCGTGGCCTTCTGGTCCACGTCGAGGCCCTGACCGGGCGTGCCGCTATCGCCCATGACGAGCGTCGCGAGCTTGGCCACGGTCGTGGCGAAGGTCGGCTGGCAGACGCACTTCGACGTGTCCCCCTGGCAGCTCCCGCCCACGCACGCGTCACCCGTGGTGCACGCGAGCCCGTCGTCGCAAGCGCCCGCGGTGGCCTGGTGCTGGCAGCCGGTCGCGGGGTTGCAGCTGTCCTCGGTGCACGGGTTCTTGTCGTCGCACGTGTTCGGCCCGCCCGAGACGCACGCCCCGCCGGCGCAGGCATCGCCCTTGGTGCAGGGGTCGAGATCGTCGCAGGGCGAGGTCGCCTGCTGGTGAGTGCACCCGCCGGCGGCGCCGCACGCGTCGACCGTGCACGGGTTCTTGTCGTCGCACACGTTCTCGAGGCCCGTGCAGCACGGGTCGAGGGTGAGCGTGTGGAAGCAGCCGAAGATCTCGTCGCAGTCGTCATTGGTGCACGGCGAGGCGTCATCGCAGTTCGGCTTCGGCCCCGCCACGCACGCACCGGTGGTACAGCCATCGTCGGCCGTGCACGCGTTGCCGTCGGTGCACGCGGTCCCATCGGGGACAGCCACGTGCGCGCATCCGGTGTCGGGCAGGCACGTGTCGGTTGTGCACGCGTTGCCGTCATCGCACGCGGTCTTCCCGGACCGGCAGAGCCCGGCGAGGCACACGCTGCCCTCGGTGCAGGGATCGTGGTCGTCGCAGGCGCCCGAGATCGGCAGGTGACGGCAGCCGTCGGGCAGCCCGGGATCACAGTCGTCGCCGGTGCACGGATTCTCGTCGTCGCACGTGCGCGCGACGCCCTTCTTGCAGACCCCCTTCTTGCAGTAGTCGGCGAAAGTGCACGGGTTCTTGTCGTCGCACGCCGACTGCTCGGCGCGGATGCTCCATGCGATGCGGCTCTTGGCCGAGTCGCACGCTTCGCAGCCGTTGTTGGGGTTGGTCGCGCCGTCGGGCAGGCACACGTTGCCGAGCAGGCAGGTGCCCTCGGCAACCTCGTGGAGGCAGCCGCCCTTTCCGTCGCACTGGTCGAGCGTGCACTGCCGGTGGTCGTCGCAGTCGACGGCGGTCCCGGCGCAGAGGCCGGCGGTACACCGGTCGTCGTAGGTGCAGGGGTTGCCGTCGTCGCAGGGGCGCGTCGGGACGCACGTGACCGGCGGGGCCGTGTCGGGCGTGCCGGAGGTGCCGGAGGTGTCGGCCGTGGTCGCATCGGTGACGGGCTCGGCAGGCGCAGCCGTGGGGTCGCTGCCAGCGCAGCCAAGCACGAGCACCAGTACCGGTGAGAGTGCCCGCCTCACTGGATCTTCCCCGCGACGAGCGTCCAGCCCAGGATGCGCACGAGCTTCTCGGGCGCGATGGCAATCGCGGTGCCGGGCGGGACGCCGGCGACGAGGCCCGAGAGGTCGATCTTGGGCAGCGGGAACCCCGACAGCCCCTGGCCCGCGAGCTGCTGGAAGAGCTTCGGCACGAGCTCGCCGCCAATCAGGCCCGCGATGACCTTCTCCGCGCTCGCGAAGCCCTGCGAGGTCACGACCACGTCGGTCGTCAGCCGATGGATGTCGCCGAGCGACAGGCCGATGCCCGTCTCGCTCGCCGTGAGCTCGGCGTAGACGTCGGCGCTGGCGAACAGGTCGAGCTCGACGGGCTTGCCGAACAGCTCGAGTGAGGCGTGCACCTTGAGATCGCCGATCTGGAGCAGCAGATCCTGGAGCGCGTTGCAGCTCGAGACGATGGGCGGCAGGAGGAAGTCGAGCGAGACCTTCAGGTTGGTGACCCCGTACTGCGTGAGGTCCTGCCCGGCGAGGAGGCTCGGCGGCACCGGAAACGTGAGCCCGCCGCCCCACCAGAGCGAGAACAGGATCTGGTTGAGCAGATCGTCAGCCAGCGCAAGCTCGAGCGGCGCCTGCTTGGTCATCGTGAGCGACTCGGGCACCCCGGTCAGGCAGCCATTGCGCACGATCGAGCCGAGGATGGGCTTCGTGGTCTTCTTGGGTGCCGTCGCTGCACCCCACATCCGCAAGATCCCGCCGGCGTCCGAGAAGAAGATGCTCTCGAGGCCCGTGGCGAGCGTGACGGTGACCTTCTCGCCTCCAGCAAAGAAGGGGCCGACGTCGAAGCTCGAGTTGAACGCAAACGAGCCCAGCGCCGTGGCCAGCGCGTCCGGGATGGCCTTGCCGATCTCTTTTTTGAACTCGTTTTCGAGCGTGGGCACGAACTGGTCGAGGATGAAGTCGACGAGGAAGTCGAAGATGGCCCCGAGGATGCCGTCAATGTCCAGGTCGATGCCCGTCACGACCACGTCCGGGTCCTTCATCGTGACCTGGACCTTGCCCTGGGCATCCGTCGAGACGAGGAGGTCGGCGTCGATACTGATCTGTTGGATGCCCAACGTGCCGCTCACGTCGAAGCACACGATGCAGGTCCCGTCCGCCTCGACGTCACCCTTCAGGTTCGCGATCGTCACGCGCAGGTGCAGCCCGCCCGCCACCGGCGTGAGCTTCACCTTGGGCGCGCCGTAGCTCAGGTTCTTGAGGAAGACCTTGTAGCCGCCGCCGCTGAACGCCGGGCTCGGGATGAGGCCCTTGATGTCGAAGCTGCCCATGATGATCTCGAAGATGCTCGCGAGGTCGTCGAGGTCGTTCTTCGAGTGATCCCCGTCGTCGATCGCGGGCGGCCCCAGGAAGAGGTAGAGCGCCTTGCTCGCCGAGAGCTCCTTGGGCGTTGGCGCGGTCATGGGCTGAAACTTCGTAGACCAGTAGAAGCCCTGCGAGGCGGTATCGACGTTCCCTTGCGTGTCGGTGGCCTGCGCCTCCAGGAAGTTGAGCCCGTGCTGCGCCTTGACCTGGAGCGTGAACTGGCCTGCGGCATCGACCTGGACCGCGACGCCGTTCAACGTGACCGACTCCAGCGGGAAGGCGGGGCTCTGGACCTTGCCCTTGACCACGATGTTGGTGCTTCCCGTCAGTGTCGCACCGCGCAGGGGCTGGGTGATCAGGATGCTCAGCCGGCACAGGTCGCTGGTCTTGAGGGTGTGCTCGCAGCCCTTGGCCCCCTGTGGGTCGCAGAAATCGTCGGTGCAGGCGTTCTTGTCGTCGCAGCCCGTCAGGCTCGCGACGCAGGCCCCCTTGCTGCACTTGTCGCCCTCGGTGCACGGATCGCCGTCCTCGCACTTCAGCGCGTTGTTCTTGAACACGCAGCCGGTGCCGGCCTTGATGTCGCAGGTGTCATCGGTGCACGGGTTGTCGTCGTTGCACTTCTGAATGCCCTTGGGCGTACATGCGCCGTTCTTGCACGTCTCGTCGGTCGTGCACGCGTTGCCGTCATCGCACGGGCCGGTCTGGACGAGGACCTTGCAGCCCACGTTCGGCTCGCAGAAGTCGACGGTGCAGGCGTTGCCGTCGTCGCACGCCTTCGGCACGAGCCCGTGGGTGCACAGGCCGGCCGAGCAGGAGTCCTTCAGGGAGCACGGATCGCCGTCGTCGCACGGCTCCAGGTTGTGCATGTGCACGCAGCCGAAGGTCGAGAGGCAGAGGTCGGTCGTGCAGAGGTTCTGATCGTCGCACGACGGCGTCTGCGGCCCCGAGGTGCACTGCCCTTCGATGCACAGGTCGCCCGCCGTGCACGCGTTGCCGTCATCGCAGGGCGCCTCGACCACCGTGTGCGTGCAGCCCCCGGTGCCGGTGCAGCCGTCCTGCGTGCAGGGGTCGCCGTCGCTGCAATCGAGCACCGTCTTCCCGGAGACGCACGCCGAATTGGTGCACGAGTCGCCCACGGTGCACGAGTCGCCGTCCTCGCACGCGCCGGTGCGCGGAGCGTGCACGCAGCCGGTGCCCTCCTGGCAGCCGTCGGTCGTGCAGGCGTTCTGGTCGTCGCACGCGAGCTTGGGATCGCCCTGACAGACGCCGTCGCGGCACGCGTCACCCGAGGTGCAGACGAGCGCGTCGTCGCAGCTCGCGCCGTCGTTGGCGGTGTACTGCGTGGTGCTGACCGGGGTTACGCACGCCCGGCAGGCGTTGGTGGGATCGAGCGCGCCATCGGGCACGCACTGGCCACCGATCAAGCAGAAGCGCCCCGGCGCGAGCTCTGCGGTGCAGCCGCCCGAGCCGTCGCAGCGGTCCAACGTGCACGCGATGCCGTCGTCACACGTGTAGGGGGTGCCACGGCAGATCCCCGCGGAACAGCGGTCGTCTCGGGTACAGGCGTAGCCGTCGTCGCACGCCTCGGAGCCTTTGCACTCCGGCTTGGGGGCGGGCGCATCGGTGACGCCACTCGCGTCGGCATCGGCGCCCGAGGCGACGTCCGTGCTGGCATCGAGCGTGGTGAACGCGCCCGACGGCCCGTCACCGCCACAGGCCACGAGCAGGAGCAGCAGCAGCCCTACGGCACCGGAGCGGCTCATTGGCCACCTGCGGGCTTGGGCAGGATCACGCGCAGCACGCCTTTGACGGTCGCGGTGAGCGTCGGGTCGAACGGCGTGACGTCCGCCACGAGGGTGCCGTTGAAGCTGGCCTCGACCACGTCGCCCTCCTCTTTGCCCCAGCGCTCGATGACGTAGCTGCCCTTGGCACCTTGGAGCCACGAGACGTAGGTGCGCTGCGGCCCGCCGTCCTTGAGCAGGATCTTGAAGCCCGGCGGCGCGTTCGTCTTGCCCTGGGCCCAGTCCCAGACGCCCTCGCCCGTGATGGTGATGGGATGATCGGAAGAGCCCACGACGAAGCCGAAGTTGAAGCCGATGATGGCAAAGGGCGTCACGAGCGTATCCTCGACGGCGAGCGAGACCGCCGGCGCGATGTGGGTCGAGCCGAACGCGACGGACTGCGACTTCTCGTCGAGGGTGCGCTTGTAGGTCTGCTGAATCTTGGTGGTCTTGATCTGCACCTCGTAGTAGGAGCCGCCAGCCTGGATGCCGGTGTCGGTGCCGGTGACGTCGGTCGAAAGCGTTTCGACGGCACCCGCCTCGGCGGCCACCGTGTCCGTGGGTCCGGTGGTTGGAGCGCCGTCCGTCGCGCCGCCGCACGCGAGGGCCAGGACCGAGAACGACAAAGCAATCCGCAGCATGCGGGGACGCTACCACGCCGCACGGGCGCGCGTCACGACTGGCGCGTTGGCATGCCGCGACCCGTTGACTTGGGCGCGCGCGGGCCCTACCTTCGCGCCGAACGGGGGGCTGCGTGAACAAGTGCCCTAGCTGCGGACATCCCAACGAGAGCTTCTTCAAGTTCTGCTTGAAGTGCGGTGCCGATCTCGGTGCTGCGCAGGCGATCAAGCCAACGTCGATCGGGGCGCGTCCCACGACCGCGTCCGACCCGGCCAAACGCTTGGCGTCGCTCGCGCAACGGCCACGACCCACGCCAGCTGCGGAGCCACCCAAGGCTGCGGAGCCGGCCAAGCCCGAGTCCGTCGCGCCGCCGGAGCCGGCAGCCGTCGAGGTGCCGTCAGCCAAGACGGAGATGGTCTCACCGGAGTCACTGCTCGACGCGTGGGAATCCGCGGCCTCCAAGAAGGTCGACCGCGCGGCGTTCGAGCCCGCCGTCGTGGCACGCACTCCGGCACCGGCGCTCTCCGCGCTCACCCCCGCTCCCGCCGTTTCGGCGCCCACGCCCGCGCCGGAGAAGCCCGCATCGGGGCCCCGGTGTCCGAGCTGCTCGGCCATCTATGTCCCGGGGCACCTCTTCTGCGCCGAGTGCGGTCACCGTTTTCCAGCGGCTTCCGCCTCCCCGGTCGTTCAGCTCGCGGCCGTCGGCGCGCAGCCGGTGCGCGTTCCGGACACCATGCCCGAGATCGCAGCGCCGGAGCCCGCGGCCATCGGCTCGACCTTCACCTACGCCCCCTCGCCCTCGCGGATGCGCACCCGCTCCAAGGTCAAGCTCGTCGTCCTCAACGAGGACGGCTCCGACGGCGAGACGCTGTCCCTCTTCGATGGCGCCAACGTGCTCGGCAAGAAGAACTGCGACCTGGCGTTCCCGTCGGACATCTACCTCTCGGACCAGCACGCCGAGGTCAACGTCACCGGCAGCCGCGTCACCGTGCGCGACGCGGGCTCCATGAACGGCACGTTCGTGCGCATCACCGAGCCCGTGCGCATCGAGAGCGGAGACCTCTTCCGCGTCGGCCAGGAGCTGCTGCGCTACGAGGACATCGATCGCGCCATGACCATGACGCCGGCACCGGACGACGGCACGGAGCTGCTTGGCGCGCCCGTGGGCGAGGGCGTCTTCGGGCGCCTCGTGCAGATCATGACGCCCACGCTGGATGGCAACGCGTGGCTCCTGCGCGGTCGCTTCATCACGCTCGGGCGCGAGCGCGGCGACATCCGCTTCCTGGGGGACGGCTACGTCTCCGGACGCCACGCCAGCCTCACGCGCAAGCCCGAGGGCCTGTTCCTGGAGGACCTGGACAGCAGCAACGGCACCTACGTGCGGGTCAAGGGCGAGATGCAGGTCGTCGACGGCGACCTCATCTTGCTGGGCCAGCAGCTTTTTCGCATCGCCAGCTGATTCCCGCCCGAATGCCTTAACTCCCCTCCGCGCAGAGCGATGTGCCCTGGTGAGGGCATGCGCCCCAAGGGAGGACCGATGCATTCCGACATGACGTCACACCATCAGGACACCAAGGCTCCGGGAATCGAACAGCGACGCTTCGAGCGACACGCCTTCGAGGTCGAGCTGAGCGCGCAGTGGGATCACCAGTTTTTTACTGGGTTTACCGAAAACATCTCCGCCGGCGGTCTGTTCATCGCCACGCACGACATTCAGCCGCTTGGGACGCGCTTTCGCATCGCGTTCACCGTGCCCGAGATTGGTCGCACCTTCGAGCCGATGTGCGAGGTACGCTGGCACCGGCCGGTCGGCGCCGGAGGCACCGGGGGCATGGGCGTCAACTTCATCGACCTCAGCGCCGAGGAGCAAGACACGCTCGACGAGGTGCTCCGGCACGCCGAGACGCTGTTCTACGACGACTGAGCCCGGGCCCGGTCCGCCCGAATTCGATAGGCAGACGCACGCTCAGTACGTAGGATGTCGCCCCGCCGCCGTCAGTGTCGCGGGGCAAGGAGCGAGGCGTGGGCAATCGGTTTCGACGTATCGGCGGGTGGGCTGTGTTCTCGGTCGTGACGGTGGCGCTCAGCGCCTGCGACTCGCGTTCCTCGGGGACCGGACCGACGGGGACCCCCAAGGACGACAGCGCCGGCAGCACGGACACCGCGAGCCTCCCTGACGCAACGACCACGCCGAACGACGTGACCACCGACCTCCCCGGTACGGACACGCCGGCCCCGGTCGTGACGCAGTGCAACACCACGCTCGCCGAGCCCGCCTCGGGTCCGTGCACCATCGAGGCCGGGAGCGCGACGGCCTACCGGATTCGCGGCCAGGTGATGACTCCGGCCGGTCTGCTCCTCGGCGGCGAGATCGTCATCAGCGGGGACAAGGTGACGTGCGCGGCGTGCGACTGCGCGACGGCGGGCGCGGGTGCCACGACCCTCACGTGTCCCAAGGTGCTGATCACGCCCGGCCTCATCAACCCCCACGATCACATCGGCTGGGCCCAGCATCCGCCGGTTCCCCATGGCGACGAGCGCTACGATCACCGCCACGAGTGGCGCAAAGGGCTCAATGGCAAGACGAAGCTGCCGGCCGATGGCAACTTCAACCAGAGCCTGGGCGCCGTCTGGGGCGAGCTGCGGATGGTGATGTCGGGCGTCACGTCCATGATGGGCTCCGGCGGCGGCACCGGCTTCGTGCGGAACCTGGACGTCGGCACCAAGCTCGAGGGCCTCGCGCACGGCACGCCCGAAACGCCGACGTTTCCGCTCGGAGACAGCGACGGCAAGCTCGTGACCTCGGGCTGCGGGTTCCCGGGCATCGACAAGATCGACCCGACGAAGCTCGCCGCCGAGACGGCGTACGTGCCTCATGTTGCCGAGGGCATCAACGAGGCGGCCCGCCGCGAGTTCGTGTGCCTGTCCGAGGGCAAGACGGATGTAGTGATGAAGAACGCGGCGTTCATCCACGGCATCGGCGTGACGACTGAGGACATCGGCCTCATGGCGGCCGACAGCACCGGGCTCGTGTGGTCGCCGCGCTCGAACATCAGCCTGTATGGCTTCACGGCGGACGTGGCGATCTATCAGCGCCTCGGCGTGCGCATCGCGATTGGCTCGGACTGGCCGCTGTCGGGTTCGATGAACCTCGTGCGCGAGCTCAAGTGCGCCGACGACCTCAACAAGACCCAGTACGGCGGCTTCTTCAACGACCGCCAGCTGGTCGACATGGCCTCACAGACCGCCGCCGACATCGCGGGCTTCGGTGACCTGCTGGGCTCTCTCAGCGAGGGCAAGATCGCCGACGTCACGCTCTGGGACGCCTCGGCGCACGCGGAGTACCGCGCGGTGCTCGACTCGGGTCCCGCCGACGTGCTGCTCGTGCTCCGCGGCGGTCGCGCGCTCTATGGCGATGCGGCGCTCGTGACGACGTTCGCGGCGAGCGACGCGTGCGACACGCTCGACGTCTGCGGCCGGCCCAAGGCGCTGTGCGCCAAGCGGGAGACGGCCAAGACGATGAGCGAGATCCAGGCCGGCGTGGCAAACGATGGCACCGAGAAGTACGACACCTACCCGCTGTTCTTCTGCGACGCGCCCAAGGACGAGCCGACGTGCGTCCCATCACGGCCCAAGGAGTTCACGGGGCTCTCGACGAACACCGATCGCGATGGCGACGGCATCGCGGACGCGGCCGACAACTGCCCCACGTTCTTCAATCCGCCGCGCCCGCTCGACAAGGACAAGGACGGCAAGCTCGTCCAGCCGAACGTGGACGCCGACGGCCAGGGGGACGCGTGCGATCCGTGCCCGTTTGACGCGAACACCGAGAGCTGCACGAGCGTCAACCCGACGGACATCGACAAGGACGGCATCCCCAACCTGACCGACAACTGCCCGAACCTCGCCAACCCGGACCAGGCCAATGGCGACAGCGACGCGCGTGGCGACGCTTGCGACTCGTGCCCCGCCGAGGCCGACCCGTGCAAATTCACCGTCTACCAGGTCAAGAAGGGCGAGGTGAAGGAGGGCACGGCCGTTACGTTGCCGCCCATGGTCGTGACGAGCATCGTCAAAGACAGCGGCTACTTCGTGCAGCATGCGCCGACCGCGGCGGGCTTCGAGGGCGCGGAGTACTCGGGGATCTTCGTGCACGATCCTGCGGGCTCGACGACGCGCCAGCGACGGGATGGCGTCACAGTCGCCGGCACGGTCACGGGCTACTTCGGGCAGATTCAGATCGACAAGCCGACGGTGACGGTCCTCGCGCCAGAGGCCGAGATCGCGGCGGTGACGGTCGCGCCGGCCGACGTCAAGACCGATGGCCCCAAGGCCGCCGCGTTCGAGGGCGTGCTGGTGCAGGTCAGCGACGTCGTCGTGACCGACACGGCGCCGAAGACCGCGCAGCCCACGCCTCCGCCGCTCTTCGCCGTCACGGACGGGCTCATCGTGAGCGGTCAGCTGTACGCGCTCGAGCCTGCGCCCGTCACGGGCGACACGCTTGCGTCGGTGCGCGGGGTGATGACCTTCATCTTCGACGACATGCGGCTCGTGCCGCGCGACGCCGCCGATGTGGTGGCGGGTCCACCCAAGCTCAAGGACCTGTGGCCAGCCAAGGTGTTCGTCGAGCAGGGTCAGGCGACGACGGCGCCCCCGCTCTTCGTGCGCCTGACAGGCCCGGCCAAGGAAGACATGGTGGTCTCCATCACCTCGTCGGACGAGGCCATCGCCAAGCCGACGAGCGCATCGGTCACGGTCAAGTCCGGAGAGTCGCAGGTGGCGGTCCCCCTGACGGGCGTCCTGGCCAACGCCACGGCCGTCACGCTCACGGCCAAGCTCGGTGACATCAGCAAGACGGGCTCGGTGCGCGTGTTCTCGGCCGACGAGCCGCGCACGGTCACGCTCCTGCTGCCGAGCCCGATCACGATGAGCACGGGCGGCGCGTTCGAGGTGCTGGCCACGCTGGACCTGCCCGCGAAGAAGGCGCCAAGCTCCACGGTGCTGACGGTGACGGCGGACACGACTGACCTGCTCACGCTACCCAAGGCGATCGTCCTGCCCGACGGCGCGCTCGAGGCCAAGTTCACGCTGACGGCGCTGACGAAGACGGGCGCCACGCAGCTCTCGGTCACGACGGACGACGCGGGCGTGACGCCCATGACGACGACGGTCACCGTCACCGACAAGCCGCCCGCGGGTCTCGTGCTCGTGGAGGTGCTCTACGATCCGGACGGCGCCGACGACGGCCAGGAGTGGGTCAAGCTTTACAACGGCTCAGGCCAGGACGTGAGCCTCGTGGGCTACAGCCTCGGCTATGGCGGCACGTCCTACGTCAGCGGCAAGGTCACGCTCTCGGGGACGCTGAAGGCCGGCGAGTGCTTCGTGATCGGCGGGCCGACCGCCAACGACGCGAACGGCAACCCGGTGTTTCACCAGTCCTTCAACTTCAGCCCGGACATCCAGAACGGGGTCACGCCCGCCGACGGCATCGGGCTGTTCATGGTGCCCTCGAACGCGCTCAAGGCGGACATGGTCCCCGTGGACGCCCTCATCTACGGCAAGGAGAACACGAGCGGCCTGCTGGATGCGACCGGCAAGCCCGGCACCGCGATGTCGCCCGGCTCGGGTTCTGGCAAGAGCCTGCTCCGCAAGACGGCGACGACCTGGGAGACGAACGCGACCCCGAACGCTGTCGCGTGTCCAACGGTGCTGTAGAGGGAAGAAACTCGAAGGAAACTGAGGAAGGGCCGGCGGCGCGGAGCTACTTGGTGATGTCCGGCACGTCCGAGCCGACCGTGTTGGGCGGCGGCGTGTAGCCGTGGTCCTCGGGCTTGGGCTTGTGCAGGAACTGCCAGTAAGTCTGCAGGATCCGCGTGCCGAGAGCCTCCTTGCGGTTCATGGAGGCCGGGTCGGCGCTCGCGAGCTTCCGGAGCCGGTTGTTGAGGTTCTTGAGCGCGGTGAGGCTGCGGTCAATCGACCGCTTGGCCTCGCTGGGCTGCCCATTGGTCTGCTCGGTGAACGTCCGGTGGAGGTTGTCGCGCATCGGCTTGAAGGCCTTTGACGGCTCGTCCTCCGCAGGCTGCTCCTTGAGCGCGGCCAGCAGGCTCTCCTTGTTGGAGGTCACGAGGTCGCTGAACGCCGTGTCCATGTACTCGGCGCTCGTGCGGGTCATCGTGTCGATGTAGCCGTCGAGCATGTTCTCCGACCGCTTGACCAGGTACGGCACGCCCTCCTTGACGGCCTTGTTGCCCACGAAGTCGGCGACCTTGGGCGCCACGTCGTTGAGCATCGACTCGAGCATCTTGGCAACGTCGGGGATGTTGTCGTCGATGAACACCGCCGCCGTCTTGGCGAGCTCCTTGGGCTCGGTGATCTTCTTGACCTGACTGTTCAGGATCAGGAAGTAGCCGACCAGGATGAGGAGCACGACCGCCGTGAGGATGAGCTGGTTGCGCACCCCCTTCTTGCTGGCCGCGGCCTCCGCCGTGACGTAGTTGGCGAGCCCCTGGATCTGTCCCTGTGCATCGGTTGCGTTGAATTGACCCATGGTACCCTCCTACTTCGATTCCGCGGCTTTGCCCTCGGCGGGCTTCTTGTCCTTGTCATCGGCAGGCTTGGCCGCCTCGGCAGGCTTGGCCGCCTCGGCAGGCTTGGCCGCCTCGGCAGGCTTGGCCGCCTCCGCGGGCTTGTCCGCCCCCTTGGCATCGGCGCCGTCGGCCGGCTTGTCCGCGGGCTTGTCGCCCTTGGGCGGTGCGGCACCCTTGGTCGCGTCGGCGGGCTCCGAGAAGTCCTCGCTGCTGCCAGCCAGCGACTCCGAAACGAGCTCGAGCCACATCTCCAGCATGTTGCGCGGGGCATCCGCCATCGCCGCCGTCGAGGGTCCACCGGCTGCGGGTGCCGTGCCCTTGGCGCCAGCGGCCGCGGGAGGCGCCTTGCCGAACATGCCCATCGTCTGTCGGATGTCGTCCATGGCCTTCAGATGTCCATCGAACGTCGTGCGCAGCTCCTGGATGGCCCAGTCCTGGTAGGAGCGCTTGATCTCGTTCATCACGAAGTCGAGGTTCTCCTCCTTCTTCTTGCACTTGGCGGCGTCCTCGCCCTGAGCGCACTTGAACTGATCGGGGTAGGCCTCTTGAACCTTGGCCCGCTGTCGCTGTGCGACGGCCGCGAGCGACTCGTCGAGCTTCTTCTTCATCTTGGTGTCGAGGCGCTTCTCCATGTCCTTCGAGGCCTTGTCGAGCTCGTCGGGGAGCTGCGCGTTGGCCTTGTTCTGCGCCTCGGACAGCTTCTGCGCGATGAGCGGCATCACTCGGTTGGCGACGGCGGTCGCCTGACGCTCGATCTTCGGGAGGATGCCCTGCGTCCGATCCTGGAACTGATTTGCCAGCTCCTCTTTTCGGTCCACGACGTTGCTGCGAGCCGTCGTCCAGAGGACCCACAGGCCTCCGAACACGATGACGATCACTCCCAGCGGCATGCCCCACTTGAAGATCTTCAGTGTCTTACGGTGCTTCTCAATCTCGGCGAGCCGACCGTACGCATCGCGTATGGCCTGCTCCTGCCCCGTCTGGCCAGCGCTCCCCGCGCTGTCCGCGGTGATCCCGGAACTGCTCATGACTCCTCCTTCGTTGGTTCTGCCCCACCAAAGTTGAACAGTGAGTCCCTATGAGGGGCGCACCGACCCGACCCACACGAAGTGGACGTCCCGCCAGCTCTCCAACAGACGCGACATGGGCAGCGCGATTCTTGCGCCGACTCAGGGTAGCTGTCAATCAGGTCCTCGATTCGAGGCTCAGCGGGCTCCGCGAGTGCTCAAAGCGACTCGTCCAGCCGCCCCGCGCCGCGCGGATTCCGCTGGTAGCGCGGCCAGCTGGCCACGGCGAGCCCGTGGGATGGGCAGGTGTAGGCGAACAGCGAGACGCCGAGCTGGACGTAGAGGGTCCCATTCTGGCCGAAGTTGGGGCTCGTGCCGAGGAGCTCGCTGCCCTGCGGCGTGGTCCGAAAGATCGGGTCGCCGTCGCTGTTTACGCCGTAGAACGTCTGGGGCTCGGCCGTGAAGTAGACCGCGCCGTCATCGCCGACGGCGGGGACCGTGCGCACATGGAGCGAGACCTGGTCACCGACGAAGTACCAGAGCTGGTTGCCTTGCGCGTCGAGCTTGACGACGCCGTGCCCTTGCGTGCCGAGGAAGATGGACTCGTCGCCGGCGACGACGATGGACATCACGTGGTCGGTCGGCAGATCCAGCGCCTTCGGGTAGCTGCTCTTGCTGGCGGCGCTCCCCGCCACGGGCTCCGGGAGCACGCGGTGGAGGCGGTTGTCGTTGAAGCGGTCGCCGATGCGCGTCCCGACGATGAAGAGCACCTCCCGATCGCGGGTCAGAGCCAGCGTCGAGGTGACCTCACGCCCTGCCGCGGCGTCGGGTACGTGGGCCGGGTTCGTCACGTCGAGCTGCCAGTGTTTTGCGCCGCTCGTGCGCACCGCGGACACCTGAGTGCGGGACGGAAAGGCCACCCACGGCTCGCCGCCGCCGCTGTGCACGACGTTGGCGCCGCTCATGGCGGAGTCCTTGACCTTGAACTCCCAATCGAAGGGCACGAGCGCCTGCGTCCCATCGTCGCGAATCCGGCGCAGGACCGGGACGTCGTCCAGGACATACAGCGCGTTGCCCTCGACGACGGGCGCCTCGCGGATCGCGTGGCCGGCACTGACCACGACCGTCTGCTTCCACTTGGCCTGACACTTCTTGTCGACGGCGACGAGCTTCCCGCTCTGCGTTCCCAGGTAGGCGGTGCCCTCGGTGGACAGGGCGGGGCTGCCGAAGAGCTCACCCGTGAGCGTAAAGGGCGTCGGGCAGACCTCCTGGCCGGTCGGCGTGACGTGCTGGAGCGCGACGGCGCTCACGGCCGTGATGGTGCCGTCCTTGTGGACGACGGGGTTCTGCGCGGCGCCGCCCTCCGGGAGCTGGAAGCGCCACACCTCCTTGCATTGGTCGACGGGCGGGACGTCCTTCGGGATTGGCACCTCGGTGCCCGGGTCGACGCCGCCGTCGAGGTTCTGGAGGAACTCCGCGAAGTTGACCTGGCCGGCGTCGGGCCCTGGCAGCGGCGGATCTTTGCACCCGAGCCCAGCCAGTCCAGCAAACACAGCGAGCCCAGCGAGCGCGAGGCGGGGGACAGGGAACCAGCGGAGGTCGAGAGGACGCATCGCGCGGAGGCTACAGCCTGTACGCCGCATTGAAAAGAAACCGCAACGCCCTCGGAGCACCGCCCGCGGGAGCTCAGCCCACCGGGAGCGCGCGGGGCACGCCGTCGGGGCCGAGCAGCACGGGGCCGGCATCCAGCGTGCGGATCCACGTGAGGCCGGCCGGGATGGCGTCGGTGAGCGACACGGGACCCAGAGGCTGCTGGAGGGCCAGTCGCACGAGCAGCGCCGGGAGGTTGAGCCCGGCGCACGAATAGAAGTGCACGGTCGTCCCGAAGCGACCGGCGTTGAGCTCAGTGAGCCGGGGCCGGCCCTCGGCGTCTGCCTTGAAGTCGAGGAATGAGACGCCGTCGAGCCGATGGTCGAGCGCGAGCGCGGCACGCACGGCGAGCGTGTTGAGATCGGGCCGGTGCACGGTTCGGGTGATGGCCGGCGCGCCGGTGATACCCGACGGCGAGACGTGCGGGATCACGTAGGCCAGGCGCTCGCGGGCCGCGCTCGTGACGAGCTGACCGCGATCGAAGAGGCCAATCCACGTGAGGTTCTCGCCGGGCAGGAACTCGCTGGCGATCATGCCGCCGTAGCCGTGATAGAAGTCGATCCAGGCCAGCGCATGCTCGACGGTCCGGCACGGCAAGGCGGCGCCCCCGATGCCCTTCCCCGGGATGCCCGCGCCGCGCACCCAGACGGGCCGCGTGCGCAGCTCGGAGAAGACGTGCTCGACGTCCTCGGCCGTGTGCAGCAGCCACGTCCGCGGGACGGGCAGCCCGGCGTCGCGCCAGATCTCGTAGGAGCGCCACTTGCTGTTGGCGAGATCGAGCGTGGGCGTCGGAGGGAGCCTCAGCCGCGCCGGGATGCGATCCCGCTCGGCGGAGAGCACGTGGGCCTCGAGGCTGTTGCTCGGCACGACGACGTCGATGGCGTGCTCGTGACACAGCGCCACGATCGCGGCGATGTAGGCCTCGCGCTCGGAGCAGCGCGGCACGAGCGTGTGGACGTGCGTGGCCGACAGGTGCAGGTAGTACGGCGAAGCGTCGCACCCGACGGTGTACATTTCGGGGTCGAGGCGTAGTGAGCGCGCCAAGTTGACGGCACCGGGACCGCCCGAGCCCGTGACCAGCACGCGAATCATGTCAGTCCACCTCGAAGTACTTGCAGAAGACCAGATCGCCGGTCTCGGTGATCGCGACGTCGCGCCTTGCGGCGTTCAGCATCGTGCTGGCGGGGAAGGCGAGGGAGCACGCTCCGTCCGGGATGCCGTCGGAGCCGGGTCCGTCCTCGCGAAAGTGCACGCAGTGACGGCAGTCGAAGACGAGGTCGTAGCGATCGCGATCGGCGCGAAAGCGCTGGTTGAACGCCAGGATGGCCGCCTGATCGTGGGCGGCGACGAAGGTGTCGTGCGGCGTGCGGTCGCCTTTGACGGGCATCAGCGTGGGCTCCCGGGGATCGTGGCTGCGACACGGTCGACCGCGGCGCGACGCTCTGGCGTATCGGCGGACAGTCGGGCCCGCAGCAGCTTGTCCTGCGCGTCGGCGGGACGCTTCTGCGCCACGGCGACCAGCGCTTCGATGTAGGGCGTGAGAAACGGGTCGGGTGGCGCCTTGCCGACGAGGCGCAGCGCCCGATCGAGCGCCCCGACGCGCACGGCGACCAGCGCGCGCGTGAGCGACAGCGCGCCGCCGCGGTGTACCCGAGCGAGCCGCCGGAGCGCCAGATCGGCCTCCAGCGGGGCCCCCGTGCGGCAGGCGCAGTCCGCCCACGCCCACAGGACCGGCACCGGGAACGAGAAGCGGTCACCGACGATCGTCACACTCGGCGGGTTCGCGGTGACGTAGCGCTCGAGCCAGCGGCGAATCGTCGCGTTCTTGACCGTCCGGCCGGCCGCAGGCCGAAACAGCTTGGTCGCGTCCTGTTCGAGCCGCCGGGCCGTGCCCCGAAACGTGGCGCAGGCCGGACCGAAGCGGCCCGCGCGATGGTGGTCGAGCGCGGCCTTCCAAGTGGCGCCGCGCACGACGGGATCGGCGGTCGCGATGGGCAACAGGACCTCGGGACACGCGCTGGCCTGGGGCGCGGCGGCGAGCCCCACGGCGCAGGTTCCGAGCGAGAGGAGGAGCAGGCGCATCGGCGCCACCATAGCGGCCCTGGGCACGCGTTGCGAGGCCTCGGGCGCAATGGCATGGTGGAGCCGTGACGCGCGTCGCTGGAATCGTGGTCGTTTGCTGTGCTCTGGCGGCCGCCGCCGAGACCCCGCCGGCGGACCCGCTGGAGGGCGCGCTCGTGAGCCTGAAGGTCACGGGAGGGTTCACGCCCTACCGCTCCGTGAGCTACGAGGTGCTGTGGCGCGGACGCACGGCCGTGGTCAATCACTATCGCTCGCTCGTCAACTACGACGAGGCGCTCCACGAGATGCGGCTCTGTGAGCGCGAGGAGCTCCAGCGCCTGCTGAAGGACCTCAGTGACGCCGGCGCGCTGACCTTGCCGTCTGCGCCGACCCCCAAGGTGCGCGTCGGCGCGCTGCGCTATGAGATCGAGATCCGGCCCGGCGGTGCCAAGGGCAAGGTGCACACGTTCACAGTCGACGAGCCGGACGCGCAGCCCGATCCCCGCTACGCGCGCATCGTGCGCAGAGTCAGGGGCTTCGTCGTGAGGGCGACCGGCGAGCTCCCGTTTCGGAACGTGTTCTTCGATCCGGGCACGTTCGGCTTCCTCAATCTCCCGTCGGTCCCCGCGGCGCGGGTGGAGATCGACGGGCGCGACATCGGTCTGGAGACGCCGCTCTACGGCTATGAGCTCGCGTCGGGCGTGCACGAGGTCCGGCTGATCGACCCCAAATCCGGCGCCGAGCGACGGCACAACCTGCGCGTCGAGCCCGGGATGACGACGATCGTCCACATCGAGGTCGGGCCCCGGTAGCGCGATGACCACGCCGTCGAACGACAGACCCCGCGCGCTGCACCACGCGCCGCCCCTCGAGGCGTTCGTCCGACGTATCACAGCCATCCCGGACCGCAAGCTGCAGACGGTCACCGTTCGCGCGTTCTTCGACTCGGAGTCCGATGAGGCGCTCGTCGGGGTGCTGCGCGAGCTGATGACGGACATCGAGGTGCCTGGCTATCGCGCGACCTACCATGCCGTGCTGCGCTTTGCCCTGGCTCGGCCGACCGACCTCGGCTATGGCCGGGTCGAGGCGCTCTACCGCACCGCGGTCCTGCACGGCAACGACCCGGTCCGCTATCTGCTGCTCGTGAGCGCGCCGCCGCGCCTCGTCGCGCGACCAGAGCACGTCCCGCCCGATCCGACCGTTCGGGATGTCCCGCTCGGGACCCGCAAGTCCATGGCGCGCAGCCAGGACCGCGAGGTCATCGGTCGCATGCTCTTCGAGGTGACGCCGGAGGTGGTGACCATCCTGCTCGACAACCCCAAGGTGTCCGAGTCCGACGTCGTCCGGATCACGGCGCGCCGACCTACACTGCCCTCGGTCATCGCGCTCGTCGCCGAGCACCCGCAGTGGTCGCTCCAGCCGGAGATCCAGCGCGCGATCGTGCAGAACCCGTACGCGCCAACGTCGTTGGCCGTCGCCTACGCGCCGCTGCTGCTCGGTCAGCATCTGGCCGAGGTGTCGCTCGACCAGGCGCTGCACCCGGCCGTACGCGCCGCGGCGCAGGCCATCCGCGTCTGGCGGGCCGAGTCACGCGTGGGCACCGTCTCGTGACCATGCTCGCGGGAGCCACCGGGCTGGCATTGCTCTGCGTCGTCGCCGGATGCCGTCACCCGGAGCCGCCGCCGTCGAAGGCGCTCTACGACGAGGCGATCGCGGTCCTCGGGCCGGCTCCACAGCGCGCGGGCCCGGTCGCCAGCCCGGCGGGACAGGTCGCCATCGCGCAAGCGCCGGAGCGGCACGGGCTGTGCGCCGAGCACCGGGGCTCGCTCGAGGGCCTGGGCGCGACGGTACGCGCGCTCTCGGACACCGCACGCCGATTGGGTCTGCCGACGGACGAGGCTGCGGGGATCTTCTTTGAGCCCGGAGCCCCAGGGCGCGCGCGCGTCTGCGTCCTGGCGCTGAGCGCGGCGCCTCAGACGATGCCGCTCGCAGGTGGTCCCGTCGCGCATGCCGGCCACACCGGCCCCTACCCCGAGGCACTGGACGCCCTGACCCGGCTCGGAGTGACCGTCACCGCGAGCGGTCACACGCTCGCGGCGGGCGCACGACCTCGGCTGCGCCTGCTCTCCGATCCGGACGCGACGGCACCGAACGTACGCCGATCCGTGCTCGAGGTCCCCGTCGTTCGCTGAACATGGACCCTGGCATCACGGACCGGGGGCCGCTATAGTGTCGGCCCTTCGGCGGAGGCCGAGGCGCTCGCGTAAGAACTGCGCGGGCCGACTGCAGGACTTGGGAAACCCGGAGCCCGTATCGGATGGACCATCTCGACCGCCTCGAATCGCAGAGCATCTACATCCTTCGCGAGGCCTATCACCACTTCAAGAGCCTGTGCATGCTCTGGTCCATCGGCAAGGACTCGACGGTCATGCTGTGGCTCGCCCGCAAGGCATTCTTTGGCCATGTGCCGTTTCCGCTCGTGCACATCGATACGAGCTTCAAGATCCCCAAGATGATCGCCTACCGGGACAAGCTCGCGCATGAGTGGGGCCTCACGATGGTCGTCGGCCAGAACACGCAGGCGCTGGGCGAGGGGATGAACCACACCAAGGGTCGCCTCATCTGCTGCGGCGCGCTCAAGACCGAGGCGTTGCGCAACACGCTGTCTGGAGCCTGGCCGCGCTGGCGGATGAACGCGGAGGGTCGCTACGAGGAGGACACCAACCGCGAGCCGTACACGGGCGTCATCGTAGGAGCGCGCGCCGATGAGGAGGGCAGTCGCTCCAAGGAGCGCTACTTCTCTCCGCGAGACAAGAACAACGACTGGGACGTGGCCGACCAGCCTCCGGAGCTGTGGACCCAGTTCAAGACGGACTTCGCTCCCGGGACTCACATCCGCGTGCATCCGCTGCTCGACTGGACCGAGGTCAACCTCTGGCAGTACATCGAGCGCGAGCAGATCCCCATCATCGATCTGTACTACGACCAGGGCTCAGGGCGGCGCTACCGCTCGCTGGGGTGCGAGCCGTGCACCGCGTCGATTGTCTCGACTTCGCGCACGACCGACGAAGTGATCGCGGAGCTACTGACCATCAAGACGCCGGAGCGGGCGGGCCGGGCCCAGGACCAGGAGGATCCGCATGCCATGGAGAAGCTCCGGCGCGAAGGGTACATGTGAGCGGCACCATGCAACGTGAACAGATGAACATCGTCATCGTGGGCCATGTCGACCACGGCACGTCCACGCTCGTCGGGCGACTGCTGTCGGACACTGGCGCCATCTTCCCGTCGCAGGTCGAGAAGGTGCGCGGCATCTGCCTGAGGCAAGGCAAGGAGTTCGAGTGGGCGTTCCTGCTGGACGCACTCGAGGCCGAGCAGGATCAGGGCATCACCATCGACTCCGCGCGCTGCTTCTTCAAATCGGAGCGGCGCGACTACATCATCATCGACGCGCCCGGCCACAAGGAGTTCCTCAAGAACATGGTGTCGGGCGCGGCGCGCGCCGAGGCGGCCGTGCTGCTCATCGACGCCCACGAGGGCGTGCGGGAGAACTCGCGGCGCCACGGGCTGCTGCTGTCGCTGCTCGGCATCGGCCAGGTCGTCGTCGCGGTCAACAAGATGGACCTCGTCGGCTGGGACGAGGCGCACTTCCGAGCCATCGAGGCCGAGTATCGGGCCTTCCTGGCCGAGATCGGCGTCGTGCCGCGGCACGTGGTGCCCATCGCGGCTCGCGACGGCGCCAACCTGACCACGCGCGCCCCGGAGGCGCCCTGGTGGGACGGCCCCACGGTGCTCGAGGCGGTCGATGGCTTCCAGAAGGAGGCGCCGCCGACCGACAAGCCGCTGCGCATGCCGGTGCAGGACGTCTACCGCTTCAACGCGCAAGGCGACCGCCGCCGGATCGTCGCGGGGCGCGTCGAGACCGGCCGCCTACGCGTCGGCGATCGCGTCGTGTTCGCGCCCTCGGGGAAGACCTCGACCATCGCGAGCCTCGAGTCGTTCACCAACACGGGAACGACCGAAGCCGCGGCGGGTGAGAGTATCGGCGTCACGTTGACCGAGCAGATCTATGTGCGCCGCGGCGACGTGATGTGCCACATGGACTCGCGGCCCAAGGACTCCACGCTCGTGCGGGTCACGCTCTTCTGGCTGGGCCGTCAGCCGATGGAGCCGTCCAAGCGGTACAAGCTCAAGCTCGGGACCGCTGCGGTCGAGGCCGTGCTGCATGAGGTCAGGAGCGTCCTGGATGCCTCCACCCTCGAGACCGATAGTCAGAAGGCCCACATCGATCGCTTCGACGTCGCCGAGGTCGTGCTTCGGCTGCGGAGCCCCATCGCGGCGGACCGCAACCAGGACTCGGCGCCGACCGGCCGCTTCGTCATCGTCGACGGCTATGACACGACGGGCGGCGGCATCGTGCGTGAGATGCTCGAGGACGCCCAAGCGGGTCTGCGCGACGCCATGTATCGGCGGCAGTTCGAGTGGCACAAGGGCCACGTGCTCATGAGCGACCGCGAGGCACGGCAAGGGCACCGCGCCGGCGTCGTGCTGTTCTCGGGCGGGGCAGGCACCGGCAAGGCGCTGCTCGCGCGGCATTTGGAGAAGGCGCTGTACGACCGTGGACTCAACACGTACCTGCTGGACGGCAACAACGTGCTGCTCGGAGTCGACCACGGCGAGAGCGGCGACCACGAGGCCACGCGCGAGCAGCTCATCCGGCGCTACGGCGAGGTGGCCAACCTCATGACCGACGCGGGGCTCGTCGTCGTGTCGACGACCAACACGATTGGGCTCGCCGACCACCAGAAGATCGCGACGCTCGTGGCTCCCGCGGAGCTGGTCGCCGTGCACGTCGACCCGACGGCGGGCAGCGGTCCGCCCCAAGGACCTACGCTATCGAGCGATCTGGTGCTCTCGGACGTGTCGGACGTGGGCGCCTGCACGGCGCGGCTGATGGCCTTGCTCGACGAGCGTGGCTTCTTCCACATGGGCGACCACGCGTCCTAGACCCCCTAGACCACGCGCGCAGCCAACGCGGCCACTTCAGCGACCAGCTCGTCGATGGCGAACGGCTTCTTGAGGAAGCGGCAGCGGGGGCCGAGCTCGTCCAGCTCGTCCGCCATCGCCTCTGGGGGCTTGCCACTGACGAAGAGCACCGGCAGGTCGGGGAGTGACCGCGCCAGCGTGACGCCGTCTTGATCCGGCAGCCCGACATCGATGACCGCCGCCACGAACGGCGGCTGTGCGCCGTCCACGCACGCGCGGGCCTCGGCGGCCGTGGCCGCGGCCGTGACCTCGAAGCCGCTCGACTCGAGCACCTCGACGCACAGCGCGAGCACGACGTCGTTGTCGTCGACGACGAGCACGCGGGTCCCGATGGCCCCGCGGGACGCCGCCCCTTTTTCTCCTCCGGCCGCGTTGGGGCAGTCACCCGCGGGCAGGGTGATGGTCAGCATGGCGCCGTGTCCCGGCGCGCTCTCGCAGCGAATCGTCCCGTTGTACGATCGGACGATGCCGAGGCTGACGGGCAAGCCGAGGCCCGTGCCCTGCCCCGGCGGCTTCGTCGTAAAGAACGGATCGAACGCACGCGCCTGGATGTCTGCCGCCATGCCCACGCCGTCATCGGCGATGTGGAGGCGCACCTCGGGACCGCGCGTCGTAATCACGGACTCGACCTCGATGCGCAGGTGCCCGGGGCGACCGTCGCCCCAGGCCAAGATCGCGTCACGGCCGTTGACGCACACGTTGATGAGGACCTGCTCCAGGTGGACGCGCCCGATCCGAACCCAAGTCGGCGTCGGAGGCAGATGAGCGACCACGCGGACGTGGTCCGGCAACAGCCCGACGAGTAGGCGCTCGACGTTCTCGAGGACGGCGACGGCGTCGACGACGGCGTTGGGCGGCTCGTCGGTCGGTCGCGCCAGCGCGAGCAGGCCGGTGACGACGACCGAGAGTCGCTCGCAGGCCTCGTGCAATCGATCGACGGTCGGCGAGCGCGGGTCGGTCGCCGTGGTCCGCGCGCGCAGCAGACCCGCATAGCCACGGACGCCGACGAGTAGGTTGTTGAGGTCGTGCGCGATGCCACCGCACATGGTGCCAAAGACCTCCATGCGCTGCGCCTGCGCGAGCTGCCGCTCGAGCTCCACTTCGCGGCTCACGTCGGTGATGACGACGACGGAGCCTGTGCGTGCGCCGTTCGCGTCCACGATGGGGCGGCCCTCGGCCGTGATGGTCAAGACCTTGCCAAAGAGCGACGTGAACGGGATGCGCACGCGCGGGAACGGCGTGCCGTGGGCCACGAGATCGGTGACGACCGAGGCCATCGCCGTCGCCTTGACGTTGGGGAGCTCATCGAGCCGCAACCCCATGGCCGGGCTCGGCAGATCGGGCGGCGCGCCGATGGTGTCGCGCAAGGCGGGGTTCTCGTAGACGATCCGGCCGGCCTCGTCGAGGCGGATCACGCCCACAGGGAAGCTCTCGAGCAACGTGACCGACACGTCGGCGGTGACCAGTCGCCCGCCACGCTCGTCGATGGTTGCGGGAATAGCCACCGTATAGCTTGGCAGCACGCGCGCGGCCTCGTCGAGCGCGTCGTCGAGATGGGTTCGCCACGGCGTGATGATCGGGTCGCCCTCGATGGCGATGTCGGGCCGCGAGCAGTGAAACGCGAAGAGTACGGCCCAGAGCTCGCGCAGATACCAGACCCCCAGAAGGAGCGTGTCCTCCAGATGCTCGCGGAGCGGACCATTGAGCTCAGCTGCGAGTGCAGGATCGAGCGCCGTGATGGCCACCGAACCGGCCAGGAGCGCGGCTACGTCACCATCGGGGCGCGTCAGGTCCGAGTCACGCACGGGAGCGCCGCCGCGCGCGATCCACTGGGCCATGAGCTTGCTCGGGTCCTCCCAGCCGTGAAGGTCGAGCCAAGCGCGCAGGCCAGCGACATCGCCGCCGCCGGCCAGGTAGCGCGCGGAGTGAAAGTACAGAGGATAGCGACGCCGCGTGATGCGCGACAGAAGGATCAGGACGCCATCGACGAAGCGACCCGGCAGCGGGTTGAGCAGGTAGAGCCGCGCCAGCTTGTCGGCGATGTGGGAGCGCTCGATGGCGGAGGCGAGCGCCAGCATGTTGGGCTGACCACCAAGGGCCGCCTCGACGCCACGAATGGTCTGCGGCACGAGAGTGCGCCCTTAGGCGCTCGCGGCGGCGAGCGCGCCGGGGTAGGCGAAGGTGAGCTTGCCGTCCACGAAGTCGATGATGACCTCCCCGCCCTTCTCCAGTCGGCCGAAGAGCAGCTCATCGGACAGCGGCGTCTTGACCTCGCTCCGGATGATCCGGGCCAGCGGTCGCGCGCCCATGGCCGGGTCGAAGCCCTTCTCGGCGAAGTAGTTGCGCGCGGCGTCGGTGGCCGTGAGCACGACCTTGCGCTTGTCGAGCTGCTGCTGGAGCTCGCGCAGGAACTTGTCGACGATCCGGAGCACGACGGGCCTGTCGAGCGACGAGAAGCTGATCTTGGCGTCGATGCGGTTGCGAAACTCCGGCGAGAAGGTGCGCTTGAAGGCCTCGTCGTCGTCGCCCGCGCCTGGACCGCGCCCAAAGCCGATGCCCCCCTTGGCGACATCGCGCGCACCGACGTTGCTCGTCATGATGATGATGACGTTGCGGAAGTCCGCGCTGCGACCGTTGT
>SXGT01671293.1_pt1 | contig 34188 bp, 29 predicted proteins | sample 3176221 | NCBI WGS metagenome assembly SXGT01 (sample SAMN11356862, study PRJNA531348) | freshwater metagenome | isolation source: freshwater sample F1-120 | place: China: Fuxian Lake, Yuxi | collected 2017-12-25 | reverse complement strand
TCATCGCGGCGACGGGTGCGGGGCAGCATGGCGTGGCCACCGCCACGGCCTGTGCGCACTTCGGGCTCCCCTGCGAGATCTACATGGGCGCCGAAGACGTGCGACGGCAATCGCTCAACGTCTTCCGGATGCGGCTCCTGGGCGCGACCGTGAACGAGGTCACCACGGGCTCCCGCACGCTCAAGGACGCCACCAACGAGGCGATGCGCGACTGGATGGCCTCGGTGGGCGAGACTCACTACGTCCTTGGCAGCGTGGTGGGGCCGCATCCATTCCCGACCATGGTGCGCGACTTCCAGCGCGTGATTGGCGACGAATGCCGCGCGCAGTGCCTGGATCGGCTCGGCGGGCTGCCAACGCTCGTGGTCGCGTGTGTGGGCGGTGGATCAAACGCAGCCGGCATCTTTGCCGGGTTTGAGTTGGATGCCAGCGTGCGATTGCTCGGCGTCGAAGCGGGTGGCCGCGGTCCGACGACTGGCGACCATGCCGCCACGCTGTGCCGTGGGGCACCCGGCGTCCTCCACGGTTGCCGCACCTACGTGCTGCAGGATGACGAAGGCCAGACCGCACCGGTCCACTCGTGCAGCGCCGGGCTTGACTACCCGGGGGTCGGTCCGGAACACGCCGCCTGGCGCGATTCCGGTCGAGTCACCTACACCAGCGTCACCGACGACGAGGCCCTGGACGCCTTCGGCGCGATGGCGCGCCTGGAAGGCATCCTCCCCGCCCTGGAGACATCCCACGCGATTGCCGCCGCGCTGCGGGAAGCGGCTCGATTGCCGCGCGACGCACACGTCGTGATCAACGGAAGCGGCCGTGGCGACAAGGACGTGATGGAAGCGATGCGGCTGCTGGACGAGCGGGCCGTCCGCTGACGCGTGACCGTCGGGCCAGCAGTATCAGTCAGCGGCCTTTGGCGGCACGGCGGGCGTCGGACCTGACTCTGGCGAAGCGGTCGATCCAGCCGGAGCCAGTGCGACCGGCACATCCTTGCTCGGATCGAGGTCGATCGCGATGGGATAATGGTCGCTCGCCTGCTGGGGGTGCCGGACCGGCTCTTCCCCACGCGGGTACCCCTTCTTGATCCACGCCAGCACGCGCTTCTGCTGCTCCTCTCCGGGGAATGGCGTTCCCAAGACGACAAACGTGCCTTCCACGGCATCGGCCGCCAGTCCCTCCGACATCACGATGTAGTCGATGGTCCTTGCCGACACGTGCGTGCGGTACTCGTCCATCGGGCGGGTGCGATCTCGAAAGTCGTAGGCCCCGATGCCAACGCCCGCCCCGTCGCCCTTCTCGGCATTGCCCTTCAGCTGCAGTGCGTAGGCCCGCTGGAGCGGCGTCGCATTGAAGTCGCCCAACACGGCCACATTGGCATTCGGATTGGCAGCCAAGTCGGCCTTCACGAATTCCCGCACTTGCAGCGACTCAGCCTCGCGCTGTGCGGCGGAGTCGTCGCCACCGCCCGCCTTCAGGTGGACGCCATAGAGGATGAGCTCGTAGTCGCCGGGCCCATCGATCACCGCGCGAATGGGGTTGCGGCCGAACAGGTCGGGCTCGTGGCCCGCGCGGGCCGCCGTCCACCCTCCGCCGACCCTGCGTGCCGCCATGTCGTCGATCCGCTCACCCGCGAACACCTTCGCGTCCTTGATCGGGAACCGCGACAGGACCGATTGCTCCACTCCCCGCTCGTACCCGGCATCAAAGGACTTGATGTGGTCGTAGCCAAGATCCTTGAGGTACGTGTCCCGGAACCAGCGAAGGGCCTCCTCGCTCTCCACTTCCTCCAGGATCATGACGTCAGCGTCCAAGGCCTTGATCGCCGCAGCGACGTTTCGGCACTGGCCGTCGGTCGTCGTCAGCCCCAGGTCGTCGTAGCGCCCCGAGAGTGTCGGGTCGTCCTTGTCATCGAAGAGGTTTTCGACGTTGTACGCCGCCAGCCGGATCGATCCCGCTGCCTTGGCGGGGACTGATGCACGGCCGTACTTGATGACGCCCGCATCCTTCCCGAAGGGATCGTCCGATGCCACTTGCCCGGGCGCAGCCGCGACGGCCGTCGGCGCACTCTCGGCGGGCGCCTGCGCACACCCGGAATGCGACATCGATCCAATCGCGCCCACCAGCGAGAGATGCGCAGCGACCCACAGACGGACTCGAATGCCATGGTTGGTCATGATCGGGCAAGTCTACGCCCCGCCCCTCCTAGGATGGCGCGGTGCGCAACAGCAACAGTGAATACCAGGCCTACAGGCAGCAGCTCAATGTGCAGCTGCACGAGGCCAGGCGCACGGGGACAACGGTCGCCAGGAGCGGGACCACGGTTTCCGTCCGCCGCGCGCGCTCATTCGGCATGCTCTTGCGCCAGTTCCTCGGCCGCTTGGGTCCGATGCGCATGGCGCTCGCGGCTGCCTTGGCCACGCTGACGGCTTCCACGGCACTAGCCCTCATCCCGCCGATCGCCACCAAGGTGGCGATCGACAACGTCTTCGGCCGGCAACCCCTGCCGGCCTCGGTCCGGGAGTGGTTCCCCGCGGCATGGGCGTGGCTTGATGCGCCCAGTCCGTTGCTCAGCGCGCTCGCCATCGGCATCGTGGTGGCCTCGCTCCTCTCGATCGCCATTGGGATTGGGGGTCGATACCAGGCGACCCGTTGCGTCAAGCGCCTGCAGTCCGCACTTCGACGGCAGGTCTTTGACCACGCCGCGCGACTGCCGCTCCACCGCGTGCAGCAGATGAAGTCGGGCGGCATGGCCAGCATGCTCCGGGAGGACACCGGGGCGGTGGGCGACCTCGTGTTCTCGATGGCCTACAACCCCTGGCGCGCCATCGTCCAGCTCATTGGGAGCCTGGCGGTGCTGGCCATCACCGACTGGCGCTTGCTGCTGGGAAGCCTTGTCTTCCTGCCGCTCATCTGGTTCACCCACCGGGCCTGGATCGGCCGCGTCCGCCCCGTCTTCCGAGACATCCGCAAGCAGCGCGACATGGTCGATGGCCATGCCGCGGAAGTCTTCGGCGGCATCCGTGTCGTCCGCGGGTTCGTGCGCACCGCGTCGGAGGCTCGACGGCACGTCACCTCCAATCACCTCATGCTCCGCCAGGAGATGCTCGCGTGGTGGTGGTCGCGCGGGATCGAGATCGTGTGGGCGATCGTCCTGCCGATCGCGAGCGCACTCCTCCTGTGGTACGGCGGCCGACAAGTCCTGGCCGGCACCATCTCGACCGGCGACCTCGTGCTCTTCCTGGCGTACCTCGCCATGCTGCTGGGCCCGGTGGAAGCGCTCACTTCGAGCGCCACGACGATCCAATCGGGCCTCGCCGCGCTGGATCGGATCCTCGACCTCACCGCCGAGCCGCTGGAGCTCCCCGACCGCCCCGGCGCACGGCACGTCACGCGTGGCACGGTGCAGGGGCTGCTGGCGGCGCACGACCTCTCCTACTCGTACCCCGGCGCGCAATCACCGGCGCTCTCGTCCATCCAGTTCGACATGCCGCCCGGCACGACCACGGCCTTGGTGGGGCCCTCCGGCAGCGGCAAGACGACGCTGTGCAACTTGGTGGCCAGGTTCTTTGACCCCTCCTCAGGCTCTCTCTCACTCGACGGCATCGACCTTCGCGAGGTCTGCCTGCAGGACTTCCGACGCCTCCTCTCCATCGTGGAGCAAGACACCTTCCTGTTCGATGGCTCCATCGACGAGAACATTCGCTACGGCGACCCCGACGCCTCGATCGCAGAGGTCGACCGCGCGGTCGAGGCCGCCGGACTCACGACGTTCATCGAACGATTGCCGGAGGGACGCCGCACGGTGATCGGCGAACGCGGCGTTCGACTCTCGGGCGGCCAACGCCAGCGCCTGGCCATCGCACGGGCGCTCCTGGGCAATGGCGCGATCCTCATCCTCGACGAGGCCACCAGCAGCCTGGACAGCGAATCGGAGGCCCACATCCAGCGAAGCCTCGCGACGCTCATGTCGGGACGGACGTGCCTCGTGATCGCCCACCGACTCAGCACGATCCAGCACGCCGACCAGATCCTGGTGATGGAGGATGGAATGATCATCGAGCGCGGGACCCATGCCGAACTCATGGCCCGCAGCGGCCGCTATGCGTCGATGGTGACGCTCCAGACCCAGCCTCCACCCCGGCCCCGGAACGGCACCTGTACGATCGAACGCCATGACAGTGACGTACGCCTCGTACCTCAAGATCCCTGAACTCCTTTCCCTCCAGCAGCCGGAGTCCGGGCGCGACGGGACGGCCGAACATGACGAGACGCTCTTCATCGTCATCCACCAGGTCTACGACCTCTGGTTCAAGCAGCAGATCCACGAGTGCTCGCTCCTCCAGCGATGCCTCGAGGCCGGCGATGATCCGATGGCGGTCGCGACCCTCCGGCGCATGCTCACGATCCTCAAGGTGATGGTGAGCCAGCTGGACGTGCTGGAGACGATGACCCCGCTCGGCTTTCACTCGTTCCGGGCGCGGCTGCAGTCCTCCAGCGGATTCCAGAGTGCCCAGTTCCGCGTGTTCGAGACGGTGCTGGGCAACCGCCGCGAGTCGGCGCGGACGCAGTTTCCCGATGGATCCTCGGAACAGGCGGCCGTCGCCGCTGCCTGGTCGCGCCCGACGCTGTGGCAGAGTTTTCTCCGCCGAATCGCCCGTTCCGGCTTTCCCGTCCCCGCCTCCGAGATGGATGGCGTGCGGCAGGCCCCGTGCGAACCAAGCACCGCCTTGCAGGACATCCTGCTTGACGTCTACCGCAACCGGCCGCCGGAGCGCGTCATCTGCGAGTTGATCGTGGACTTCGACGAAGGACTCCAGGAATGGCGCTATCGACACATGAAGATGGTCGAGCGAACCATCGGCTTCAAGCAAGGAACGGGTGGAAGCCCCGGGGTCCCCTACCTGCGATCGACGATCTCGACGTCGCTCTTCCCAGACCTCTGGGCCATCCGCACCCGCTTCTAGCGCGCGGCGGAGCCCCGGGCATTCTGCACGCGGATCCGCCCCGTGGCCATGTCCCACGTCGCCTCGACGGCGTGGATCACCGATCCGCCCTGGGCCGGCGTGATCGCCACGTTCCGGCCCGGGCGAGCTTTCAGGATCGCGACCTGGGTCTTGGCGTCGTACTCGATTGAATCGCAATCGATGTCGTACTCCGGGCTCCGGATGAAGCAACGCCCCTCGGCCAGCAGGCGGATGAGGTCCCCGCCACTGCCAAACTGGATCGGGTCGGCGGCGGCGTTGCCGGTGGGAGCAGGTTTCGATGCCGACCGCCTGTCCAACACCGCCACGGCTCGATCGCACGTCAACGTGGTCTTCGCCTTCCGGTCCAGGCTCACATGGACGATCTCCACCTCCCGTTCCATCCGCACCTGCGACAAGGCGTCCACGCGGTTCTCCAGCTGCATCGATCCCTTCCACCTGAATCGCGAGGTCCCCCGTGCGCCCGGCATGGCGGCGCGAGTGGACCCGGGGCCATTCGTCGGCACGGTCGCCGCTGCCTGTCCGGCCTGGGCGGGTCGATGCATGAGCATGTCACCCGCGACCGGCACGCTGGCCTGCTCGGTCTGCGCGTCCCACGTGAGATCCTCCGATTGGATGCGGAAGACTTCGGGCTCGCCACGCGAACCATCCTTGGCACCCGGCCAGAGCTGGCTCTCCAGGCGGACGGCGCCGACGGCATGGATGGTCGATGGTTCCAGGGGACCTCCAGCTGCGGCGTCCAATCCGGCGGCCGTCGCCGAAGCGGGGCGCGTGGGAGCAAGCTGCACGCCAAGATCTTCGGCCTCGAGGATGTCGTACTCCGAGTCATCGGGTTCGGATCGCAGCTGCACGGCACCTCGCACCGACAGGGTGGCACCGAGCGCCGCGCGGTCCACGTACTGCATGGACTCGGTCCACGCCGCCCACGACTGCCGTCGGAGCCCGTCCACGGACGGGACACCAAGACGACCCGTCTTCCCGGCACCGATGATCACGTCGGAGAAGATCGTCGCCTTGCCGCTGCCGGGTGACGTCACCGTGCGCGATGCCTCGTCGACCTGGATGCGCTCCACGTCATGCAGCAAGGTATTGCCCCGGACAACCTGCACGCCGGGGCCATGCAAGTCCGCTTGGCGCTTGTTGGGCCAAGCCTGCACGCGATCACCCCACGCGCGCGCGCCATCCTTCAGCTGCAACTCCACGCCCCCCTCGGCATCGGCTCGCTCGATCGAGGTCGATCCAAGCAGCGGGTCGCTGTCCGCCGCGGCGGGCTTCCCGTCCGGCGCGAACCGGACGCGGAGCGAGTCCGACCACAACGTCTGGTCCCGGTCACTTGCGACGACGCCTCCGCGAGCCACCATCGTCCGTGGGATCGTGGCGCCGGACGCCCGTTCCAGCTCCATGTCAAGGTCCGGGGCCGTCAGCGTGTGGCCGCGATCGTCGGACAGCGCCAACGGCGAGCCATCCAGGAACAGCAGCACGCCATCGATCGTGGCCGGTACCCGGTCCTCGGGCGCGGCGCGAACGACGGAGAGCGGACCGTCCGCCCAGATCGCGATCATGTCTCGGCTCGGCCCTGCGTTGACGGCGCTGGCCGGCGACACCAGGGCCAGCAAGGGCAGCCCCTCCGGCATCGGGAGGGCCATCGCCGTCTCCGGTGCACCTGGGATGGTGACGCCACCCGCATCAACCAAGTCGCCATCCAGCGCCAGCGTGGCCTCCAGCCGGTCACCCTCGAAGGAGCTGGCCGGCCCAGTCGTGTAGCGCACGATCTTGACGTTGTCTGTCAGCGTGACGCGATGGAATGGCACGTCGCCGAACGTTGCCGCCATGGCAGCGGTCGATGCCGCTGCCGCCGCCACCGCGGTGTTCCCCGCAACGGCGCTGCGCGCGCCGACGATCGTGGGCGAAGCACCCAGAGCGCCGCCCGGTGTCTCCGGAACACCGCCGCTCGCGCCCTGCATCGAGCTCGCCAGCGCCCGATCCAGCGTGATTGGCCCAATGACGTGCTCCACGTGCAGTGACTCGATGGTCTTTCGGTCCGATGACATGCGCAGGTCCATGTCACGCCCCTCGAAGCGGAGGGTCGGCGTGGTCACCCGAACGTCCTCGGTGCATCGAATGGTGCCGTGGAGGAAATCGACGTCCGCGACGGTGGCCTCAAAGACCATGCTCGGGGCGTCGGACGCCAAGTGGACCTCCCCATCGGGACCAGGCGCAAACACCTTCGCGATCACGTTGCCCTTGAAGTCGCCGCGCTCCAGCGCACGCTGCGGCACGTACGTCCGGGCCTCATCCGCGCGGAGCGTCACGACGCGGCCGTTCTCCAGATAGAAGAGGGCGCGAGGCTCCTGCATCGCCAGCCACTGGCCGGGCTCCGGGTCCAGCCGCGTGGCGCTGTATTGCTGCGCCAACGACCCGTCCGGGTTCGCCACCTGCACCCAACCACCCTTTTCCAGCCGCATGCCCGATGGGCTGGCCACGTCCAGCACCGGCGTCGTGCTCACCCGATCGGGATCCAGCGGCGAAGGCGGGACAGCGTCCCCCTCCAGCACGGAGGCCGCACGAATCGGCGCCGGGTCAGATCGATCCCACCAGCGAGCGGCCACGATGCCCAACGCAACGACGGAGCCAGCCATGACCAGCGCCACCAACGCGCGCGGATTCACGAGACGCTCCCATCCGGCACGCCAGGCGCCACGATTCCCTCGGAGCGACTGCCCAGCAGCGCCTCGATGACTTCACGCACGGCGCCACATCCGCCGCGAGCCAACGTGACGACCTGCGCCGCTGCCCTCACCGCTGGCGTGGCATCAGCCACTGCGGCGGTGCAGCCGCACACCGCGAAGGCCGAAAGGTCCGGCAGGTCATCACCCACCATGATGGCCGCCGTGGGGTCGATCCCGAATCGCCGGCAGAGCGCGACCGCGTCGGCCCCCTTGTCGCGGCTCCCCTGGATCACGGCGTCGATGCTCAGTTCCCTCGCTCGTGCCTCCACGACCTCGCCTTGGCGACCAGTGAGCATTGCCACGAGGCCGCCCGCGCGCCGCCACTGCGCAATCCCGAAACCATCCTTGACGTCGAAACGCTTGAACTCGGCGCCATTGGCCCCCAGATAGATGCCCCCGTCCGTCAAGACGCCGTCCACGTCAAGGATCAGCAGGCGGACACGACTCCACGCCGCACGGATGGCCGGGTCGGCCCCAAGCACGTCGCCTGCCACGAGAGCCTCGACTCGCCGAGTCATGCGCTGAGTCTATCGGTGTGCGGCAGCGGCGGCCGCCCCCTGGGCGACCAAGGCAAGCACGTCGTACGCGGCGTGTGCCCCGACAGCGATGCCGAAGCCGCGGGTCACGAAGAGTCCGCCAAACCACAGCCCCGCAAGCAGGAGGAATGCGGCATCGCAAATCATGATCGTCCCGTCGGCGCTGCGAATGGGGTGGTAGAGCATGAAGGCCACGGCGGCAATCACGACAGCCAACCACGTCGCCCACCCGTCCTTGACCCCCACGAGGTCATGGAATGCGGCGTGCAGCAGCGAGACCAACGCCAACCGAAAGATGAGTTCCTCGTACAGCCCCGCACCAAGTGAGAGCCCCCAGGTGGCGGCCCAGTCCACGCCGCCCGCTGAAGAGACTGGCGCGGATGACGACGCCATCGCGGGAATGGCCAATGACAGGGCCAGCCCGGCCACGTACAGGGGCAGCGCGGCCAGCACGCTCTCGCACGCCATCCCAAGGCTCACGAGCGGGGCGATCCGCCACGGCCGACGGCTCAGGAACTGCCACAGCAGTAGGACCAAGACCACGGCGACGGCCGGAACGGAAAGGCTTGGCAATCCAACCTGTGCGCCCTCGACGCCAAACGCCCGGAAGAGCCTGACAATGCCCTCGTGCGCCCGGTTGGTCACGGTCGCGCCGTCAGCGGCCCGCAGTCCCACCACGAGCAAGACTTCGTAGGCGATGCAAATCGGAACGACCAACGACAGGACCTGCAGCGGCAGGCGCGACGCGTCCCAGTAGGACGCGGCGACATCAGTCCCTTTCCGTGTCGTGGATGTTCGAGCTGCCGAGGAGCGTGCGGCCTTGGCCACGGGTGCCAGTCGAGACTGGAACTCAGGCTGCCTTGGTGGCCTTGGCCTTGTTCAGGCTCTGGGCCATCCGGCTCTTCTTCCTCGCCGCCGTGTTCCGGTGGTAGGTGCTCTTGGTGGCGAACCGGTCCAGCAGGCCGGAGACCCTTGAAAGGGCCTTCTCGGCCGCCCCGAAATCGCCATCATGGACAGCCTTCAGGAAGACCTTGGTGGAGTCCTTCACCTGGCGCTTTCGCCACAGGTTCAGGGCCTTCTTCTTCTCGGTCTGGCGGACGCGCTTCTTCGCTGATGCGGTGTTCGGCAAGGGAATCCTCAGTCTTGGATCGATGGGGAATCGGGAAGTATCCCAGATTCCGCCCCGATCCGCAACCCCTCCGCTTGACGGGGAGGCTCGGTTGGGGGAAACTTATAGGTCTCCCCACGGACCCCCCCACATGGCCACCCGATCAGCTGGAACAGGAATCATCGCGACCTTGGTGCTCTTCGTGGTCACGACCGTCGGCCTTTTGGTCGCCGTCGTGCTCCTTTTCAACGCCAAGGGAGCCGTCGAGCGGGACCGTGACGAGCGGGTGAACAGCCTCCGCACCACCCAGCAGCAACTCTCCAGCCTTGAGGAAACGGCGCAAACCGCTGCCCAAGTGCTTGGAACGAGCTCGATCAGCGAAGCCGACCTTCGATCCACGCTGGGCCTGAGCCCGAGCGATCGCGCGTCGGCGGCCATTGCCGCGCTTCGGCGGGCCGGCAAGGATGCGGAAGCCCGAATCGCCGAACTGCAATCCCAGCTGGAACAGGCCCAGACCTCGTTGGAGACCGAGCGGGAGGCCTACGCCGACGCGCGCACCACGTTCGACAACGGACTGTCCGCCGCGCGTGCCGAGATCGCCTCCATCAAGGACATCGCCGACCAGTTCTCCGCGCAACTTGATGAGTTGCGAGGTCAGTTCGCCCGCACCAGCGAGGACCTCTCGGCCGAGTTCGAGGGTCGCCGCACCGAGCTGGAGGAGCAACTCGAGGAAGCACATCGAGTGCAGGCTCGGTTGACCGACCAGGTCTCGCAGCTCACGGAGACCGCCAACCGGGTCCGGGCGCGCGCACAGGACGCCTCCACGCTGGTTGATGCGCACATCGTCGACATCTCCCCGGATGGCACGACGCTCTTCCTCGATCTTGGACGCCGCGACCGCCTGCGTCCCGGCATGACCTTCGAGGTCTACACCGACGCCACGCAGATCACGACAGCGTCCGCCGGCGGTGATTCGGTCCCGCTCCCCGGCAAGGCCACCGTGGAAGTGACCCGCGTCGGTGACACCACCTCACAGGCTCGCGTCGTCCGCCTGTCGCCTCGCGCGGCCGTGGCGTCCCGGGACGTGCTGGCCAACCCGCTGTACTCGCCAGACCACGAGTACGCCTTCCTGGTTCACGGACTCTTCGACGTCGATGGCGATGGCCTCGGCACCGAGGGCGAAGCCGACATCGTTCGGCGACGGATCGCCGACTGGAATGGCCGGGTGCTGGACGGCGAAGGCATCCGCGGCGACGTGGACTTCATCGTGGTCGGGATCAAGCCACCGCCGGCCGTGTCGCCGAGCGCATCAGCAACCGACCTCGAGCTGGCGCAGTTCGCACGTCGCGAAGAACAGCGCGAGAAGTACGAACTGCTCCTGAAGGCCGCTGCCGAAGCCCAGATCCCGGTGCTCAACTGGAACCGCCTCCAGGTCCTCACTGGCGACGGCGGGCGTTGAGCGCGGCGACCGGCCACGCTCGACATCGACCCGCCCCCTCCGGCGGACGGCGACTGGCCCACCTCGCCCAGTACGCAGCGCTTCGCGGAGCCTTCAGCCTCCTTCATTCGTTCCCGGTGGACGCCAACTTCCGCACGGCCCGTGCGGTCGGCCGCTGGTACTTGCGGTGCTCGGCCAAACACCGCCGGCGCGGGCTGGAACACCTCCAAGCCGCCCTCGGGGGAGAGCAAGGCCTCGACCTCGCCGAGATCAATCGATGCAGCTTTGAGCACCTGATGCAACTGTTCATGGTGGAAGCCATGCAGGCCCCGCGCCTCCTGCAGCCGGAATCCTGGCATCGGCACGTGTCGATCAATCCCACCTGCGAACACACGCAGCGGGCCGTGGCACTCCTGAAGGAAGGTCGCCCGGCCATCTTCGTCACGGGGCACTGCGGGAACTGGGAACTGCTTGGGTTCGTGCTCAGCCTGCTGGGCTTCCCGATGACCGCGCTGGCGCGCCCCTTGGACAATCCCTACCTGAACCGCTGGGTGATGGGCGTACGGGAAGCTCGCGGCCTCCAGGTCCTCACGAAGTTCGGGGCCAGCGACGAGGCCGTGCGGGTCCTCCGCGATGGCGGGCGCCTGGGATTCATTGCCGACCAAGACGCTGGCGGCGACGGCCTTTTCGTCCCCTACTTTGGTCGATTCGCAAGCGCCTACAAGTCGATTGCCCTGCTGGCGATGTCGCAGGGGGTTCCCATCATCGTCGGTGGCGCGTTCCGAACCGGGACCGGCTTCCAGTACCGGTTGGTCGTGCAAGACCTCATCTCGCCCGCGGATTGGGCCGATGCGGACGATCCGCTCTACCTGCTGACGGCACGGTTCACGCGCGGGATCGAGCAGATGGTGCGGCAGTACCCCGAGCAATACCTCTGGATTCATCGCCGCTGGAAGAGCCGTCCCAGGCACGAGCGCGATGGCCTTCCTGTTCCAGACCGTTTCGCGCGGAAGGTCAGGTCGCTCCCCTGGCTCTCAGCCGACGAGGCCGAGACCCTCCTGCATCGATCTTCCTCCGCCACGCTTCCCATCGGGGCGGCGCCATGACGACGGGAAGCGTGCCCGGTGCGCCACGCCGGCTTGAGGGCCTTCGCATCCTGGTCGCCGACGACGACGACGACGTGCGAGAGGCGATCCAGATCGCCTTGGAATCCGAAGGGGCTGCGGTGAAGGCCGTTGGCGATGGCCACTCGGCGCTCCACGAACTGAAGTCCTCGACGTGGTCCGCGGTCGTGCTCGACATGATGTTGCCGGCGTTTTCGGGGCTCGCCCTGGCCGAGGAACTTGGATCATCCGATGCCAGCCCCCCGATCGTCATGATCACCGCCAATCAGGGTCAACGGCATCGCGAGTACGCGCTCGGCCACGGCGTCAAGATCTACCTCCAGAAGCCAGTGGCCCTGGCCAGGCTCGTGGAAGCGTTGGCGCAGGTGGCGCGCTAGGCTCCACGAACTCCATGCGCCAGTTCGTGATTTCAGCCCGGCACCGGCCGAACGACGACAGCCTGCCTCCCATCATGGACCGGACGGCTTTGCTGGATGCGCTTGCGGGCATCAATACGCATCCTGAATCCGTGGGGAGCCTCCGCCTCTATGGTCCAGGCGTGCGAATCGACTTGCCCGACGAAGACGCGCCCCGCCAGTTGCTGTTGACGTTGGACGACGAGGACATTGCCTGGCCCTACCTGTTCCGGCTCGCCAAGCGATTGCCTGTACGGATCCTCAACCTGGAAACGAACGAGGAACTTGGCACTCCCCGTGACGACGAAGGATTGATCGATGCCAAGGCTGATCCGGCCTGATCCGGCCTGAGCACGGGCTCAGCGCAGGTGCCTCAGCTCCGCCGGGCAAAGTTGGCCCGACGCTCCAGTTCATCATCCAGGCACCTGAGGAGGGCATGCACGTCGGTATGCGCCTGTTCGATGCTGGATCGACCTCGGACCTGTGCAAAGGGGTCGTTCCGTGTGCCTGTCTGGGCTCGCTGCCGCTGCGCGTCAACCTCGAGGGCCAGCTCGCGGCGGAGTGACGCCGCGATCGCCAGGAGTCGCGCCCCCTCCGGGTCCAGTTCCGTGACCGAGGCCACGCGCCCAGCCAAGCGGAGGCCGTGCTCGGCGGCATTTCCAGGAGCAACGCGGACAGAACCCTCGGGTGTTCGAGGGGGAGCTGAACCGTCTTGATGGAGTGTGGTGCTGCCGTGGGCCGGCATGGCTGTGGAATTCTCCCAGTCTTTGAGACTTTCGGCAAGGTTGGAGGTTGTGCTTGAACGCCCCGCAATCGCACAACGCGATTCCAGACGATCAACCCCGGAGGATCGCTCTTTGGAGGCAAAAAAAAGCGATTCGGTCGCTCCGACACGACCGAACCGCCTTTGTTCCGGGCCTCCAGATGAGGCCGCGAAGAAGTCGAGTCGGGAACAGTATCGCGCGGATTGTCGGAACGTCAATGTGCTTCCAATAAGTTCCTGAGAAAACACACAACTTATTGTCTTGCAAAGTGTTATAGACACGCTTGATTGAGGGTCCTTCCCGGGCTCCCATCGACAATCAACAAGTTCCCCACAGGATGGGTTGTTCAGTCGCCGGGGGACGCAGCGGTTTCCACCTCCCGCCGCATCGCCTGCGCCCGTTCCACCACTCCCGGGTGGCCCCCATCAGGGGGAAGTACCTCCAGCACGAAGTTCCAGGTCGGGTTGGATCGGACATGAAGGGGCGCAGCCTCTGCAAGGAGGTCCGGACCGGGGATGTCCCAGAGCGGGGCTGAGACTTTTCGGGCGCCTATCCACGAAACGTACCCGTCATGCCGGACCTCGACGTCATAGGTCCCGTAGTGCGTGAACTCGACGTCGCACGGCGTCACGCCGATCTCACGGTGGTTGAGGACGACCGTGGCTCCAGACGGCTCGCTCGTCACGCGGAGCGTCCGTTCGACGCACCCTGCCATCATCACGACGACCGAGGGCACGACGAACCGACCGGCCACACGGGCGATGGTGGAGTGGAGCGCTGACAGTCGATGCCGCACGGCTTCATCGTAGCGGCTCGTAGACTCGCGACATGGCACTCCTCGAGGCCCACGGGCTCGTGAAGGCGTATGGCGGTCGACGCGTCGTGGACGACGTGTCATTCCATGTCGATTCCGGAGAAATCGTGGGCCTGCTTGGCCGAAATGGCGCAGGCAAGACCACCAGTTTCCGCATGGCGATCGGCATGATCCGCCCCGAAGCGGGCATCGTCCGGTTTGACGGCAAGGACGTCACCCACCTGCCCATGTACCAACACGCCCGGGCCGGCATGGGTTACCTGTGCCAGGAACCGAGCGTGTTCCAGAAGCTCACCTGCGAAGCAAACATCCTGGCGATCCTGGAGACGCAGCCTCTCACGCGCCTCAAGCGCAAGCAGCGCTGCGACCAGCTCCTGAAGCAGTTCTCGCTGGAACACAAGCGCAGCGAACTGGCGCGCACGTGCTCCGGCGGCGAGCGCCGTCGGCTGGAGATCGCCCGGGCACTCATCACGCGGCCCCGGCTCATCTTGCTGGACGAGCCGTTCGCGGCAGTCGACCCACACACCGTGGAAGAGCTGCAGGAAGAGGTGAAGCGACTGGCCGACACGGGCATCGCGATCCTGGTGACCGACCATAACGTGCAGCAGACCCTCCGGATCTGCGACCGCGCCTACATCCTCCACGAAGGACGGAACCTGCGCGACGGCAACCCGCGCGACCTCATCCGCGACGAGCGCGTCCGGGAGGCCTACCTTGCCTCGACGTTCCGCGGCGACGAGTTCGACTGAGGCGATCGGGCGGCCGCCGCTCCCGGAATCCAAATCTCGATCTCGTCGATCCGGTTGGGTTGCGCCCGCGTGATCGTCGCGCCGAAGCCCAGGCACTGGACCACCTCGCCCGGCAATGGAATCCGGCCGACCCTGGCCAGGAGATGGCCGGCGATCGTGTCGTGATCGGCCGCCTCGGCGATGGCCAACCCGGTCGCCTCGTTCACCTCATCGATCCGCGCGCGCCCAAGCACGCGCCAGGCGCCCGGGCCGATCGCCTGGACCGACTGCTGCTCTGCGCCCGTGTCGTGCTCATCCTCGATCTCGCCAACGATCTCGTCGAGGATGTCTTCGATGGTCGCCAGGCCGGCCGTGCCGCCGAACTCGTCGACCACGACGGCAAGGTGCCCCTTGGCCCGCTGGAATTCCACCAGCAAGTCCCGGACCCTCTTCGTCTCGGGGACGAGGATCGGTGCGCGGAGCAGGTCCGCGAGGCGGAAGCCATCCACGCCGGAACCGAGGCGCGGCATGAGGTCCCTGATGTGGAGGACCCCGATGATCCGGTCGATCGACCCTTCGTAGACCGGGATGCGGCTGTGGCCGACGCTGCCGATGAAGGCCGCGATCGCCCGGAGGTCGTCGGTGTAGGCCAATGCCTCGATCTCGGTTCGGGGGGTCATGACCTCGCTCACGGTCGTCGAGGAGAACTCGACGACGTTTTCGATCAGGTCGGCACTGACGGGGTCGATGCCCCCTTCGCGTTCCGCATCTCCCAGTGCATCCAGCATGTCCCCGCGGACTTCCTCGTCGGCGTGCGGCGCGGAGACGATCCGCGCCACCACGTCCTCGACCCGCTCGCCGAGCCAAGCGAGTGGCGCGGCGATCGCCGTGAGGACGCGAAGCGCCGGGACGGCCGGAAGGAGCAATCGCTCCCCGGCGTGGCGTGCCAGTGCCGCCGGCACCAGCGAAGTCCCGACCCACGTGACCATGGCCGCGAGCGCGCCAACCGTGGCCATCCCAAGGTGGCCCCAGTGGAGCATCATCGCCATCACCAGTGTCACACGGCCGACCACGCGGATGATGGCTCCTGTTTCCTCGATGGCCCGCCAGCGACGGGCAATCCACGCCGCCCGGCCGGGCACCCCACGACGTTCCGCCTCCCGTTCGATGGCACTCTGCGTGGTCTGCACCAGCTCCAGGTGCACAAGTTCGCCAAAGGCCGTCACCAGCAGCAGCGAGGCCAGCACCAGCCAGATCACGGCTCCATCCCCATCCGGTAGAGGTCGCCCTGCCCGATGGCCCGCAGGACTCGCCCCTCTTCCGCGTGCATGGCGCGCGAAGCTGCTTCGTCCGTGTCGTTGAATCCGGCGCAGTGCAGCACGCCGTGCACCGCGTAGAGCAGCAGTTCCTGCTCCACGCTCACGGACGTCCCGTCGCGCGCCCGGACGGCCTCGTCGAGGCACACGACAATGTCCACGTCGATCGGCCCCTCCCCCACCGTGGCATCAAACGTCAGCACGTCCGTCGGTCCATCAAGGCCCAGGTGCCGACGGTGCAGTTCCGCCATGACTTCGTCTCCCACGATGCGGACTCCACACGACCTGACGGGGCGGCCCACCTGACGCATGGCGTCGGGAAGCATCGAATGCAGGAAGCGGGACGCCGCACGCCCGGCCTCTCCAGTGGAGGGATCCGCGTGGATCGAGATGGCGGGCGATTCGCTCACGCGGTGGCAGTGACCGCGGGGCGCGGGGCGGACATCGTCACGGCCACGTACTGGGGCCTGACGCGCGCCTCGAACTCGCCGCGGAACTTGTTCACGATGGTCCGGATCGCCCAGTTGTTGCCGTCCGCCAGCCCGCAGATGGTCGTGCCAGGAGTCAATCCCATGCTGCCGGCCAGCTCGAGCAAGAGGTCCAGGTCCGCGGTCGTGGCGTCGCCCGCCTCGATCCGGCAGAGGAGCTTGTACACCCATCCGCTTCCCTCGCGGCAGGGGGTGCATTGCCCGCATGACTCGTTCTTGAAGAAGCGGCTCATGTTGCGTGCCACCATCACCATGTCGGTGTCTTCGTCAAAGATCGTCGGGCACGCCGTCCCGAGGCCAAGCACGTCGTACTTTCGACCGATGTCAAAGTCCATCGGCGCCTCATACTGGTCCGTGCCCAGCACGCCCATGCTGACGCCGCCCGCCACGGCAGCCTTGAACCTCTTCCCGTTTCGCATGCCGCCGCAGAACTCCTCCACCAGCGTGCTGAGCGGGATGCCGAGCGGTGCCTCGATGCACCCGGGCCTGGCAACGTGTCCGCTGACGCCCATCAACTTGGGGCCGTAGCTGGGCATGCCGCCGATGGAGCTCTCCACGCCGCACGACTTCCACCAGTCCACGCCACGGGTCATGATGGGGCCGACGGCGGCCAGCGTCTCGACGTTGTTGATGATCGTCGGACGCCCGAAGAGCCCCTTGACGGCCGGGAACGGTGGCTTCAGCCGCGGCCATCCGCGCTTGCCTTCGATGGCTTCCAGCAGCGCCGTCTCCTCGCCGCAGAGCGAGGCCCCCGCGCCGCGGTGCAGCACGCACTCCACCCGGTGGGCGCTGGCCCCCTTCATCAGGCCCTGTGCGCCAAAGATGCCCAACTCGTACGCCTCCTTGATCGCGTGCTCCATCACCTTGGCCTGATGGTGGTACTCGCCGCGGATGAAGAAGTATGCCGTGTCCAGCTCGCACGCGTAGCAGCAGATCGCGATCCCCTCCAGCACGCTGTGCGGATCGAAGTCCACTAGCAGCCGGTCCTTGAAGGTCCCCGGCTCCGCCTCGTCACAGTTGATGGCCAGGTACCGGGGACCGCTGCCATCCTGCTTGGGGAGGAAGGACCACTTGAGGCCTGCGGGGAATCCCGCGCCACCGCGACCACGCAGGACGGCCGACTTGACGAGGTCGATCACCTCGGCAGGCTTCATCGTGAGCGCCTTCTCGAGCGCCTTGTAGCCGCCGGTCCGCACGAACTCCTCGCCAGACACCGTGTGCCGAGCCGTCGGGTCGCCAAAGGGGACGCACGGGATGCGTTGGGTCAGGGCTGGTTCAGGGAGTCGCATGGCTTCTTGAGTTCCACTTCGTCGATCGTCGTCCTGCGGAGCGTGAGGTCCTCGACATCCACTTCCTCCACCGTGCGGCGCACCTCGACACGCGCACGGTCTTCCAGCTGGGGGCTCGCCTGCACGCCGCGCCAGATCTCGCCGAAGAATCGGCCGACCTGCCGCGCGAGCGGGGCGTCATCGGCCATCAGTGGCCGCCCCCGTTGTTGCCGCGCACGCCGCATCCGCCGCCGCAACAGCCGTTGCCGCCCGCTCCTGCGCCGGCCTTGGCCTTGGCCTCGTCCACGAGGGCACGCACCCGATCCACGGTCAGGTTTTCGTGCAGCGTCTCGCCGAAGAGCGCGACCGGGGCGGTGTCGCAGGACCCGAGGCACTCCAGCGGGAGCAGCGTGAACGTGCCGCACGGGGTCGTCTCGTGCTCGTCGATGCCCAGCAGCGCCTTCAGCTCCTGGGCGATCGGGCGGCTGTCGCACGCCTCGCACACGAAGCTCTGGCACACCGAGATCACCACCTTCCCGCGCGGCTCCCGGCTGAACTCCTCGTAGAAGGAGACGGTGTCCATCACCTCCGCCGGCGTGACCTTGAGGAACGCGGCGAGTTCCACCATGGCCTGTGTGGGGATGTGCCGGTATCGATCCTGCAAGTCATGGAGGATCGGGAGCATGGCCCCCTCCCGGAATGGGTACTTCGGCAGGATGTCGCGTTCGTAGCGAGCCTTCGTGGCGTCGTCCAGGTAGGGCTCCGCCCTCGTGGGGATGGCTGCGGTCGCGCTGGGCTTGGTCTTCCAGGACATGGGGAGGTCGTGCTTTGGTGTGGCGTCGGCCGGGCGGCGTTCAGCGGTCCAGCTCACCCGCGATGATGTTGATCGAACCGATGATGGCCACCATGTCGGCCAGCTGGTGGCCTTCGACGAGCTTGGGCATCACGGCGTAGTTCACGAACATTGGAGGCCGGGTGCGGACGCGCCAGGCGTGCTTGCTGCCATCGGCCACGATGAAGTAGCCCAGCTCGCCGCTCCCGCTTTCCTGCGCGTAGTAGATCTCGCCGATGGGGGCGTCAAAGCCGCGATTGGGCATCACCAGCTCAAACTGCTGGATGACTCCCTCGATGGATCCGTACACGTCGTTCTTGCCCGGCAGGCGCACCTTGCCATCCGCGAGGGAGTCAATCGGGCCGGCGGGAATCCGGTCCAGCAGCTGGTCGATGATCTTGATCGACTGCTTGAGCTCCTCCACGCGCACCAGGTACCGCGCGAAGCAGTCGCCGGTGGTGGCGATCGGCACGTTGAACGACACGGCCTCGGCACCTTCGCCATCCCAGTTGTCGGCAAAGCAGAGGTAGGGTTCCGACTTGCGGATGTCGCGCTTCACGCCCGACGCGCGGGCCATGGGGCCGGAGAGGCTCCAGGCGATCGCGTCCTCGCGGCTGATCACCCCCACGCCCGTGAGTCGATCCACGAAGATCCGGTTCCGGTTGAGCAGCGTCTCGAGGTCCTTCAGGCACTTCGCCATGCGGACGTCGATGAACTCCCGCAGCATCCGGCGGAAGACCTCGTCATCGGAGAGGTCGCGCCATGCGCCGCCGACCCGGGACCAGTCCGGGTGGAATCGCTGCCCCGAGACATACTCGATGATGTCGTAGATGAATTCGCGCTCGTTGAAGCCGTAGAGGAATCCCGTGAACGCGCCCAGGTCCAGCGCCGCGGCGCCGACGCACAGGAGGTGGCTCTGGATCCGGCCCAGCTCCGTCAGGATCGTGCGGATGACACGGCACCGGGGGGTCACGTCGACGCCGAGGAGCTTCTCAACGGCCGAGTGGAACGCAATGTCGCACAAGATCGGGGACGAGTAGTCCATCCGGCTGATCGTGCAGACATACTGGTTGAAGTCGTGGTGCTCGCCCAGCTTCTCGAAACCGGAGTGCAGGTATCCGATGTGCGGGACCGCCCGGACAATGCGCTCGCCATCCAGTTCCAGGACGATCCGCAGCGTCGTGTGGGTCGCCGGGTGCTGGGGGCCAAAGTTGAGGAGCCACCGGTCGGGGCTCTTCGGCCGATGATCGAGGTACTCCGTCGTCTCGACATCGAGGTCGAAGGCCTCGGCGGGCTGCAGGTCGAAGGGCATGGGGCGCGGAGTATAGGGTTCTCGGACCACGGATCAGCGCATCCGTCGAGCTCCCGTCAGCCCCGGAAGACGGCCCCAAGACGCTTGCCCATGATGAGGCTGGCGCCGATCAGCGTCGCGGCGAGGAGGGCCATGGCCCACACCCCCAGCGCGCTGGCGATCGAGTCCCCGTCGCCGAGCCGCTCGTGCAGTGAATAGATCGCCTTGGTCACCGGGAAATCCGGCTCGCGCTGCGCAAGGATGAGGCTGTCGGAGACCTCCAGCATGCTGAAGGCAAAGGCCAGCATCCCACCGGCGATGAGATTCGCGGCGACCAACGGCGCGACCACACGACGCATGGTGAACCATCGGCTCGCCCCGGTCATGGCGGCAGCCTCCTCGAGCGCCTCGGGCGTCTGCTCCAGGCCGGCGCTCGCCGCGCGCACGACGTACGGCAGGCGGCGGACGGCGTAGGCAATCGCCAGGAATGGGAACGGATTGGGCTCGGCCCCCATGATCGTCCCCACCGACGCCAGGGGCGCCTGCCGCAGCGAGTCGGCCAGCCCCGAGGGAAGGATCGCGGCCAGCCAGGAGGGCATCAAGCCCCCGAACGGCCACGCCAGGCTGAGCGCCACGAACCCGAACGCCATCACGAGGCCCGGCACGGCCAGCGGCAGCATGCTCAGCCCGTCCAGGAGCGGCCGACCGAACGCCTTGCCCCGGACCAGGACCCGCGCGATGAAGACGCCGAGCACGATGTCGACCGTGACCGCGGCCAGCGAGAGCCCGATGCTGTTGCGCATCGCGCCGACCGTGAGCTGGTGGCCCATCGCGTCGCCAAAGTACCTGCCGGTGAACTGCGCCGGGATGATCGACTCGTGCCAGGAACCGGCGACGCCGATGCTGGCCAGGATGACACCGATGTGGGGAAGGACGGCCGCGGCGGTCACGATGGTGAAGAGTGCGGTGGCGCCCCACCCTCGCCACGACCGGAGCGTGACGTCTTCGCCCCGGATGCTCGCCTTCACCGCACTGGCCGGGAGGGGCCTGCCGAAGAGCGTCTTGCCGAAGACGTAGATCACGACGGACATCGTGAGCATCACGACCGTGAGGGCGAATGGCTCACGAGACGTCTGCACCGCCTTCAGGCCATCGAAGATCTGGACCGGGGTGACGGCCCGGTACTCGAACATGAGCGGCGTGCCAAGCTCGGTGAAGCTCCACACGAAGACGAGCGTGGCCCCGGCAAACAGCCCCGGCCGGGAGAGCGGCAGGGTCACACGGGCGAATCGCTTCCAGGCCGGGACGCCCACGCCCCGCGCCGCTTCGTCCAGGGCGGGATCCACGTTGGCCAGCGCCGCGAGGACATTGAGGTAGATGATCGGGTAGAGGTGGAGGGCTTCGACGAGGATGATGCCGCCCAGCCCGCCATCACCGAAGAAGTCGTAGCTGGGGAGGCCGAGCGAGGCACACAGCGCATCCAGCGCCCCGCCCCGGTCCAGCAGGTGCCGGAACCCGATCGCCCCGACAAATGGCGGCAGGATCATCGGGACCAGCACGATGGCGCCGAAGAGCTTCTTCCCCGGGAACTGCGCCCGGGCGGCAAGCACCGCGAGCGGGACGGCCAGCACGATGGCCAACAGCGTGGTCCCGAGTGCAATGCCGAGGCTGGACCGAAGTCCTTGCTGGAGGTACGGATCGCTCAGCACTCCCGCGATGGAGGTCAAGGAAAAGTGTCCGGCGTCGTTGGTGAAGGCCCCCTGCACCGTCAGCCATATGGGGAGCAGCAGCGTGGCCCCCAGCAGCGCGACCAACGACCAAAGCTGGAAAGCGTCTCGTCGTCCGCGCACGAACTCACTCTACTGCCACTTCCCACGCGGCGCGAGCCAGCGGAGACGATGGGGGATCGTCAGGTCCAGTTGCCCAGCACCGCAGCAAGGTCCGCGCCGTCAACGATCCCGTTCTGGTCGAAGTCAGCGGCGGGGACCGCAAGTCCCCACGCGCTCAGGACCGCCGCCAGGTCCACGCCGTCCACCCGACCGTCGCCGTTGGTGTCACCGGGCAATGCGGGTGCCGAGTAGGCGGGAATGAGCCATGAGATGGCCACGGCCGGAGAGCTGGTGCTCCCCTGCTTGCGCAGCTCGATCACATAGTCCCCCGGCTGGAGGCCCCGGACGTGGAGGTGCTCGACGTTGTCCACCGCGCTCTGGCTCACGACGTTGCCGCTGGCAAAGAAACTGGTCCCTGCGTCGCCGGCCAGCGGGACGATCGTGGTCCCGGACACGCCGTGGAGGAAGAGGTCGTAGTTCGCCACGCTGGGCACGCCCAACGTCGTCGGCACGATCCGGTGCCAGGTCGCCGCGATGCTCACCTCGTCGGCCACCTCATCGACGTGAAAGCGGAAGTAGTTCGTGGAGTTGGTCGACACCGGGAATCCCCACGCCGGGCCCTCCGTCGTGGCGACCGCCGGGACGGTGGTCATGGCGTTGACCTCCCCTCCCGTCAGGATGAGGTGTGCTCGGTCGATGTTCACCACGTCGACCCCATACACGGGGTCAAGCGGCGTGCTGGTCTGCCCTCGGGTCGCGCCTGAGGTCGAAGGATTGTTGGTCCAGCCGTCGCGATGCCGGGCGCCGGCCAGCAGGGCTGCCTTGATCACGGCGGGCCGTCGCGCGTCCACGTTGCCCACCAAGTCGGGATCGGTCAGCGCAACGTCGAAGAGGAGTGCCGCGCACGACGCCACCAGTGGCGTGGAGTAGCTCGTCGCCGAGCCGGGCGCCACGATCTCGGGCTTCATCCGCCCGCCACCGTCGCGAGTGGCTGGCGTCACGCCGGCACTGTGCTGGCCGTCCAGCCGGCCCACCGCGAGGCCGTGGTAGCCCTCGCTCATCATGGGCTGCATCGGGCTGCCGGTGCCATTGTTCTCGCCATTGCAGAAGAGCGTGCCGTCGCGGTTCATTGCAAAGTCCCCGCGACGCAAGGCGTCATTGTCGTAGACCGTCTGCCCCGTCGAGCCGATCCACGAGTTGTTGAAGACCTTCACGCCGGTCGGGGCAACGAGCGGAAGCAGGGCGGAACCAGAGCCCACGCGAAGGTATCCCGACTGGATGAATGCGTTCGCCTCGTAGAGGTGGACCTGCGCGATCCCTGGTGCCACGCTCAAGGTCGACCCATAGAAATTCTTGGCCACCGTCGTCGCGTGCCCGCTGTTGCCGGCCGCGCCGCTCATCTCGACAAACGCGACGCCCGCGAACTCGGCGTCACCCACGGCCGGGCCGTAGGCCGTGCCCGAGAGTGCCTCGACCTGGGCCACGCGAACCGCCGCACCGATGGGGATGTTGTCAACGCCAAGTCGAGCGATCAGGTCGGCGTAGCCAATCTCGTCCGCGCTGACCACCATTGTCGCGGTGGCCAGCGCCACGCAGCCGCACGCCAAACCAAGGGCACGGGTCGACGATGCGGTGTTCCGACGATCAAGGCTCATTCGTTCGATCCAATCTTGGGAGTCAACAGCGAACTGGTCGTCCGGCCGAGCCGGGCAACACACCCTAGGAACCTATGTTCCAGCCGTCGAAAGGCAAGCAAAAACCACCAAACTTCCCTGCTTTCTCGCCTCGCCCCCCTCCATTCCAATTCCGAGGGCATCGAACTTCGGTTGGTAGCCTCAATCCGGCATGGCTCGACCCATCGCGATCGTCACGGAACCCTTGGCAGACGCTGCCGACGAGTGGCTGGCGGCAAGGTGCGAGGTCGTCCGCGCGTCACCTTTGGACGTGCCGTTTGCGGAGGCGGCAGCACTGGCCAGCGCCCTGGTGGTCAGGACCTACACGCGAGTCGACGGAGCCCTTCTGGATCGACTGCCGGCCCTCCGAGTGGTCGGGCGCGCGGGAGTGGGCTTGGACAACATCGACCTGGAGGCCGCGGCGGCGAGGGGAGTGGAAGTCCGGAGCACACCCGACGCCAACACGCAGGCGGTCGTGGAGTACGTGCTCTGCCTCCTTTGCGACAGCCTTCGGCCGCGCGTCTTCCTGGACCAGCCCGTCGCTCCAGAGACGTGGGGCGAGATACGGTCGGACGTCGTCGGGCTCTGGCAAATGGATGAACTGGTCCTGGGGATCCTCGGCCTGGGACGGATCGGCAAGCGCGTCGCGCAGGTGGCTGGTGCCATCGGATTTGAGGTCCTCTACCACGATGTGCTGGACATCCCGCCGGAGGCTCGATTCGGTGCGCGGCCCGTCAGCGCGGAGGTGCTCTTCGCCGAGGCGGATGTCCTCACCATTCACGTCGACGGCCGGCCCGGCAACCGCCATGCGGTCTCGGCTGCTCTGCTCGCACACCTTCGACCCGACGCGATCCTGATCAACACCAGCCGTGGGATGGTCATCGACCACGCCGCGCTGGCGGAGTACCTGCAGGCCAACCCCGGGGCGCAAGCGCTCCTGGATGTCCATGACCCGGAACCGTTCACGGTCGACAACCCTGTCCTGGCCCTTCCCAACGCGCACCTCGCCCCACACCTGGCGTCGAGGACGGAGACAGCGATGGAAAACATGAGTTGGGTCGTCCGGGACGTCGTTTCGGTGCTGGAGGAGTGCGGAACGATGGAGTCCGCTTCGCGGTAGAGTCCCCGCCCCATTTCCTGCCGACCCAGGTCCACCACGGAGCACGACATGTTCACCATTGCCAACGTCCATGCCCGCCAGATCCTCGACTCCCGCGGCAACCCAACGCTGGAATGCGATGTCACGCTGGAGGACGGGAGCGTCGGCCGCGCGGCCGTCCCCAGCGGGGCGAGCACCGGCGAGCACGAGGCGGTCGAGCTGCGCGATGGCGACAAGCGACAGTGGCTGGGCAAGGGCGTCTCCAAGGCCGTCGGGCACGTGAATGCGCAGATCGGCCCGGAACTCTTCGGCGCCGATGCGCGAGACCAGGAAGGGATCGACAAGCTCCTGCGCGCCCTGGACGGCACCGACAACAAGTCCAGGTTGGGGGCCAACGCCACGCTCGGCGTGTCGCTCGCGTGCGCACACGCGGCCGCGATGGCCACGGAACTCCCGCTCTACCGGTACCTGGGTGGGAGTCACGCCCGCACGCTCCCCTGCCCGATGATGAACATCCTCAACGGGGGAAAGCACGCCGACAACACGGTCGATTTCCAGGATTTCATGATCCAGCCCTGGGGATTTGACTCGTTCCACGATGCGCTTCGCGCAGGCGTCGAGATCTACCACGCGCTCAAGGGGGTGTTGCACGACGCCAACCTCTCCACGGCCGTCGGCGACGAGGGTGGTTTCGCCCCCAACCTCAAGAGCAACGAGGAGGCCCTCGAAGTCATCGCGAAGGCCGTCGAGCGAGCGGGGTACGACCTCGGTCGGCAGATCCAGATCGCGCTTGACCCGGCAACCAGCGAGCTGGCCAACGAGGCCAAGAAGCTCCGCAGCGGTCGCAAGGGCAAGGGTGCCGGAAGCAAGGGCGCCGGAAGCAAGGGGGACGGGGTGGGGTACTGCTTCTTCAAGTCGGCTCCCGACCGAGTGGTGTCCAGCGACGAAATGATCGACCTGTGGGGCCGGTGGTGTGCCAAGTGGCCGATTTGCTCCATCGAGGATGGCCTCGCGGAAGAGGACTGGTCGGGCTGGGCACGATTGACCGCGGCCCTGGGCGGCACCGTGCAGCTCGTGGGTGACGATCTCTTCGTGACCAACCCCTCGTTCCTCGCGCGCGGCATCCAGGAGCGCTCGGCGAATGCGATCCTCGTCAAGGTCAACCAGATCGGCACGCTCAGCGAGGCCCTGGAGGCCGTGGAGCTGGCCCACAAGTCAGGCTTCCGATCGATCCTCTCCCACCGCTCCGGCGAGACCGAGGACGTCACCATCGCCGACATCGCCGTCGCCACCAACTGCGGACAGATCAAGACGGGTGCGCCGTGCCGGAGCGACCGCAACGCCAAGTACAACCAGCTCCTCCGCATCGCCGAGGAGTTGGGGTCCAGCGCGATCTACGCCGGCAACGCCTGACGGCGACGGCCACGGCTGATGATGGACCGCCGGCCGATCGCAGCAGTCGTCACGCGTACGAGTGCAGGCCGGTGATCACGAAGTTGATCACGATCCAGTTGAAGAGCATGACGGCCGCACCGACCACGGCCAGGAACGCGGTCCACCAACCCTTGTCACGCACCTTCATCCGGACGTGCACGAGCAGCGCGAAGACCACGAACGTGTTCAGCGCGAAGACCTCTTTCGGGTCCCATCCCCAGGGTCGACCCCAGGAGTGGTCGGCCCAGATCGCCCCCATCACGATGCCGGACCAGAGCATCACGAAGGAGAGCTCCATCAGGAGCATGGTGACGCCGTCCAGGACCTCGCCAAACCGGCCGCGGCCGTCGGCGCTCTCCGTCCCCCCCGCGAGCAGGACCGTGGCCGACCCACCGGCGCGCGCATGCGCCGCCGGGCCGCCGAGCATCCGGTACCCCAGGTAGAGCAGCGCCGTGATGGCCGCCATGAAGATCAATGCGTAACTGAAGATGATGACGTTTGTGTGGATGTAGAGCCAGACGTCGTGGAGGACGGGCATCATGTTGCCGATGCTCGCGTTGAGTTCCACCGGCATGAAGTGTGCGGCCATCAGCGCCACCATCGACGCGGCGGCGCTGCACAGGGCAACCAGCCCCGCCGCCGCCCGTCGCCGGAGGAACCACTCAAGCACCAGGGCCAGCACGCCACCCATCCACGCGCTCGTGGTGACGGCCTCGAACATGTTCGAGTTGGGCCAGCGGCCACTCACCCACCAGCGGAGCATCACCGCCCCCGTTTGCAGTGCAAAGGCGATGACGAAAATCGCCAGCCCCGTCCATCGCGCCTTCGGCCATCGGTAGACCGTCCCAAGGAGCAGGAAGACGATGGACGCGAGGTAGACCAACCACACCCAGACGAGGTTTCCCTGCTGGAAGTACCACGACTCCCACGCCAGCTTGGCCTTGTCCGGGTACACCGATGGATTGGCTTCCTGAAGCGATTGGGCCAGGTCGGCCACGGCGGCATTGGTCGCGGATGGGTCCCCGGCGGTCCACCCTTCGATGAGTGCACGCCAGGCCATCGCAATGCGGCGCTGGGCGGCGATCGGCAGGTCAGGGAGCGGCGTCGGGTCGGCGCCAGCGGCTTGGGCCTGGACGGGATCGATCGCCAGCAGCATCACGTCATTGATCCCGTGCCACGGGGCGGCGATGTCCGAACCGCCTGGCGCCACGACCTGCAGCCGTCGCAGGAGGAACTGTGGATCGCGAACCGCCTGCGCCTGCTCGATCTGGTCCACGACCTTGGCGGTCCTGATCACGTCGCCGGCCATCTGCTGCAGCACCGCCACGGCCGCCGGTCGTTCCAGCAGTGCCGGGGCGATCAACCCGCTTCCCACGAACGTCTCCATTCGATCGTGGAGCGACGGATCCTCGGCGAGCAGCGCATCAGCAATCTGCGCGCGGCTGGGCTTCCCCTTGACGTAAATGATGTCCGCGTCGCGGTAGGCACCCGACCGGATCATGAGGTCCAGATACGTGAACTCGGGCGACTGCCCGGCGATCCGCTTGGGGCCGCTCACGAACCCCATCATCTGGTGGGCAAAGCTGCCGAAGGACTTCAGTCGACCATCCGTGTGGACGGCGACGGCCCCCAGTGGCGTGAGGTCGACTTGCTCGGCGAAGGAATGCGCTTCCGCATCCCCGTCGTGGGAAACAGGCTGCGCAACCGCGCTCCCGGCCGCGCACAAAGGCACGAGCAGTCCCGCGAGGAGTGCGATCGCCACCAGCGATGCGGCAGGCGTCCCGGCACGTGTCGCCCGGATCGCCGACGCTTCGGCCTTGGCCCGCTCCGTCTGCCGGCGACGCATGAGCGGCTTCACGTAGAAGGCGTAGCACATGCCGATCACCGCGACGCAGCAGCCCAAGAGCTGGATCCAGACTCCCTCGCGATTGCCGACGCCCAGCACGGTGTAGTTCCGGCCAAGGCTCCCCACGTCGCCTTCAAATCGCGGCGCCTCCGGCGGATCCCACTGCGCCTGGAAATACCACAGTCCATCGTGCTCGACCGGCGCGTTCACGCTGACCGACGTCGGCTCAGTCCAGCCCTCGCCGGGATCACGGAAGCGCAGCATGCTGGTGTAGTCACGAATGCTGCTCGTCTCGCCGCTGTACCCGCCGATGTGGGAAGTCAGCACGAACGCATCCAGCGCCACCTCCGTCCGGAGTGGCAATCGCTGGCGCGAGAAGAGGACTTCCATGGGTCGACCATCGGCAAGCACAAGCGTGACCGGCGAGTAGGGATGCCGACGCAGGACATCGCGTTCGGCTTCGAAGGGGTACGGCGAGTACTTGACCCACGCCGGGGACGACCCGGACGCATTGCTCCCTTGCGCGGAGAGCCTCACCTGCGCAAAGAGTTCACGTGCATCTCGGATCCGCTGTTCGGGCGCGATGATGGCCGGCTTCGTCTCGCTGACCACCCGTGGCAGGTAACGCTCCACCCCGATGGCGATGCCGGCGGGCAAGCGGAAGACCCCTCCCACCGCGATCGACTCGACGCTGGATGCGTTGGCCACGGCGCCGCTTCCGGCGCTCACGACCCGGAGTGTCGACGGATCCGGCCCGGCGAGGAAAGTCACCAGTGCCTCTCCGGCACCGGGCGTGAATCGCGCGGCGAGAACGCCGCTCGTCGGCTGCGGAGCCTCGAAGGCTTGGCCATCGCGCGCCACGTCCCGGCAGAGCGACGGGTCATCGAAGACCCATCGACGGAGAGATCCCGACGGTGTCCGGAACTCGACGATTGCGACCGCAGCCACCCGGCCCTCGATCTTGAGGTCCGTCTGCGACGCGACCACTCGATAGCTGAAGCCCGGCGCCGCCTGGCCCAGTGCCCTGAACCCGTCCGCGTCAGGCGGTTCGGTCACCCCTGCCGCGTCCGTGGCTGCCGATGGCCGGGCCGGCACGATGATCGATGCCGGCACCCCCGGAATGGCCACCTCCAGGGATGCTGGACGCAGGTACTCAGCCAGCGCGGCCTCTTCCGGCAGCCAAGCAAATCGAATGAATCCCCCTTCGCTGACGCGCTCGTCATGCTGAAGCGCCGACAGCCGCGCGCTCCGGGGTTCCGCGCCCTGGCCCGAGGCAATCGACAGCCAGAGCATCGGGTTGAGTGGCGCACTCGCGGCGCCTTCGACGAATCGAACTCGCTCTTGGGCGTACCGGAGGTAGGAGTCGATCGTGATCGTCGTGTCGGGGAACGGGTCGTCACCTTGCGGCACGACGTGCACGTCCAGCCCCTCCCGCACCGTCATGCCGTCCTTCCCCATCACGAAGACGCTCTCGGGATCGGCGACCGCGTCGTAGTAGAGCGGGACCCCCTCGGCCCGCCGCTCATGCCATCGACCTCCCGGCGCGCGAACGTATATCGCCCAGCTCTTGGCGAGGTCATTGCGCAAGTAAAAGTAATCCTGGCTGGCGTACCCAAGATCGAGGACGAGGCGCGGCTCAAGGATCGGATGGCCGGTTTCCTTCACCGCTCGCTTCACGGGCTGCTGTGGGTCGCCCGTCACGATGAGGTCTTCCGTGTACTCGGGGTGCCCGGCGACGAGTTGCCGCATGAACCGGCTCCCCTCGCGCTCGACGAGGAGCGTCACGCTGTAGGCGGCACTCCCGGCATCAACCCCAGACCGCATCTGCCATTCGGGATCGATTGACGCCACGGTGAGCGTCCAGTCGCCTTCACGACCACTGATCGTCGCCCGCTGGCCCGGGGCGGCCACGAACGACGCCTCGCCAATCGGCGTCCCCTCCCCGTCCGTCACGCGGGCGGTGACCTGCCGCATGGCCACCGGGGCATCACCCTCGACCTTCTGGGAGAAGTAGGTCACGGACCCACCGATGAGGATGAGGATTCCGGAGTGGATCATCCACACCCCGTAGTTGATCGGCCTGAATGGAATGCGGCGAAGCGTTGTCACCGTGATGTTGCAGGCGATCAGTCCCAGCAGGACGTCGAAGGGCCACCAGTGAAACCACTCGAACTCAGTCATGTCGAAGGCGGGCCACTGGCGCACCTGTGCGTGCACCCATGCCGCCGACGACCAGAATCGACCCCCGACCGGATAGATCAACCCTGCGGACCCCAGGGACATGTAGAGAAACAGGAGAATCAGCAGGATGATGCCGAAACGGACGCTGGAAAAGAGCGACACCAGGGCGCCCATTGGACCTCTACCTGCCATCGGTCTATCGTAGGCGCTGCATGGTTAGACTGCCGGACCCGACGCTCTCAAAGCGCCGAAACACCCCTTGATCATGAACACATCACGAACTTCCCTGTCGTCGGCCATCGCCGTCACTGCAGCCTTCGCCTGCTCGCTCGCTTCCTGGGGACAGGGCGGCGTCCCCGCGCCCGCACCAGCGAGTCCCGCTGCTCCCGGGGCACCGGCCGCGGATGCCGCGAAGCAGGAAATCAAGACCGCGTACGTCCAGTTCAAGACCAACCTTGGCGACATCGTCATCGAACTTGACCTGACCAACGCGCCCGTGTCCTCCGAAAACTTCATTCGTTACGTCAAGGAAGGCTTCTACGACGGCACCATCTTCCACCGGGTGATCCCCGGGTTCGTCATCCAAGGTGGCGGATTCACCAGCGACATGGCGCAAAAGGAGACCCACGCCGGCATCACCAACGAGTGGCGCAATGGCCTCAAGAATGCGCGCGGCACGCTCAGCATGGCGCGTCTGGGAGGCAGGCCGGACAGCGCGACCAGCCAATTCTTCATCAACCTGGTGGACAATCAGGCGCTCGACCTCGACCGGGACGGGGCGGCCTACGCCGTCTTCGGCCACGTGGTCTCGGGCATGGAGGTGGTCGACAAGGTCGCTGGCGCCCCGACGCAACAGTTCAAGGGCCACGCCGACGTTCCCAAGGACGCCGTGACGATCGAGAGCGCCAAGATCATCGAGAAGCCCACGGGCCTTCCGGCGGCTGGTCCCGTCGCCACGGCACCGGCAGCGCCATCGGCGCCCACGACTCCACCGGCGACCGCGCCCGCGACAGGAGGATGACCGGATGTCAGATTTTCGCATCTACAAGGACGACGGAGACCGCCTGATGGAGGTGCCGTCTGGCGCGACCCACCTCAAGCTCATTCCAGCCGGAAACCCGCGCGAGGTGCGTGCCGACCGCGGCATCCGCATCATGTGGGGACAGCACCTCCTGACAGACATCGTGCATGGTCGGTATCGAACGCTCATCTGCGGCGTCAACGACACCGACAACGAGCACGGCATCCTCGGCGAGATCCTGCGACTGGTCCCCACCAGCCAATGGACCCTGCGAAGCGCCACCAGCTACGCCAAGATGTTTCGCGAAGCGACCACGCTCCACGCCCACGAAGATCGTGAGCCGTACATCCTCAAGTTTGACCTGGACCGGCTGCTGGTGCTGGCCATGCTCCGCCCTGCCGGCCGGGACCACTTCACCCTCGAGGACATCTACCGGGGGATGACGACGGCCACGCGGATGTTGGAGGGGCGTCGGGAACGGCTGCCGGTGGCCACGGTGTCGTTCCTCGGCGCCAAGAGCAACGCCCTGCGCGGCGAGCGACATGCCGAGCCGAGCCTCGAGAGCGTCATCGACGCCATGTGGAAGGCCGGCTACCGCGGCGACATCTACCCGCCGGTCGCGTCGTGGGACAAGCACGAGGTTGGCGTCTTCGCCACCTTCCCGTTCCCCGAGAGCGTCGACCGGATGAGGCAGGGATCATCGTGAGTCCCGCGGCTTCGTTTGAGCCCTATCGCCCGCACCCCTGGCACGGGCTTCCACTGGGGCCGGCCGCGCCGGAAGTGGTCAACGCCTTCATCGAGATCACGCCCTTCGACGTGGTCAAGTATGAACTGGACAAGCCGTCGGGGTTCCTGCGCATCGACCGCCCGCAGCGACTCTCCAGCACGCCTCCCACGCTCTACGGATTCATTCCAAGGACCCTGTGCGGTGGACGCGTCGCGAAACTGTTTGGCTCGGGTGGCACGGCGCACTCCGCCGCGGAGCTCCCTGAGAACCTGGAAGCCGACGGTGATCCGCTGGACATTTGCGTCTATTCCGAGCGGCCGGTCAACCGGCAGGAGATCATCGTCGAGAGCCGTGTCATCGGCGGCCTCACGATGCTGGACGGCGGCACGGCGGACGACAAGATCATTGCCGTCATGAAGGACGATGCGATCTGGGGCGACGCCAAGACGCTTGAAGACCTGCCGCCATCGCTCGTCGAGCGGTTGATCCACTACTTCAGCACCTACAAGATGCGCCCCGGCCACGCCTCGAAGGCGGCGGTCTTGGGGTCGTACGGACCCAGGCATGCCCACAGGGTCATCGCCGAGGCCAGCGCCGACTACGCCGCGGCGTTCCAGGCCTGAGCCAACGTCCTCCCCCGGTTATCGGTGGGAATGTGCCCCTCAAGGGCACATTCCCACCGATAACCGGACCCGGACCTCGCGCGAACCTTGCCGCTGGGCCCCGACTCCCGTCAACCGAACTGGATCCCCTGGGCCAGAGGCAGGTCCTTGGACCAGTTGATCGTGCAGGTCTGCCGGCGCATGTAGGCCTTCCAGGAATCGCTCCCGGATTCGCGGCCTCCGCCAGTGTCCTTTTCGCCGCCAAACGCGCCACCGATCTCGGCGCCGGAAGTCCCGATGTTCACGTTCGCGATGCCACAGTCGCTGCCGGCGGCCGACAGGAAATGCTCGGCGCTGCGCACACTGTCGGTGAAGATCGCGCTGGAGAGTCCCTGGTCCACGCCATTTTGGATCGCCATCGCCTCATCCAGGCCACTCACGCTGAACACATAGAGCACCGGAGCGAAGGTTTCCTCGCAGGTGATCGGCGGGACCTTTCCCTTCGGGACGCGGATGATGGTGGGCTCGACGAAGTTCCCGGGCTTTCCCTTGAACCGATCAATCCCTCCCATGCCGCCGCAGACCACCGTGCAGCCGCACGCTTGCGCCGTCTCGATCGCGTGCCGCATCCCGTCCACCGCGCGTGCGTTGATGAGCGGTCCCACCAGCGTCTTGGCGTCGAGGGGGTCGCCAATGGGGATCGACCCATAGCCCTTCGACAGACGGGCGGTGAGGTCGTCGACGATGGATTCGTGCACCAGAAGCCTTCGCGTAGAAGTGCACCGCTGGCCAGCCGTGCCGACCGCGCCAAACAGCACGCCGCGAGTCACCAAGTCCATGTCGGCATCGGGCATCACGATGATCGCGTTGTTGCCGCCCAGCTCCAGGAGCGTCCGGCCCAGTCGCGCGCCCACCACCTCGCCAACTCGACGGCCCATGCGGCACGAACCCGTCGCGCTCACCAAGAGAATGCGGCGATCGGCAAGCAGCGGCTCTCCCACTTCCGAGTCAACGCCGATGATGAGCGGGAAGAGGTCCGCGGGGTCGATCCCCTCGGGCCGCCACAGATCCTGCTCGCGCATGACCTTCCACGCAACTTCGCTCCCAGCGATCGCGGTCAGCGGCGTCAGGAGCGACGGCTTCCAGATCGTGACGTCGCCACAGACCGCCGCGAGCATGGAGTTCCACGCCCACACCGCGATGGGGAAATTGAAAGCCGTGATGCAGCCCACGATTCCCAGCGGATGCCATTGCTCGTACATGCGGTGGCCGGGCCGTTCGCTGTGCATCGAGAGGCCGTAGAGCTGGCGCGCGAGGCCCACCGCAAAGTCGGCGATGTCGATGCACTCCTGCACCTCGCCCAGCCCTTCGGCGCGGATCTTGCCCATTTCCAGCGTGACCACCTCGCCAAGGTCGTCCTTGTGGAGGCGGAATGCCTCGCCGATTCGGCGCACGATTTCGCCGCGCTTGGGGGCCGGGAGCATGCGCCAGGACTCAAACGCCCGCTGTGCGCGCGCGATCGTGGCCTCCAGCTCGGCACGACTTTGCAACCTCACCTCCGCCAAAGCCACCCCAGTCGCCGGGCATTCGGTCGTGATCCATCCCACGGACGCAGCGCCAGCCGGGTCCACCGGCGCCGCCGAGCTGCCCGCACCGGGGGCGCGAACCATCGGGTGCGAATCCAAGGCCAGCCGCTTCAGCGTGGGATGCATGGGGGACGGAGGATACGAAGTTGCGGCATAATGCACCCTTCATGCCACTCGACCGCAACCAACTGGCGATGCGCGCCGCGCAAGAACTTCGCGACGGCTTCTATGTCAACCTCGGGATCGGCATCCCGACGCTGGTAGCCAACTATGTCCCCGCTGGGATGGAAGTCTGGCTCCAGAGCGAGAACGGATTGCTTGGGATGGGGCCATTTCCCACCGACGCTGAAGTCGACCCCGACCTCATCAACGCGGGC